>ENA-UEYF01001962-UEYF01001962.1-human-gut-metagenome-genome-assembly--contig:-NODE-1962-length-14730-cov-8.574422_pt1 | contig 14730 bp, 10 predicted proteins | sample MGYA00242902_ERZ507920 | MGnify/ENA primary metagenome ERZ507920 (study PRJEB26167, sample SAMN06115402) | human gut metagenome | host: Homo sapiens | place: China:Jiangxi | collected 2016-07-05...
AAAAGTGGTTTCCTTGTAATTTTATAATTGGTAAGTTATAATTTATTTACTAAAACTTCCCACACCGATGTGGTGTGTTGAACCTTGAAAATTCAATATTTCAGCCAATAAAAAAGGCATAAACCTGTTCCGTTTGGTATAATGGAATTGACTAGAAACCATCTTTACAAAGGAGATTTATGCCATGTCCAGTATACCACAAAACCATTCTGATGAAAAAGCCCTAATTGACTGCGTTCAGAGATTTTTTTCTAAACACCATATCGGTAAACTTCTTGCCAGATGTAATGGCATGAAAGAAAAAGGCGTTTCTCCGGTTTCTCTGTTTCGTTACAAACTCAGTAACATTTTTGTCGGAAGAAGTATGTATATGCAGCAACAGACCGGCTCTTTTAAGGAAGCATTTTCCAAGAACACGTTCTACCGTTTCCTTAATTCTGCAAAGACAAACTGGCTCCGTTTCACTTCTCTTCTTGCTGCAGATATCGTAAATCACGACATCAAAGGTCTGACGAATGACAGCAGAAAAAATGTCTTCATCATTGATGACAGTCTTTTTAACCGCACCAGCTGCAAGAAAACAGAACTGGGATCAAAAGTTTTTGACCACACGGATATGCGTTTCAAAAAAGGATTCCGAATGCTTACTTTAAGCTGGAGTGATGGAAATACAGGCTTTGATTTGAATGTTTCTTTCTATATGGTTCGGAATGAAGATAAACAGGTGTTCTGGAATATGACGTTCGGAACTTCTTATAATAAGAATAAATTGTTAAAACTTTCCGAGGCCGTAAAAGAGCAGATGAACGAGTTGAGAAGTCGACAATCCTCAGGAATGTATTATGTCTACGAGGAGGGGAACAGTGTCGACGCTATTTACGCTGTTCCAACTGTAGGTGTAGATCCAAGTACGGGGCAGTTGGTTTATCTGTATAAGGACGGGACACAAAGTTACAAGTACGATGTTTCACAGCGTGTGGTTTGTGGAGATCGTATGCCGAAACTGGATGGACGTTTAAATACTTCTTTCTCTTGGCGAGGGTTCTCCGTGTACGCGGGTTTCACGATTCGTACGGGAGGACAACAGTATAATCAAACTTATGCAAATAAAATTGAGAACGTGAATTTAGCTTTTAACGTGGACCGTCGGGTGAGCAGTGAGCGTTGGATGAATCCGGGGGATGAGGCGATTTTTTCAGGGTTGGATTACAAGAATTATTATATGACGGATCGTTACATTCAGGATGAAAGTACTTTTGAGTGTAACAATATAAGCGTGACTTATGATTTCCGTCAAAAATGGGTTCAACAAGCAGGTTTTTCCCGTTTAGCATTGACTGCAAGTATCGGTAATGTTTTCCATTGGTCGACAATAAAGCAAGAGAGAGGAACCAGTTATCCTTTTGCGATTCAACCCTCATTCGGAATTTCATGTTCATTTTAATAAGAATTTGTTATGAAAAAAGTGATACTAAGTTTAGGTGTATGTTTTTTCTTTTTGACCTCTTGTGATAAGTGGTTGACAATACGCCCGGAAAACGAGATCGAAAAAACAAAATTGTACGAGACAGAAGAGGGATTCTGGCAAGCATTAAATGGCTTGTATTCTATTATGGGCTCAAATTATGGCCCTACGGGGCATTTGCAATGTTCAGATGTTGAGTTCCTGGCAAGTATATGGATTGCTAGTTCCGAGAGTGTCGAGCAACGTTTGATTGATCATCAATATAAGGATGCTGATGCGGATTCTCGTCTAGCTGATGTCTTCTTGAATCAATATAATATGATTGCTCATGCTAATACTATTCTGGAATACTTAAAACAGCAGGATTTCCTTCCGGAAAGATCGTATAATATAATCAAAGGAGAGGCTTTGGGGATGCGGGCTATGCTCCATTTTGATTTGATACGTTTGTGGGGACCTATGCCGAATAATGTTGATGCTAGTTACCGGTATTTGCCTTACGTGCAACAGGTATCTAAAAAGGTAAATACTTATGATACATATGGGGAGTACATGGAGAAATTGCAGGCAGATTTGGATTCGGCTGAGTTTTTGTTGGGCAAGTATGAGCCTTTATTGACTCATACTTGTAATGAGCTGAATAAGAATGGAGGAGATGATTATGATCGTTTAGAGTATTATTGGCGTCAGAATCATTTTAATTACTATGCCGTGTGGGGATTAAAAGCCAGAATTGCGCTTTGGATGGGAGATAAAGAACGTGCATTGACATATGCGCAAATGGTGAAGGAAACTCTAAATGTGGATGGAAGTGTCAAATTTCGATTGGGAACTGCAAATGATATAAATATCACAAGTACTGATGAGGCGGTAAACACGTTGAAAGCTGAGTGTTTATTTGGATATTACTTGTCATATTATAATTGGCAACAAGAGTTTAACGATAATACTGCTGATTTTAAAACACCAATCTCTAATATAGAGGGGTTATTTGATGATAAAAATGATTTTAGGTATACCTTATGTTGGAAAGTTGATCCGGATGTTTTTACGGGTGAGCCACAAAATGTTACGACTTATAAGTATAAAGCTTATAACAATAATTGGATACCTCAGATTCGTTTGGCAGAGATGTACTTGATCATGATAGAGTGTGCGCCCTTGGATGTTGCTAATGTTTTGTATAAAGAATTTTGCAATTCCCGGGGTATGGGGTATAAGGAATTGACGGAAGGGAGTCGTATGGATATATTGCAGAGAGAATATTATAAAGAGTTTATCGGGGAAGGACAGGTGTTTTATATGAGTAAACGTCTCGGAGTGGAGAGAATGTTGTGGGGAAATCAGAAATGTGCAGAGGCCCAGTATGTTTTACCAATTCCTAGAAGAGAGTCTGAAATTATATAAATTGTAGACCGTTATGAGAAATATATTATTAAGTCTTTTCGTTTGTTGTATGTTTATTGCTTGTGAGGAGGAAAAACTAGAACCTTACACGGGAAATGATACAGTTCAATTTTATACCACGAATTTTGATGAGGACATTGTGGTCGAATATTCATGGGGTATGGCTCTTGATCCGAATGCAGAGTATGATACATGCTGGATTCCGGTACAGACTATGGGACGTGCTAAAAACTATGACCGTTATTTGAAACTTGTTCAGGAAAAAGCCGTGGGTTGGGATTATGTCTATGACCACGTGGGGAATATCGTGGATTCGCTTTCTTACGAGATTCCTAATCAAGCCGTGGAGGGAAAACACTATGTTGCGTTTGATGACCCGGGGTTACGCGAATTGTTAAAGATTCCCGCAAATGCATTTCGTGTGGATATTCCCGTGGTGATGCGGAAAGATCCGGAAATGACGGAGAAATTAACTTTGTTGATTCGGTTGGTGGATACGGAAACGGTGAAAGTGGGTGATCCCCAATTTACCAAATGCCAGATAACCATAGAATAGTAATTCGGTAAAATTAAGATTATGAAAGGTATATTTTTGTTGTTGTCCATGATAGCTATGTTCTATGCATGTGATTATGCTGGTGATATAAAAGATTATAAGGAAGATTTGGCAGAAGGGGGACCGGTGAATACGATTCTAGTGAGTCCCAGTGCTTTCACGTTATATGTAGATAGCGAATTCCCATCTATGTCTTATGTGAGTGTTCCGACTAATACGGTAGATTCTGTTGTCGTGTGGAGTTCTGATACTCCGGAGGTGTTAGATGTAGATCCGGAAACCGGAGAGCTGAAATGGGGAACCGTGAGAAATTGTGAAGTGGTAATTTCTGCAACAAGTGCGACAAGGAAAGATGTGAAAGGAGAATGTCGGATTACAGTAAGAAATACCATGGGAGTCTATAAGTATTTGGATTTAAGAGCGGAGTTGGGATTATTTGTGATTGATCGAAATATGGGTGCAACGATGGCTTTTGATAAGACCGTAACAAATAATATGGCGGCTGGACTTAAGGGAAATTATTATCATTGGGGGAATAATACTCCGGTTGCCAATACGGAATTCGGAGGAGATGATGGACGTGGAGGTTACTACACGTATCCCGATGGGCGGACTCTTTTGGGAGGATATCCGGAATTTGATCCGTCATGGAATGCCGAGGGAGAACATTTTTCGGATTGGAGTCAGGGGGGAGAAACTCCTTGCCCTGGTGGGTGGCGTTTACCGACAAAAGAAGAGTGTGAGAAAATAATTTATATGACCAATGTTGCTAATTTTAATACTCAACAAGAAAAAACGGCTGCGAGAGCTTTACGTGAAAAGTTGGGTGTTGCGATGTCTGGTTATCAACAAATACCTGGGGGAAACTGGCAGTGGCAACATGGTATGTTATGGACTTCAACATGGAATCCTGAGACTAAAAAAGTTTGGGTTTTGCAGGCTACCAATTCCGGGGATTGGAAGGATGATCCTTGGGAGATGAAAGAGATGGAATTGAAGGGGATTGCGATAGCCGTTCGTTGTGTACGGGATGGAAATGTTGAGGACGTGGAATAGCATTAAATAGAAAGTTATGAAGAGATTTTGTTATATATTTTTAAGTTTATGGGTATTTGCGTCATGTTCAAATGATGACGTGGAATCCTCGGACGTGACTTTAGAGGTAAGGGATTACGTGAAGGAGACCATTTACAATTTTAAGGAAGATCAAGCTGTTTATTTGTGGGCAACCAAAAGTTGGGCAGATAAAGGGGTATCTAAAGTCGAGTACGTGGTAGATGCGAGTGTGTTGGATAATTATAATCAAGAACACGGGACAACGTTAAAACTTTTGCCGGAATCTTGTTATCATGCGGAACAAACTGTGTTTGAGGTAACGGATGAGATGAAATATGCCAAGTTCAAAGTGATGTGTTCTCCGGATAAGATTGTGGAATTGGGAACATATGGAAAAATAGAGTACGCATTACCTTATCGTATCTATGTTAATGGGCAGGCTGCAGAGGATCGTTACGGGACTGTGATTGTTGCTTTTAATGTGTTGCAGCCCTTGGCTTTGATTGAAGCCGGAATTGATTCCGTGTATTTTCATCATGAAGACGAGTTAAGCTTGGATTTCTCATGTTCCTTGAATTTTGATAATCGTTTGACTATACCGGTGAACTTTTTTGCTGATGCTACTCTTGTGAGCGATTTTAATGCTGAGTACGGTGCGGATTATGAGGCTGTGCCTTCCGAGGCTGTTACCTGGGAAACAAGTCAGGTCAGTTTTGAAAGAAAAGAGACGGAGAAAAAAGTGTTGTTTAACGTGAAGGGGGATATGATTCCGGTAGGTGTTTCTCTATTGCCAATAAGGATGGATGTAGATAGTCAGGGTGTTAGTGTTGATCCTCTGAGTGATCGAAAATATTTCTTGTTTTTTAATGATATGATAGCTCAAAGTAACTGGGAAGCATCAGTATCCAAGACGTGGAAAGGAAGTGGGGATATTTTAATTGATGGTTCTTTGGGAGACAATTGGATGGTGGCAGGTGAGGCATCAGAGTTTTGGGTGATATTATCGCTTAAAGATGAAAATAAAGTGGCTAACTTTACAGGTGTGGAAATGTATGTTCAAGATTATGACCCCAATAAGGTGGGACAAAAAAAAGCAGAGATTTATGTCAGCATGGATAAGGAGGAATGGGAACTAGCCGGGACTTATAATTTTAAAACTGAGGGAGGAAAACCTAATCTTGACGCTCAACGAGTATATTTTCCGAAGATTACAGGAAAGCATATCAAAATAAATATAGCGGAATGGGAGAATTCTCCATATATCGGTTTTAGAGAGGTTGCGGCAATGGGAGAAATAAAAGATAAGTAGTATTGTAACTGACAAGGGAGATTATCTCCCTTGTCATCTAAAAGTAAAAAAATGCGTTTGTTTTTTGTGTTTTTAAGTGTATGGATATGTGGTTCCACGTACGCACAAGATCGTTCTATTCGATTGGAAAAAGCGGATTGGCAGCGAGTTATAGCGAAAGCGAAAGAAGAGAATAAATTACTTTTTATCGATTGCAATGCCGTATGGTGTAACCCGTGTAAGGCTTTGGTGAAAGACGTGTTCAGCAGGAATGTTGTTGCAGACTTTTATAACGAGAACTTCGTGAGCGTTTCCTATGATATAGAGAGAGATAAGTCTCCGGAGTTTTTGGATATGCCTAAAATCTCATCTATTCCCTTGTTGTTATTCGTGAATCCTTCAACTTTGAAAATCGTGCATGGATTTTTGGGGGGAATTGATGAATCGGGGATGTTGGAGCTTGGACGGGAAGCTTTGGATGGTAAACGGAATTTGGCGGGAATGCGGGAACGTTATCAGGCGGGAGAGCGAGGGGAGGCTTTGCTTATTCCTTATCTGAGAGTGTTAAAATCTTTGTATTACGGAGAATATAGTGAGGTATTAGCCGGATATTTTAAAGATATGACAGTGGAACGTTTAGCTATACCGGAAAATTGGAGTTTATTTGAAAAAGAGGGGAATGATGCTTTGATGCCAGTTTTTCAATTAGCTTGGCATGGACGGGAGCAGATAGCCACTAAAATAGGTGATGAACGAGTAAAAAGTAAATTAGAAGAAGTTTTGACTTGGCAGGTCAAAGACAACGTGGGGAGGGTTGACCGGGGAAGATCGGAAAAGAATTACCAAAAATTAGTTGCTTTCAGAGACTGCATCAATTCTATGGATTGGAAGGAGAGGGATTTCAGTTTGTTCGTGTTAAACATGGCAGAGAAGGCCTATCAAGGTGATTATGATGATGTTTTAAAATATTTGAAACGTTTTATTAAGAAATACGGTGTCGGTGATGAGAAGGTCGGAGAATACGTGTATATCTTTTGCGAGAAGTTAAAGGAGAATGGAAGTCCGGAACAAATCCTGTCCGGAATAGAGAAACTTGATCGGGTTGTAGAGAGTCAAAAAGATGCAGGAATCCGTTCCCGGTTGATGTATCTGAAACGAGATATGTTGAGGGCTGCCGGATATGAGAAAGAGGCGATGCGAGTAGATACTTTAGCGACTAAAATATTGAATCCGCATTTCTATGATAGGAAATAAAATGTTATAAGAGTGTTGAGATAAGGGATATTCATGTGTTTGTGTTTTATATTGTTTGGGAAAGTCGTTCGAAAACGAGCGACTTTCATATTTTGATGTATTTTACAGCAATAAAACTGGGGATGGTACAAAGCATGATCCAGAGAAAGAAATGTTGGTAGCCGATCAGTTCTTGGATATAGCCGGAGATCATGCCGGGGAGCATCATGCCGAGGGCCATGAATCCGGTGCAGATGGCGTAATGGGCGGTTTGCTGCGGACCTTTGCTGAAGAGCATCATGAAGTAGGTGAGGGCCGTGAAACCGAACCCGTAACCGAATTGTTCGATGGCGACGGCGGAGGAGATTAGCCAGATGTTGAAAGGGTGGACGAATGCCAGATAAACGTACACGATATTGGGCAGGTTCATGGCGGCAGTCATCCACCAGATCCAGTGTTTTAGGCCATTCTTGGCCATGAAGATGCCGCCTAGGATTCCGCCTATCGTGAGGGCGATAAGGCCAACGACGCCATAGATGGTGCCGACTTGCATGGTATTTAGTCCCAAGCCACCGACTTCGGGATTGTCCAGTAAGAAAGGGGAGGCAATTTTTACAAGTTGTGATTCCGCAAAACGGAAGAGCAGAATAAAGGCTAAGGCAGCAATAATTCCCTTCTTTTGGAAGAAGGTGATAAAGGTTTGGAAAAAGGCATTCAGCGGGTTACCGTTTTTCACGGGAACATCATTTTTTGGTTTGGGAAGAATGAATTGGTGATAGAGGAAGAGCAGTACGAAAATGACTGCTAACAGGTAGAAGGTTACAGACCATGCCCGGGGAACGGCTATCTCTTCCGGGAGCGTGGAAGAATAGGTCTTTTCAAGCCAACCGGCGAGCATGACGATAAGGCCTTGTCCCGTGAGCATAGCGAGGCGGTAGGCTGTGTTACGGATACCAACGAAGAAGGCTTGTTTCTTGGTGTCAAGTCCCAGCATGTAGAACCCGTCTGCTGCAATGTCATGGGTGGCGGAACTGAAGGCTAATAACCACATGAATGCTAACGAGTAGCGGAAGGCGTGAGGTCCGGGAAGAGTCAGTGCTATTCCGGCTAATCCTCCACCGATCACTAACTGCATGGAGATGACCCACCAGCGTTTGGTCTTCACGATGTCTACCAGCGGACTCCATAGGGGTTTAATCACCCAGGGTAAATAAAGCCAGCTCGTGTAGAGAGCTATGTCCGTGTTGTTTATTCCCAACCGTTTGAACATGATGACGGCAAGTGTCATGACAACGACGTAAGGTAGACCTTGTGCGAAATATAGAGTGGGGATCCAGGACCAAGGGGATTTCATAATTTTAGATTTTAGATTTTAAATTCCAGCCGCACAATTCTCACACTTTTTTCATTTTCAATTCTCCATTTTCAATTGTTTGTAGTTGCGTGTTTGGGAAATAGTGTGAGAGGATTTGCTTGTAATCATAACCTTTGGCACTCATGACTGCGGCTCCGATTTGACAGAGACCGACACCGTGTCCCCATCCTGCACCTTTCAAGGTGAAACGGGTAATAGCTCCGGAGGTATCTTTCTCTGTTTCCACGATAAAGGCCGAGCTGTATAAATGAGATTGGGAGAGAGCCTTGCGGATGACGAGTTCTTTCCCGATAATCATGTCTTGTTTTGAACCTTGGATACGGAGACGGATGATGCGCCCGGAGACACCTCTTTCCACGGGTTCTATGGATTGAATGTCCCCGAAGTCTATCCCGATACGGGATGTTATTAATGCAGATAGTTCAGGGGGAGTGTAAGACACTTGCCAACGGAAAAAGTCTTGGGTTTCTTGATCATAATCGTTGAGAACATTTGACAGAACGGCTTTGTCCCGGGTATTACAGAATACATCCGGGATGGAGAGAATCCATTTTCGGGCGTTCTCTTCTTGGGATAGGTCGGGAGTTGAAGACTGGGTATCGCTATCAACCACTTTTGTCAGATAAGGATGCTTCACGGGTTCCCAGGTGTTTTCAAAATGTTCGGTTACTCCCCCGCAGCATTTCGAGAATCGAGCATCACAAATTTCACCATCATACACGAGAATTTCCCCTCGGGTGGCCTCGATGGCTTGTCGGACAAATGGCATGTAAGCTTTGCTAATGCCTTGATAGCGTTGACAATGATCGTCTGCGCATACGTCGAAATTCTCGTGGTCTTCCCGGTCGTACCAACGGATATATTGTTGTTCATCCTGTATGCAGGAGTGGTAGGCATCGGTTAGTTTCTCGCTCTTTATTTTTTGTGCGATCAGCCAACTGCGGGAAATGACCGCGTGGGCTTTCAGGAGTTCCAAAGATGAGGTGGCACTCATTTCGGAAGAGATCACGCTTAGTAAATAATCTTCTAGGGGTAATATGTTGATTGCTGTCAGATGCTTTCCCTCGTCCATGATTTTCAATGTACCTTTGAACTTCTGGTCTTCCGTGCGTTGCCAGTGAAAATTGATCCCGATCATGACATTGAGCAAATCGAAGTTTGCCGTTTCTTCGTTTTCCGGTGTAAGGGTGAAATGATCCGGTACGATCTGTGTTCCTGAAGATGAATGTAGAATCAAGTTCTTCCCTTCTTTGGAAATGGTATATTCTCCGGAATATTTTTGATCCTTGTTCCAGTAGGTTCCATTCAGACGGAAGGTGATGGCGGGAGCGAAAAGGATGCCAATGGAAAGAGTGATTGCCTTCGGCGAGTTGATTTTAGATTTCATGATTTTAGATTTTAAATTTCAGCCACACAAGGCTACCATTTCTGAATTACCTATTTTTAATGTCTTTTTTAATCATAAATCGCAAATTCTTGAATTGCTCATCGGTAAGGGTTAACTGGGAAAAAAGTTCTTCCAACAAGGGGGCGTCCAGACGGTTGAAATCTTTTTCCCGGGGTGAGATGATCAGACCGGCAAAGTCGACACAGCCGGGACTGAACAGTATGTTTTCATCTTCTTCCGCGAAGAATTGCCACGGGCGGTGTTGACGACGGGGGAATATGACCACCCACCATTCGTTGTTTTCGTACCAGGCAAAAAGGTTCATCATGGGTTCCGGGTCGTTCGGGGTGATTTGGCCCACGAGTGACACTAATTGCTCGAAAATATCCATTAATTGCTCCCGGTTGTTTGAATGAAGTATGATATTCTTGCGAAGGTAGTGATGGATACTTTCGATTGTGGCTTCCCGTGATTCGGAAATCCACAAGATTTCTTTCGGGCAGGAGTTTACATCGGTTTCTAGGGGCATGATGTGACGGGCTGCCAGTTGGAAATGAAAATGATCCGGGGCGGAGGCTCCGCTACGGGGACCATTATAAAAGATCGTGTACTCCGAATAAGTTTGTGCAATGGCCAGCATGTCTTGGAAATGTCCCTTGATGAGCTGGGGAATGTGTTGTTTTGCCGGAACTGTGTAATGGCGGTCGAATATGGGATAAGGGTTTACTCGTATATCCAGCGTGGGGTTATAATCGAAACTAGCTTGTTCCGGCGGAATGTTTCCTTTACACAGAAAACAGGCTCTTGCCTTGATCGATTGCTCGTCTATTTTAGCCACGGCCGATTGAATCCGGTCCGGGTTGTGCTGGATACGAATCTGGAACCCCTCGAAATCAATCGTACGATAAATGACATTCCGTAAGTGTTCGTAATTATTTCGGGCCAAGGGCCAATAGGCTAGTTGTGATTTCGTAAATTCGTCGAAAAACATGACAGAGAATGGATTTAGGATTTAGGATTTAAGATTTTTGATTTTTCTTCATTTTCAATTTCCCGTTGTCTTGCCAATATTTCAATCATACGAATTTTATCTTTATAGTAATTATTTGCGTTTACACGTTGGATGTTCAAGTCTGCGTCGGAATTACCTTCCCAGCGACGACATAAATATAGCGGTTCATAAATGCGTTCGATCTGGTATTCACGGGAGATTGCGAGTGCCGTGGCATAATCCTCCCCGTAACTGACGTTCGGGATTCTGATTTGCCGGAGTAATGGCGTGTAAAATGCTCGGGGCGCCCCCAGCCCGTTGATACGTAAGGCGTTGTTACGCCCGTTGTCCGGCGTCCATTCCTTGTGGTCAATGATGCCGGGAGGTATTTCTTCCAGCTTGAAATTAACCATCTTGTAACTACCGATAATCATGGCACATTGACGTTTGTGGAACGTGTCGACAATGCGTTGGAGGACGTGTCGATTGATGTACAAATCATCACTATCCAACTGGATGGCGAATCGTCCGCAATGTTCGCTCATGATGGCATGTGTCCAGCATCCCCCGATTCCAAGGTCGGTGCGAGGGGGAATGATGTGGATTATTTGCGAGTGCTTTTGGGCCATCTTTTTAACAATAGCAGTCGTGTCGTCGGTGGAATGATTGTCGATAACAAGAATATTATACTTGAAATTGGTTTGTTGTGAAAAGACGGATCGTATCGCTTCTGCAATGGTCTTTTCCCGGTTGCGGACGGGAATAATAACCGAGACTTCAGTTTCAAAATACTCGTCTTGGAACGGGATGGTTTTGAATACGGGAGGCAAATAGGCGCCGATGGCCTTCAAGTGAGCCGTGAAAGCCTGTTCCATTTCAATTTGTACTTCCCGGTTACGAGGGTTCACGTAATCAAATTGCTTTTCACCGGAACGTCGGGAATCGTGTTCTTTTTCCGAATACAGGAATTCGGGAATCCGGAAAATCAATCCTTCCCGAGAAAGACGCAGGCGCAGATCGTAGAGTGCGGCAAAATTGTACTCCGTGTCCATTTCGCTGATCACTTTTTTTAAAACGTCTGTTCTGAATAAAAGAATTGATCCGAAATCAAAATCATCCCTGACGCTCCCCAATTGATAGTCAATAGTTGGGTGTGCAGTTTGCGAACCATTTTGTTCCGTGTAATAATCAGAGTAAAGCATGACGGCTCCCGTGGCTTGTGCTACTTGAAGAAAACGTTTTTGTGCGTGTTCGCCTAACCGTGGAGTCGGGTATTTCGTGTAGAAAAAGACATAGGGTGAATCTATCGTGGTAACGATTTCCCGTAACGTGGCAGTTTGTTCAAAATGCACGTAGGTATCTGTATGTTCGTCCCTTTTTAGCCGGGAAATGATACAAGAAATAATAGACATAAATTACAAATTTAAGGTTTAAGCCAAAGATATATCTTTTTGTAGAAAGTGTATGAATTTTGGCGTATTTTATGTGAAAATAAATATCTTTGCGAAGTTACAAATAGAAGATGTTGGAGTTTTTTGTAAAGCTATATAGGAATCTTAGGTACACGGGGATGTTACTTGTTTTGTTGTTCGTTTCTTGGACAACGAAAGGAGGGGCCGGTGAGCCCGATTCCCGGATATTAATTATCAGTTCCTACAACCCGGAAACTTCCCAGACGGCCAAGAATATATCGGATTTTATAGAAGAATATGGTCTACTTGGCGGAAAATTTTCGATTGACATAGAGAATATGAATTGTAAAAGTTTTTCCGAGGCTTGTATGTGGGAAGGGCGGATGAAAGAATTACTGGATAAGAATATTGAAAAAGGTTTACCGAAGCTCATTATTCTGTTGGGGCAGGAGGCATGGACGGCTTATTGGTCTCAGGATTCACTGATTACCCGGGATGTCCCGATCATGGGGGGAATGGTGAGTCGGAATGCTGTTTTGTTACCGGAGGTGGGTACTGATTTGGAGAACTGGGAGGCGGAGAGCGTGGACGTGATGAGTGATAACATTCGGGAATTGGAGGTTTTTGGGTTTGCTTACGAGTATGATGTGGTGGCGAATCTTCGGTTAATTCTGGATTTTTATCCGGAAACCAAGCATATCGCTTTTATCACGGATAATAGTTATGGGGGAGTCTCTTTGCAGGCTTTGGTAAAGAAAGAGATGAAGGAGAAATTCCCAGGGCTGGATTTGATTCTTTTGGATGGCCGGAAACATACGATTTATTCGATCAGTGATGCTATTGCCCGGTTACCGGAGAAAACGGTTATCTTGTTGGGGACGTGGCGAGTAGATAAAAATGATGGTTATTTTATGCGAAATGCCACGTATTCGATGATGATGGCGAATCCTAAAATTCCAGCTTTCACGATTACTTCTATCGGGATGGGGCATTGGGCTGTCGGGGGATGTGTACCGCGGTATAGGACTGTCGGAAAAGATATGGCCAGACAAGCTCTGGCGTTAGAAAGACAGCAGGATTCGATCGTGTTGGCAGGAATGCAGATCATTCCGAACGAGTATTGTTTTGATTACGCCAAGTTACGTTCTGAAGGATTCTTGGATAAAGCGGAGGTCAAGAATGCTGTTCTTTACAACAAGAAGTTGTCCTATTTCGAGGAATATAAATACCAGATTATAGGGGTAGTTTTGGCTTTTTTAGTTCTACTGTTCGGTTTCTTACTAGCCTTATATTTCTATTTTAGAACCAAACGTTTTAAAGATGCTTTGTGGCAGGCCCAGAAAGATAATATCTTAATACTGAATAATGTTAATTCCGGGATCAAGTTTATTCATCCGGATTTCACGATAAAATGGCATAACGGGATTGATTATGATGTCGATCCGGAAAAAATTAAAGGTTCCAAGGGGCAAGTTTGTTATAAGGTTTTGAGAGGACTGGATGAACCTTGTTCTTGCTGTCCGGCGGTAGTGGCCATGAAAACGGGAAAAGTGGCTGATGTTGTTGTGAAATATGGGGATTATTACGTGTATATGTTGGCGAATCCTGTTTTTGATGATGATAATAATTTATTGGGTGTCGTGGTGCGTATGGAGGATATGACCAAGCAAAAGCAGGCGGAATTGGAGTTGCGGAAGGCAAAAGAAAAGGCCGAGGAGTCTGATCGGTTGAAGTCTGCATTTTTGGCTAACATGAGTCACGAGATCCGTACCCCGTTGAATGCTATTGTGGGATTTTCCGGGGTTCTGACTTCGGACGATTGTGATGCAGAAAGTCGTAAGGAGTACGTGGCAATCATTCAAAAGAATTCAGATTTATTGCTTCGCTTGATTAATGATATTCTGGATATATCCCGCTTAGAGACGGGACGATTGAAGTTGTCTTATGAAGAGGTTGAGATTGTTTCTTTGTGCCAGAGTGTGCTGGCTACGACCAGTTACGGGAAACGGGATGCGGTGGAGTACATGTTTCAGACTCCGTGTGAAGAATTTATGCTGGAGACGGACGTGCAGCGTTTGCAACAGATATTGATTAATTTGTTGTCGAATGCCAATAAGTTCACAGAACAGGGAAGTATCACGCTAGGAATTGAGATCCATAAAGAGCAGGATTGTGTTTATTTTAGCGTGACCGATACGGGACGGGGAATTCCAGAGGATAAACAGAAGAAGGTGTTCGAACGTTTCGAGAAACTGGATGAATACGTGCAGGGAACCGGTTTGGGATTGGCCATATGTAAGTTGACGATCACGATGATGGGTGGAGATATATGGGTGGATGGGGATTATAAGGAAGGAGCCCGTTTCGTGGTTTGCCACCCGTTGCACTTGGAACCGCTTTATGAAGAATAATTCGTGTTGTGATAGTACTTTTCTAGTTGTTCAATTGTTTTTTTTGAAAGAATCATTAAATGAACGTTTAATGATATTTCAAAATTATCCAATTTTACGATACGTACCAAGAATCCTAATATTTTTTTCTATTAATAATCAAGAATTTC
>ENA-UEYF01001971-UEYF01001971.1-human-gut-metagenome-genome-assembly--contig:-NODE-1971-length-14683-cov-4.633233_pt1 | contig 14683 bp, 9 predicted proteins | sample MGYA00242902_ERZ507920 | MGnify/ENA primary metagenome ERZ507920 (study PRJEB26167, sample SAMN06115402) | human gut metagenome | host: Homo sapiens | place: China:Jiangxi | collected 2016-07-05...
GTGATTTGTAAACGGGAATGAATACTAATGCTGCCGAAATGATAAGCATTACTATTGTTGGGCCGTCAATACGTTCGGCATATACCAATACTATATAGCAAAGCGCCACCCAAAGCAGGATGATGCAAACTATTTGTGATCTGGATAGCGGACGTTTCATTTACCTGCTTTTTTCTTGTCTACAATCGCGTCGATAACAGCTACTGCCGTAATGTTTACGATGTCGCGCACGGAGCTTTCGATGTCGGTAAAGTGAATCGGTTTGTTCAGTCCCATCTGTATCGGGCCGATGAATTCCGTATCGCCTGCAATAACTGATATCCTGCATTGGCAGAACTCAGGTTCGGGAATACCAACGTATTGACATCTTTGCCGTAGAGACGTGTAAACGGATATTTAGAGTCACGAAGTGTACGGTTCATGGCAAAGTTCACCTGCATTTCACCGTCAATGGCCAATTCCGGGTATTCTTTCTGCATGTATGCTACTGCTTCATGTACTTTAAGCGGGCTACCTGCCTGATCGGAACCGAAATTGGAGTAACTCAACATGGCAATCGCCGGTGTATGGTTGAAGAACCGGACAGTCTGGTCTGCTAATTTGGCTATATCTATTAAAGTGGAAGCATCCGGATGCCGGTTGATCAAAGTATCTGCCAGGAAGTAAGTTCCTTTTTTGGAATTCAGGATGTGCATGGTCCCGAAATGATTGTATTCCGGGCGGATGCCGATCACCTCTTTGGCTACTTTGATGGTATTGCTGTATTTGGTATACAATCCGGTGATGAATGCGTCGGCATCTCCGGTTTCCACCATCATCATACCGAAGTAGTTACGTTCGAACATTTTGTCATTGGCTTCATCGTAGGTGGCTCCTTCGCGGGCACGTTTCTGTGAAAGGATCTGTGCGTAACGTTCGCGGCGTTCTGCTTCGCGGTCATGGCGCAGATTGACGATTTCGATACCTTCCAGACTCAGGTCGAGTTCTTTTGCCAGTTTCTCGATACGTTCTTCGTTACCTAATATAATAGGATGGCAGATACCCTCCGCTTTTGCTTCTACGGCAGCTTTCAGCATGTTCGGGTGACCGCCTTCGGCAAATACGACACGTTGCGGGTGGCGGCGTGCCGTGTCATAGAGTTGGCGGGTAAGCTGGGATTCTTGTCCCATGAGTTCGCGGAGATGTGTTTTGTATCCATCCCAGTCTTCGATATTCTTACGGGCTACGCCGCTTTCCATAGCAGCACGGGCTACGGCGATGGAAACTTCCGTTATCAGACGTGGATCTACCGGTTTCGGTATGAAGTATTCCGGGCCGAACGTGAAATTGTTTACATGATAAGCTTCATTTACCACATCGGGTACAGGCTGCTTGGCCAGATTGGCAATTGCGTGTACGGCAGCTATTTTCATCTCTTCGTTGATCGCTTTTGCCTGCGTATCCAGAGCACCACGGAAGATATACGGGAAACCGATTACGTTGTTAATCTGATTCGGATAATCGGAACGTCCGGTTGCCATCAGCACGTCCGGACGGGCGGACATGGCATCTTCATAAGAGATTTCCGGTGTCGGATTGGCCAGGGCGAATACGATAGGAGAAGGAGCCATACTGCGTACCATGTCTTGCGACAGCACGTTGCCTTTAGACAGGCCTAAGAAAACGTCTGCTCCCTTGATGGCTTCTGCTAAGGTATGGATATCCGTACGGTCGGTGGCGAAATAACGCTTTTGTTCGTTCAGATCGGTACGCGCTTTGCTGATTACGCCTTTACTGTCCAGCATGACAATGTTTTCAAGGCGTGCGCCGAGTGATACGTATAGTTTGGTACACGATACGGCAGAGGCGCCGGCACCGTTTACTACGATTTTTACATCTTCAATTTTTTTACCGGCCACTTGCAAGGCATTTACCAGTCCGGCACTCGAGATGATGGCCGTTCCGTGTTGGTCATCGTGCATTACGGGAATGTCGAGTTCCTCTTTCAGGCGGCGTTCTATTTCGAAACATTCCGGAGCTTTGATATCTTCGAGGTTGATACCTCCGAAAGTCGGTGCAATGGCTTTGACAGCCTCGATAAATTTATCCGGGTCTTTTTCATCGACTTCGATGTCGAATACATCGATACCGGCATAGATTTTAAACAGAAGGCCTTTTCCTTCCATTACCGGTTTGCCGCTCAGTGCACCTATATCTCCCAAACCAAGGACGGCTGTTCCATTGGAGATAACAGCTACCAGATTGCCTTTGGCTGTATATTTATAAGCATCCTGCGGGTTCTTTTCAATTTCAAGACATGGTTCGGCCACACCGGGCGAGTAAGCAAGCGATAAGTCGGTTTGTGTACTGTAGGGTTTGGTTGGAACTACTTCAATTTTACCGGGTTTGCCCTGTGAGTGATAGAGCAAAGCGGCTTCTTTCGTTATTTTTGCCATGATAGTGCGTTTTAATAAAAGTTATCATTTGTCTGCAAATGTAGGAATAAAAGTTAGAAACTGTAGTCTATCTGTCATAAATTCTATTAAACTAATAACATAAAGGCACAAAAAGAGAAACGATACTTCTTCTTTTCGTGCCTTTATTGCATATTTATAACAAAGTTACTGTATGAATGTTTTCGGTCCGAGGATGTCGTACATGTCGCTTACATTCCGGGTACGCAGTATTTCTCCGTTAGGGGCATAAAAAAGCTGATATTTAATGTCTACGTTCGGCTGTCCCACTTTGATGACGATGATCGGCTCCCATTTCGGAAACTCTACGTAAGTTACATCCAGAACTTCCCAGGCAGCATAGTTACTGGCTGCAAAGGCATTATATACAGGAGGGGTAAGGCGGTCCGTACTTATCAGTTCAGTCTGTATCATCACCCATTGCGCCTGTGTGTTGAACCAGACATTTTTCTCAAGGCCGTTCATCATGAAGTCGGCACAGTAATAACCGTCATCCTGCGACCAGGCTATGTCCTTGGCATCGGGATACATCTTTTTGAGTGCGGCCTGTACATTGGCCGGTGAATATCCGGCAAAGGCGGTGGTGGTAACTGCCAGCATGGCCAGCAATATACCGAATTTTAATTTTATCATAGTTAAAACAGTTTGGGTTAAGTGACTTTTGCCGATTAGAACAGCCAACCGTGAGAATTTGTTTTCTATGTTACCGCCGGTTTATGCAACATTATAATGTAGAGGAATGGTAAAGTCTATATTTTGGCTATATAGAAGTCTATATTTTTGCCATATAAAAGTCTATACCTTTACTCTGTAAAAAAGGTATATTTTTATATGCATTGATTATCAATGCATTATTTCGGATTGTTGGATTCTCCGATACTGACTTCATTAACAGGCCGGTTTGTCGTTATGTACCTGCTGTTTTCCGGTAATCTCCCGGTGACATTCCTTCATACCGTTTGAAATAACGTCCTAAATAGGATTGGTCGGGAAAACCCAGACGATCGGCTATTTCCTGCATACTTAATTCGGTGGATTGCAGTAAGACTTTTATTTCAAGGATCACATGTTGATCGATGATCTGCTTGGCCGAGGCACCATTGGTAATACTGCGGCAGATTCCGGTGAGGTACTTGGTGGAGATACAGAGGCGATCGGCATAAAAAGATACCTCACGCTCCGTGAGACAGTTTTCATGAATGAGTGCGATGAACTTTTTGAAAAGTTCGTCCTGGCGGTTGTGACCTTCCATATCGTCGCGGGTAAAGAAACGATGAACTTTGTCATACACATCGAGCAGAAAGCTTTGCAGGTGATTGCGGGCTATCTGATAGCGGAAGTTATGGTCTTTATCGGCATAAAGGGAGATAGTGGCTTCCAGTAACCGGTTGATATTAGCTGTAAATTCATCGGGCAGTGTGAAGCAAGGTTTCTCTTTCAGAAAATGAAAAAAAGAGGGTTCGAGACGCAGACAAGCTTCACGAAACATATCACTGTGGGCTGCGAAATAAGAAACACGAAAATCGTTACTTTGTCCGGCAAGACTGATGACTGTGCCGGGGAGAAGAATCATTTGGGTATTTCGTATTATTTCATGTCGTTCAAGATCGATAAGTACCTGTCCCCAACCACTGTGGCAGAAAATAATAATCATACAGTCGAGTTTATACAGCCGACGGTGAAAAACTGCCAGATTGCTTGTGCCGGCTACGAACGGGCGTTCCCTTGAAAGGATGAGAGGGTTTCTATATTCCATAAGTAGTTCTTTATTTCACCTGCAAAAGTAGAGTTTTTTAGGGAATTTACGCTAATTTGTTCCAAAAATGAACAAAACTGTAAACAGTATGAAAAGTTTTCATCCGAAGAAAGCCGTTACCTTTGCCACGATCAAAAAAAGTAGAAAAATGGAGAATAGGAAATATAATTCAAGAAGGTTTGTCCTTGTATTTGCAGCATTGCTGTCGGCATTCGGCCCGTTTATGACCGATTTGTATCTGCCGGCTTTTCCGGAATTGATGGAATATTTCGGTACGACTACTTCCCTGATACAACTCAGTTTGACTTTTGGCGTGATCGGTTTGGCTGCCGGGCAGCTGGTTATCGGTCCGTTGAGTGATAAGTACGGGCGTCGTTGTCCGTTGATTTTATCTTTGACGGTGTTTGTAGTATCCACGCTTATTTGCTTATTATGCCGGGACGTGATTACATTTATCTGTTTCCGTCTTTTGCAGGGTATTGCTGCTGCCGGAGGAGTAGTGATTTCCCGTTCGATAGCTGTCGATCTATATGAAGGAAAAGAATTCACTCGTTTTTTTGCCATGCTGAGTGCTGTGCAGGGGTTGGCACCGATTGTAGCTCCTATTGCCGGTGGATTATTGTTAGGGATAACAGACTGGAGGGGTATTTTTGCAGTACTTCTTTTAATTGGTGTGGCGATCTTGGCGGCTGCTTTCCGTTTTCGCGAGTCGTTGCCCGAAGAACGCAGGCAAACAGGGAGTGTACTGGCCACTTTTGCAAATTTTCGTTCGGTGTTGGGTAATAAGCATTTTGTGTGCTACATGCTGATACAGTCGTTTGCAATGGGAGTATTGTTTGCATATATTTCCTCATCCCCGTTTATTTTTCAGACAGAATACGGGTTAACCCCGGTGATGTACAGCGTTTGTTTTGCTTTCAACGGATTGGCGATTATGACGGGAAATTTGATAGTTCCGAGATTTGGAAGCGAAGAACGGGCATTGGGTATAGGAGCCTGTTGTCTGCTGATAGCTTCGCTTGTATTGGCCGTTTGCCTGATGGGCGGTTGGTCCGTGGTTGCGATAGAAATAGGATTTTTGGTATTGCTTTTTTGTGTGGGCATGGTGCTGCCCACCTCTACCTCGCTGGCATTGGCATTGGAAAGAAAGAATTCGGGGAATGCTTCGGCGATGTTGGGATTCTTTCAATTTACTTTCGCCGGTTTGGTAGCTCCGTTAGTGGGACTGGGCGAGGTTTCGGTTGCTACAAGTTGGGTAATTGTCATAGCCAGTTGTGCAACGTGCGGATTGGTAGGGCTTTTATTAATGGCGACTTCTCATACTTTTTTTCAGAACACATCATATAAATAGTTTTTTTAATAGTTAGAACATGAAGAATCAGGTAAACAGATTGTTGCAAACGGCATTGGCCGTTTGCTGTTTGGTAGTGGCAAGTTGCCAGCAGGCACCTCCCGCTCAGGTAGAGGCAGAATACGAAGTAATGACCATCGCTCCGGCGGACAGAACGCTGACAAGTGTTTATTCTGCCACCATTCGTGGACGGCAAGACATTGAGATCTATCCGCAGGTATCCGGTTTTCTTACGAAGGTGTGTGTCACCGAAGGAGAACACGTACGTCAGGGGCAGACTCTTTTTATCATTGACCAAGTGGCTTACGAAGCTGCTTTGCAGACAGCCCAAGCCAATGTGAAGGCTGCTGAGGCCTCACTTGCTACGGCACAGTTGACTTATGACAGCAAACAGGAACTTTTCCGCCAGAATGTGGTTTCGGAATTCGATCTTAGTACGGCGCATAATTCATTGCTGACAGCTAAAGCCCAATTGGCGCAGATGAAAGCACAGGAGGTAAGTGCCCGTAACAATTTGTCATATACAGTTGTGAAAAGCCCGTCGAACGGGGTAGTGGGCACGTTGCCTTACCGGGTAGGGGCTTTGGTAAGTGCCAGCCTTCCGGAACCTTTGACTACCGTTTCGGATAATTCCGACATGTACGTGTATTTCTCTATGACGGAAAATCAATTGCTCAATCTTATCCGGCGTTACGGTTCCAAAGAGGAAGCGTTGAAGCAGATGCCCGAAATCGATCTGATGTTGAATGACAATTCGGCTTATTCGCAAAAGGGGAAAATCGAAACGATCAGTGGTGTGATAGACCGTTCGACAGGAACTGTGAGTCTGCGTGCCGTATTCCCCAATAAGGAGGGATTATTGCATAGCGGTGGTGCAGGTAATGTGGTTATCCCTGTTCAGAAAAACGGTGCGGTGGTCATTCCGCAGGCAGCGACATTCGAAATACAGGACAAAGTTTATGTCTATAAAGTGGTAGACGGCAAAGCACAGTCAACTCCTGTGCAGGTAACCCGTGTGAACGGTGGTAAAGAATTTATTGTTGATGAGGGGCTTACAGCCGGTGAAGTCATTGTGACCGAAGGAGTGGGATTGCTCCGTGAAGGGACACCGATCAAGGCAAAGAATAATAATAAATAATGCGCTGATTTGCCAATATGCCAATGTGCCAATTAATGAATTAAGAGTGAAAGAATTAATAATGAATCGATGTGATGGCAATGGGATAATGTGGTAATTGGATAATGTGCTAAATAATAATTTAGATAGAACGATTATATGAATTTAAGAACTTTTATTGAGCGGCCGGTACTATCCGCCGTCATCTCCATAACGATTGTCGTTGTCGGCATCATCGGATTGTTCTCCTTGCCCGTAGAACAATATCCGGATATTGCGCCGCCAACTATTATGGTCTCCACCAGCTATTTCGGCGCCAGTGCAGAGACTTTGCAGAAAAGTGTGATTGCTCCGTTGGAAGAGGCCATCAACGGTGTGGAAGACATGACTTATATGACCTCTTCTGCTACGAATGCGGGATCGGTTACCATTACGGTCTATTTTAAACAGGGTACTGATCCCGACATGGCAGCGGTGAATGTGCAGAACCGTGTTTCTAAGGCCACCGGGCAGCTTCCGGCAGAAGTGACTCAGGTGGGTGTTACCACCAGCAAGCGTCAGACGAGTATTCTTCAGATGTTCTCTCTGCATAGCCCGGACGACTCTTACGATGAGGCATTTCTTGCCAACTATATCAGTATTAACCTGAAACCGGAGATTCTCCGTATCAGTGGTGTGGGTGATATGATGATTATGGGTGGTGACTATAGTTTGCGTATCTGGATGAAACCGGATGTGATGGCACAGTATAAACTGATTCCTTCGGATGTCACTGCCGTGTTGGCCGAGCAGAACATCGAATCGGCTACCGGTTCGTTCGGTGAGAATTCGGATGAGACTTATCAGTATACCATGAAGTTCAAAGGGCGTAGGGTTACTCCGGAGGAATTCGGTGAAATCGTAATCCGTTCTACAGACAATGGTGAAGTACTGAAACTGAAAGATATTGCCGAAGTGGAACTGGGACAGGAAAGTTATGCCTACAAGGGTACCACGGACGGACACAATGGTGTGTCCTGTATGGTTTTCCAGACGGCCGGCTCCAATGCGACGGAGGTGAACAACAATATTGATAAATTTTTGGAAGAGGCACGGAAGGATTTGCCGAAAGGGGTAGAGCTGACGCAGCTGATGTCATCCAATGACTTCCTTTATGCATCTATTCATGAAGTGGTTAAGACACTGATCGAGGCCATTATTTTGGTTATTCTGGTGGTATATGTGTTCTTGCAGGATATCCGTTCTACACTTATTCCGTTGGTAGGAATCGTTGTATCGCTTATCGGTACGTTTGCTTTCATGGCATTGGCCGGTTTCAGTATCAACCTGATAACCTTGTTTGCTCTTGTTTTGGTGATCGGTACGGTGGTGGATGACGCCATTGTCGTCGTCGAGGCCGTGCAGGCGCGGTTCGATGTAGGCTACAAATCTTCTTATATGGCCAGTATCGATGCCATGAAGGGAATTAGCAATGCAGTTATCACCTCTTCACTGGTGTTTATGGCGGTATTTATTCCGGTATCGTTTATGAGTGGTACTTCCGGAACTTTCTATACCCAGTTCGGATTGACAATGGCGGTGGCCGTAGGTATCTCGGCTGTGAACGCCCTGACATTGAGCCCGGCACTTTGTGCATTATTGCTCAAACCTTATATTAATGAAGACGGAACACAGAAGAATAACTTTGCCGCCCGTTTCCGTAAGGCGTTCAATGCTGCTTTTAACGTGGTGGTAGAGAAATATAAGAATATTGTATTGTTCTTTATCAAACGCAGATGGCTGACATGGTCATTGCTGGTTTGTTCCATTATTCTGCTGGCATTCCTGATGAATACGACTAAAACCAGTCTTGTGCCCGATGAAGACCAAGGGGTTGTTTTTGTCAATGTAAGTACGGCTGCCGGTAGTTCGTTGAAAACAACCGATGATGTGATTACACGCATCGAAAAGCGTTTGGAAGCAATTCCGCAGGTGAAACATGTACAGAAGGTGGCCGGCTACGGATTATTGTCCGGGCAGGGTAGTTCGTTCGGTATGTTGATCTTGAAACTGAAACCTTGGGACGAACGTCCGGGGAAGGAGGATAACGTACAAGCGGTTATCGAGCAAGTCTATGGAAGTACGATGGATATTAAGGATGCTACCGTATTTGCCATTTCTCCGGGTATGATTCCGGGATACGGTATGGGTAATGCCTTGGAAATGCATGTGCAAGATAAACAGGGAGGTGATGTGACTACTTTCTTCCAGACTACACAGCAATATTTAGGTGCTTTGAACCAGCGTCCGGAGATTGCTATGGCTTACTCCACATTTGATGTGCGCTATCCGCAGTGGATGGTAGAGGTAGATCCTTCCAAGTGTAAACGTGCAGGCATCACTGCCGATCAGGTACTCAGTACTTTATCAGGATATTACGGCGGACAATATGTATCCAACTTCAATCGTTTCTCGAAGGTTTATAAAGTGATGATACAATCCGATCCTAAATATCGTCTGGATGAGGCATCGTTGGACAATACTTTTGTACGCATGTCCAATGGAGAGATGGCACCGCTCAGTCAGTTTGTGACTTTAACCCGTGTGTATGGCGCCGAAACGTTGAGCCGTTTCAATATGTACAATTCTATTGCAGTGAATGCCATGCCGGCCGAGGGATACAGTACGGGTGATGCCATGCGTGCCGTACAGGAGACGGCCGTAACAGCCTTGCCTAAGGGATATGGCTATGACTATGGAGGTATTACCCGTGAGGAAAATCAGCAGAGCGGTACTACAATTATCATCTTTGCCATTTGCTTCCTGATGATTTATCTCATTCTGAGTGCCCTTTATGAGAGTTTCATCATTCCGTTTGCCGTGTTGCTCAGTGTGCCGTGCGGTCTGATGGGTAGTTTCCTTTTTGCCCGTATATTCGGACTGGAGAACAATATCTATTTGCAGACAGGGCTTATCATGTTGATCGGTTTGCTTGCCAAAACCGCTATCTTGCTGACAGAGTATGCAGCCGAACGTCGTAAGGCCGGTATGGGGCTGATCGCTTCTGCCGTGAGTGCAGCCAAAGCCCGTTTCCGTCCTATTTTGATGACAGTGTTGACAATGATATTCGGTCTTTTCCCTCTGGTGGTAGCCAGTGGAGTAGGAGCCAACGGTAACCGTTCATTGGGAACCGGTGTCGTAGGCGGTATGTTTGTCGGTACGTTGGCATTGCTTTTCATTGTACCTTCGCTCTTCATTGCTTTCCAATGGCTTCAGGAAAAGCTGCATCCCGTGCAGGCCGAACCGTCTCAGGATTGGCAGATTGCAGAAGAAAAGCAGGAAAGTGACCGGGAGAAAAGGGAAGCCGGAAAAGAATAATAAATAGAGCTAATTATGAAGATACGAAATATGAGAAAACAAATTTTATTGTTTGTAGCCGTTGCTTTTACATTGAGCAGTTGCGGCATCTATTCCAAATATAAACCTGTTTCGGAAGTACCGGACGGACTGTATGGCAGCACTGATGAGAGTGCTGCCCAGACAGCCGATACTGCCAACTTTGGCAATCTGGCGTGGCGGGAAGTTTTTTCCGATCCTTTTTTGCAGACATTGATTGATTCGGCGTTGGTTCGTAATACCGATTTGCAGACAGCCCAATTGCGGGTGAAAGAAGCGGAAGCGGCCTTGATGACTTCCAAACTCTCTTATCTGCCGTCTCTGTTTTTGGCGCCGGAAGGTTCTATCAGTAGTTTTGACGGCGCAAAGGCTACCAAGACTTATTCGTTGCCTGCTACTGCTTCATGGGAGATCGATCTCTTCGGACGTCTGACCAATGCCAAACGGGGTGCGAAAGCTGCGCTTCTGCAAAGCCGGGAATATGAACAGGCGGTACAGACACAATTGGTGGCATCGGTGGCAAACGCGTATTACACGTTGTTGATGCTCGATGCCCAATATGAAATTGCAACAGCTACCGAAAAAGCCTGGAAGGAGAGTGTGGCTGCCACCCGTGCCATGAAAGCTGCCGGCATGGTGACAGAAGCCGGACTGGCACAAACCGAGGCTACCTATTACAATATATGTACTACCGTGCTCGATTTGAAAGAGCAAATCAACCAGACGCAAAATAGCTTGTCATTGATTCTGGCCGAGGTTCCCCATGATATTCAGCGTGGTAAACTTGCCGGACAGCAGTTACCGGAGACTTTTGCTACGGGAATTCCTTTGCAGATGTTATCCAACCGGCCCGATGTGCGGAGTGCCGAACTTTCACTGGCACAGGCCTTTTATTCTACGAATGCCGCCCGTTCGGCTTTCTATCCTTCCATTACATTGGGTGGTAGTGCAGGCTGGACCAACAGTGCCGGTTCGATGATTGTGAATCCGGGCAAACTGCTGGCTTCGGTATTCGGATCGTTGACGCAACCCTTGTTTAACAAGGGAGCTAATATCGCCCAACTGAAGATAGCGAAAGCACAGCAGGAAGAAGCGAGTTTAGCTTTCCAGCAAACATTGCTTGCTGCCGGAAGCGAAGTGAATGATGCTTTGACGCAGGTACAAACTGCACGCAGCAAATCCATTTACTTCGACAAGCAGGTAGCTTCATTGGAAAATGCCGCCCGCAGTACCCGCTTGCTGATGCAGCACGGCAACACTACCTATCTGGAGGTCTTGACTGCCCAGCAGACATTACTCAATGCGCAACTCTCTCAGGTAGCCAACCGGTTTACCGAAATTCAAGGAGTTATCACCCTATATCAAGCACTTGGTGGCGGGCGAATGTAAAACAGGCAGAGAGGAGGTATTATGATGAAAGCCGAAACAACCCGTCGGCTTGTTGTTGATCATACGAAGCGAGAGATGATTCGTCAAGGTATCAGCCGTTTGACAATGGATATCATTGCTCAAGGGTTAGGGATGTCGAAACGAACACTTTACCAACTCTTTCCCAGCAAGGTCTGTCTTGTACAGATTTGTCTGGCAGACATTGCTGGGGAAAAAAAACGGACTCTGTTGGCCCGGGCAGATAATGACCGGTCGTGTGTGAAAACGTTGTTCGATATTGTTGGCGGGTATGTCGATCTGATGTATTCTATGGGAAGGGTGCTACTGACCGATTTGGCACAGGAGACGGATTACCAATCGTTCTCGAAGCGAGAAGAATATTTCTGGTTGCAGCAATTTGCAGATGTATTAAATCGTTGTAAGGCCTGTGGATATCTGCTTCCCGATGTCGATCCCGATCGCTTTGCGAATGATTTGCTTGTCCTTCTTTATGAGAATAGTTTGCGTGGTGCACGTTATACTACACAATGGTTGTTTTGTCAAGCGTTGTTGCGTGGTATATTCCGGACGAATGCTATTCCTTTGATTGATGAATATATGGAAGAACATGATCTTGCAGTACATGCCTGATCTCTTCAATATTTTAAAAAAGATGCAGCAACTTGATGCAAAGATGCTGCGTCTTTTTTTTATAGATTTTATTTCCTGAAATCAATAATGAATAAAACGCGCAGCCAATCGGCACATTAATAAGACAGCGCAGCCAATTGGCACATTGGCATATTGCCGCATTGGCACATTATTTGTCCGTTTTCAGCTCTTTCAGTACACTGCATGTCAACGGTATGGCCAACAGGAAAGAAAGTAAGTCTGCCATTGCCTGGCACATTTCCACTCCTTGCAGTCCGAAGAAGCGGGGCAACAGGAAGATAAGCGGAATGAAGAACAGTCCTTGGCGTGCCGAAGAGAGTAGTGTGGCACGTACCGGTTTGCGGATAGTCTGCAGCATCATGTTACTCATAATGATCCATGAACCGAGAGGCAAGGTAATAAATTGCCATTTCAATGCTGCCGATCCTATGGAGACAACCTCTGCATCTCCTTTACGGAAAAGTTCTATCACATCCGGTGCAAAGGCAATTCCTGTGATTGTGACGGTCAGCAGAAAAATAAATCCTACTTTTACACAAAACCAGAATCCTTCCCGTACGCGACTGTTCAGTCCTGCTCCGTAATTGAATCCGCACACGGGCTGGAATCCTTGTCCGAATCCGATAAGGAAAGAGTTGATGAACATACAGACCCGTGTGACGATAGACATCCCGGCAATGGCGGCATCTCCGAAATTACCGGCCGCCACATTCAGTAAGATAGTAGATCCCGATGCCAGTCCCTGACGAAAGAGGGAAGGGGTTCCTCCGTCGATAATCTCTTTGAAAAATCTCCAGGTAGGGGTGAAATGCTTGTATCGGATGATGATATTATTTCCCCGGCGTGCCATATACAGTAGTAGTGAGAAACTGCACATCTGGCTGATGATGGTAGCTAATGCCGCTCCCGATATCCCCATTCCGAAAGTGAAAATCAGTAACGGATCCAACACGATGTTCACTACCGCACCGGTGACGATACCCACCATGGCATAGGCGGCATTTCCTTGAAAACGCATCTGATTGTTCAGCACCAGCGAAGCCGTCATGAAAGGTGCGCCGATCAGGATAATGCCTAAATATTTTTCTGTGTAAGGCAGGATGGTAGGGGTAGACCCCAATGCGACGGAGAGTGGCGTTAACAGCAACAAGCCGACAACGGCAATGACTACTCCCATGAACAAAGCAAAGAAAAATCCTGTAGCCGCCATTTTTTCCGCATTATCCGTTTCTTGTGCTCCCAACTTTCGTGAGATGTAGTTTCCTGATCCGTGTCCGAAGAAAAATCCCACAGCCTGAATGATAGACATGACGGAAAACACGATGCCTACTGCTGCTGTCGACTGTGTGTTGATCTTCCCGACGAAATAAGTGTCTGCTATATTATAAAAGGAGGTGACCAGCATACTGATAATTGTCGGTACGGCCAGTTTACCGATTAATCCCGGAATGGGAGCGGTAGTCATCTGTGTAAAATTATCTTTCTTCATCGCTGTAAGGCGGCACTTCCGTGTCTTTATCGCTTTGTAAATTCGTACAAAGATACGCATCCCTGCGGATATACGGGTGGCATTAGACGATCAGATTACGGTCTGCTTCATCAAAATTACGAATAATTAGATAATCTGCCCAGTCGGAATAATCGTCATTATTTGAGTTGACGGCAATAATGCATCCTGCATCCGCATTCTTGGCCGCCTGAAGTCCGGCAACAGCATCTTCAAAAACAATTACTTCGTCCGGTTGTTTTCCAATCACCGACATGGCAATCCGGTAAATTTGTGGATCGGGTTTTCCTTTTATCTGTCCGTTGTTGTACACTATCCTGTCGTAATCGAACCATTTGCCTATTCCCAAATGCTCGAAGTAGAAGTCCACATTCTCTTTGTCGGAAGCGGTGGCAATGGTGAACGGAACCTTTCTTTCTTGAAGAAAATCGAGGAAGTCAGGAGCACCCGGTGCCAGCATCATTTCGGTTTCCAGGCATAATTGCCGGTATAAAGTCTCTTTTTCATCAACGAGCGCACGTATCTCTTCTGCCGAATGTTCGCGTTGGAAAAGACTGTTGAAAATATCCCTGTTATTCTTTCCGTGAAAGGTGGCGAAGAACTCATGATCGGACAAATGCATGCCCCGTTTTTCCAGAAACATGTTCCAAGCTTTATTGTGTAAGGGAGTATCCCAGAACAATGTACCGTTAAAGTCGAATATCACACCAGAGTATTTCATAACAGAATGGTTAGATGGATTTGGATTTATGTATGCAAAGGTGGAAAAAGAAAGGTAGACGGGCAATGATATAAATCAAGAAATGAGGTTTCAATAATTTTTGTTTTCAATTATTGGAATTTTTTGTCGTATATGTTGTATGCTTATAACGGTTCTTATTGGCAGGAAGAATTTATTATTTTTCAAATACATAATAGTTGAAAATAACATGTAGTTTACCCGATAAAAACGTTAAAATTCATCTTTTTATTTTATAATTGATTTTCCAGAACAATATATGTTAAATGATTACATTATTGTAGTTGTGTTGTGTTTTATTTTATTATTTTTATGATAAATTTAAAAAATAGGCAACCATGCTCA
>ENA-UEYF01001983-UEYF01001983.1-human-gut-metagenome-genome-assembly--contig:-NODE-1983-length-14576-cov-3.402924_pt1 | contig 14576 bp, 9 predicted proteins | sample MGYA00242902_ERZ507920 | MGnify/ENA primary metagenome ERZ507920 (study PRJEB26167, sample SAMN06115402) | human gut metagenome | host: Homo sapiens | place: China:Jiangxi | collected 2016-07-05...
TGAACCATTTCCGCATTGCGACCGTCTCGCAATGTGCGATCGTTTCTACAATTCTAACTCTAATCTAAAACTTTCATCTATGAGAAAATCTCTTCTTTTTCTTCTGAACACGCTCCTTGCCGCCGCGACGCTGTGCGTCGTATCGTGCGGCATCGACGACGTGGACGCGGAAGACGGAGCGATCCAATTCGAACTCTACGACACGGAGGGCACCCTCATCGAAGGTCTCCAAAGCATGAAGTTCGGCGCGACGACCGCCTACACGCTGAAAAGCGCATTCGTGACCTACACGGAGGTCACGGCTCCCGCAGGGTGGAAATGCAGCGTCATCCCCAGCTCGCGGAGCTGCACGGTGACGGCTCCCGTCGCCTCGGATCTGGAAGCCGAAGCCGGCGGCGACATCACGATCGCGATCACCTCGCAGGCCGGACGCACGATGAGCTACACGCTCAGCGTAGCCGCCCTCGAAGAGAGCATTTCGCTGACCTTCGACGGCGACGCGACGACCAAAAACCACATCTTCTCCTACGGCAAGAGCCTCGTCTTCCCCTTCTCGTGCGAAAACACCTCTTCGCTCGAAGTCGAAGCTCCCGAGGGCTGGACGACGGAAACCGACCTCGAAAACAACCAGTTGACCGTCACGGCGCCGATGCCCGACAGTCAGAATCCGACGCTGACCGGTGCGGTCAAGGTGACGCCGCTGAGCGTCCGCGGCACGGCCGGCGAATCGTCGTCGATCAGCGTCGAGCTTTCGACCAAGATGCCCGTCATCCAGTTCGCAGAGCCGATCGACCGCTTCGTCTTCGGCGAACAGCGCGACATCCCCTGCACGATGCAGTATGTAGACAAGTGCGACATCACGGCCCCCGAAGGCTGGACGGTCGAACTGGATATCGCCGCATCGATGCTCAAAGTCACCGCACCCGCCGAAGGGGTCGGAATCCCCGCCGGCACGGTCACGCTGGATGCGGTTTCGGCCGAGGAGCTGACCGAATCGTTCGAAACGCAGCTCTCGCTGAAAGGCATCGCCACGGGCGACGATTTCGTGGCCTTCGGCAAAGCCGTCACGGAGGCCGCGCCGCTCGACGAGTTCATGCAGGAGGGCACGGTGATCCTGTTGCAGGACGTCGACCTGAGCGCATTCTCCCAGACCTGCTTCGTCGGGCAGGCCGAAAATCCGTTCACCGGCACCTTCGACGGCAAGGGACATACCCTCACGGTCAGCCTCAACGACGGCGACGCCAAGGAGCTGGGCCTGTTCCACACGCTCGATGCAACGGCCGCGGTGAAGAATCTGACGCTGGCCGGCAGCATGACGATCAGCAAGATCGATCCCGTTACGGCCGGTACGCTCGCTGTCTTCAACAACGGCGCCGCACTGACCGGCGTCACCAATACGGCGGCAATCACTTTCTCGGGATTGAAAACCAGCAGCACGATGGGAAATCTCGGCGGTCTGGTCGGTCAGGACAAGGCCGGCTCGATCTACACCGACTGCCACAATACCGGCAACTTCGAGTTCCTGCAATCCGTCCGTTCGGTCGCTATCGGCGGTCTGGTCGGCAGTGCAGCCGACGATACGGTAGGTTCGTTCGTCGACTGCTCGAACAAAGGCAAGATCAACATGAACCTCGCCGACTCCGGTCAGGATTCAGGCCGCATCGGCGGTATCATCGGCATGACCGAAGCCGCAGAATGGAGTTACACCAACTGCGTGAACGAAGGCGCCATGACCATGGATTTCAACGGCACGAACAAGCAGTTCCACTCGCTCGGCGGTATTCTCGGCTACGGTTACGGATCGTTCGAGAAGTGTTACAACCGCGGACAGATCGTCATGAACAATGCGAAATCGGCCAACCGCCGTATCGGAGGTATCGCTGGCTGCATCGGATCGGACAAAGGAAAAGACAAGCTGTCGTTGAAAATGGTCGACTGTCACAACGAGGCAGATATCGCCGTCACGACCAACTACACCGGCGGTCTGGTGGGTATCGCCGAGAAGATGAAGAGCGGTCTGATCGAGAACTGCACCAACACGGGCAACCTCAGCAATCCGAAAACAGACGAAACGGCCGCGGGAAGCGTACCCTCGCAGATAGGCGGAATCATCGGTTCGGCCTACGGCAATCTTCAAATCAAGGGTTGCATCAACCGCGGATCGATCACGGGCGTATTCAGGTATCGTGCCGCAGGTATCCTTTCGGCTGCCCGCAATGCCGGCAACTCGATCGAAAGCTGCGAAAACTACGGCAACATCACCGTTACGACCATCGAACCCGCTACGACGGCCTTCCCGTTGGTAGCCGGTCTGGTCGTGATCGAGAACTCGAATACCGTCGTGACGATTTCCACCAGCAAGAACGTCGGAACCCTCACGGCGACCGTCAAGAGTGCCGAGCACGTCAATCCGGTCTATATCTATCAAAAAGTTTTTGAAAAAGATGAAGCAGACGTGACGATCTGCGATCAGGCCACGAAGGACGCATCGGCCGGAACCGTCATGAACATCACAATCAAAGAGTAACATCAACCCAACTACTACAATACAGTCATGAAGAAATACGGTTTTTTAACACTGATATTGTGTCTGTTTTGCCTGGGAGAGGCCGCCGTGGCCTCTCCGGGCAAGGCGGATGCGGCACCGGCCGCACAAGCTCAGTCGTCGAAACTGACGGTCAAGGGATTCGTCAAGGACGACAAGGGCGATCCGATGATCGGCGTGACCCTTATCGTCAAGGGTACGAACTTCGGCACCGTGTCGAACGCCGACGGCAGTTACAGCATCGACGTCCCCTACGGCGGCGCGACGCTGATGGTCTCCTACATCGGCTATGCCCCGCAGGAGATAGGCGTAAACAACCGCACGAAGATCGACATCACGCTGCTCGAAGACAGCAAGGCGCTCGAAGAGGTCGTCGTCGTGGGTTACAACGTCCAGAAAAAGGAGACGATCACCGGTTCGATCGCCACGATCACGACCAAAGACCTCAAACAGTCCCCCACGGCCAACATCAACAACGCGCTGGCCGGACGTATGCCGGGTCTGCTGGTGAATCAGTTCTCCGGAGGCGAGCCGGGCAACGACGCCGCACAGCTCAACATCCGCGGTATCTCGACCTACGGACAGTCGGGCGTCATCATGATCGTCGACGGTATCGAGCGCGACATGAGCTATCTGGCTCCCGACGAGATCGAGACCTTCACGATCCTCAAAGACGCATCGGCGACGGCACCCTACGGTATCCGCGGCGCCAACGGCGTGATCGTCGTGACGACCAAGCGAGGCCGCAAGGGCGAGAAACCGACCGTCGACTTCAAGGCCTCGGTGGGCATCAGCGAACCGATCCGCTACCCCGACTACCTCGGATCGGCCGACTACGCGACGCTCTACAACGAGGCGATGCTCAACGACAATCCCTCGCTCGCGGCCGACTCGCCTTCGCTCTTCACGCAGACGGCGATCGACAACTACCGCCGCGCCAAAGGCGACAACTCCGACGGGCTGGGTTACAACTGGGATTATTTCGACTATGCGTTCCAGCCCTCGGTATTGCAGGATTACAGCCTCTCGGTACGCGGCGGCACGGACCGCGCCCGCTACTTCATCCTGGGAAGCTACTACAAGCAGGGCGGCAACTACAAGCACTCCAACTCCGACAACGCCAACAACTTCCTGCGCTATAACTTCCGCGCCAACGTCGACGTCGACGCCACCAAACGGCTGAAAATCTCGGTCGATCTGGGTGCCCGCGTGACGGAGTATACCTATCCCGGCGCCACGGCGGCCAACATCATCTCGCTGGCCAACACGCAGCCGCCCTACCTGCCGATCGTACTGCCCAACAACGGCAACGAAGTCAATCAGGGCGATTTCGAGGAGAACGGAGGCTACCTGCTCTACGCCGACAACGACTACCGCTACAACATGCTCGGTCAGTTGAGCCGTTCGGGTTTCAGCAAGCGCACGCGCCGCTACCTGCAAGGATCGTTCAAACTGAGCCACGATCTGGACTTCATCACCGAAGGTCTGAGCATCGCCGCGCAGTTCTCCTACGACACCTTCAACCAGCACACGATCAACAACAGCGTACCGACCCACAGCACAGGTAATCTGACCTACCCGGGCTACTCGACGTGGATGCTGCCCGAGGAGTACAGTATCGACGAGTGGAAGAACAACTCGGCCTATTGGATTCAGAACGGTTCCTACGTGACGGCCAACCAGCGCACCACCGACGACGCGCAGGGCAACAGCCTCAGCCACGCCAACCCCGAAGGGACGTCGCGTTTCCAGGCCCGACTCGACTACGCCCGCAAGTTCGGCGACCACAACGTGACGGCGATGGTACTCTACTACATGCAAAACAAGATCGTCGGCAAGGAGGTTCCCTATCGTTACATGGGTTTTTCGGGACGTGCGACCTACGACTACAAGAACAAATACCTCTTCGAATTCAACATCGGCTACAACGGTTCGGAGAACTTCGCACGCGGACACCGTTTCGGCGTATTCCCCGCAGGTTCGATCGGTTGGGTCGTCTCGCAGGAGGAATTCATGAAGAACGTGCGTTGGATCGACCACCTCAAACTGCGTGCATCGTACGGTCTGGTAGGTAACGACCAGATGGGGAGCACCCGCTTCGCCTACCTGCAATACTACACGTCGGGCAGCAACATGAACATCTACTTCGGCGAAGACAAGAAAGCATTCGGAACCACCCTCATCGAAGGCATCTTCGCCAACCCGTCGCTGACATGGGAGAAGGCACGCAAGTTCAACTTCGGTATCGACGCCGAGTTCTTCCACCAGCGGCTGACCCTCTCGGTCGACGTCTTCAAAGAGCACCGCTACGACATCCTCACCTCGCTCAATACCGACGATAAACTCGGCTTCCCCTATATCGTGGGACAGACCGCCCCGATCGTCAACTCGGGTATCGTGGACAACCGCGGTATCGAGTTCCAGCTCGGCTGGGACGGCCGCATCGGACAGCATTTCCGCTACTGGATCCGCCCGAACTTCACCTTCGCCCGCAACAAGGTGAAATTCTGCAACGAGATCAGCTACATCGACAACAACGGTCGCGACTGCCCGTGGCGCTACCAGACCGGCCGCCGCGTGGGTGAGAATTTCTGCTACATCTTCGATCACTTCGTCGCCGACCAGGACGAAGCCGATCGCCTGAACGCCATGAACGGCGGCAGCGGGTTCGCTATCTGGGGCCCCGTACAACCGGGCGATGTAGTCTACAAAGACATGAACGGCGACGGCGTGGTCAACAACTACGACCGTGCGGCCGTCGGCAACCCCCGTACTCCCGAAATCCAGTACGGTATTCCGGTCGGGTTGTCGTACAAGGGATTCGATTTCAGTATGCTGTGGCAGGGCTCGGCGCTCTGTTCGGTGCAGTTGAGCGGCCCGGCCGTATGGGATTTCCCGCTCTACGACCAGTCGCGCACGGGCAAGGTGCGTAAGATGCACCTCAACCGCTGGACGCCCGAAACGGCCGCCACGGCGACCTATCCCGCCCTGCACTACGGCATCCACAACAACAACAAACAGCAGTATTCGAGCTTGTTCCTCTACGACGCTTCGTACATCCGTCTGAAAAACGTCGAGATCGGCTATACGCTGCCCAAGGCCTGGACGTCGAAGGCCGGCATCCAAAGCGTCCGCATCTATGCACAGGGACAGAACCTCCTGACGTTCGACCGCCTGGGCGACGTCGACATGGACCCCGAAATCAAGAACGGCGACGGAAGCTGGTTCCCCGTGCAGCGCGTCGTGAACCTCGGCATCAACATGACATTCTAACCATTCCAAAACATTCGAATCGACTATGAAAAACATATTGAAATACCTGCTCCTCTGCTGTTCGGCCCTGTCGCTGTTCGGCTGCGAGGACTACCTCGACAAGACGCCGCAGGGCGACAAGACGGAAGAGGATGTTTTCACCCGTTTCAACGAAACGGAACAACTTATCAACCGTCTCTATTTCTACGTGCGCGCCGCCGACCAGCCGCTGGTGCATATCCGCTATTTCAGCGACTCGGCGCTCGCCGACGAGTGCGAAGGTTCGTCGGCCGAGAACGGCTGGTCGAACAAGTTCAACGAAGGCGACTGGGAACCCGGTGCGGAACTCTACTCGAAATGCAACGCCACGACCGACGCCGGAGCCTGCCACACTTTCTGGCCTGCACTCTATCAAGACATCCGCTGTGCAAACGTCATTCTCGAAGGTATCGAGAAATACAACACGCCCGACTCGCAGGTACACCCCGGAACGCTGTCGCAGCGTATCGGCGAGGTCTATTTCCTGCGCGCCTACCTGCACTACTGCGTGTTGAAGAGCTACGGCGAATGCCCCTACGTGGACTACACGGTCGACCCCAACAACCTGCCGAAATTCGAGCGCGAGAACGTCCACTCGATCGTCGAAAAGATATGCAACGACTGCGACAACGCCTTTTCGCGTGTTCCGGAGCGCTATCTGGCCGAGCAGTTCGGCCGTGTGGAGAAGGGTACCTGCCTGGCATTGAAAGCCATGGCGCGTTGGATCGCCGCCACGCCGCTCTACAACGGCTCGACGCTCAAAGGCGATAACCGCAACTACGCCTCCGAGTACCAGCGTTACGATCCCGCCCGCTGGGACGCCGCTGCGGCGGCAGCGAAGGCCGTCATCGATTTCACGACCAACACCGGCGAAAAACGCTATTCGCTCTACCAGGGAGCCGATAAGAGCAACACGACGAACTTCGGCAACGTAGACGAAAGCAACGGCAAGGTCTACACCCGTCTGTGGGAATTGTTCAGCGGAACCGCCCGCTCGCTCGACGCCAAGAAATGCGAATGGATCTGGTTCTTCCTTCAAGCCAAGACCGTCGGTTATCACAACGACATGTATCCCCCCTCGTCGCAGGGACAGGCACGCGAAGTTCCCGTACAGGAGCATGTCGACGAATACGAGGTAATCGGCCCCGACGGCTACGGCTATCCGATCTACGCCCTCAAAGAGAACCACAAGGCGCTCTACGGCGGCCTGATCTCCGAGGAGGATATGGCCAAGGCCTACGACGACGCCAACCCCTACGAGAACCGCGACCCGCGCTTCTACCGCGACATCACCTACCACGGCGCGATGTTCAAGGGCAAGTGGATCAACACCGCGACGGGTTCGGATGAGATCAACGCCGCAAACTCGACGACGACGGGCTACTTCACCCACAAATTCTTCGACGGCTACTACACCAAGGGCATGTCGGGCGACTGGAACATGGACGCTCCGCTGATCCGTCTGGCGACGATCTACCTCGTCTACGCCGAGGCCGTCACCCGTTCGAAGGGCGCGACGGACGAAGTCTACAACATGATGAACGACCTGCGCGCACGCTCGTTCATGGCTCCCATTCCGCCCGCCGCGAAGACCAACAAGGAGTTGCTGCTCGACTACATCCTGCGCGAACGCCGCGTCGAACTCTACCACGAAAAGAGCCGTTTCTTCTCCACGCGCTTCTACCTCGAACCGACCAGTCCGACCGAGTTGGCCAAAGAGTCGCAATGGAACGCATTGCCCGGCAGCAACGACGAGAAGGCCCAGCAGTACTTCGCCAAGTACGGCGCCTATCCCAAGACGCAGCACCGCATCTGCGGCATGAGGCCCGTGGAAGACCCCGACGGCAAGATCTCGGTAGGAGGCAAGAAATACCGCATGGAACGCTTCTGGAAGGAAGACCGCGTGTTCCTCGAAAAGCACTATCTCTTCCCGATCCCGACCGAAGAGCTGCAACGAGCTAACATCCAACAGAATCCGAATTGGTAGACAATCCTCAGACCAGATGTCCGGCAGACATCTGGTCTGAAATTAAAATGCAACTGCTATGAAAATGAATCCGATCTTCAATCTGCTGCGCCGCACGATGTTCGCAGCATTGGCCGCAACGACGATCGCCTGCGGCGGAGACGATCCGGTCGTCCCCCAACTGCCCGGCGGAGGCAATAACGGCCAGGACGGCACGGAAGAGGAGAAACCCGAGATCAAGCCCGACGAGGGCATCACCCTCTACGGGCTGGTGAGCGACAGCGAAGGCAATCCCCTCGAAGGCGTCGTCGTCAGCGACGGTTACAGCGTCGTCGCCACCGATGCGAAAGGCGTCTACCAGATCGTGCGCAGCGCCAACGCCAAGTACGTCTTCATCTCCGCCCCGTCGGGTTATGAAATTCCCACGCAGGCGAATTACGGCTCCTACCAGGGAACCTACCAGGCGGCGAACTCGCTGACGGGCAGCAGCACGAAGCCCTACCGCGCCGACTTCACGCTGACGAAACTCTCCCAGAGCGACACCCGCTTCCTGCTCTTCGGACTGGGCGATCCCCAGCCCGACAACGACGAGCACATCAAGCGTTTCCGCACGGAGACCGTGCCCGATGTCAAGAAGATCAAGGCCGACTACACGATCCCGACCGTCGGCATCGCGCTGGGAGACATCCTGGGCAAGGGCGACGCACAGACCTTCACCTCGATGAAGCGTGCGCTGGGCGAGACGGGCGTCCCCTTCTTCACCACCATCGGCAACCACGACAAGAGCTCGGTCGACTACACGGGCGACACCTATCGCGACGTGCTCGGCCCGCGGTGGTACTCGTTCAACCGCGGCGAAGTGCATTTCGTCGCGATGGACAACTGCCTCTTCTCGGGTCAGGACTACACCGGCGGCTTCACCGACGAGCAGGTGGCGTGGCTCGAAAAGGATCTGTCCTTCGTCCCCACGAGCAAGATGATCGTGCTCTACTACCACATCCCGCTGCGCGACACGAACTACCGCAACCGCCAGAAGGTGCTCGACCTGATTTCCAAATACCAGAACCCTACGCTGATGTGCGCCCACACGCACTATTTCCAGCCCTATCACATGCGCTCGCATAACCTCTTCGAACGTATCCACGGCGGTACGTGCGGCTATTTCTGGCGCTCGAACTGCGGCGGCGACGGCACGCCCAACGGCTTCATGGTCTACGAGATCGACGGAACGAAGATCGTCGACACCTATTTCAAGGCCTCGCAGCGTCCCGACGATCATCAGATACGCCTCTATCACGGCGACGCCGTCTTCGCGGGGCCTTACGCCACCTACAAATACGATCTGGGGGCGGACGTCGTCGTGGCCAACGTCTTCGCCGCCGGCATGGACGGCACGACGTGGAAAGTGGAGCTCTCCGAGGACGGCGGCAAAACGTGGAGCGACATGAGTCCGATCGAGCAAAACTACGGCGACCGCTGGATTCGGGGATACCACATCGGCGTCGAACACCACCCCACCGAAAGCGGTACGAGCCCCTGCTATCACCAGTATCAGTACAAACTGAAAGATGCAGCCGCCACTGCCATCGAGGTGCGTGCGACCGACAGCTTCGGCCATGTCTACACGCAGGATACCTTCACTGCGGACAACGACTTCACGGAGGCGGAAAAATACTGACCGCACCCCTCCCGCACAAACGGACGGACTGCCTTTTTCAGGCAGTCCGTCCGTGTTTCCGAAACCGGCCTTAGCCTGACCGGCGAAGCGTGCCGAAAAAGATTCGTACCCGAAGCCGCCGTATTTTCAAGAAAAAACAGTACCTTTCTCAACCGGAACCGGGACACCCGCTCCCGACCGAATCGGAACGGCTTTTGCACCGGACGCGGACAAAACGAAAGGCATTATGGAAAAAGTCATTCATCGGGCCGCCACGCGCGGTTACTTCGACCACGGCTGGTTACAGACGTTCCACACATTCAGCTTTGCGGATTACTACAACCCGCAACGGATTCATTTCGGTGCGCTGCGCGTGCTGAACGACGACACGGTGGCGGGCGGGGAAGGTTTCGGCTCGCACCCGCACGACAACATGGAGATCGTCTCGATCCCCCTGTCGGGCGAGCTGCGCCACGAAGACAGCATGGGCCACGGCGAAGTGCTGCGGCCGGGCGAAATACAGGTGATGTCGGCCGGCACGGGAATCGTCCACAGCGAATTCAACAACCTGCCCGACCGGGAGGTGAAATTCCTGCAAATCTGGATTTTCCCCGACCGTGACGGTTTGACGCCCCGCTACGAGCAGATCCGCCTCGCAAAGGCCGAACCCGACCGGCTGCGCCCGATCGTCGCACCGAAAGGAGAAGGCGGCGAGCACGTGGGGTGGATTCACCAGAAGGCATGGCTCTCGACGCTCGACCTGACGTCCGGCGCCGAAACGGATTACGAACTGCACGGCGCCAATCACGGCGTCTACCTCTTCATGCTGGAAGGTGTCGTCGAAGCGGCCGGAGAGACGCTCCGCATGCGCGACGGCATGGGCATCCGCCGGACGGAACGTGTCGCGCTGCGGGGCATTGAGAATTCGCACCTCCTGTTGATCGAAGTACCGATGTAACGAAACGAAACTATAAATTCAATCATGCAAAACGAAACACCCGACTTCCCGACGCGCCTCGCCGCCTGCGCCCGACAACTCCGCCGCCACGGTTTCGAAGCCGTGTGCGTCGCCGACCTGGCCGAAGCGGGCCGGAGGCTGCGCGACGAGATCGCCCGCTGCGCACCGCGGTCGATCTCTTACGGCGATTCGATGACGCTGCGCGCCACAGGGATCGTCGAAGAGCTGCGCAACGGCAGCCGCTATGAATTCATCGACGGATTCGATCCCGCCCTGCCGCGACCCGAACAGCTCGAAGTACGGCGCAAAGGATTGCTCGCCGACTTTTTCATGACGGGCGTCAACGCCGTCACGCTCGGCGGATCGCTCTATTGGGTCGACATGGTGGGCAACCGCACCGCACCCGTGATCTTCGGGCCGCGCCGCGTAGTGCTGCTGGCCGGTCGCAACAAAATCGTCGATACACAGGCCGACGCCGAGCGGCGCGTCCAGCAGATCGCAGGGCCGAAGAACGTCGCACGCCACACGGGATTCCGCACCCCGTGCGCCGTGACGGGACTCTGCGCCGACTGCAACTCGCCGCAGCGCATCTGCAACTCGCGCGTATGGCTCGAACGGTGTTATCCCGCCGGACGAATTCTCGTGCTGCTGATCGACGAGGAGGCGGGACTTTAAGCCTCTTTCGCGCGACGCAGCGACTCGGGCAACGCCAGCGAAATGCGGGTGCTGCTGGCCAACGCGCCGGCCAGTGCCAACGCCGCCGAGACATAGAGCGCCAGATGCGTGCTGTTCGACGGAAAGAGGTGGAAAAAGAGCGCCATGAGCGCCGCGCCGGTCGTCTGACCGATGAGCCGCGCCGTGGCGAGCATCCCGCTGGCCGAACCGCTGCGGTAGGCGGGCGCCGAAGCGATGAGGATGCTGTTGTTGGGCGATTGGAACAACCCGAAGCCCGCACCGCACACCACCAGCCGCCAGATGATCGCCCCGTCGGTCGGATGGTCGGGCAGCAGGGCCAGCAACAACAGTCCGGCAGCCATGACCGTCAGTCCCACGCCGCCCAACACACCCGCATGGACGCGCTCGACCAGCAGCCCCGCCACGGGGGCAACGACGACGATCACGGCTGGCCACGCCGTGAGCAGAAGTCCGGTCTGTACGTCGCTGTAACCCAGCTCCTTCTGTAAGAAGAACGGCAGTGCCACCAGAGCCAGCATCTGCGCGACGAAGGAGCAGATCGACGTGAAAACCGAGAGCGAAAAGATCGGAATGCGCAGCAGATCGAACGGCAGCAACGGATAGGGTTTCCGGAGCTGGCTGCGCACGAAGAGATAACCCACCACGCAGAACGCCGACACGCCGCAGGCCACGATGCGCGGATCGAGCCCGTGCGAAAAACCCTCGACCGAAGCGATCAACAGCCCGAAGGTCAGGGCGTTCATTACGCCGTCGCGCCAGTCGAAGCGACGGTCGGAGAGCCGGACGGGATTGTACGGCAGGAAACGCATGCTGAGCCAGACGACCGCGATGCCGATCGGAATATTGATGGCGAAGAGCCAGTGCCACGACGCCATCGAAAGAATCGCGGCCGCGAGCGTCGGCCCCGCCACCGAGGCGATGGCCACCACCGTGGCATTGATGCCCATGCCGCGCCCCAACTGGTCGCGCGGGTAGATGATACGGATGATCGACGTATTGATACTCACCACAGCCGCACCGCCGAATCCCTGAATCACCCGCATGGCGATCAGCATTTCCAGCGAGCCGGCAAAAGCGCAGCCTACCGACGAGAGGGTGAAGAAGACGAGTCCGCCGATGTAGATGCGGCGGTAGCCGACGACATCGCCCAGCGTCGAAAAACTCAGCAGCGAAACGACGATCGCCAGCTGATAGGCATTGACCACCCAGATCGAATCGGCCGACGAGACTCCCAGCTCGTGGGCGATCGTCGGCAGCGCGACATTGGCGATCGTACCGTCCAGTACCGACAGCGCCACGCCGAACGTGACGGCCAGAATCGCCCACAGCCGGCGCGGCATCGGCAGCCCGTTCCATTCGGTATCGCCTACGATCTGTCCTGTCATGACTCCTGTGCTGCGTTATCAGTCGACAAAATTACAACTTTTCACCGGAAACGCCTGCTCAAAAACGGAAAATCGTTATCTTCGGCGTCAGCCGAAGATACTTCGCCTCGGCCATACAAATAAATTTGCATGGCGCCCGTTTATTCGTATCTTTGACTTCGTCTTAGATACTTCGCCTCGGCCATGCAAATAAATTTGCATGGCACACGGCTTAATCGTATCTTTGTTCGAACGCCGTCTTCGTCGGGCCGAACCGGACCGCCGCGTATCGGGCCGGAAACAGGGGAACGGCGATCGAAAACAGATGTTTTCCCCGAGCCGAGCGCAGAGGCGAACAAAATTCGGGCTATGCCGAGGCGAGAAAACGACTGCAAAAAAACAAACCATTTCGTCAAGCCGAGTGCAATCGAGTTTACTCGAATTGTCGAGGCGAGAAATGGACGAACGAAATTCAACATTTTTCCGTTAAAACCATTCAGCCATGAAAAACCTGCTTTTCGTCGCAGCCGCCCTGTTGGGAGCGTGCGCGACACAGCCGCCCAAGCCGGCGGCCACCCCCGTCGAGATGACCGAATGCATCGCACTCGCCGCACCTGCGGCCAAGGCCGGAGCGACGATCAACGAGGCGCTTGCCGCTCGCCGCTCGTGGCGGGAGTTCGGCCCTGAGAAACTCTCGCTTGAAGAGCTTTCGGGCGTACTGTGGGCCGCAGCGGGCGAGAACCGCGCGGACGGAAAGCTGACCGCGCCGTCAGCACTGGCGCTCTACCCCATCACGGTCTATGCCGTTTTCGAAGAGGGCATCTACCGCTACGACGGCCGCGAACAGACGCTGACCCGCGTAGCCGAGGGCGACCACCGCGCCGCCGCAGGACGCCAGCCCTTCGTGGCGACCGCACCGCTCAACCTGGTCTACATCGCCGACCTGCAAACCTACGAAGGCAAGGGCATCCCCGAAGAGAACGTACTGATGCTCTGTGCAATGGATGCCGCAGGTTATGCCGAGAACGTCAACCTCTACACCGCAGGCCATGCGCTGCGGTCGATCACGCGCGGCAGTGCGGCAGCCGACGAACTGCTCTCCCTGCTGCGGCTCGATCCGGCGCGCTACCGCTTCATCCTGGCGCAGTCGGTCGGGAAATAACCGGTGAAACCGTATGAAAAGAGGAGGGCTGCGACTTATTTGTCGCAGCCCTCCTCTTTTCGGAACGCACCTTTTTTAGAAACGATAGGAAGCGCCTACCGAAATAATCAGCGGATTGCTCCAATTCTTGTGCGTCTCGATCATGTACTTCAAGCCTGCGGTGATATCCCACCGGTCGGCTACCGCATAGTCGAACCCTGCACCGAGGTTGATGCCGGCCGACCAGTCGCCGAAATCATTGACGCTGATACCCGCCAGCGGATAGAGATTCCAACGGTCGGCTACGGGGAACAAGTAGTGTACGTCGCAATTCAGATCGATCGAACAGCCGTCGTGGCAGAGCAACGTCAGCGCCGGTTCCAGACGCAACTGGTCGAGGACATTGTAACGCGCGGCAGCTCCGATGCCGAAAACCGTATCCGCATCCCACGCCGTGTAAATGTTAATACGCGGCATGATCGCCCAATCGCCCTTGTCCTGAGCCGAAGCCGTCGTCGAGATGCAGACGACAGCCGCAAGCAACAATAACAACTTTTTCATCTTTTTCTTATAGATTTAAAATTCCAGTTTCCAAAAATAGAAAAAAATTTGCCAAGTTGTTATTTTTTTCAATGGAATCCGCCTTTTTCAACACAAACGGCCCGCTTCGAAGCGGGCCGTTCGTGGAATTCCGGACAAATCAACTATTTCTCGGTCAGCGCAGCGTGGGCGGCCGCCAGACGGGCGATCGGCACACGGAACGGCGAGCAGCTGACGTAATTCAGGCCGGCATAGTGGCAGAACTCTACCGACGAAGGTTCGCCGCCGTGTTCGCCGCAGATACCGCATTTGAGTTGCAGACGCGTGCTGCGACCTTTGAGCACGGCCTCCCGAACCAACTGCCCCACGCCGTTGCGGTCGAGGATCTGGAAGGGGTCGTTCTTCAAGATGCCCTTTT
>ENA-UEYF01002003-UEYF01002003.1-human-gut-metagenome-genome-assembly--contig:-NODE-2003-length-14465-cov-3.685502_pt1 | contig 14465 bp, 10 predicted proteins | sample MGYA00242902_ERZ507920 | MGnify/ENA primary metagenome ERZ507920 (study PRJEB26167, sample SAMN06115402) | human gut metagenome | host: Homo sapiens | place: China:Jiangxi | collected 2016-07-05...
GGTATTGAATGAGAAAAATAAGGTGATAGCCCAAACGACTTATGAAACAGAAGATAACTCTTGTTTGAATATACTAAAAAAGGCGATAAGGTAATAACCATTCCTGTATATGAGATAAGCCGGTATACCAATAGCTGCACGATTCGGATATTCGTGCAGCTATTTTTATTCGCGGTAACTTCTTGCTTCTTATTTAAACTTTTTCAATTTTTTCGTCATGTCCGCTATGGTTTTGGGGTCGGATGTGGTGTCAAGCACTTTTTGGGCTTCGGCCAACAAGGCCGGGCGGCGTTCAAGTTGTTTCAGCGTCAGTGTAGGGACGGGACGCGTACGGAGGTCATTCACCGCAATGCTCAGCTCGGACCATGCTTCCAACCGTTCCCGTTCGGCCTGCGTGATGTGCATGACGGAGCCGTGGCGCGGGGTGAAGTCGCCGTGGGTCTTCGTGTTTTGCACGAATGTGAAGTCTTTCAGGTTCGTGCTCTTGCAGAATTGGTAGAAACCCTGTGCGTAGCAATCGTACATTAGGATGTACTCGTCCGAACCGATGAGGGAGAACACACTGGAACCTTCCACCGGATATTGTCCCTCTTTTTGCAGGTGCCGCCATTCGATGGTGTAGGGGCCGGTGGGTCGGGGTGCAGTGGCACGCATTACGCCTTGCCGCGTGCGGAATCCTTTGTTCATGACCGAGCGGCCCTCGTCTTTGAAGAACAGCACGTATTCTTTCGCTTTCGGGTTATACACGATATCCCCGTCTATGGCGGCCGTACCGAAGTCGAACAGCAGTTTCGGCTCCGTGATGTCCGTGAAGTCTTCGTTCACGTAAGAGTAGAACAGCTTGAAGTAAGGCTGTTTGAAGTTCGGGTCTTCCGTGGGATACTCCCAGTCGTGCCGCCCGATGGAGTAATAAATCATATATTTCCCAACTTCGTCGTCCCAGATGATTTGAGGCGCCCAAACGGCGTGCAGGTTTTTGCGGTCGAATCCCGTCAGATCGGGGAAACGGGTGGGGAAGTCGATGGCCGTGTGTTGCCAATGGATGAGGTCGGTGCTCTTCATCAGGATGAGTCCGTCGTTGCTTTGCCAACCCTCGTCCGAGCGCATGTCCGTCATGACCATATAAAATGTTTTCCCGTCCCGTCCTCTTGTGATGTACGGGTCCCGTATGCTTTTCTTCAGGGCGATGGTGTCCGAGGCCACGATCGGACGTCCTTGGTTGAGGGACGTGTATTTATATCCGTCGTCGCTCAAAGCATAACGTACTTGTTCGCCGTATGGGGAATTGTTGGAGAAGAAAGCGAAGAGGTAACTGCTGTAAGGAGAAGGCTCGGTAGTTTGTGCCTGTGCCGGTGCCATGGCCCCGAGGGTGGCGGCCAACATGCCGGTCATCATTCGTTTTTTGAGTTTCATGATTAGGTAATGTTTGAGTTATGTTGTATATGTGCGGGCAAAGATAGGCAGAATCGGCCGATAAAGGAAGTTTTTACAGGGGCTTTTCGCACGGTGTGGCGAGAATGTGGCATTTTTTGCGTTATGCCTGATTGCCCGTTTCGTCTTTTTTTTGTCACTTTGTGACCGATACAATGAAAACTAATCAATGTGATGAAAAGAAATTTTTTTTGTGGGATGCTGGCGGTTCTGGCGGCCGGACAGGCAAGTGCCGATGTCGTGCCGGAACAAGTCAGTTGTGTGGTGGAGCCTTTGTATGGGTATAGACAAGACCGTTCGCCGGGACGTATCGTTGCCGTGCGGTTGAAAGGCCCCGAATTGAAAGGTGAAGTCCGTGTGGATGTGGCGTACAAGAAACTGAAGGAGACTTCTACCTTCCGTGTCGATGCAAAGGATTCGGCGGAGGTGGAAATCATGTTGCCTTCCGCCTTGCCTATGGACAAGGCCGCGAACGTTTCGCTGACGGTGCGCGGGACGGAAAAGAAAGTGAAGACGAAAGTCACCGTGGAGCCGATGCGGCATTGGACGGTGTACCTTTACAACCATTCGCACGTGGACATCGGTTACACGAACACGCACAAAAACGTGGAGATGTTGCACAAGACGAACGTGTGGGAAGGCATGAAACTGGCCCGGGAAACAGCCGGACATGTGGACGGTGCACGCTTCGTATGGAATCCCGAGGTGACTTGGCCGATTGAACGCCTGTGGATTTCAGAACCGGAGAAACGGGATGAGGTCATTGCGGCTATCAGGCGAGGCGACCTTTGTGTGGACGCCAGTTATGTGAACCTGAATACGAGCATTTGTTCGGATGAGGAGTTGTTTCATGTATTCAAGTTCTCGCGCGAGTTGCAACGGCTGTCCGGCGTGCCTGCCGATGTGTTCCAGCAGTTCGACATCCCCGGCATTTCCTGGGGACTGGTTCCGGTCATGGCACAAGAGGGCATCAAGTACGTCATCTCGTGGCCGAACACCGACCGGGGCGGCAACGCACACTCCCGGAATATAGACGGCATGCCTTTCTGGTGGGTAGGACCCGACGGCCATTCCAAGGTGTTGTTTCTGCAACCGGGCAAGTATTCCAACAGCGGCAGCATGGACAAGGGGAACACGACCGGGCGGCCTTGGTTCGGCCAACGTGACCCGCGTAAGGTTCCGGCGCGCATCCGGATGGGGAGTGCCAATGTAGACTTTACGGGCAAGCTCGTGGAGTTGGAACGTGACCATTACCCCCTCGATTTCATCGTACTCTCTTGGACATTGTGGGACAACAGTCCGGTGGATGCCGATGTCCCCTACGCCGTGAACGAATGGAACAAGAAATATGCTTATCCGAAGATTGTCATCAGCGGCGGGCATGAAATCATGGTGCGGTTGGAAAAAGATTATGGCGACCGCCTGCCGACTGTAACGGGAGACTATACGGAATACTGGACCGACGGGTTGGGTACGGCTGCCAGGTTGACGGCCATTAACCGCCGTAACAAGGAAAGAATCACGCAGGCGGAGACCGTGTGGTCGATGCTGGCAGGGGGAGCTTGTGCACCGCGTGCCGATTTCGATGAAGGTTGGCGTTATATCATGATGGGTTCAGAACATACTTGGGACTTTGAGAATCCGTGGGAACCTTATTTCCATGAAGCCATCGGAAAGGTGAAACAATCTTATTTCCAGGAAGCGGAAGCCCGTTCGACGGCCTTGTTGGACGAGGTATTGGGATTGGCCACGGACAAGTCCAACGGAGCGTTGGGGCCGCGCGAAGGGCCGTCGAACGGCGGTATCGCCGTGCTCAACACGCAGTCGTGGCCGCACGGCGGGTTGGTGACGCTGACGGCCTCCGAGAGCCAGAAAGGCAACAAGGTGGTGGACGATGAGGGGAACGCCGTGCCTTCGCAACGTTTGTCTACCGGCGAACTGGTGTTTTGGGCTTCGGACGTGCCCGCCCTGGGCTCGCGTCATTACCGTGTGGTGGAAGGCGATGCCGTGCCGGGCGATGCCTGCAAGGTGGAAGGCTACACGCTGGACAACGGTTGCGTGCGTGTCACGATAGACGGCAAGACGGGAAATATCACGGCCTTGACCCGTGCCGGGGAAGATTACAATTATATCGATGCGTCGGTGGACGGAGGGGCCAATTCGTGCAGTTGGCTGCCGGCCAACGAAAACAAGCCCGAGGCCGACAAGGTGCAGGCCATCACGGTGACCGAGCAAGGCGGCTTGGTGGTGGAATTGAAAGTGGAATCCACGATGAAGGGCTGCCGTTCGGTGACGCGTACCGTCCGTCTGGTGGCCGGACAACCGTGGGTGGAGACCACCAACGTGGTAGACAAGCTACCGTTGTTGGACAAAGACGGCATACATTTCGGTTTCGGTTTCAACGTGCCGCAGGGTGTGACGAAAGTGGACATCCCTTGGGGCGTGATGGAAATGGAGAAAGACCAATGGCCGCAGGCCAACCGCAACTGGATAGCCCTGCAACGTTGGTTGGACGTTTCTAACGACACGCACGGCGTGACTTGGTGTGCCTTGGATGCCCCCTTGTTCGAGTATGGCGACCGCACGGCCAACATTTCGTTGGGATGGGGCGGACAAGGACCTTGGCTGACCCAGTTGGAACCGTCTTCCACGGTGTATTCATGGGCGATGAACAACCATTGGCACACGAATTTCCCCCTGACGCAGGACGGGCCGGTGGCTTTCCGTTACCGCATCCATCCGCATGGTGGATATGACGCCGTGGCCGCCAACCGTTTCGGTCTGGAGCAGGCGCAACCGTTGGTGCATGTCACTGCGGACAAGAACCCGGACGTGAAGCCCGTTGTGGCGGTAGACAACCGTGCCGTGTACGTCACCGTGCTGAAATCCACGGGGAAAGACAACGAGATGATTGTCCGTCTGCGTTCCGTGTCGGACAAGGAAGAGACTGTGGCTTTGGACTTCCCGGCCCGCCGTCCGTCGTCCGTGTCGCTCTGCACGCTCGAGGAGCAGCCCGGGCAAGCCGTAGAGGGGACGCTGACGATGAGACCCTACGGCATGGCCACGTTGAAACTCGCCTTCTGACGACGGGAGTATGGGAGGCTTCCTGACTCTTCCGGCAGCGTGCGGTACGGGCTTCCGTCCGTGGATAGATGCTTGTAAAGAAAATGTAGGTTTATCACAGAGCTGAATTTCAGTTGTTTAAGCCTTTGAAAAAAATCTGCGGCAAACGGAAAATCGTTTGCCGCAGATTGGAAAATCATTCGGAGCAGAACGGAAAACGTTTCTGCGCCGAATGATTTTTGTATATAAGTTTCTGTTTATTCTCCTCTCCGTTTGGCCGGTTTGATGTCCAGATTGTAGGCAAGGCGCAGCATGGCATAACTGGGGATGACGTTGCGCCACGTCTCGTAGCGTCCCTGTCCGTTCAGTGTCTGGGTGACGTTGGAAAGCTGCCCGAGGATGTCGAAGCCATCGAGGGAGAGCGTCACGCGGTTTTTGAAAAGTTTCTTCGACAGGGTGGCGTTCCATACGATGTCGTCCGTGTTCATGCTGCTTTCGCCGTATCCTCTGCGGCTGTACAGGGTCAGATCGGTGTTGAATTGCAGGTCCCATGGCAGTTCGGCCTGTGCTATCAGGCCGTAATTGTAGTCGTAAGTGTTGAGGGTCGTGAAGTCTTCCCGGCTGCCGGTCAGGTAGTTCCACGTGCAGCGGGCTTTCACGCCCACTTTCACGTCCTTGGGGAAGGCATATTCCATGTTGAGGCTTCCGCCCGAGTTGTAAGTCTGCACGGTGCTGCGGCGCGGTGCCATGCCGTCCGTCACGCCGATGAGGTCCACCGAGTTGTAGAGCCGCGACCAAAGTCCGCTGTTCAGCGTGAGGCGGCGGGCTTTGTCGAGCGGCATGGAGTAGTTCACGTTGCCGCCGATGTTGTAATTTCCGTTCACGTTCTCGGGGCGGTAGGTGCGCACGCCCGTCGCCTTGTCGTACACGTATCCCTGTGCCACGGCATCCTGCGTGATGGAGTAGCTCCAGTAGGTGTTGAAGTAGCGTTGCTTGCGGTTGCTGTTCAGGTAGTAGTACACGGAAATGTTGTGTTGGTGCGAGTTTTTCAGTCCCGTGTTGCTCAGGCGGATGTTCAGCGGGTCGTCCGTGGAACGGATGTCGATGAACGAGGTCATGGACGGGAAGGAGACGCTTTTGTTGTAGCGGATGTCGATGCCCCGTTGGAAGTTGTGCCACCGGCCGTAGACCCTGAAACTCGGCTCGAACATGACATGGCGGCGGCTGACGGTGGTATCCAACCGTTCGCGTTGGTAGTCCAGCGTCTGCCATACGTACATGAGCGGCAGACGGGCTTCCACGTACCACCAGGTGCCTTCGCCCGATGTCCGGGGCTTGCCTTCCCATTTGGCATAGAGGCTTCCCCGGTGGGAGTAATCGGTCAGGTAAGACCAGTAGCTGTTGGGGGCATCCAACGTCTGTTGCAGGAGTTCCGCCTCGGAGGGCAGCATGCCTAAGGGATGGTCGCCGTCTTCTCCCCAACCGGCCAGTTCGTCGAGCCGGTAGAGTTCGTAACGTTTGGTATTGTCATGCCAATGGTAGTTGTAGCCCGGTGCTACGGCCAAGTTGTGCGGGAACCATAGCCAGTATTCTCCTCCGGCGTTGAGGTTCAGGTCGCGTATGGGGCCGTCGTCGTTGGTATATTTGTTGCGGTAGTCCGTCTGTCCGCCGCCTGCCGGATAGTCCAGCCGGTAGTGTTCGTACCACCTTTGTTCGTAATCGTTGTACCGCACATTGGTGTAAAGGTTCAGGTTGTCATTGCCGAGTCCGGTCTTGATGGCGGAGTATGCGCTGAAGGCGGCGTTCGTCTTGTTGCCCTTGTTGCTCTGGTCGGTCTTGGAGCGGTTGATGGCGATGCGGCGCATGAGGTCGCCGGCTTCGGGCGAGGCCAGGCTGTCCAGCAGGTTGCCGGAGGCGTACGGTTCGGGGTCGGTGTTGAACGTACCGGAAAGGTAAGTGTTGCGGTCGTCCCATTTGCCCCAGTTGAACGACGGTTGCAAGTTCAGGAACACCTTGTCCCAAGTGAACTGGAACGTGTGCGAAGTGTTGAACCACGTCTGGCAGAAGAACTGTTCGTGTGCCTCCTTGGAGTAAGTGTCGCCGTCGGGCAGGAAGTTCACGCCGGTGGTCTGCGAGCGCACGTCCGTGTCGTAGTGCATGTAAGATGCGCTTCCGTTGAGTTTGTACTTCCCGTCCTTCTCGTTCACCATGTAGTTCACTCCGAAGTTCTTGTTCGAGCGCAGTCCTCCGGTCAGTTGCGCGGGAGACCATTCGCCGTTGTAGCCCGGTTGGCGGTTCTCGTTCATGTTGTTGAAGTTGGCAAAAGCCGAGAAACGCGTGTGGGGCGTGAACCGCAGGCCGAAAAGTCGGGCGCGGTAGCGTTCCTCCGTGCCGTATGCCCCTTCGGCATTGGCCAGCCATCCCACGGAGTATTCCCGTTTCAGGCGTACGTCCATGACCAGTTCCTCGTCACCGGTTTTCCGTCCGAGAAATTCGCTGAGCTTTCCGTCTTTGTCGTACACTTTCACGTCCTTGACCGCGTAGGCAGGCAGGTTCTCGAGCATGACGGAAGGTTCGCCCTTGAAGAAATCCTCGCCGTTGAGCAACAGGTTCTCCACGTAACGCCCGTTGACGAGGATGCGCCCGTCGTCTTTCAGTTCCACGCCCGGCAACTGGCGGATAAGCGCGTCGAGCATGGAGCCTTCGGCCAGTTGGAAAGCGTCGGCATTGTAGACCACCGTGTCGCCGCGCGTGTATATCTTTACCTTCGTGGCCTTCACGGTCACTTCCCCTAACGCCTTATGCTTGATGGCTTTTTCCAAGTAGACATCCGCGATGAAGCGTGCCACCTCCCTGCGGCGGAACGTGAAAGAGTCCACGGGCACGTCCTGCGTCTCATACCCTTCGGCCTTGAAGCGCAGGATGTAAGGCTGTGCCGGACGTTTCTCCATATCGAAGAACCATGCTCCTTGGCGGTCGGCAATCCGGTTGTTTTTGGGATTGCGCATGGAGTCGAGGGTGACGTAATGCTTGTCCATAAGTTCCACTTTCACGTCGTGGAGGCGTTGGCGCGTGACGGAATTGAACACGCCGCCATAGATGACCTGCCCCATGGCGTCGAAGCTGGCAAGGGACGAGAGGAGGGCTGCAAGGGCCGGAAGGAGGTTGAAGAAAAATTTTCTCATTGTTATGGATGATTTTAGGTTTGTCAATCATGGTTTTCGTCATGTTCTTCTGTTTATATTACGCAGAAGTGCTTGTTTTGTGACACTCCAAAACCATTTTTTTTTGATAATGTCTTATGGCTTTGCCGTTAACACTCTTTATTGCAGCTGGTAAGGGCAGGAAAGGGAAAAACGTTACATTTGCATAAACATACGGTAATAAAGTCTACGATTATGGCAAACTATATCCGTTTTGATTGGGCGATGAAGCGCCTGTTGCGCAACAAGGCTAACTTCGGGGTGTTGGAAGGTTTGTTGACCACGCTTCTGGATGAGAAAATCACCATCAGCCAGTTGTTGGAGAGCGAAAGCAATCAGGAAGACGAGTTCGACAAGTACAACCGTGTGGATTTGTTGGCCTTGGATTCCAAAGGGGAACTGATACTCATCGAGGTGCAGAACAACAATGAGTACGCTTATTTTCAGCGCATGTTGTTCGGCGTGTCGAAGTTGGTGACGGAATACATCAACCGTGGCGAGGGGTATGAGAACGTGCGCAAGGTGTACAGCGTGAACATCGTTTATTTCTCCTTGGGGCATGGCAAGGATATCGTGTACCATGGCAAGACGGAATTTCGCGGCATCCATGAGAACGACATACTGGAACTGACTCCTTTCCAACGGCAGACCTTCAAGGTAGATGCCGTGAGCCAACTTTATCCGGAGTATTATATCTTGAAGGTGAACGATTTCAACAAAGTGGCCAAGACCCCGTTGGAGGAATGGATTTACTATTTGAATACGGGTGAGATTCCCGAAACTGCCCACGCCCCCGGCTTGGCGGAGGTACGTGAACGCCTGAAGGTGGACGGGATGACGAAAGGCGAGCGCGAAGCTTATTACCGTCATCTGGATAACATCGTCATTTTGCGCAACAATATTTATACGGAGCGTGCCGAGGGGCGTGCGGAGGGGCGCATGGAAGGTCGCGCCGAAGGAGAGCATGCCAAGGCTTTGGAGATAGCCCACAGGTTAAAGGCCATGGGATTGTCCGTGGATGCCATTATCGGTGCCACGGGGTTGTCGGCGGAAGAAATAGAGAAGGCCTGATAATCCCTTTGTTTCCTAATCAATAAAAAATCCCGGCCATCTTTCACAAGACGGCCGGGACGGATTAACTTATTTCTGGTTTGCTCGTGCGCACGTACACGTATTTATTTTTTTCATGTAGTCGAAATTCCATACAGGGTCTTCTTCCGCCCAAGCACGTGGGAGCACGCCCGCACCGTTGGTTGAGCCTTCCACCCTGACGAGGTAAAGATTATTGCCTTTTAGTGCGGCTCCCATGTACATGGGGCGACCGTTGCTTAGGCGGACACGGACGGCCACTTCATGGTATTGCCAATATACATCGTTGGTGGATACGAGCAAAGGCACTTTTTTCAGGTATTTATGGAATAAATCATAGAAGCGGGAATAATCGCGCTCGTTGCAACGGGGTACGACGTATTTGACCCCGTCGGTTGTCCGTCCTCCTCTATTGGCCCCTTGCATAAGGCAGATGATGCGTACGAGGTTGCCTTGATAGTGTACATCTTCTTCTTTTGTGCCTTTACGTCCTGCATAGGCGTTGAAAAGAGAATCGAATTCGGCCACGATGCTTTGGTCGGGGACAGGGTCGCTTTTCTCATCTATCAGTTGGTTCATGGTTTGATAATAAAAATACACTCCCTTTGTGTCGGCTTCGAACGACAAGTATTCCATTTGTCCGTTGATGTCAGAGGGCAAGGTCATGATATATTTTTTCTGTTGCACGTGTTGACTGTCGGTCGTTTCCGTGTACTTGTGGAACGTGCGCATGCCGTCCAGTTGTTGGAACATGGCATCAATTTCGGGTTTGAATCTTCGGTATTCTTCTTCACTCTCATACCAATGGTTTACCCAATATTGGGCACCTGTTAGCCAACGGTTGGTTTGGTAGCGTTTGGGGAACATACTGTCCAATTGGTGGTACAAGTTCATGACCGTAGGGTTTTCCTGATAGAATATTTGTGCATGGCTCGAGGTCGTGGAAGCTATGATGGCTATCGTCATCCATAGCAAAGGTTTAATACACGTTTTCATAAGGCGGGATGTTTATTTCATATTGTTTGGAAAATTCGTCCATTCTTCTTTTCTGCTTTTGGAACTCGGCCTGAATGTCGGCCAAGTGTGGCATGGTCTGCTGTCGGTCTGCCGTGTCTGCGTCTTGTAGGGCAGTATAGGACAGGGGGATTGAGGCCGTTTCGGTGGAGGACGTGTCCTGTCCTGTTGAGAGTGTTGCCCACATTTGTCCTTTTGGGTGGCTTGCGGGGAGGACAATCGTGTCCCGGACTGTGATTATTTTGGCGGTCAACGCAGTGGGCACTGGCTTTTCGATGAATACCGTATCGGTTTTCCACTTTACTTCCGTGAGGACGGTAGGGGGTATGGAGATGGAATTTGTAGGCTGTGCGGCTTCCTTTCGCGAGACGGTGGTACCTAAGAAAAAACATGCGGCTGCGACGGAAGCTGCCGCTATCCAACGTACGGCGATGTGTCCTGTGCGACGTATACGCTTCGGTTGCGTCGGAGGAACGGTCTGTAGGGCGGAGGAGCCGGGAATTTCTTCCAGTGGGCATGACTGCATCCACCTTTCCTGTTCTTCTTCCGTGAAAGAAGGTTCGCCTTCGTCGAACTGGTTGAACATGGTTTTGAAGTCGGCAAAATCCTTGTCGGCATCCGGCGAACGGAAATACTCCGTCAGCAGGGCTTCTTCTTCCAACGAGGTCTTTCCCTCCATGTAGAGGTCAAGCCATCGTCTGATGTCTTCTTTGTTTGTCGTCATGTTCAATCTCTCCTTACCTTTAGTTGTTCCATCATTTGTTTCCTTGCTCGTGACAATATGGTGCGGACTACGCCTTCCGTTGCTCCGATGATACGGGCTATCTCGCCCATTTCTAAATGTTCCACCTGACGCATGCGGAGCACGGCCCGGTATTTGTCCGGCAGGTTCCGAACGGCCCCGCGCATCCATTCCGCATTTTCACGGTCTTCCATCATCGCCTGTGCGCTTCGCTGTCCGTCGGGCGCGTCATGCCCCGTCAGGCTTTCGTGCGGATGGGTTTTGAGTCGCCGCAGGCGGTCGATGCAAAGATTACGGGTGACGGTCATACCCATGGGAGCAATGTTCTTTTCCCGGTCGATCCGGTCTCGGACAAGCCAAAGTTTGAGCATGGCTTCTTGTACGATGTCTTCCGCTTCGTCCTCATCAGACAAATAGAAACGCGCGATGTCTACGAGTTTGCCTCGTAGCATGGATGCCGCTATTTCGAATTCTGTCTTTTCCATGAGGTTAATGTTGCAAGCAACAGAATGACAGAAGGAAAACGTTTCCCGTATGTAGATATTTAGAAGACAGAAGAACAAAAGAACAGAAACCTGAAAAACGCTTTCCGTAAGGAATCTTATGTCCTTATGTTCTTCTGTCCGAATCATTTTCCCAAAGGAAACATGTCCTTATGTTCTTTTGTCTAAATCATCTTCTCATAAGAAACATGTTCTTCTATCCGAACCGCATTCCGTATGGAAACAAGCATGTTTGTCATTCATTCTCGCTTTCATTCATAAAAGCATGTCCGGCTCGTTCCCGAAAAGTCTCTTGTATTCGCTTTCAAAATTGGGTGTGAAGATTCCTTTTCCCATCGCTTCATTGATTTCCGTTGTGTTCCAGAAGCGTCCGCCATCTGTTTCCGCACTGGGACGTATTTCCCCGTCGTAGGTACAACGGTGGGGAAAGACCAGTTCACGTTCGCGGTCGGATTCAAATACATAGTGGGGGAGACGTTCGGGAGTGAAGCCGGTGAGGCCGAGTTCTTCTTCCGCTTCGCGGCGCAGGGCCATCTCCACGCTTTCGCCCAAGTCCACGTGTCCTCCTACGGCCGTGTCCCATCTCCCCGGTTGGATGTCTTTCCAATGCGGACGCTTTTGCAGGTAAAGTTCGCCCCGGCTGTTGAACACATGCAAGTGCACCACGGGGTGAAGGCGTTTGCTGCCATTGTGGCATTCGCCGCGTGTGGCGGCTCCGATGATGTTCCCCTCTTCATCCACGAGGGGAAACATCTCTTCCCGGTTGTCTTTTTGTGTAGCTATCATGAGGCTTTGCGAGGTTTAAGGGATGAGCAATGAGCTGTCACCGTAGCTGAGGAAACGGAAATCGTGGGTGAGGGCATAGTCGTAAATCGTGCGCCAATCGCCGTGCACGAAAGCCGAGACAAGTAACAACAGTGTACTTTGCGGTTGGTGGAAATTGGTGACCATCATCCGCACGATATGGTATTCGTATCCGGGAGCTATGATGATTTGTGTACTGGTGTGCAGGGCTGTCAGCTCGTGGCGGTTCAGGTAATCCCATACGTTTTGCAGGGCTTGCATTGTGGTGAGTGCTTCCGGACGTCCGTCGTCGGGGCTTCCGGAAGGGCGTGTCCGGGCGGCATACTCGTAAGGCATCCACTGCGGCACGTGGAGTTCCTCCTCCGATGCGTCGGGATTTCCGTCCAATGCCACACCTATATAATACAGGCTTTCGAGGGTGCGCACCGAAGTCGTGCCCACGGCAATGCATGCGCCGCCGTGCGCCAACAGTTTCTCTATCGTGCTGCGATGCACGCAGATGTATTCCGTGTGCATCTCGTGCCCGGCTATTTCTTCGCTTTTCACCGGTTTGAACGTGCCCGCCCCGACGTGGAGCGTCACTTCCTCGCGGTCGATGCCGTGGGCATCCAAATCGGCCAACACGCGTTCGGTGAAATGGAGCCCGGCCGTGGGGGCAGCCACGCTGCCTTTGATTTTAGAGTACACCGTCTGGTAGGTCGTCTTGTCGCTTTCCTGTGTCTCGCGGTTCAGGTAGGGCGGGATGGGCAGTTCGCCCACGGCTTCCAGGATCTCAGCCCAAGTCGTTTGTTCGTCGTCCCATTCAAAGTCAATCCAGTGGCTGGTGCCGCGATTCTCGCCCCGGGTAACCTTCAGGGTGATGCTGCGTCCGCCGATTTCCACGGGACGGGATAAGCTACCGCTTTTCCATTTTTTCAGATTGCCCACAAGGCAAAGCCAACTGCAACGACCGGTTTGTTGGAACATCAGCGCGTAGTCGTGCGGACGGACCGGTTCCAGACAGAATACCTCGATGAGCGCACCGGTATCTTTGTGGAAATGCAACCGCGCCTGTATGACTTTTGTGTTGTTGAATACCATCAGGGCACCTTGGGGCAAATAGTCCGGCAACGAAGTGAACGTGTCCTCGCCCACCGTTCCGTGACGGTACACCAACAGTTTGGATTGATCCCGTTCGGGTAAGGGGAATTTTGCGATACGCTCCTCGGGCAGTTCGTAATTGAAGTCTTTAATCTGGATATGTTTGGTCTCTTCCATTGGGATTGATAGCTTTTGGTATGCAAAGTTAGGTATATTTACCGAAGTGGAACGGGTGTTTGGGATAAAAAAGCATAAAGGCGGCAGACAGATATTGTACTCCTTGCGCTTTGCTGTATATTTGCCTGCGCGAAGATAGGATGCGGCCCGGCACAGCCCAATCAGAAAATTCCGTTTTCGTTTGCCTCTGCGCCTGTCTTTCGCTATCTTTGCCGGGAATAAAACATGGAAGATATGAAAATCGGAGATAAAGTAAGGTTTTTGAGCGAAGTGGGGGGCGGCATCGTGAGCGGCTTCCAAGACAAAGATACGGTGTTGGTGCGGGATGAAGACGGTTTCGACATTCCGATGCCCGTGCGTGAGTGTGTCGTAGTAGAGACTGACGATTATAATATTGCCAAGGTGAACACCGGTACGCACGACAAGAAGAAACTCGTAGGGGAGCGGGCGGCCAGACAGTTTCGTGATGAAGATGAGGAAGACGACCGTCCTGTGACATTCGTGCCCAAACCGCAGGAACGCCGGAACGGTGACAAGCTGAACGTTTTTCTGGCTTACGTGCCGATGAATCCCAAAGAAATGACCACCACGTCTTTCGAGGCTTATTTGGTGAACGACAGTAACTATTACGTCACCTTTCTTTACATGAGTGTGGAGGGTACGGGATGGCGCGTACGTTTCCAAGGGACGGTGGAGCCGAACACCAAACTCTTCATGGAGGAATTCGACCGTTCGGTGTTGAACGACATGGAGCGCGTCTGTGTGAAATGCCTGTAAACAGGAGAAGACTTTTCTGCTCAAACCGGCCGTACAGGTGGAATTGCGGATAGACACTGTGAAGTTCTACAAGTTGCACACGTTCCAACCTTCGGATTTCTTTGAAGAAGATGCCTTGGTGTATGACGTGGTGAAGGATGACGTGCCTGCCCGTACGGTTTTTGTCAATGCAGAACAGTTGCAGGAGGCTTTGCTGAAAAAATCGGCCGACGAGCGTCCGGTACGCCAACCGGCTCGTAAAGCGGAACAACCGAAGAACGGCATCATAGAAATAGATCTGCATATCAGTGAATTGTTGGACAATACAGCAGGGCTTTCCAACAAGGAGATGTTGGACTGCCAGATGAAGGAGTTCCGCCGCGTGATGGACGAGAACCAAAAGAACAAAGGACAGAAAATCGTTTTTATCCATGGTAAGGGAGAAGGTGTGTTGCGCAGCGAACTCTTGAAGGAATTGAAGCGGGTTTATAAGAATTGCACTTATCAGGATGCTTCGTTCCGTGAGTATGGGTTCGGGGCTACCATGGTCACGATTCATTGACGTCCAGAGCCTTAAAGGCTCTTAAAAGATGTGTATTTTAT
>ENA-UEYF01002006-UEYF01002006.1-human-gut-metagenome-genome-assembly--contig:-NODE-2006-length-14448-cov-4.514856_pt1 | contig 14448 bp, 14 predicted proteins | sample MGYA00242902_ERZ507920 | MGnify/ENA primary metagenome ERZ507920 (study PRJEB26167, sample SAMN06115402) | human gut metagenome | host: Homo sapiens | place: China:Jiangxi | collected 2016-07-05...
CAGCACTACCGATAATCAGCATTGAACCTCCTACACCGGCACAGTAGGCCAGCAACTGCCAGAAGACACCATCCACATCACGGCAGTGCACAGAGACACGCCGCAGGCGATGCGCAGCAGCTCCTTTTTGGATTCCGGCTGCAATTTCATAAAAACGAACCTCCATTACTGGTGGGAGTTGAAGCCCACCCGATGATTTTTTTCGTGTTTGGAGCGCTCCAGCCGTTCCTTGCAGAACACCCAGAAGTTCTGCGCCCCGGCGGCAAGCCCCAGACCCACAGCGGGCAAAAACAGCCATTCCGGCCAGCCCCAGCGCTCCACGGCCCACCAGCATCCGGCAAGGCAGAGCACCAGCGGCAGCAGCATATTCAGCCCCAGCTGGGTCAGCCAGACCAGATCTTCCAAAGCCTTGTACCAGCCCTTCAAGTCCTGTGCCGCTCCTTTCTGCGGGTGCCGCCCGCATTCCAGCATTTGGAAAAAATGCCAGAGACGGACAGGCAGCCAAAAAAGTCTATGTCCTCAGTATACTTCAAAACGTCGGATATTGCAATCAATTCTCCACCGAAATATAGTGAAATTTCATAGTTTGTTAAGACTGATTCCATAAATGTGCACCTATAACACACATTGTGCGCCGATGATTGCATCATTGCACAAACTTTGCGGAAAAGTTTGTGCAGAGTGTAAAAAACAGAAAAAAGCAAAAAAGGGGCTGCCGCACAAACGTGCGGCAGCCCCGGCGGGTGCTTTGGGGTTCAGACGCTTACCAGAGGTTTGCGGTCTCGTTGTACAGACCCTCGTAGCTCTTGGCGGAAACGTCCCAGCTGAAATCGCACTCCATGCAGTGACGCACGAGGTTCTTCCAGTTTTCCTTGTTGTTGTAGGCATCCTGTGCGTTGCAGCAGGCCACATACAGCTCGTGGGCGTTGTAACCGGCAAAGGTAAAGCCGTTGCCGTCACCCATGGTGCTGTCGTGGATGGAGTCGCGCAGGCCGCCGGTCTCGCGGACGATGGGAGGTGTGCCGTAGCGGCAGGCCACCATCTGTGCCAGACCGCAGGGCTCGCTCTTGGAGGGCATGATGAAGGCGTCTGCACCGGCGTAGATCTCCTGCGAGAGCTTGGGCTCAAAGCCGATGTAGGTGCCTACGCGGCCCGGGTGACGGCCGCACAGGTCAGAGAAGAAGTTCTCGTACTGGCTCTCGCCGCTGCCCAGAATGACCAGCTGGATGCCGCGGTCCACCAGACCGTCAGCAATGCTCTGCACAAGGTCAAAGCCCTTCATGCCCACCATGCGGCTGACCATGCCAAAGACGGGGCTGCCGTCTTTATGCAGACCGAACCTGTCCTGCAAAGCTTCCTTGCACTTGGCCTTGCCGGTCTCAAAGGTCTTGATGCTGTAATTGAAGGGGATGTTCTTGTCGGTAGCGGGGTCGTTGGCGTCCATATCGATGCCGTTCAGGATGCCGCACAGCTTGTACTGTTTTTCACGCAGCAGAGCGTCCAGACCGTAGCTGAACCACGGGTCCAAAATCTCCTGTGCGTAGGTGGGGCTGACGGTGGTGATCTTGTCGGCGGTCTCGAAAGCGCCCTTCATGAAGTTGGCGCAGCCGTCGTACTCCACGATATGCTGGTCCCGGTGGCCGATGCCGCAGGTGTCCTCCAGAATATCGGTGCCGTACTTGCCCTGATAGGCGATGTTGTGGATGGTGAACACGGTCTTGATGCGGTTGAACTTGTCCAGATGACGATAGTACAGGTTCAGGTACACCGGCACCAGAGCGGTCTGCCAGTCGTTGCAGTTGATGATATCGGGGGTGAAGTCGATGTAGAACAAAGTCTCCAGCACGGCGCGGGAGAAGAAGGCGAAGCGCTCGCCGTCATCGTAGAAGCCGTACAGGCCGCGGCGCTTGAAGTAATACTCGTTGTCCAGGAAGTAGTAGGTCACGCCGTCCACATCGGCCTTGAACAGGCCGCAGTACTGGCTGCGCCAGCCCACAGGTACGGAGTAGTTGGTAACGTATTCCAGCTTATCGCGGTACTTCAAATCGCCATATAGGGGCATGATGACGCGGGCGTCCACGCCGTCCTTGACCAGCGCTTTGGGCAGGGCGCCTGCCACATCGGCCAGACCGCCGGATTTGGCAAAGGGATTGGCTTCCGAAGCAGCATACAGGATCTTCATAGGATTCGCTCCTTCCATGATACAGACAGATGTTCGCGCTCCCCGCCGCCATAAAAAGCGGCGCGAACCTTGCATACAAAAGAGCAGGCGGGGGCACACAGGTGCCCCCGCCCCTCTCAAGAGGGGCTACCGGGGAGGAAGCCGCCCCTATGGATATTGCTCGATCAGACGGTGTGGTTCTTCTGGACGTAGACCGGGAAGCTCTCGGTGCCGGACAGCTTTTTGCCGGCGGTGATCTTCACGTTCTTGTCGGTGACAACGCAGTCCAGCTCCACGTTGGGCTCGACCACGGTATCCTGCATCAGGACACAGTTCTTGACCACAGCACCCTTCTTGACCTTGACGCCGCGGAAGAGCACGCAGTTCTCCACGGTGCCCTCGATGACGCAGCCGTCGGCCAGAATAGAATCCACGACCTTGGAGCCGGTGACGTAACGGGTGGGGTTATCGTCGCGGATCTTGGTGTAGATGGGGCTGCCCTTGGGGAACAGTGCCTCCAGATTGCGGTCATCGATCAGCTTCAGGTTCTCGTCAAAGTAGCTCTTCATGTCGCAGATATGGGCAACATAGCCGGTGTACTCCAGCGCATGGATGTTCAGGATGTTGACGTTGTGTGCCAGAATGTCGCGCTCGAAGTAGATCAGGCCGCGGGCGGTAGCGTCCTTGACCAGCTTGATCAGGGTCTCGCGCTCCAGCACATAGATGTTCAGATCCAGATTCTGCACACCGGAGCGGTAGTCGTTGAACAGCAGCTCGGTCACGCGGCCATCGGCATCAATGGTCAGGGTGTAGTTGTCGTTCTTGCGGCCCTCGGGGATCTCGGTCTTTTGATAGGCCACGGTCACATCGGCACCGCTGGCCTGATGGGCAGCCAGCAGGGCGTTGAAGTCGTAGTTGACGGCGATGTTGGCATCGCTCATGACCACATACTTCTCCTTCTGGTGCTCGAGGAAGCTCAGAATGGAGCCCAGCGCCTCCACACGGCCGGAGTAGATGCGCACGCCCTTTTCTGCAAAGGGAGGCACGATGTTCAGGCCGCCGTGACGGCGGGCCATATCCCACTCGCGGCCGGTGCCCAGATGATCCATCAGGGAGTGGTAGTTCTTACGCACCACGATGGAAACGTTGGAAATGCCGCAGTTGGCCATGCTGGACAGCACAAAGTCTACCATGCGGTAACGGCCCGCAAAGGGGATCGAGGCCATTGCGCGCTCGGTCACCAGCTCGGGAACGGTATTGTCATAGCTGTTGGGGAAAATGATACCCAACGCATTGGTGTTCTGTCTCAGCATACTTCCACACCCTCCTTGACGGATTCAAACACTTTTGCGCCCTCCTTGACGGTAGCGCCTGCGCCGATGGTCAGACCGGTGCCAACGTGGGCAATAGCGCCCTCGCCGCCGACCTTTGCACCTGCGCCCACAACAACGTCCTCAGCAAGGATGCAGCGCTTGACCACGGCACCTGCCTTGACCACGACACCGTCCATCAGCACGGCGTCCTCAACGGTAGCGCCCTCTTCCACAACAACGCCTGCGCTCAGCACAGAGTGCTTGACGTTGCCGTAGATCTTGCAGCCCTCGGTGATGAGGGAGTCCTGCACAACGGCGCGCTCGCCGATCTTCTGGGCGGGCAGCACGGGGTTGCGGCTGTAGATCTTCCAAGTCTTATCAAAGATATCGATGCCGGAGTTCTCGGGGTCCAGCACTTCCATGTTGGCTTCCCACAGGCTGTCGATGGTGCCCACGTCGCGCCAGTAACCGGCAAAGCGGTAGGCGTACATCTTGCGGCCGTCACGCAGCAGGGCGGGGATGATGTTCATGCCGAAGTCGTTCTTGGAGTTGGGGTCAGCCTCGTCCTCGATCAGATACTTCTTGAGCACATCCCAGTTGAAGATGTAGATGCCCATGGAGGCCAGATTGGACTTGGGCACCGGGGGCTTCTCTTGGAACTCGGTGATGCGGTCGGTCTCGTCCGCCACCATCAGGCCGAAGCGGGAAGCTTCCTTCCAGTCCACTTCCATAACGGCCACAGAGAACTCTGCGCCCTTTTCCTTGTGGAAGCGCAGGAAGTCGGCGTAGTCCTGTTTGCAGATCTGGTCACCGGACAGGATGATGACGTACTCGGGATTATAGCTGTCGATGAAGCCGATGTTCTGGTAGATGGCGTTTGCAGTGCCCTTGTACCAGTCGGTGCCGTTTGCCTGCTCGTAAGGGGGCAGGGTGTGCACACCGCCGTGCAGACGGTCCAGATCCCAGGGCTGACCGTTACCGATGTACTCGTTCAGCTTCTGGGGCTGGTACTGCGTTGCGATACCGACGGTGTCGATATCGGAGTTGACGCAGTTGGACAGCGGGAAGTCCACAATGCGGTACTTACCGCCGAAGGACACCGCAGGTTTTGCCGTCTTTTGTGTCAGCGCGTATAAGCGCGAGCCACGTCCACCGGCAAGGATCATTGCCACGATTTCTTTTGCCATAGCTTTATTCTCCCCTTTAGCATTTCCTTATTGGAAATGATAGTCAACAGTTCAGAATGTTCGTGCGTGCATCCGTGTGGGCATCCTTATTCCTTGGGTGCTTTTGCTTTGCGGGTGCGCTTTGCGGGTTTGGTTTCTGCTTCGGTTTCAGCTTTTGCTTTTGCCGCGGTCTTTGCCTTGGCGGCGGTCTTTTTTACCGGCTTGTCCGCTGCGGCCTCAGGCTTTGCCTTGGACTTGGCAGCGGTCTTTTTTGCTTTTTCCGGTTTTTCATCCGCCGTTTCGGCGGCCTTGGCCTTGGTGGTGCGGGTCTTTTTTACCGGCTTGTCGGCATCCTTGACGGTGGCCTTTTTGGCGGTCTTTTTTGCCGGCTTGTCCGCGCTGTCCTCTGCTGCCTTGCGGGTGCGCTTTGTGGGCACCTCAAAGTACAAAGTGCTCATGGGCGGCAGGGTAACGGTGATGCTCTGCTCAAAGCCGTGCTGCGGCTTTTTGTGGGTACGCACCGGCTTGTTGTGCACGGTACCGGAGCCGCCGAAAGCGGCATCGTCGCTGTTCAGGATCTCTTTATAGGTGCCGGACACCGGTGCGCCGAGGGTGTAGCCCTCGCGCAGGACGGGGTTGAAGTTGCAGATGACAAGGATCTGCTTACCGGCGGCGTCCTTGCGCAGGAAGGCGATGACGCTCTGCTGCGAGTCATCCGGTACGATCCACTGGAATCCTTCCCAGCTGTAATCGATCTGCCAGAGGGCAGGGTGCTCTTTATAGAAAGCGTTCAGGGTGCGGACGTAGTTCTGCAGCTCGGCGTGCTTGTCGTAATCCAGCAGCATCCAGTCCAGCTGCTTTGCCTCGTTCCACTCGGCAAACTGACCGAACTCCTGTCCCATGAACAGCAGCTTCTTGCCGGGGTGTGCCATCATGTAGCCGAAGAAGGTGCGCAGATTGGCAAACTTGTCGTCATACTCGCCGGGCATCTTGTTTAGCAGGCTGCCCTTGCCGTGCACGACCTCATCGTGGCTGATGGGCAGGACAAAGTTCTCACTGAAAGCGTAGAAGAAGCTGAAGGTCACCTTGTTGTGGTTGCCGGAGCGAAACAGCGGGTCGGTCTTCATGTAGCTGAGCATATCGTTCATCCAGCCCATGTTCCACTTGAAGTTGAAGCCCAGACCGCCGTCCGAAGCGGGCTTTGTGACCATGGGCCACGCGGTGGACTCCTCGGCGATCATGTACTTGTGGGGGTGACGGCCCAGCACGGTGTTGTTCAGCTTGCGCAGGAAGGCGATGGCTTCAAGGTTCTCCTTGCCGCCGTCCTTATTGGGCTCCCATTCGCCCTGCTTGCGGTTGTAGTCCAGATACAGCATGGAGGCCACGGCATCCACGCGCAGACCATCGATGTGGTACTGCTCCAGCCAGTACAGTGCGCTGGAAATGAGGAAGCTCTGCACCTCGTTGCGACCGAAGTCGAACACCATGGTGCCCCACTCCTTGTGCTCACCGCGCTTGGGGTTGGGGTCCTCGTAGCAGGCCTCGCCGTCAAAATTGTACAGTCCGAACTGATCCTTGGGGAAGTGGGCGGGCACCCAGTCCATGATGACGCCGATGCCTGCGGCGTGCATCTTATCCACAAAGGCCATAAAGTCCTTGGGGGTGCCGTAGCGGCTGGTGGGAGCAAAATAGCCGGTGACCTGATAGCCCCAGCTGCCGTCAAACGGATATTCCATCACCGGCAGCAGCTCTACATGGGTGTAGCCCATATCCTTGATGTACGGGATCAGCTCGTCCGCCAGCTCGGAGTAGTTGTAGGGCTTGCCGCCCTCCTTCATCTTCCAGCTGCCGGCGTGCATCTCGTAGATATTCATCGGGCCGTTGATCACGTCCGCCTTTTTCTGCGCGGTCTGCCATGCGGCATCGTGCCATGCAAAGCCGGACAGATCGTAGACCTTGCTGCCGTTGGACGGCCGGGTCTCGGCGTGGAAGGCGTAGGGATCGGCCTTGTAAACAAGGTCGCCTGCACGGGTGGTCACGCAATATTTATAAACATCGTATTCCTTCATGCCGGGAATGAACAATTCCCACACGGAATCGCCATCCACCTTGTGCATGGGATGGCTGCCGGGCTTCCAGCTGTTGAAGTCACCCACAACACTGATGGCTACGGCGTGCGGTGCCCATACGCGGAACACAACGCCGGACTCCCCGACCCGTGTTTCCAGATGTGCGCCGAAGTAGCGGTAAGCCTCGCAGTTGTTGCCCTGCTTGAACAGGTACACCGGCAGGTCCGATGTGTTGCTCTGAATCTTTTCTTCGGTCGGTCTCATAGACTGCTCCTCCCCGTGTGGAAGCCGAAAACGGCTTCCACAGCTTTGTACTCTTTTATATTAAAATGTTTTGACCAGTTTTGCAAGACTTTTTGTCCGAAAAACAAATACAATTAACACAAATTTTCTGGCATTCTCTGTATGTTGTGGGCATATCATCCAAAATTTGCAGCTCAACATCGTGTAAACTGCTCATTTGACAAACGGTTTCAGCGAAAGCGTTGCGAAAACAGAAAAGGGGTCGGGGAAAGCCCACAGACTTTCCCCGACCCCGAAATAAAAATAGTTTTCTACTTAACATCAAAAGAGACCGCTGCACAGTTTGTACAGCGGTCTCTTTGCGTGGTTATTGTGTTTTGTTTACAGCTCAGCCCACAACGTAGACGTTGACCTGAATGGCACCGTTGATAACGCTTTCGGCGTAGGTCTCGTAGAACAGGTCTACAAGGATCTGCCCCTTTTGGACGGCGATGCCGGTGTCGGTGGCTACGGCATAGCCGTAGACGAACTTGCCGTCAGTGGAGGTGATGTAGAGCTTGGTGCCGTAGGGGATCACGTCCGGGTCCACAGCCACGGTGCCATAGCCCAGACCCAGACCGGAAGAGCCTTTGCCGCTGCGGGAATAGTAGCCGGTGGCCTTGCCGGTGAGCACCTTGCTATAAGAGGTGGGGGCGTTGGTGGTGCCGTCCGCGCCGGTCAGGGGGGACACTGGCGCGCCTGCGCCGTAGGTCTTGATAACGTGGTCGGTGGGTTCCACGGTGGTGGTGGTATCCACAACGGTGCTGTTTTCCAACTCGCCGTCTACATAGCGGACGCGGGTGGTCACGGTCTGCTGACCGGCTGCACCGTGCTGCACCGTGGTGGTGCGGCCGGTGTTGCGGAAGTACAGGCTGGTGTAGACATACTGGGTGTCGTAGGGGATGGCCTGAGTTTCCACCCGCTCTGCGTAGTCCACGCGGTGGACCACGATCTTGCTGCCGGCGGTCACAACGTGATCCAGCGCCGGCTCGGTGTAGTCGTCCCCTTCAAGGGTGATACCGGCGCGTTCCAGTGCATCGGCTACGGTGCCGAACACCAGCTTTACAGGGTACTCCTGCCCGTCGGCGGTGATGCTGACGGAGAATGCGCGCTCGATGTTCAGGGAGGCAAGATTGCCGCTGAACGCGGTGTAGTAGACCTCATCGCCCTCCTCAGAGCGGATGCCGGAAAGGTGCATGACCTGTGCGGGGGAAGCATCGGCATCGGTCAGAAGGACCTGCCGTGCACCATTGGAGTCGGTGACGTAGGTCAGCCGCAGATTTGCAGCGGTGACGCCAAGGGTAGCCACAAGGCATACCACCATGACACAAAATGCCAGCACACGGGGAGATACTGCCTGCTTTGCGGCAGTAACTGCTTTCTTCAATTTAACGGAAGCGATACGAGACAACTCCTCTCTTTGTCGTATTTGGCGCGGCCGCGGGTCTGTATTGCATCAGCACCCCGGCCGCCCGGACTGTGGCTGCTCTGAGTATAAGCGTCTCACAGTCAAATACGATGCTCTCTTCGGGTAAAAAGAATGAGCACCGTATTACAGGTTGGAATCCGCTTCGGGCAGACCACAAAACTGCCCCGGCACAGGCCGCATCTGCCCATGCCGTGCCGTACGCAGGACGGCTTTTTACTTCATCCAGATAGAATTTAAACGCTGCAACGTTCGTTGCACAAACGCTATTTTACCAGACCGTAAAGCATCTGTCAAATTTGTGTCTTGCACTTTGTTAGATTTGTAACATTATTTTTTGTGCAATTTTCACAGTGTTTCTTTTGATATTTTGGTTTTTAGGTGGTTTCCTTCTGATTTTTTCCTTTTTTCTGGGGGCAATTCGTTCATGAATTTTTAACATTTGCACCGGCTCTTTTCTCTGCGAATAAGGCCGCAGCAGCGGCCGCTGCGCCCAAAACAAGCTGCCCCACATCGCGGGTTTTGCATGGAAAACCTGCAGGGGAATTACCCGGTCCCGGCAGGGGGAAAAAGCTCGCATTTCCGGTGCCAAAACCCCGTTTAGCAAAATGCCGAAGAACAGAAAATTTCACATTTTTAGTACACACTGGATAGTTTTGCGCCCCCGGCGGTACAATCGGGACAGCAAACAGAAAAGGAGGTTTTGCATGGAGATCGAAATCCTTGAGCAGCAGTGCGGCGGCACCGAATTTGTGCCCCGGCCGCACCGGCTGCACCTTGGCGCACAGAACGCCGAGGGGGTGGACCGGCTGCAGTTCATCCTGCCCGCAGCGTGGGCGGGGTGCACCCTGGCGCTGTATCTGCGCCGCAGCGATGGGGTGCAGCTGGCCGCCATTCCGCTGGACGCCGACGACAGTGTGACGGTGGACCGCCGCCTGACCGGCAGCGTGCGGGGACAGTGGATGCTGGCCGCCATAGGCAGCGGCGGTTACACCGCCTACACTCGCCCCGGCAGCTACGATGCGTACGCCACCCTGCCTACGGACGGCGGCAGTGAGGAGCTGCCGCCCTCGGTGTACGAGCAGTTTGTGGCGCGCGTGCTGGAAAGCGCTCACGCCGCAGCGGAAAGCGCCCGCCGTGCCGAGAACGGTGCGGCAGATACCGCCATGCAGGCGGCACTGGCGCAAAAGACTGCGGACAAAATTCTGGCCGACCGTACCGATGCCGAGGCCAGCGCAAAGCGGGCGGAGGCTGCCGCACTGCGGGCAGAAAGCTATGCACCCACCGGTGGGCAGGTGCTGAGCGTGAACAGCAAGGGCGGCGCGGTGCAGCTGAACGCACAGGATGTGGGGGCGGTGCCGCTCCCGGTGCAGCCTTTGCCTGGCGAGATGGTGCGCATTCTCAGCGTGGATGCCGCCACCGGCGCGGTGCAGACCGATACCACCCCGCTGCCGGACCTGCGCCCCTATGTGCGCAGCGAGACCGTGCCTACGGCGGCAACGCCCGGCGCGGTGCGGGCAGACGGGCAGTACGGCGTTGCGGTGCGGGCAGATGCCACCCTGACCACCGTGCCCGCCACGGCGGCGCAGCTGGACCGTATGACCGAGGCCCATGCGCCCCTGACCCCGGCGCTGCTGCCCTACGGCGTAAAAAAGGCGCTGACCAGTGCCGCCGGGGCAGCAGGCTGGTCGGCGCAGGAAAAGGCCGCCGCACTATTGCAGCTGGGCGCGGACGACCGGTTTTACTCCAAGGCTGAGGCAGACCGGAAATTCGGCATGGGCTACACCCTGCCGTGTGCCACCGCAGCCGTGCTGGGCGGCGTGAAGGTGGGGCGGGGCCTGACCGTGAGCGCAGACGGCACACTGGAAATGACGGCGGAAAACCTTGATACGGTGCTGGGCTTTAGCCTGGCAGAAAAACTGAATCAACTGAGAGGAGTGACGGACATGAACGGAAAGCTTGTCTACACAAGCGACGGTGCAGCGGGCAAAAGCAACAAGACGATGACTGTGCCGGACGAGGTGGATTATATTGTGGTAAGGATGGCGGTCCCTCTGGAATGTACCACGATCGCTACCACCGGCGGAGTAGCCGCAGCGGCGGCTGCGGACTACGGCTGCACCCGCATCGTGCGGGGCGGTACGGCGGTGGCCATAGTGGGCGGCGGCAACACCTACAATCTGCGGGACGGCGTTTACTGCAAGGGCGAAGCACTGGTGAAGGTGAGTTTTGCTGCGAACGGCACGGTGAACATCGGCGTGGTCGATGTAAACCTGGCGAGCAATGACAACGCTTATCCCTTCAACGTGGAGGGCTACCAGTATGTGTAAGGGCGGTGCAGCATGAACGAGATGACCATCCGGCTGGACAGAAACGGCGCGGCAGCGGTGCCCGGCGGACAGCTGCTGCTGGGGTATGCGGGCAACCGGGGCAACTACCGGCTGCGCATCGAGCAGCGGGGCGAGTGGAAGGGGCTGACCGTGTGCGCCCACTGGCACACCCCCGGCGCAAGCGCGGCTACGCTGGTGGAAAACGGAATCCTGACCGTACCGGCGGCGGTGACGGCAGTGCCCGGCGCGGGCTGCATCACCTTTGAGGGCACGGACGGCAGCCGCACCGTGACCAGCGCTGATGTGCGGTGCAAAGTATGCGCCAACAGCGGCACGGCAGAGGGCACGATGCCTGCCCCGGCTACGCCTGCGTGGGAGGCGCTGGTGGGGCTGCTGGGCACAGGCGGCGGTATTACCACCGCGGAAAAACAGGCGCTGCTGACAGTACTGCGCATGCTGGCGGCGGGCAATGACGCAGCTATGGATGCCTGCGACCGTCTGGCGACGCTGTGGGGCAACCCGCAGCCGCCGAAGGAGAACGTTTTTGCCGTGCTGGGGCAGGCGATCCTTGGAAAAATGATCTTAGGGAGGAACAAATGAGCTACGTAAAACAGAATTTTGTGGACGGCCAGACCCTGACGGCTGCCCAGCTGAACCACATGGAAGCAGGCATTACAGCCGCCGCCACAGGCGTCAAGGGCGATAAGGGAGAAAAGGGCGACCCCGGCCCGGCGGGTGCAAAAGGTGACCCGGGCGAGGGCTTTACCGCCAACGCAAAGGCGCTGCTGCTGAACCTGTTTGAAAATGCAGCCTATAAGACCGACACGATGCAGCCCACCCTGAATGCTCTGCGTGCAGAGTGGGGCGGCAGTGCACAGGAAGTTCCGGTGCAGAGCGTGAGCCTGAGCGCCGTGACCATGACCCTGAACGAGAGCGAGAGCAAGACCCTGACGGCCACCGTGCTGCCCGCGAACGCAACCGACAGGGCGGTGGTGTGGAGCGTTCTGCCTACCGGCTTTGCCACTGTGGCAAACGGCGTGGTGACAGGCATCAAAGCAGGTAACTGCACCGTGACTGCCACAGCAGGCGGCAAGAGTGCAAGCTGCGCGGTAACGGTGGAAGTAGTGGAGACAGCACAGCTGATCTACAGTCTGCCCGGCGAGACCGTGCTGACCCAGGGACTGGACACCGACCTGAAGCTGCTGGAGCACGCCTCCACCGAGACGCCGCAATACACGATCCTAGTGGATGCGAAAGCGGGGGACGACTTTAATGCAAACACATGGCCTGCCTTCCTGCACTGCCTGACCGAGACCGGCGATACCGACAATCTGCCCGGCTTCAACTCCACCAGCAGCCCGCTGAACAATAAGACCGAGTTCGCATACTACAACTACGGCAGCGTGACCCTGTCAGACAGCATCGAACACCTCAAGACCCGTACGCGGTATGCAGTGCAGATCGACGGCAGAAAATATCGCGGCGGCAGTACCTACTGCCCGCTGACGGAGTGGAAAACCACAAACGGTACGATCATAGATGTGCCCCAGACCTTCCTGATCGGTGCGGCGCAGAGCGCGGACGGCAGCAAAAAGCAGCAGTTCTGGTTGGGTACGCTGTATCAGTGCAGAGTGTATAAAGGCCTGCTGAGTGACGACAAGGTGAACGATTACATCGAGAAGGGGTGGTAAAATGGAAGTGTTTGACATCAATGGTCAGATCATCAGCCCGCTGGCGGGAAAAACGCTGTACGTTGCAGGCGACAGCATCGCTTACGGCAAGGGCAGCGCAGGCGGCTACGGCAAATGTATTGCAGACAAGTACGGCATGACCCTGACCAATGAAGCGGTGGACGGCGCAACGCTGACCCCGAATATTACCGATAAGGTATACGGCGGCACCCGTGGCTGCATCAGCACAGTGGTGACAAACTCCACAGCGCTTGCAAAGGCAGACTACATCCTGTTGGAGGGCGGCGTGAATGATGCCTGGAACAACGCCCCTGTGGGCACCTTGACCGATGGGTTTGCCGCTGCCTACGATGAAACGACCATGACCGGCGCACTGGAGAAGATGCTGGACGATCTGGCAACGAATCACAGCGACAAGCGCGTGGCCTATGTGTTCCCGCACGGCGGGATGTTTGCAGGCAGCGAAAACTGGTACAAGACCTATAAGCCTGCCATCCTTGCGGCGCTGAAAAAATGGGGCGTGCCCTACGTTGACATTGCGGAGACCACCCCGCCTATGGGAAAACACGGCGTCAGCGAACTGGGCGATAAGTACACCAGCGACGGCACCCACCCCAACGCAGCGGGCTACGAGCGGTTTTATGCAGAGCCCATCGCAGCGCTGCTGAAACGGCTGTAAGGGGGCGCACGATGGCATTGCAAGCGTATTCTCTTGCCCGGGACGGCAGCACCGCCCTCTCGCCGCACTTCTGTGTGCGGGAGTTCCGCTGCAAGGACGGCAGCGACCCTGTCTTCATCGACACGGCGCTGGCAGAACTGCTGGAGCGTATCCGGGAGCACTTCGGAAAACCGGTGACGATCACCAGCGCCTACCGCACCCCGGCACACAACGCCAAGGCAGGCGGGGCAAAGTTCAGCCAGCACCTGTATGGCCGGGCAGCGGACATCCGGGTGCAGGGCGTGAGCGTGGAGGCTGTGGCCGCCTACGCTGAAAGCCTGATGCCGGACCGGGGCGGCGTGGGACGCTACCCCGTCAAGGCGGGCCGCGCCGCCGGCTGGGTGCACGTGGACACCCGGGCAGACAAAGCCCGGTGGAGGGGGTGAGCGCGATGACAGGCATCATCTCAGCCATCATTGCAGGCGCGGTGCCCCTGATCGGCGTGCTGATCGCCAACGGAAAAAGCCAGGCGGTGACCGACACCAAGCTGGAAGAACTGACCCGGGAGGTGCGGGAGCATAACAACTTTGCCCGCCGCGTACCCATTTTAGAAGAACAGATGAAGGTGGCCAACCACCGCATCGCAGATTTAGAGAAAGAGAGGAACTGAACCTATGAACGATACCCATTGCAAAATTTCTGCCGCCACCCTGGCACGCACGGCTGCGCTGGCGCTGGCACTGACCAATCAGGTGCTGAGCGCCTGCGGCAAGCCCATGCTGCCCATCGAGAGTGCCACCGTGGAGCAGCTGGTGACCACCGGCCTGGTGGGTGTGGACGGCAAGGATGATTCCCTTCCGCGCTGGGCGGTGGTATTTGCCATCCCGGGCCTGATGTGTCTGCTGAATCTGATCGTTCATGGCCAGCTTCTGCTGCACCAGGCACAGATGAAGGTGCCGCCCAAACAGATCCGTGTGTTGGGACGATGGGGGATCCCCTTTGTGGGAACCTTCCTCAGCACCACAATCATTCAATACGCCGCAGGGGAGGCTGTTTTACCCTTGGCCTTCACTGTGTCCTGTATCCTCAGTCTTGACATGATGCTTCTGGGCGGCCATCTGTGGGATTGTCCCGCAGACGCGGGGATCTCGCTCAAGCACGCCTTCACCGGAACGGTTCAGGAGGGTGACCTCTGGAAAAGCGTACACCGGCTTGCGGCGGTCCTATGGCTTGCGGCGGGGCTTGCGGCCCTGTTGGATACCATGCTCCACAGCCGGTTGTCAGCCATGGGAGGCATCATTCTCCTGGCTGCGCTGATACTTCCTGAACTTCGGGCGAAAAAGGGGGTATGA
>ENA-UEYF01002010-UEYF01002010.1-human-gut-metagenome-genome-assembly--contig:-NODE-2010-length-14412-cov-7.048622_pt1 | contig 14412 bp, 2 predicted proteins | sample MGYA00242902_ERZ507920 | MGnify/ENA primary metagenome ERZ507920 (study PRJEB26167, sample SAMN06115402) | human gut metagenome | host: Homo sapiens | place: China:Jiangxi | collected 2016-07-05...
CGCTGCGGCGTGGATTTTTACATCAATACTGCCATAAACAAGGACATCGGACTTGTGCTGACAGAAAACAAGCGGTTATATTCATAAGAATCTGCAAAGCGGTGCTTATATCATGGATAAGCCGCTGGAAATGACAATGAACAATATCAACGATTTGCCGGGTGTTGTTGCCAGAGCGATTTTAGCACCGGGCAGCAAGCCTGGCACCACGAAGGTAAAGGTGCAGGTGCTGCGTCGTCCCGTCTGGAACAACTACGTATTTACTGATAATGCCGGCGGCTACTACAGCGGCCGTTATCGCTACGGCTTTAATACCGAAATCAATAACCCCGGTCATCAGGGTGACAAAATCATTTTGAACGGCATGCTCACCAACCATGATACCAAAAACTATGGTGCACGCTATGAAGCGCCTGTCGGACGCGACGGCACGCGCTGGGGCATTGGCTGGAGCCAGAGCAGCTACGACCTCAATACAAACAGCTTCTATAATTCTCTCGGTCAGTCGCGTGGCTTCAGTTTCTATGGCCTGACGCCTGTATACCGCGACCGCATGAACCGTGTAACGGCGATTTATGGCTATGACCACCGCAAAATTAAGGATAGACTGCAGTTGAAGGCTGCAGGATTGGCAGGAATAGAGCTGACCACGGAGAAAATGGCCAATGTTTACCATGCAGGCATCAGCGGCAGCAAGTATCTGCCGAACCGCTTCAGCCAGTATAGCCTGATTTACTGGTATGGTAATTTGAGTGGCGGTGGCAAATCCCTGGATGGTGACTACCATAAGCTGACAAGTGACCTGCTGCACGTTATTTATGATAGTAAAACAAACTACCGTGTACAGCTCAGCGGCCAAATTGCCAACCGCAACCTGGATGGCAGCGAAATGTTCTACCTGGGCGGTATGAACGGCGTGCGTGCTTATGGTGCCAGTGAAGGCAGCGGCGATATTGGCTTTACTGCTACTGCCGAGGTTCGCCGTCAGACGGGCATCAAGGGATTGGAGGCTGCAGCCTTTATTGATACAGGCGCAGTAAAATCGCATAATGCTGCTCTTATCGAGCATCTTTCCGGTTGGGGCGTGGGCCTGCGCTATAATTTGGATAATTCTTGGCATGCCCAATTGGATTATGCACGCAAAATCAATGCGCAAAGGGACAGAGTTGAACCGCGTGACCATAGCGGCCATATGTGGTTCCAGCTTTACAAAATGTTTTAAGTGATTTTGCCTGGTGCTTTTCTGCGTCTTAAGGGAGAAGGTGCGGAAAAGCAAGCTCATAAAATAAATTGATAATTGAATATGCAGCTTAAATGAAGGGAGAAAAAATGAAACTAAAGGATAGTCTAAATAAACGTTTAAATACGCGTCTGGCCAGCCTTGTAATGCTTTCTGTGCTTTCAGTGCCATGGGTTGCCAGCGCCGCAGGCAACAGCGTTGTTGCCAACAACATGCTTCCCGGTAATGGAAACTTAATTGCCGGTACTATTGAAGGTGGTTTTAACGGCAACTGGACGCAGGGCAACCAGATGAATTTGCACCAGACTACGCAAAATGCCATTGTCACCTGGGACAGCTTTTCCATTGGTGCCAATGCTACCGTAACTATCCGTGGTGACCACGATAACTTTAATATGCTGAACTATGTTACTGGTAGCGAAAGCTCGCAGATTTACGGCAAGCTGAATTCCTATGTCGGTGGTAAGCAGGGCGGCAATATCTATCTTGTAAACCCTAACGGCGTGCAGATTGGTAACAGTGCGGAAATTAATGTCGGCAGCCTGCATATTGCCAACAAAAAAATAGATAATATCGACACTTGGAACGTAAATACTGATATCGCCAAGGCGCTGAAGCAGAACAGGGAAATGACCGACGCCGAGCTGATGAGCCTGGGTTATATCAACGCCAATAAGCTGGTCTTTGAGGGTGAACGTGTAGTTATTGATATGGACCGCCTCAGTGGTCTTGATACAACTAAGTCTGATGCCTTGACTATTGTCAGCAAGCCTTATGATGATAAGAGTGTTGGTGATAACCGCAAGTATGATATTGTACTTGGCAGCAGTACGCCGGAAAAGGCCGCTGAATGGGGCAAATATATTGAGTTTGCTGATAATGGTACCGGAGATAGATGGCAAGGCACGGTTCAAGCCGGCAATCCTGATGCGCTGAACCAGTCCGTTACGGAATTTTTTACCTACCGTTGGATTAAGGACGGCAAGGAATTAGAAAACATCGGCAAAAAGCAATATTGGGGCATGGGGGACCATTATGCCCTGCGCTATTCTATTGACCTGACGGGCAGTGACCAGAATCCTATTTGTACTGAGGATAATGCCTTCAAGGGCAAGTTTGATGGCCTGGATAATTCTATCTTTGGCCTGAGCATTGATAACAGTGATAACAGCAAGGGCAATGCTACCGGTCTGTTTGGTTTTACTGACGGCGCAATTATGGGCAATGTAACGCTGATTGCCGGTACTGATGGCATTTCCGTGCAGGGTGGCGATAACACCGGTGCCTTTATCGGTCATGCGGTGAACACCACAGTCAAGGGTGTCAACAGTACGCTGAAGGTCAGCGGTAAAAATAATGTCGGTGGTATCATCGGTTATGCTAAGGATGATACAGGGCGTACCTATAGCTTTGCTGATGCTTCCGGTTCTGTTCAGCCGGACAGCCGCAGCAGCGAACTGTCAAACTTGACCAATACCGGTAATGTCAGCGGTGTTAGCAACGTTGGCGGTCTTGTTGGCTATATGGATGGCGGCAAGCTGTCAAATGATGAGGAAAACCGTGCCCAATACAAGGGCTCCTATAATCTTGGTAAAATTACCGGTATAGATAATGGCTCTAACAATATCGGCGGCCTGATTGGTAAAGCAGAAAATGCGACTGTTGGTGGCACGAAGAATACGCTGATTAATTATAATACTGTTGAGGGTGGCTATAATGTTGGCGGTATCGTTGGCAGTATTTCCAATACAACTGTTGATAATGCCTCTAACGAAGGCATTATCAAGGCTAATGGCTATACTACTGACAGCTATATTTATCATACAGATTACCAAAAAGATGATTGGCAGAATAATAACAGTGCGCTTGCCGGTACCCATAAGGCTGAGGTGCGTGCGGCCAATGTGGGCGGCATTGTGGGCAGCAGTGCTGGCAGCGAGCTGAAGGATGTAACCAACAAAGCGGATGTAAGCTCCGCGTTGGTAAAGAAAACAACCGGCAAAAATGATCCTACCGGCTTCGACCATTATGCAGCAGGCAACGTAGGCGGTATTGTCGGCCGTGCTGAGGACAGCAATATCACCAATGCCGATAACGTAGAAAGCAATATCCGCGGCGCTATGAACGTCGGCGGTATTGCCGGTTATTTTGGTGCAACAGATGTAAAAAATGAAAATAAAAAGGATTACCGCATTCTGAACGCTATTAACAACGGCGGCGACATTATGGCTACAGGTGGCATCAAAAGCGATGGCAGCAGCTTTGCTTATGAAATCACCCGCAGTGATTACGACCCCTACCAAGATAAAGAAAAATATATCACCGGTAATATTGGCGGTATAGCAGGCTATCTGTACGGTGCGCCGGTGCGTATTGAAGCCGGTGGCAACCGCGGCGATGTGCATACTGCAGCGGATATGTCGAAGCTGACGGCACAGGCTGCCAATGTTGGCGGCATTGTCGGTAAAATTGACATGCCGAAGGCAACAGGTAGCGATGGGAACGTTCTGACTGATAAAGAACGACTTGATATCATCAAAGGTGATACCAGTGCTGCCGGTAATAGCGGTTATGCCAATGCGGTAGTTTCCAGCAGCTATAATACAGGTAATGTTAAGGGTTATGCCAACATCGGCGGTATTGGCGGCTTTGCCTACAATGGCAGTATTGCTGGCTCCTATAATGTAGGCGATATTCATACAACACGTGCCGATAAAAGTGGTACGACGCCGATTAATATGGGCGGTATCCTGGGTGACAGTACCGAAAAGGCCAGCGGTCGCGTTATCATTTACGATACCTATAACAAGGGTACGATTGGCGACAGCAGCTTCAGCACTTTTGGACGCCATGTTGGCGGTATTGTCGGACGCTTGAGCGGCATTGTTGAAAAAAGCTATAACAATGGCGAAATTTACAATGGCTTAAACGTTGTCGGCGGCATTGCCGGTTATTGGTACAGTGGTTATCTGAAAAACGTTTTCAACACCGGTAATATTACGGTATATAATAAGAACTATGCGACTAGCCAGGTTGGCGGTATTGCCGGTAGTGTCGACCTGAGTGGCGGTAATCAGAGCAGCGGCAATCAGAGTGGTGATGCTTATGAGACTTTAAGTATTAGCAATGCTTATAACCTTGGCTCTTTGCGTTCCTTTAAAGGTAGTAGCGGTTCTAACGAACTTGGCGGTATTTTGGGTGCTACCTATAAGTGGAATGGCACTAACAACAGGCTGAAGATAAGTAACGTCTACACCATGGGTAATCTGTACGTTGACGGTGGCTTTATAGGGGATATAGTAGGTGTATATGAAAGGGGCACACAAACTAATCCTCCTGTTGATTATGAAAATGTTTATTACATCCGTCCGCAGACTGATAATGGCTATATTGATGTAATATCAGCTCCTTCCGGCCTATACCTGCAAAAAAATGCCACGGTCATTGACTACGATAAGCTAAATGATCCGAACGCGTGGAGTAAATTTAGCTTTTCCAAACAGACGGATGGCAAAATAGAAGGAGCAACGGATAATAACTGGCGCATGAGCGATGGCAGCCTGCCGATACTGAACGCCTTCCTGTCAGGCTCGCATAATTACTTCAGCCAGGAAAGCAACTGGCAGAAGTTCATTAAGGATAATAAAGGTGCGAATGTGCAGTATGGCACAGCCTATGATCCGCTGCTGACGATTATCAACACCAAAAAGGATTTAAGCTTCAATTGGAGCGATATGGACCTGAAGAACAATGGTTCCCTGGCAGTTTTTGGCTTGCTCAATGCTGATAATACCCTTCGTTATACTCCTGGCCTGACGCTGAATAATGTAGAAATTACCAACAGCACGCATGTTTTTGGTGGCACCATTTACAGCGATGGCTTGCTGGAGCTCAACGCCAAGGATAACCTGCAGGGTGGACTGCGCTTTGGTATGGACAGCATGCTTTACGGCAGTGATGTTGTGTTAAATACCAACAGCTCCATGGAGCTGAGCGGCAGCGTTATATCTACCGGCAATCATAATGAGCTTTCCAGCTTTAATCCGGAAAAATCGCTTCAGCATGGCATTACCATCAACGCCGCTGATTTAACTGTCTACGGTAAGCTGATTACCTTGGGCAACGAGAAAGAAGGCACCGATGTTATTGTTCCTGGTATCAACTATGGCTATGTTGATTCCCAGAAACCTGATAAGGACAATGTGTCAGACAAAACTAAGGCAATGACCTCTCAAGGCATGGCGCATGCTTATCAGCTACATACTGCAACTGCCAAAACAGGCGATATCACCATCAGCACCATGGAAAATACCCTGGCTGATGGCACGTACATGAGCGGTAGCGCCAACCTGCTGTATGGCAACTATAAAAAAGGCAAGATTGTAACTAAGGGTAACCTGACTGTCAGCAGCAGCGGCGATATTTTGGTTGACAGCGACCTTGATATCGCAGGCAGCATTAACCTGAGCGGTGCTGATGTACCTGACGAACCGGGCACCGTTTATGTAAACGATATTACCCTGGACCTTTCCAATATCGGTGGCGAGCTGACGGGTAATGATAAGGTGAAAGTGCTGCATAAATTTATTGATGCGCATACGACAGAAGCAACCGGCATTTATGGCAGCAATAACAGTGAGCTGACAGATGATAAGCGCTCCATGAAAATCACCTTCGATTTATGGGATGATAATTGTACGTTTGGCGGCGTTACGGGAAATCTGAACTTTGCCAAGAATGACCTTAAAGAAAACGATACTACCGTCAAAGTGTCAGATAAACTGCAAAACCTGTATGTGGAATCAGCAGGTGAGAATTATAAAGGTGATAAAATCCGCAATGTTATTTATACCTGGATAAGCAATGCCGAGGAGCTGAACTCCTTGCAGCGTGTTGCTCAAAATATGACTGACAGAGATGCGTTAAGCTATAATTATGTCCTGAAAAATGATATAGATGCCAGCGGCCTGGTGAATGCAGAAGGCAAGAGCACCTATAACACTATTGGCAGTGGTGATAAATCCTTTAGGGGCACATTTGACGGTAATGGTCATACGATTGTCGGCTTGCAGGCTAATGGCGGCCTTTTTGGCAAGCTGGGCAGTGGTGCGGTAGTCAAAAACATGAACATCGCTTCTTCCGTATTCACCGGTAAAAATACTGGTGACAATGTTGGCGCTGTAGCAGCAGAAAATAATGGTGGCAAAATCAGCGGCATTTCCGGCTATGGCAATACCGTAAAAGGCAGTAGCGGTTATATCGGTGGCCTTGTAGGCAAAAACTACGGCGGTATTACTAACAGCGATGACCAGAGTACAGTTATCGCCGGGGCGAATACTGTAGCAGGCGGCATTGCAGGCGTTAATGGCGGTACTTTTGACTGGAGTAATTTTGAAGCGAAAATCGGTTATATTTATAATGTTCAAAGCAACAGTGCGGTGACAACTGCTGGTCTGTCTGCAGATCAGTATGCATCTAATTTGGGAGGTATTGTCGGTATCAACAAAAAACATGAACGTAGTGTTTTGGGACCTGAGATGGATACTGATATTGATAATGTTTCCGCTCATGGTGTTACTGGTAAAGCTGGCAGCACTAAAATTTCTGGTGGCATTGTTGGCACGAACAACGGCAAGCTTACCAATGTCTACAATGAAAGTATTATCCACGGCTCTGAGGCTATAGGTGGTATTGCCGGCACCAATGTGATGGATGATCCAGATGACTTTTTCGCTTCACAGCCAACGCTGGAAAATATTGCCAATGCTGTAGAGATTATTGGTGATGCAGGCAGCCAAAATGTTGGTGGCCTGGTAGGTATGCAGGACCATGCTGCTACAAACCAGGGACGCAATACCGGTGCGATTACCGGCTGCACCCATGTCGGCGGCATGGTAGGCTACAATACAGCGGGCTCCTACCTCAACAACCTGGAAAATTCTCCTCAGGCTACCATTACCGGTATTAAGAATGTAGGCGGTATTGCCGGTGTCAACGAGGGCGTAATTTCCGCGGATGACCAGCTGAACCTGCTGAACAGCGGTAAAATCTATGGCTGGGAAAATGTCGGCGGCATTGCCGGTAAAAACAGCGGCAAAATTGATAATGTCAATTCCAATATCAACCTGTATGTGATTGATGACGCGACAAGACATGCTTTAAATGGCAATGCGGTAATTGCAAATAATGCGCAGTTTTTTGGCGGCGTTACCGGTGAAAACGTGGGCATCATCACCAATGCAACCAACAGGGCCAGAGTGGATGCTGCGCAGGCTTCCTATGTCGGCGGCATTGTCGGCAGAAATACGAGCGAAGGCGACAAAGTTGGCCAGCTCCTGGGCATGGGCAACAGTAATGAAGGCTTTGTTATCGGCAAGAACTATGTCGGCGGCGTTATCGGCAAAAATGAAGTGGCCATTACCGGTACTGCCGAACAAAGCGTAGGTATTGTCAACTCCGGTACCGTTATTGCTTTAGCTGGTGGTGCTGGCGGCATCATCGGTGAAAACAGTGCGGATATTACTCACGTCATCATGAAAAATGAGGGCGAAGTGCATGGCAATGCTTCTATTGAAGGAAGTACGGAAGAAAACGGCACCGGCGGTATTATCGGTGTAAATGGCTATAAGGCAGATGGCACTGGCGCGAATATCAGCAATTCCTCCCTGATGAACAGAGTAAATGGTAATGTAAGCGGTGTAGCAAATGTCGGTGGCATCATTGGCATCAACTATGGTATTATCACCGGTGGTCGCGATAATAACAACAATTATTATAAGTATCAGATTTACAATAATGGTACGATTCAGGCAGGCTCCTATGATGAAGTGAATGGTACTATTACAGCTACAGCGGTTCCAGAAGAAAACATTGGCGGTCTGCTTGGCAATAACAGCGGCACGCTGACGGCAGGCTATAACACCGGTGTGGTCAAGGCAGGACAAAGCAGCAACGTCGGCGGCATTGCCGGTACTAACAGCGGCACGCTGGACCAGGTGTTCAACAGCGTAGTAACAGTAACCAAGACCGAAACAGGCGCAACTGATGCTAATGGCAGAAAGCTTTATAATTATACTTATACCGATGGCGGTGCAATCAGCGGCGCTAGCAATGTCGGCGGTATCGTTGGCAGTAATACGGCTGGAGGCCAACTGAGCAACGCTTATAGCACTACTAATGTAGAAGGCGCTAGCAATGTGGCAAACATTGTAGGCAGCAATGCAGGCCAGGTAAGCAATATTTATGGCTATGAAGTAAATAGCAACACCAACGTAACAAACGTAAATGGTGGCACTGTTAGCAAAAGCTATATCATTAAGGCAGACGGCACGTTGGCTGAAAACGGCAAGGATGCAAAGAAGCTGGACAGCTATGCTTTTGATAATAAGGAAACAACCTGGAAGCTTTACGATAAACGCACTAACCCGCTGCTGAAGGTGTTCCTGACCAAGGTTACGGTAGATGGCGACCTGCAGAAAGGTTGGGTTTATGATGCGACAAATCATCTTGATATCCACGGCTGGATTGAAAACGGTAAGCTTACTACAAATGATGTGGCTAACGATGCTTTTGCAGCTTATAAGAACAACAACAGCCTGCTGCAGGGCGAAGAACTGAAGAATGTCGGCACCTACAGCAGCTGGCTGTGGTCCGGACAGATTGCCAGCGGTGGCGAAGTAGGCCCCAACAACCTGGGCTATGACTTTACCGTGGGTGATATCACAGTTACCAAAAAGGTGTTGAATGTTATCGGTAATACTGTTAACAGAACGTATGGTGATTTGCTGAAAGACAAGGACTATGAGCTGAGCATTGATGGGTTTGACAGCTTCAATGACGCTATGCAGAAAGAGCTAAATGGTAAGGTAAATATTACTGATTCGCAGGCTACAATCCAAAACAGCCAGGATACAGGTATTATTACTGTTGGAGATGAAAAGCGTACTAAGAATAAGGGAACCTATGAGTGGCAGGCAGGCGTTAAGCTTGATGGCAGCCTTACAGGCAATTATGAATTCCAAAATGATGGTGTAAGCAGCACAACAACGACAGTTCATGGCAAATCTAATGTTTTGGCGCGCAAGGTTTACCTGAATAATATTAATGCCAGCACGAAATACGGCAGCAAGGAAGGCTTGAAAGCAGACGGCAATGTAAGTCTGAAGGAGAACAGCATCGTCTACGGCGATCAAGTAAGCCTAAAGGATGGCGCAAGCGTAAGCTATAAAGCTGACGGAGAGTATGCTGCTAACAAGGGTGAGCGCGACACTGCAGACGCAGGCGAATACAAAAAGAACGTGGTTGTAACAGGTGCGGAGCTGGTAGGCAATGAGCTTGGCAACTATGAGCTGGTAAATAACGCTACTGGCAGCATTACAGTTGGCCAGGCAGAAATGCACGTTAAGCTGAACGATGTTGAGCGCACCTATGGTAATACAGCGCTGATTAATGGTACAGCATACGGCGTTAACGGATTGACTGGTAATGTCAACGGCGATAATTATGGTGCCGGCGATGTAACTTTGGACGCTGTTAATCGCGATGGCGCGGTTGATGGCGTAAGCGGCAGCAAGGTAACCAATGATGCTGGTGATACTTATAAGTGGAATGCTAATGTAGTTGCAGCGAACGATAAGCTTCAGCAAAACTACAAGCTGGTTGTTGATGATGCTGCTTCCGTGGTTAAGCAGGCAACCTTGCAGGTAAGCTTGAACGATGTAGTACGCACCTACGGTAATGCGACAATTACCAGTGGCGGTTACAGCGCAAGCGGTATCGAAGGCCTGGTAAACGGCGACAACTATGACGCAAGCGCAATCACAGTAAACAAGACAAGCGATGGCGCAATTGCTGGCGTAAGCGGCAGCAAGGTAACGAACGATGCTGGCGGTTATACCTGGAGCGGTACTTTAACAACAGATAATGCAGGCTTGAAGAATAACTATAAGCTGGAATTGAAAGGCGATGGTGTTTCTAAAGTAGAAAAGGCAACACTGAATGTTGGCCTGAGTGACGTATACCGCACCTATGGCAATGCAACGATTACCAGTGGCAGTTACAGCGCAGGCAACATCACCGGTCTGGTAAACGGCGATAACTATGGTGCCAGTGACTTTAAGGTAACAGTTAATAGTGATGGCGCAATTGCTGGCGTAACAGGCGACAGGGTAACGAATGACCATGGCGACTATACCTGGAGTGGTACTGTAGAAGTTGCAAATGCAGGCTTGAATAAGAACTACGATTTGGTAGTGAATGGCAATGGTAATTCGTATGTAGGCAAAGCACAGCTGAGCGTAAGCTTGAACGATGTAGTACGCACCTACGGTAATGCAGCGATTACCAGCGGTAGCTACAGTGCAAGTAATATCACTGGTCTGGTAAACGGCGACAGCTATAATGCCGGCGATGTTAAGGTAACAGTTACTGGCGACGGCGCAACTGATGAAGTAAGCGGCAGCAAGGTAACGAACGATGCAGGTAACTATGAGTGGACAGGAAGCGCAAGCACTACAAATGCAGGCTTGGGTAAGAACTATAATCTTGTAGTAACTGCAAATGGCAAGTCTAAAGTAGAAAAGGCAACGCTGAATGTTGGCCTGAACGACGTAGTACGCACCTATGGTAATGCAACGATTACTAGCGGCGGTTACAGCGCAAGTAATATCACTGGTCTGGTAAACGGCGACAGCTATGACGCAAGCGCAATCATAGTAAACAAAACTGGTGACGGCGCAATTGATGGCGTAAGCGGCAGCAAGGTAACGAACGATGCAGGTAACTATGAGTGGACAGGCAGCGCAAGCACTACAAATGCAGGCTTGGGTAAGAACTATAATTTAGTAGTAACTGCAAATGGCAAGTCTACGGTTGAAAAGGCAACGCTGAATGTTGGCTTGAACGACGTATACCGCACCTATGGCAATGCAACGATTACTAGCGGCGGGTATGGCGTAAGCGGTATTACCGGTCTGCTAAATGGTGATAGCTATGACGCAAGCGCAATCACAGTAAACAAAACTAGTGACGGTGCAATTGATGGCGTAAGCGGCAGTAGGGTAACGAACGATGCAGGTAACTATGAGTGGACAGGCAGCGCAAGCACTACAAATGCAGGCTTGAGCAAAAACTATAATTTGGTAGTAACTGCAAATGGCAAGTCTAAAGTAGAAAAGGCAACGCTGAATGTTGGCCTGAGTGACGTATACCGCACCTATGGCAATGCAACGATTACCAATGGCAGTTACAGCGCAAGTAATATCACTGGTCTGGTAAACGGCGACAGCTATGACGCAAGCGCAATCACAGTAAACAAAACTAGTGACGGCGCAATTGATGGCGTAAGCGGCAGCAAGGTAACGAACGATGCTGGTAACTATGAGTGGACAGGCAGCGCAAGCACTACAAATGCAGGCTTGGGTAAGAACTATAATTTGGTAGTAACTGCAAATGGCAAGTCTAAAGTAGAAAAGGCAACGCTGAATGTTGGCCTGAACGACGTAGTACGTACCTATGGTAATGCAGCGATTACTAGCGGCGGTTACAGCGCAAGTAATATCACTGGTCTGGTAAACGGCGACAGCTATAATGCCGGCGATGTTCAGGTAACAGTTACTGGCGATGGCGCCTTGACCGGCAATACTGAAGGCAAGGTTACTAACAATGCCGGCGATTATACCTGGAGCGGTACTGTAGAAGTTGCAAATGCAGGCTTGGGTAAGAACTATAATCTTGTAGTAACTGCAAATGGCAAGTCTACGGTTGAAAAGGCTAACCTCGTAGTAAATCTGAACGATATTACCCGCGTTTATGGTAACCTAGAAGCTAAGAACTACAGCAAAGCATTTACCTTTGGTGAAAATGCAGGCTTAGTCAACGGTGATAGCGGTCTGGTAATCAATGCTGACAAAGATGGCGCGATTACGGAAGGCAGCGTAAGAGACGTTAAGAAGACCAATAATGTAGGCAGCTACGAATGGAATGGTACTGCCAGCGGCGTAGATAACCTGAACACAAACTACTATGTAACCGTTAACGCAGGCAAGTCTGACGTAACAAAGGCTAACCTCGTAGTAAATCTGAACGACATCACCCGCGTTTACGGTAACCTTGATGCGAAGGACTACAGCAAAGCATTTACCTTTGGTGCAAATGCAGGCTTGGTCAATGGCGATAACGGTCTGGTAATCAATGCTAACAAAGACGGTGCAATTGCCGGTGGTACTCTGACCAACGTAGAGAAGACCAACAACGTAGGCAGCTATAAGTGGAATGGTACTGCCAGCGGCGTAGATAACCTGAACACAAACTACGATGTGCAGATTAACGCAGGCAAGTCCGACGTAACGAAGGCTAACCTCGTAGTAAATCTGAACGATATTACCCGCGTTTATGGTAATCTTGATGCTAAGGATTACAGCAACGCATTTACCTTTGGTGAAAATGCAGGCTTAGTCAATGGTGATAACGGTCTGGTAATCAATGCTAACAAAGACGGCGCAATTGCCGGCGGTACTTTCACCAACGTAGAGAAGACCAACAACGTAGGCAGCTATGAGTGGAATGGTACTGCCAGCGGTGTAGATAACCTGAACACTAACTACGATGTAACAGTTAACGCAGGCAAGTCCGACGTAACGAAGGCTAACCTCGTAGTAAATCTGAACGATATCACCCGCGTTTATGGTAATCTTGATGCTAAGGACTACAGCAACGCATTCACCTTTGGTAACAATGCAGGCTTAGTCAATGGCGATAAAGGTCTGCTAATCAACGCTGACAAAGATGGCGCAATTGCCGGCGGTACTCTCACCAACGTAGAGAAGACCAACAACGTAGGCAGCTACGAATGGAATGGTACTGCCAGCGGTGTAGATAACCTGAATACAAACTACAATGTGCAGATTAACGCAGGCAAGTCCGACGTAACGAAGGCTAACCTCGTAGTAAACCTGAACGACATCACCCGCGTTTACGGTAATCTTGATGCTAAGGACTACAACAACGCATATACCTTTGGTGCAAATGCAGGCTTAGTCAATGGCGATAATGGTCTGTTAATAGACGCCAATGCTGATGGCGCAATTGCCGGCGGTACTCTCAGCAACGTAGAGAAGACCAACAACGTAGGCAGCTATGAGTGGAATGGTACTGCCAGCGGTGTAGATAACCTGAATACAAACTACGATGTAACAGTTAACGCAGGTAAGTCTGACGTAACAAAGGCTAACCTCGTAGTAAATCTGAACGACATCACCCGCGTTTACGGTAATCTTGATGCTAAGGACTACAGCAACGCATTCACCTTTGGTAACAATGCAGGCTTAGTCAATGGTGATAACGGTCTGGTAATCAACGCTGACAAAGATGGCGCAATTGCCGAAGGCGGCGTAAGCGACGTTAAGAAGACTAACAACGTAGGCAAATATGAGTGGAATGGTACTGCCAGCGGCGTAGAGAACCTGAACACTAACTACGATGTAACAGTTAACGCAGGTAAGTCCGAAGTAACAAAGGCTAAGCTGACCTTTGTAGTAGATGACAAAACCATTACCCAAGGCGTACCGGCAGAATACACCGGCAAAGCCAACGGCCTGACTAATGGCGACACCCTGGCTGGTATCGGCGTAGGCGGCTATGAGCTGGACAGCTCGGTAAATCCGTTAATCGTCGGCGTTTACGAAGACAAAATCGGCGTCCTGATTAATGGCAGCTTGCATCTGACAGGTGGCGACGGCCTGCTCAAAAACTACAAAGTGGAAATTGACCCAGGTACCCTGACCGTTTTGGCAAGCTTTAACCCGGCAGACGATTACTGGTTCGGCGCTGCTCCCTGGGATAAGGAACGTAACCTGCGTGAGCGCAAGGCTGAGTTCCATTATGTAGCTGGCGGTATGAGCCTCTAAGCAAAATTAAATATTGACGGTTAAAGCACTTTTACGGATTGTACAATCCTGATAGAAGCGCAGCTAAAGCAAAACCCCGGCATTTGCCGCATCGTAAACGATGCGTCTGTGCCGGGGCTTTTGTCAGGACGCTTTGCTGCAGCATTACCTGAAGTAAAGTAAAGCTTAATGTAAGCACTCTTTTTTGCAAGTTAACCAGAAAAACACAGCTTTTTCACTCAAAATGTGCTACAATATATTTACGAAAAACGAAAGGAGTGTTTCGTA
>ENA-UEYF01002020-UEYF01002020.1-human-gut-metagenome-genome-assembly--contig:-NODE-2020-length-14325-cov-6.945536_pt1 | contig 14325 bp, 9 predicted proteins | sample MGYA00242902_ERZ507920 | MGnify/ENA primary metagenome ERZ507920 (study PRJEB26167, sample SAMN06115402) | human gut metagenome | host: Homo sapiens | place: China:Jiangxi | collected 2016-07-05...
ACATAATCTGTTGAATATTCTTCTCTACCTTCAACTTGATTTGTATGAGTTTCATAAGCATCTTGAGTGGGATCAGGATTTGTTAATTCCATATATGTTCTATCTATAGCTAACCCTATTATTACTTTTTTCCCAACTTTTATTATTCTCTTTTTATCTTTAGGATCTCTTTTCGGAGCCGGATCACCATTAGGCATCATCCCTGACACGTTAGTATCAATACTTTCCGCCACATTCGCCTGATTCCTGTCCAATCCTTCTTTATTCCTCCTGTCTCTTTTTCTTTGGTGCTCATATTCAGGACTAATCGCATTCTTTGCCTGATAAAATAAAAGAGTTCCAAAGGCATAAGACATTTTAGGAGTATGATTTATAATCTGCCCTAATTCCGCAAATTTCCCCGATGTATGTCTCATTATCTGTTGATCTGAAGGCAATCTATAAGATTGCGTGTTCGTCAAAGGATAATAGAATGGTAGAGGAAGAGGGGATGGAACGGGGATGACTTGCTTGCCATCAGGATCAATATGCTTCACCGGATTATTTAAACAATACCCGTAAGGAGTAATTGAATAATTCTTTTCACTCATCGGATCTGCCACATGCCATCTTCCCAATACCGGATCATACATCCGCGCCCCGTAATCATACCAATCCAGACCACCTTTTCTGTCCAGTTCTTTTCCGTTGTACTTGTAAAGCTGAACCGAAGGGGTGGATGAAGCCAAGATTCCTCCGAACGGATAGTAATGATTCACCTCTTCCGCTTCACGATCTTCATTGTATACGACACGAACATTACCCAAGTAATCTTTCAAGAAGAAATGATAACTATAGGAAACATCGTCCGCGAAAGAAACAAAACCTTCACCATCGAGAAGAATCTTGTCGAGACTTCCGTTTTCATAGATCGCTTTACCACAATAATCAGTGGTGGTGATAGAATCTCCCATCGCATGGATGACCTCCAGTTTCGTTCCGTCGGCACTATAAAGATAGCTGATTGTACGTCCGTCGGTAAACTCTATCGCACTCGGCAAATTTAAGCAATTATACCGGATTCTCGAAATTCCTTTGTTTAAATCTTGAATCAAATTGCCATTTAAATCATAAGCATATTCTGCTGATGATCGGATGCCGTCTTTAAAATCAGTGGTACTTCCATACATATTATTCTTTGCGTGGTCTGTCACATTAAGCAAATGATTGCCCTGATATGACAGATTCAAGCTATCAATGGCTCCGAAACTTGCCGGGCCGACAGCTCCATTACGACACAAACCGAGAATATTGCCATTCTTATCAAATGAAGTGACCTGTTCGTCATAACAGTTCAGGTTGCCGGTCAGATTTTCTCCTTCACCATAGCAGGCATCAGTCATCCTGTTCATACTGTCATAGGCAAAACGATAACCTTTACTGATGCCGTCCGTATCATCTTCCTCACTCCGCCATGCTAGGCTACTTATATTGCCATTATAACAGGGGATGCCAGGACTTGCATTATAAGAAATTTCTTCAGAAAGAAAAAAGCGGCACATCGTTTTTATTACCTGGTCACGGACGTCATACGTATACATTGTATAGGCACCCAATCCTCCCACATCTTTCAAAAACACCCGGCGGGCATTGTCATACGTGTAGTAAAGCAAATGATTGGCTCTATACGCATTATCAACGCGGTGATATACATCCCTAAGTTCTCCATCTGCCAGATATTCATAGGTATATTCTTCCATGTGCCGCTTTCCGTTCCCAATCTGATAGGTATGTAATCTGGCAAATAACTTTCCAGTATATGTATATGAATAAAAGTCTGTGTCATACCCGCCCAAATGATTTTGGGAACGTCCCTGTATTATTCTGCCTTTATAGTCATAATATAAGGCACTTGTCAAATATCGCTCATCATCCAGCACTTTTATTTTAGTCCCGGTCAGTCTCCCTTGTGCGGAGATAAGGGAGGCTTCGTGATTGATATATAAAGAATCATACTGCACTTTACCTATCTTCTCCAGCCCGAAAGCGAGTTGGGTGTCCGTTGTGAAGTTGTAATCATCATAGTAATTCACTTGTAAAAGAGAAGATAGCGTATAAGGAAAATGCTCTACTTCATACCCGGAATGAAGCACTCCGTCTTTCTCCGAAGTCGTTCGATAAGCCCTTACTATGGAATTATCCAATGAAGGAGGATCATTGAATGAACAAAGTCCTGTTAATGCAAGCCTTCCCTGATTATCATAGAATGTGAACGTCCATTCTTTTTTCTGTGACTGATTTCCATTCTGTGACAATATAACCCTGTCGGCTTTGTCATAAACATAACCTATTGCAGCACAGCCAGGTAGTTTCTTCGAAATACAGCGTCCGAAACTATCATACAAGTATTGATATGCGTACAAATCGAGATTTCCTGCCGATATTTCATCATTAATCATGGGTGGGAGAACATAGCGTATTCTTCCGAAGCGGTCGAATACAAAATAGGTGTCCGCTTGTTGATTCCCTCTACCTAGCCGGGTCAGTAGCGTACGCCCCTGTTTGTCAACAAAGGTGTAAGTCGGTTTCCCGTCTTCATCCGTGGCCTTTGTCACCTGCAATTCTCCCGACCGATAATCTCCTCTGCGAATCAGTGAATCGTTATCATCTATAAAATAGAACGAACAACGCAATGAATCAGCCGGAATATTCGTCAGATATTCCATACGGGCAGGATGATCTCCCCAAGCATCCCCCACTCCATATTGTTCTGTAATACGATTTAGAGGGGACGATTCATAGTTAGTTTGCAAATAACTTCTTTTACCTGCATCATGATAATCCCACAAGACACCACCCTTCAAATCTTCAGGAGACATGTAAGAAAAGCTAGTATTCGTAGAGAGCCATTGTTTCTCTTTCCGTCCTAAACTATCATATTCTATCAGGTGATGGTGAGCCATAATAGCACCGGCACGGTCTGCTCCATAACTTTGTGCAAAATCGAGCTCACGTCCAAGTCCGTCATAGAATGTTATTTCATCATAGTTTTTTTCTTCATCCTCTCCAAGTGGTGTTCGTACATAAATGTAATTATGTTCTCCCGGTATGGAAGCCAGGGTGTCTTTTACGGCTGTCATGGAAAGATCATTTGCAGAAACAGGTCCTGAAAGCAGGGCTATGGCAAATATAAATAATGATATATGATTTTTCATATTTCTTGTTCTTTTAATAGGAATTTACAGAATACCGATAATCATAAGCCTTTATGGTTCGCCCATAATTATCTTTTTGTCTATTGAGCCGCTGTAAGAGGTCATATTCATAATAACTGACCACTCCGCACGGATCCGTTACAGAGGTAACTCCGGTCATCGGCTGATACGTATAGGATGTTATTTGCGCCTGTGGCAAAGAAGCTCTTAGACGCACCAGTTTCGCACGATCCGGTGTGCCGGCTTGCATGAACGGCACGAGGTCTCCTCCCATAGCTGTTCGGACTTCACTAATGGTAGCTCCCTTTATTTCCGCTGCCAGATGCAAATAGTTGTAGCTCCAAAGGTAAACCGTCTTACCCTCGTTTCTGACAACATATAAAGGATGTCCCAAAGCATCATAATCAATACAATTGTACACTTCTCTCAAAGCGCCCTCACCTACCCTTTCCCAGGCAGAATAGCAAGGAAAAAAATGATCGGATACTCCTTTTATAGGAACATATTCATATTTCACCTGTTTCAGTTGCCGGCTGGTTCCATCATCGGAAATAGAATATTCCTTTTCTTCGACAATCGGAGAAAGTATATGCTTTTGTACCATTTGAGTATATATATCCGAGCTGGACTCACGGATCCTTTTATAGGTTTGTTTTCTTATTCCTCCATTGGCACTTTCTGAAATTACTTTTATCAAGCCGTCCGGATCATATTCATAATCAGTCTGCGTACTTATCGGAAAAGAGGGATTGTCGTATAAAGTATCACTCTCGCTTTTCAGCCTGTAATCATACAAATAGACCTTGTATGAGCAACCGTCGGCATAAGTTATAAATGAGGTCGGGCAAATATAATCAAGAGATGTCCTCATTGATTTTACGTAAAGGTCGGAAGAGCGTTCATAGGTCAGATACTTGCTCGATTTTAAAATACCGCCTGCCGAATACAGTTCTTCACAAAGAAGTTTTCCCCGTTCTACCGATCTGGAAGCACAAGGTTCATAAGGCGTTCGGTTCGGAAGTATGATTGCTTCCGGGGCTTCGTCCATGTGTCCATTATCGAAGTTGGTATATTTAGAACGGATAAAAGATCCGTCCGGTCTTTTTTCAATCACCTCACTGTAGCCGATATGATTTCCGGAAGAATTGATACATGCCGGTAGCACAGACTGGCTGCTGAATCTTCTTATTATACGTTTTACATCTTTATCCGCCCCGGTACCTTCTACCTGATAATCATCAAAATAGTACTTCACCTGTCCTCCCAGACAACCGCTTGAGATTCTTGCTTTTTCTTTATTAACTAAATAATCATCCACATAAAAGTACTCTTTTTCTACTTTTTCACCACTTTCCAATCCTGTATCACTATTTATTATCTTCTTTATTCTTAGTCCTCCCGCTATTTTCGGCTGGAATGTATCCTCGTACCCTTCCCATCGATTCATTTTCACTTGCTTACAATACTCGTGAGGTTCGAAAACGAAACGTGTATATCCTCCCGTGGGATAGTGCAGCCTTTTCAAAACGCCAAATGTCAAAACATCCGCATTAGGTTCGCGAGAATCGTAATGAGTGGCATAATTATCGGTCATCAAACGATTGTTGTAAAATCCCCAGTGATCTACTTTTCCGGACAGATAAGGGGGCAACTGCTCCGGAAAGTCATACTCCATATTAAAATTTCGTCCGTTTGCTCCCCATACAAATTCAGAAACAGATTGTAATATCAGGCGCTGTGAGGCGTTGTCATTGTACGAGAAACGGTAATCCCGAATCCACTTTCCTTTCTTATCTTTTATTTCCAGGTTACTCAACTTATACCATTTCAACTTGTCCAAACAATTCGGATAATTATCATCCAAAGGATTATCTGCAAGAAAATTCAGAAAACGATATTTTGGATTTTTGCGCCATAACATATATTGAGAAGCATAAATATCCTGTGAATATCTCAATTCCGTAGTCACTTCACGCGCAAAAGTTATTTCACATTCGGGAAAAGAAATACGGTTGAGATAAACCGGAGATATAAGACTTCCCTGATAACTGTCTTCAATGGCCGTATGGCTCGAAGATGAGCACTCCGGAGTCAAGATTCCGCCACCAAATGTAAAAGACCCCAAATCATCATACAGTGAAATAAACATTTGATTGATAAAATCACCACGCTCGTATGTGTAAGTTATTTCCTGACCGTTAGTCAGGATGATTTTTGTCAGATACCAGGCTGTAGCTGTCCAAAAATCCGTAGCTTGCTGAAAAAATCCGATAGAATATTCAATGGCATTCCGTTCTTTACCAAAGATATATTGAGTGCCATCTTCAGTAGTCAAAGTAAAACCATCAAAAGAAGGCGAATATCCGGAATATTGAAATGCCGTATTCGCTTTTTCAAACGGAACATCCATCCAATTACCACTAAAATCCACTTTTACAGGCCTGTCACATTGCACGATCCATGTTTTGTCACTATTCAACATAAATTTTCCATGGTAATCCAAAAAATTGAAATCGAACTCGTCCGGCTCAAAATCTGCTCCACCATGACTTTGAGCTGTTTCTTTGAGATAGTCTTGCGTATTCCATTGAGGCGTATTTAATGTTTCGGAATGAAAATAATATCCCATATTCATCAAATAGGTATGATTTTTCACATTACAATCATCAGGCTTGCCCTTCACCGTTCTGGATACAACTCCTCCGGTATTTAAATTCCACCCCATTCCTACCCATCCCGGATGTTGGTCAGGACGTATCCCGGCGGCATGATAATGGAGAGAAAACGGCAATTTAAAATCTCCGACAGGAACTTCATATATAGGAACGGATATATCCGGCATACCTGTAAATTTTGAAACCGGAATCTCACCATAAAGTCCCAAGGCCGCTACATTAGGACTAGGTAACGATTGTGAGGAAGCAGGAATCTGCGCATACATAATATTGTTGCCTAGTAACCCCACTAAAAAAATAAAGATATATAATCTTTTCATATACAACTCATTATTAATTATTTCATTCTAAATAAAAAAACACAGGCCACACATCAACTATTATCAAATTAACAACCTGCAAAAGGAGCTAACCAAACAACTATTTCGTGCGACCTGTGATCACTTTTACAGATTCATCGCATTACCGCCCACAACGCCCAGCACTGCCGAAGCCACCGCAATGACGACTTTCAGAATCATATCCCAAAGGGATCTCTTGACTGCCATAACTTTACACACCTCCTTTCCATACGCTCTTTGAAGAATTAATTACTTTTAATCACTAATTACATTTAATGATTAGTTACTTTCAATGATCTATCACTTCCTGAAAACTCTCTTACCTTATTTTCCTGTTATCCTACTGAAAATTAGTCCTCTACGTGACTGGAAGCTCCAAACTCCGCTTTCACCTCAAAGCACGGACACGCTTTGATCCATTCTTCCGGCTCAATCTCCCCGTTTCCGTTGCGGTCGGGACTTAAATCGCGATGACCGCACACCCGGCTACCAGGATAAGTCTCAAGTAATTGATGAACCAGCAGCTTGAGTGCCGCCCGTTGTTCCGGTGTCCGCGTGTCTGCCGGAGAGCCGTGGCCATCCAAACCGCCTTCGTAGCAGATACCTACACTGTTCAAGTTGAATCCTTTCACGTGCGCACCGATACGTTCAATCGGTCGGGTGAGGTGCACTGTTCCGTCTTTGCGAATGTAGTAGTGATAACCTGTTCCGTTAAACCCACGCCGCCGATGTTGAGTTTCCAGATCATCCGGGGTGAGCGAACGGTCGGCACGAGTGGCGGAACAGTGGATCACGATCAAATCAATCTTTCTCATCATAGTGCCACTGTTTTTCTTATCAGTTGTAAGCATTATCTACACTCTATGAATTAAGCTGCCGGGTCCGGAGCTTCACCGCTACCGCCTCCACTGCCTCCACCGACATCTTCTCCACCACCTTCATCACCGGGATCTTCACCATCGGTTTTCTTCTTCTTGGGTGCGTCGAGATCCAGAAACTCGATTTTCTCACCGGCACGGGTAGACGTCAGATTAGGACGAACACTGCTCGAAGGACGGAAATTGATATTGACCGTTTTGATGTTCTTCATCGTACACTCATCTTTCGTGTCCACTCCCCGCGTGGTAGCGGAAAGGCTGAATACACCAAAATCATGGATATTGACGGATTTACCGTCGAACAGCGCCGTACGCATCGCTTCTACGAGATTAGTCAGCACACTCTGAATGTCACCCAGCGACAGGGAACTTTTCTCTTTCATCGTGTAAGCAAGTTTATCCAGGTCTACACTCTGTCCCTGCGTCACAAGTTGCGGATGATACTTCACCACCCCATCAACCTTTCTCGGGTCTTTACGACCCATTCTTTTAAATGGTATTGCCATGATAAATTAAAAATTGAGAATTAATAATTGAAAAATAAATATTACAAACCGCGGTTACCGCAATCAATATCGGAAGAGAGGAACGAGCTCTGTTTCTTTTTCTTTCGATACCTCAAAGATAGCGTATTATAAGGGGATGAAATGACGTACTTTGTCTTACTTTGACCTAGTTTGTCTTACTTTCATTCAGAATGTATTTACTTTTATTCAGAGTGATTTTATTTGACTTATATACTTGGACAAGCGGGAGATTTTCCGTATATTTGGAATACGATAAAATTAATTTTCCGAAGATATGAAAGCAGAAAAAGAAGAGATAGCGGAGGAGCCGTTTGTCATACGTCCGTATTTGAAATCGGAGCTGGCACATTTATACAATCCTTATGTACCGTTGGTGTATGCCATGCGGAAAATGAGGGAGTGGATCAGAAATAACAAGGAATTATATGACGCAATGTATAGCGGCGGCGAAGGAAAGAACGACCACGCTTACAGCGCAAGACAGGTACGACTCATCGTGAGGTATCTCGATGAGCCATGAATCTCTTTAGGGCAAGTGCTGATTAGCTATAACGAAAATAAAATTAGCTATAATGAAATCGAGATTAGCTATAATGAAATCAGAATTAGCTATAATGAAATCAGAATTAGCTATAATGAAATCAGAATTAGCTATAATGAAGCTTATATAATAATGTGCACGTGCGCGGGCGCGAGAGAATATTCTTTTTATATAGAAAAAAGCGTGTAATTGAGGTGGAGGGGTTCCACCTCAATTACACGCTTTTTCCATCAAATAAAATCTATAAAGAGAATAAACAGCATAAGTAAATGACAGGAACAAAATAAAACGTACCTTTGCGTCTTTTTAAACCAACATTTTTTAACAGTAATCAAATAACACTTAAAATCATGAGAAAAAAGACATTTTTTCCGAAGGCTTCGTTTATCAGAACAAGCAGGCTGTAACACTCGAAAAGGAAGAGTTTCCCCAAGTATCCCAGTTTATCACGCAAATGCTTGGCACTGTCAACAATTTGTATGTCAACAGAATAGAGGTAAGTCCGCGCGACCGCAAGAAGTTTCTCCTTCCCTTTGTCCATCTCTGTTATGACCATGACTCCCCTTTTAAGATTAAAGGTCCCAAATACTTTGCAGAATTGTTGTATCTGGCTGTTGATTTCAAGAAATCAAACGATTCGGACGAATCATTAAGCGTGGAAGAGATTGATTGTGAGATACAAAGACTGAAAAGAACGCTTTTTGACGATTAGCATTAAAGAACCGACTGTTAAAAAACTGCTTTTTGAGTACAAAAAGCAGTTTTTTTTATCTACAAGAAAAGCCGTCCTTTGCAGCGTGTTAATATTGACACAACTTAAAATCATATCAACAATTAAAATGGAAAATATCTCAATAACGACATACAGGGGATTATCACTCGTATCAGGAAGTATCAGTATCCGGCAAATGTTCGAATTTATCCGGGGAGATGTCTATCGCGACAGAATCCGGAGACTCCGGGAAGCAATGGATGCAGGAGACACGGTGAAAGCAGACCACATGAAGAAGCAACTGCCCTACTGCACCATCACGGCTACTTACGCCAAGGAAAGGCTGGCTTACAGTCTGGACAAGTATCAGGACATCATCACGCTCGACTGTGACGATATGCCGGCAGAAAAGATCCCGGAATTCCGCCAACTGGTGAACGATTGCCCCGACACGTTAGGCAGTTTCGTCAGCCCACGGATGCACGGGCTGAAGATCTTTGTCTACCTCACCGGCAATGAGGCGGAAGCCTTACGCACCGAACTGAACGCATTGGGAACCGTAGACTTCACCCCCCTCGAACGCTATCACCACCGCATGTACGCCCTGGCAAGCAGCCAATATGAAAAGCTGCTCAATACCAAAGTAGACACCAGCGGGAGCGATCCGGGACGCGGATTCTTCGTGTCGCACGATCCGGATGCTTTCCTCTCTCCCGAACGACTGGAAAACGTGAAGCCGCTGACCGTAAAAGTGACATTGCCCACTGAAGAAGAATGTAAAAACAAGAAGCGCAAAAATCCGGGAAAACGATCCCCGCTCCTCCCCGTGCAGGAGAATGCGTCGCCCATCGACCTGCAAGTGCAACTCGACTTCCGCAAGGCGCTGGAGTACACCAAACGCAAAGAACGTCTCGAGATAGGCAACCGGGACAATTTCTTCTATTGTCTCGGCAATCAGTGCTACCACCGCCATATCACGGAAGAGGAGTCCGTCAGTCTGGCACACAGCCATTTCGGCGACCTACCCGATTTCGACCTCGAACTGCCCTTGCACAATGCTTACCAATATACCTCAAAGACCGATCAGGCGGAAGAAAAAGAGAAAGAACCGAAAATCTGCCAGATTATCAAGTTTATGGACGAACACTACGAAACCAGAAGAAACGTAGTGAAAGAACAAATCGAATTCCGGAAGATAATGCCCGCCCTGCCCGAAACAGAGTTGCCGCCTTTCAACGCAGTTCGTACAAAGGATATTAATACATTCTATATCAACGCACATATAAATAAGATTTGCTGTACGCAAGCTGATTTGAAAGCTGTTGTAGACTCGGACTACGCAAAGCCGTTCAACCCGTTTGTCCATTATTTCACCTCCCGCAAGGCATGGAACGGGAAAACGGACTTCATCGGACAAATGACGAAAACTGTACAAGCGGCAGACCAAGCTTTTTTCGAAGACAGTTTCCGACGCTGGCTGGTGGGAATGGTAGCGTGCGCCATCGACGACAACGTGCAAAACCACCAATTGATGCTATTACACGGCGCACAGGGAAAAGGAAAGAGTACCTTTATCCGACATCTCCTCCCGCCGGAACTGAAGGATTATTATCGTAATGGCATGATTATTCCCGAGAACAATAACCATTTGCTGCAACTGTCGTCTTGCCTGCTCATCAACTTGGATGAATTTGACACGCTCTCCCCCGAGCGTATGCAGAACCTGAAAAGTCTTATCACCCAAGACGTGGTAAACGAGCGTAAGGTCTATGACATCCAGAACTATACGTATATCCGCCGCGCATCGTTCATTGCCAGTACCAACAATCCGCACTGTATGCCGGATGTCAAGGAAAACAGGCGTATCCTGTTCAGCACTCTTCTGAACATAGACTATCACACGCCTGTCAATCATGAGGGGATATACGCACAGGCATACGCACTCTACCGGCAGGGATTTCAGTACTGGTATGAGAACGAGGAGATTACGTTTCTCAACAACCGCAATGAGGCGTTCCGCCAAAAAGATCCGATAGAGGAGAATCTTTTCTTCTATTTCCGGGCAGCCAGACAGAATGATATTCAGGCGCAATGGTATCCTGCCTCCTACCTGCTGTCGGTATTGAGCATGAACGGGCGCACACAGGCCAATACACAGACGAAAAAAATGCTGGTCACGGTACTGGAAAGCAATCATTTCCAATCACGAAAGACCTCCAACAACATAACGGAATATTGGGTGGTGGAGTATTCGGCCGAAGAGCGCAAAGAAAATTCAATACGCCCGCAGCTTCCGGTGCAGACGGGGTTGGAGTTGTAGTTTTTCCGCGGATAGCAGTTTTCCTCCGGATAGTCGTTTTTGCACAAAATAGCGGATAAACGGATAAATTAGTGGCATTAAACGTGTCACATTCATCCGTTTTTCCGTATATTTGCTTCGATATGAATGATGAATAAAGAAAGGAATCACAATATGATAAAGCAAATACCATACGGATTGACGGATTTCGGTCGCATCCAAAAAGAAAACTATTATTATGTGGATAAGACGATGTTTATCGAAAAGATAGAAATGCAACCGTCTTATCTGTTCCTGATCCGTCCCCGGCGCTTCGGGAAAAGTCTGACGCTGGCGATGCTGGAGGCTTATTATGACGTTCGGTATGCCGACCAGTTCGACGAATTGTTCGGCCATCTGTATATCGGGCAGCATCCTACGCCGATACATAACCAGTTTCTCATCATGAGATTCAATTTCTCGGAGGTGAGCTCGAATGTCAATGAGGTGGAGGAATCTTTCCGTTTGCATTGTTGCGGGAAGCTTTCTGATTTTGTTTATAGATACGAGCATCTGTTGGGAAAAGACATTTGGAATGTTCTGGATGAAAAAACGCAAGCGGATCCCGGCGCCTTTTTGTCCTCAATCAATACCTATGCTACCCGTAAGGGAGACCTCAAAATCTATCTCCTGATTGATGAATACGATAATTTCACGAATACCATTCTTTCTACTTACGGCACGGACTTATATCGGAAAGCGACACATGGAGAAGGATATATCCGCAGGTTTTTCAATGTAATCAAAGCCGCCACGACGGGAATGGGCTCTGCCGTCAACCGCCTATTCATCACGGGAGTAAGCCCGGTGACAATGGATGACGTGACAAGCGGATTCAACATCGGAACGAATATCACCACCGACCCATGGTTTAACGACCTTGTAGGTTTCAGCGAGAAGGAATTGCGCGAGATGCTGACGTATTACAAGGAACAAGGCGCTCTCCCGATGTCGGTAGACGATGCGGTGACAATGATGAAACCTAACTATGACAATTATTGCTTCAGTGAAAATAAATTAGCAGATTGTATGTTCAACTCGGACATGGTGCTCTACTGTATGAAGTCATTGATATTGCACGGAGTGAAACCTAAAGAGATTGTAGATCCCAATATCCGCACGGACTTTAACAAGCTTGCCTACCTTGTCCGTCTCGACCATGGACTGGGAGAAAATTTCTCCGTCATCAAGGAGATTGCGGAGCAAGGCGAGATAGTGACTGAGATAGTCACCCATTTCTCCGCACTGGAAATGACAGACGTGGGCAACTTCAAATCTCTGCTGTTCTATTTCGGACTGCTTTCTATCAAAGGGGTGGATATGATGGGGCGTCCCATCCTGCACATTCCCAATCTGGTGGTTCGCGAACAGCTATTCAATTTCCTGATTCAGGGATATGCCCGTCATGACATCTTCAAGCTCGACGTGAACCGCTTGCGCACTCTGTTTGAGAATATGTCCTTCAAAGGAGACTGGAAACCGATGTTCGAATTTCTGGCAGAGGCCATTCGGGAGCAGAGCCGGATAAGGGAGTACATAGAAGGGGAAGCTCATATCAAAGGATTCCTCCTCGCCTATCTAAGTATGTTCCGCTATTATCAACTATATCCGGAATATGAGATGAATAAGGGTTTTGCCGATTTCTTCTTTAAGCCCAGTCCGGCGGCACCCGTATCTCCACCGTACACGTATCTATTGGAGGTGAAGTATGCGAAAGCAGGAGCGTCGGAGAAAGAGATACGCGCGCTTGCCGATGATGCGCGGGAACAGTTGATTCGCTATAGCAAGGATGAATGTGTAGCGGAAGCTCGTGAGAAAGGAGGACTGAAATTGACTACGATCGTGTGGCGCAGTTGGGAACTGGCGCTGATGGAGGAGGTAGAATAGACTACCAGCCACATGAAATGTGCGGATGAATCTTATAAATGAATAAAGAGGACATTCTTAATAGTATTTTTCAATTCCCCCAAATCCTTTTATCATTTTATTTTCCTTCGTTTTATTGATGAAGTTGTTCAATCGCTTTTCAAATTCTTCCGGTCGTTTTCTGGCAGCTTCAATGTATGCAATTCGGATACGTCTATACGCATCGGAAAATTGTTGGTAATTCTCCCATACTGTTTTATCCTCTTTCAGTTTTCCGATGATATCATTCGGGAAGACAAAAGGGGCTGACAATACTTTTCGTATATTATCTTCCCTATCAGGGTGAATCATATTATGTTCCAGCAACCATTTCAGTCTCTCTTTGTTGGCTTGCGAGTAGGAACTTTTAGGGTTTCTGGGTGTGAAATGCTGGATTTTATGTTCTTTGTCGAGCGATTTTATCGTACTGTCAATCCATTCGAAACAAAGGGCTTCTTCAACCGCATCATTATATACGATGCTTTTCTTACCGGACGACTTATGCGGAAACACGAACCATATCTCACGGGCCGTATCGAAATTGTCAGTCAGCCATCTCCGCCACTCCTCGCGGTTTTCAAAATACTTTATTCCACTTTCCGTTGTCATAATAACCGATTTTGGATTCGAGCGATTGTCCTGCACCCGACAATACTTCGGCGCAGGACGTACGACCGAATACGGGAAAAACGAAAAGCCGTGGAAAATCCACGGCTTGTAAAATATCAGACAGCACCCGCATCGGCCGGGAACCCCGTTCCTCGCGGCCGGCACTGTCCGGCTGAAACCCAGCCCCTATTCGGCCGACTGCTCGGCGGGAACTTCGGCGGCGGGAATCTCGGCCTGCGGCATCGTGGCAGGAGTTTCCGACTCGATAACGCGCTCCTGAAGCGCCTTAACGTCCTTCGAAATCTCGCTGTTGCTCTCGGCGACAAGGCCTTTGTCCATAGCCAGCGTAGCGACCAGACTCAGCACGACGATAGCAATGGCCATCGTCCACGTGAATTTCTCCAAAAAGTCCGAAGTCTCGCGCACGCCCATCACTTGGTTCGACGCGCCGAAATTGGCGGCCATGCCGCTCTTGGGGTTCTGCACCAATACCGCAAGGATGATCAATACGCTCGCGATGAGTATCAGGGCAATGCAAATCGTGTATAACATATCGTTGAAATTTAATTATTGTTTTCCAATTTGCCAATTAGCTCGGCAAAGTA
>ENA-UEYF01002029-UEYF01002029.1-human-gut-metagenome-genome-assembly--contig:-NODE-2029-length-14221-cov-5.019372_pt1 | contig 14221 bp, 9 predicted proteins | sample MGYA00242902_ERZ507920 | MGnify/ENA primary metagenome ERZ507920 (study PRJEB26167, sample SAMN06115402) | human gut metagenome | host: Homo sapiens | place: China:Jiangxi | collected 2016-07-05...
CAGGATTTTTTTGTGCAATGTAAGACCGGCGTTCCCATTTGGGAACGCCGGTCATCAGCTTGTCCAAAAACCTCGTAGCCTTTGCGCCCGCAGGCGCAAAGAAAGCCCAATCATTTTCTTCGGCGACATGTGCGGCGAAGAAAATACTTCTCAGGCTGCAAGTGTGGAATTTGTGCGCCGGCGGCGCACAAATTATGCGCGCGGCAGACTGCAATCCCCTTTGTCAAAAAGTAATACTTTTTGACAGTCTCAGGGCCGGCGTTCCCTTGTTGGAACGCCGGTCTTGCAAAAAATATGCGTATGTGCTTATGCCTCGAGCTGCTGCGTGACCCAGGCGATCTGCGCCTCGACGCTCGGCACGGACGTGCCGCCGAAAGACACGCGCCGCGTGATGCAGTTTTTGAGGTCGATGGCGGCATACACGCCATCGTCAAAGAGGTCACTGAAGGTCTGAAACGTCTCGAGCGGCAGCTTTTCGAGCACGGTGCTGTGCGCGATGCAGTAAGCCACGAGCTGGCCGGAAACCTTGTACGCGCTGCGGAAAGGCAGCCCCTTCGTGACGAGATAGTCCGCGAGGTCAGTCGCGTTGAGGAAGCCCGTCTGCGCCGCGTGGAGCATCTTGTCGGCGCGCACGGTCATGGTCGCGAGCATCGGCGCCATGACGCGCAGGCACATCTTCACGGTGTCGACCGCGTCGAACACGGCCTCCTTGTCCTCCTGCATGTCCTTATTATATGCCAGCGGCAGACCCTTGAGCGCCGTGAGCATGGCGATCAGGTCGCCGTAGACGCGGCCGGTCTTGCCGCGCACGAGCTCGGCCATGTCGGGGTTTTTCTTCTGCGGCATGATCGACGAGCCGGTCGTGTAGCTGTCCGAGAGCTGCACGAACTGAAACTCCCAGCTCGACCAGAGCACCAGCTCCTCGCTCAGGCGCGAGAGGTGCATCATCTCGATGGCGTAGGCATCGAGCAGCTCGACGCAGAAGTCCCGGTCGGACACGCCATCGAGACTGTTGCGCGCCACGTCGTCAAAGCCGAGCTGCTTGGCCTCGAAGAAGCGGTCGGTGTCATACGTCGTGCCGGCGAGGGCGCAGCAGCCGATGGGCGAGACGTTCATGCGCCTGACCGCATCCTGCATGCGGTCAATGTCGCGCAGGAGCATCATGGCATAGGCCATCAGGTGGTGGCCGAAGGTGATGGGCTGCGCGCGCTGCAGGTGCGTGTAGCCGGGCAGGATGTCGCCCTTGTGCGCCTCGGCCTGCTCCACGAGCGCCGCGAGCACGTCCTTCGTGAGCGCGATGATGTCGTTCGTTTCGCTGCGCAGGTACATGCGCAGATCGAGCGCGACCTGATCGTTGCGCGAGCGGGCGGTGTGCAGCTTCTTGCCGAGGTCGCCGATGCGCGCGGTGAGCACCTGCTCGACAAACATATGGATGTCCTCGCACGCGGGGTCGAACGTCAGCGCACCGCTGTCCAGATCGTCGAGGATGCCCTGCAGCGCGTCGATGATGGCATCGGCGTCCGCGGAAGGCAGGATGTGCTGCGCGCCGAGCATCGCCGCGTGCGCCATGCTGCCCGTGATGTCCTCACGGTACATGCGGCTGTCGAAGCGGATGGAGGAATTGAAATCGTCCGCGACCGGATCGGTCACGCCGGCCGTGCGGCCCGCCCACATTTTTGCCATGGTGATGGTCTCCCTTCGTGCGTTATCTCAAACGAGACCCGCTTCGCCGGGCTCTCGTTTGAAAAAGATGCGGCTCGCTGCAGCGCACGCGCCATGCGCGCACATTTGCGAGGCGTTTGGAACGATCTTCCCGCGCCGGGAGGCCCGGCGCGGGGAGAAAATCTTACGATATATTTATTGTACCGCTTACATGCTCTTGCCGTCAACCTTCGCCTGCACGGCGATCGGCAGACCGTAGAGCTGGATGAAGCCGGCGGCGTCCGCCTGATTGTAGTCGCTCGCGCCGAAGGTGGCGATCTCCTCGGAGTACAGGGAGTACGGGCTCCAGACGCCGGCGTTGATGATGTTGCCCTTGTAGAGCTTGAGCCGCACCGTGCCGGTGACGTGCTCCTGCGTCTTGGTCACGAACGCGCTGAGCGCCTCGCGCAGCGGCGTGAACCACTGGCCGTTGTACACCAGTTCGCCGAAGGTCACGGCGAGCTTCTGCTTTTCGTGCATGGTCATTTTGTCGAGACAGAGCGTCTCAAGCACGCTGTGCGCCTTGTAGAGGATCGTGCCGCCCGGCGTCTCATACACGCCGCGGCACTTCATGCCGACGAGCCGGTTCTCCACAATGTCCAGAATGCCGATGCCGTTGGCGCCGCCGAGCTCGTTGAGCTTGAGGATGATGTCCTTGGCGCTCATCTGCTTGCCGTCGAGCGCGACGGGCTTGCCCTGCTCGAAGTCGAGCGTGATGTAGGTCGGGGCGTCCGGCGCGTCGATCGGGCTCACGCCCAGCTCGAGGAAGCCCGGCTTCTCATACTGCGGCTCGTTGCCCGGATCCTCCAGATCGAGACCCTCATGGCTCAGGTGCCAGAGGTTCTTGTCCTTGGAGTAGTTGGTCTCGCGGTTGATCTTCAGGGGCACGTTGTGCGCCTCGGCGTAGGCGATCTCCTCCTCACGCGACTGGATGTCCCACTCACGCCACGGGGCGATGATGGGCATATCGGGCGCGAAGTGCTTGATGGCCAGCTCAAAACGCACCTGATCGTTGCCCTTGCCGGTGCAGCCGTGGGCGATGGCGTCGGCGCCCTCTTTCTGGGCGATCTCGACGAGGCCCTTGGCGATGCACGGCCGCGCGTGGCTCGTGCCGAGCAGGTACTCCTCGTACATGGCGCCGGCCTGCATGGTCGGGATGATGTAATCGTCGACGTATTCGTCCGTCAGGTCGAGCACGTAGAGCTTCGACGCGCCGGTCTTGATGGCCTTTTCCTCCAGACCGTCGAGCTCGTCCGCCTGACCGACGTTGCCGGACACGGCGATGACCTCACAGTTGTTGTAGTGCTCCTTCAGCCACGGGATGATGATGGACGTATCCAGACCGCCGGAATAAGCGAGGACGACTTTTTTGATATCTTCTTTTTTCATAATGGGTGCCTCCATTGATTATTCATTCATAATATGTGCATATTATTCACCTTTTTCGCGCAAATGTCAACCCTCCATCTGCATAAAATTCACCAAAAAAATCATATTCTTTCCGGGATATTCACAAAAACGGGGTGTTTATACGCATTTTTCCGCACTGCGTCGCCTGTAAGCGGCAGTGAAATATGCATTCGCGCGAATATTCCCGCAGCCGCCGGCCGATGTACGCTCCGCTCGAACGGGCCGTTTTTTGCCCGCATGCCAAAAAATGTGTAAAAAGCCGCCGCGCCCACTTTTCAAGCGCCGCGCCACGCGGTATAATGAGAAGATACCATATAATATTAATCGCATGCCGCCCTGCGCGGGGCGGCAAATCACGCACAAAGGAGCACTGCATATGCAATGGATCGAAGTGTCCGTCCCCACCCGCAGCGATGAGATCGACGACGTCTGCGCGCAGCTGGCCGAGCTGGGCGCCGGCGGCATGGTCGTGGAGGACGAGGCGGATTTTCAGGACTTTCTCGAGCACAACCACCAGTATTGGGACTATGTGGACGACGCGCTCGAGGCGCAGTTTCGCGGCGTGTCGCGCATCAAGTTCTACCTCTCGGACGATGACGACGGCCGCGCGCAGCTTGCGTCCATCCGCGCCGGCCTCGGCCGCGAGCTGACGACCGCGACCGTGCGCGACAGCGACTGGGAGAATAACTGGCGGCAGTACTATCAGCCGATCGAAGTCGGCGAAAAGCTCGTCGTCGTGCCCGAATGGCTCGATGCGCCGACGGACGGGCGCGTCGCGCTGCGGCTCGATCCGGGGCTCATCTTCGGCACGGGCAGCCACCCCACAACGCGCATGTGCCTCGCCGCGCTCGAGCAGTACGCCGGTCCGGGCAAGACCGCGCTCGACCTCGGCTGCGGCAGCGGCATTCTCGGCATCGGGGCGCTGCTGCTCGGCTGCGCACACGTCACCGGGTGCGACATCGACCCCAAGGCGCCCGAGGTCGCGGCGGGCAACGCCGCGCTCAACGGCTTTTATGACGACCGGTTCTCCGTCTGCGCGGGCGACATCCTCGCCGACGCCGGACTGCGCCGGCATCTCGGCACGGGGTATGATCTCGTGCTGGCAAACATCGTGTCCGACGTCATCATCCCGCTGGCCGCGCACGCCCCGGCATTTCTCGCCCCGGGCGGCACATTCATCTGCTCGGGCATCATCGACGGGCGCGAGGACGAGGTGCGCGCCGCCATCGAGCGCGCGGGCTTCACGGTCACGGCGCACGACAGCCTTGAGGAGTGGCACTGCTTCACGGCCACGCTTGCGTGACGGTGCAGCCGGCAGCCTGACCAAACACGAAACCACCTTTTTATGCACTTTGACCGGCGCAGCGCGCCCGTCCGGAAAGAGAGAACTGCGATGAAATACGCCTTTGACAACGCCAATCTGATCGACGGCACACAGGATATGCGCGTGCAGCCGGGGCTGTGCGTGCTCACGGACGGCGAGACGATCACGGACATCGTACCCGCCGGTACCGCACCGACGGGGTATACGCGCATCGACCTGCACGGGCGCTACCTGCTGCCGGGGCTGATCAATATGCACGTGCATCTGGCCGGAAACGGCAAGATCCAGAAAAAGCAGCGCGATCTGGAGACGCTCGTGCGCCGCATCCTCGCAAACCCCGTCTCGCGCGCGGTGGCCTACCGCATGGTGTGCTCCTTTGCGCGCACCGAGCTGCTCGGCGGCGTGACGACGATCCGCACCGTCGGCGGGCTGGACACGTTCGACACGCGCCTGCGCGACGAGATCCGCGCCGGACGCCGCATCGGACCGCGCGTGCTCGCGGCGAACGAGGCCATCTCCGTCCCCGGCGGGCACATGGCGGGCTCGGTCGCCATCGCGGCCAGGACCGTTGACGAGGCGCTCGCACAGGTCGACGCCGTGCACGCGCAGGGCGCGGACCTCGTCAAGCTCATGATCACCGGCGGCGTCATGGACGCGACCGAGCGCGGCATGCCCGGCGAGGTGAAAATGCCGGCTGAGATGGTGCGCGCCGTGTGCGAGCGTGCACACGCGCTCGGCTACCCCGTGGCGGCGCATACCGAGTCCACGGAGGGCGTGCGCATCGCGCTGCAAAACGGCGTCGACTCCATCGAGCACGGCGCAAAGCCGGACGACGAGATCCTGCGGCTGTTTGAGGAGCGGGGCGCATTTTTGTGCGCAACGTTCTCGCCCGCGCTGCCGTATGCACGCTTTGACCGCGCGGTCACGCACCTGACCGAGGACGAGCTGTTCAACGGCCGCGTCGTCTTTGACGGCATGATCGCCTGCGCGAAGGCCGCGCTCGCGCATGGCATCCCCGTCGTGCTCGGCAACGACACGAGCTGTCAGTGGGTCGCGCAGTATGATTTCTGGCGCGAGCTGTGCTATTTCCACGAATACGCCGGCGCGTCCAACGCCTGCGCGCTCTACTGCGCCACCGGTCAGAGCGCGCGCATGGCAGGGCTCGGCGACGTGACCGGCACGCTCCGCCCCAGCCTGTGCGCCGATATGCTCGTCACGAGCGAAAACCCGCTCGCGGATCTGCGCGCACTGCGCACGCTCGACATGGTCGTCGCGCGCGGCCGGATCATCGACCGTCCGCGCCCGAAGCGCAACGCCCGGCTCGACGCCGGACTCGACACCCTGCTCGCCTGAGCAGGGGATCCCATACCTTATATAATATAATTCAGGTGATGTTATGAAAGCGCTCTCACAACCGCTGTTTGCCTCCCTGCGGGGCTATGACCGGCAACAGCTCGGACCGGATCTGTTTTCCGGCGTGCTCATTGCGCTGCTGTCCATCCCGATCTCCATGGGCTATGCCCAGCTGGCGGGTCTGCCGCCGGTCTACGGCCTGTACGGGTCGCTGATCCCGATCCTGCTCTTTGCGATGCTCAGCACGACGCGGGAATTCATCTTCGGCGTGGATGCCGCGCCCGCCGCCATGATCGGCGCGGTGCTCGCCTCGCTCGGCGTCACAGCCGGCAGCGCGGAGGCCATGCGCATCGTGCCGGTGCTGACGCTCTACGTCGCGCTGTGGCTGGCAGTGTTCGCGCTCGTGCGCGCGGACAGGGCCGTCGATTACATCTCCGAACCCGTCATGGGCGGGTTCATCAGCGGCGTCTGCTGCGAGATCATCCTCATGCAGGTGCCGAAGCTGCTCGGCTCGGGCACCGGCACGGGCGAGCTGTTCGAGCTGCTGGAGCATATTTTTGACGCGGCAAAGACCGTCAACCTGCCGACCGCCGCGCTCGGCTTTGCGACGCTTGCGATCCTGCTGCTCGCGCCGCGCAAGTGGCCGAAGGTGCCGTGGGTGCTGGTGATGATGGTGCTCGGCGGACTGCTCGGCGCGTTTGCGCCGCTGGATGCATGGGGCGTGGCGCTGCTGGCCGCCGTGCCGCGCGGATTGCCGAAGCCCGTGCTGCCGGATCTCACGGCGCTGCCGTTTACCGAGGCTCTCGTGGCGACGCTGCCGGTCGCGGCCGTGATCCTGGCCGAGACGCTGCTGGCCTCGTCCGGCACGGCGCAGAAAAACGGCTACCGGCTCAACGGCCGCCGCGAGATCGCAACCTACGCCGTCTGCAACGTCGCCGCCGGGCTCGTCGGCTGCTGCGTCGTGTCGGGCAGCGTGTCGCGCACGGCGGTCAACGAGCGCAACGGCGGGAAAACGCAGCTCGTGTCCGTCACGGCGAGCGTGACCATGCTGCTCGTGCTGCTCTTCGCCACGCCGCTCATCCGCTTTCTGCCCGTGCCGGTGCTGACGGCCATCGTCGTCAACGCGCTCATCGGGGCGACGGAGTTCGGCATCGCGCGGCGGCTCTGGCGCGTCAACCGCGTGGAGCTCGGCATCTTCGCCGGGGCGTTTCTCGGCGTGCTGCTGCTCGGTGCGATCAAGGGCGTGCTCGTGGGCATGGTGCTGTCGTTTGTCGACGTGCTCATGCGCGCCGCAGCGCCGCAGCGCACCTTCCTCGGCACACTGCCGGGCAAATCCGGCTTCTTCCCGATCGACCGCGTCAGCGGGGTGCAGCCGCTGCCACGCATCGTGCTCTACCGCTTCAGCGGCAGCCTGTTCTTTGCAAACATCCGCCGCTTTCAGGAGGACATTGAGGGCGCGCTGCAGCCCGACACGCAGGCTGTCATCGTCGACGGCAGCGCCGTCGTGAGCGTGGACATCACCGCCTGCGACCGGCTCGTCGCGCTCAACCGCAAGCTGCGCGCGCAGGGCGTGCGCTTTTATCTGACCGAGCACATCGGTGAGGTCAACGACCAGCTGCGCCACTTTGAGGCCGGCGAGCTCATCGAGACCGGCGCCGTGCGCCGCACGATCCGCGGCGCGCTGCGTGACGCCGGTGTGACGCTCGACCCAGGCAGCTCATATCAGCAGATCCCCGGCAACATGGACGACATCCGCCAGCTGCAGGAGCTTGAGTGGCTCTACGGTGCGGACGCGGAGGTGCAGATCGAGCGCAACGTCCAGCTCATGCTCGCGCGTATGCGCACAACGGACGACGTGCACGCGCGCCGCGCCATGCTCGAGCACTTCCTCAACGAGGACTTCCACTTCGGCAGCATCGACGCCGACGAGGTGCTGCTGCATCTCGAGGGACACACGGACGAGCTGGCGCAGCTGCTCGGAAACTCCGAGGACGACGTGTTCACCGACCTCGAGGTCGAGCGTGACAGCCTCATCGACCGCGTCGAGCAGGACTATCCCGAGTTGGTCGAGCACGTGCGCGAGCGCCGCGACCACCTCGACCACGACTTCCACGCCAACCACCCCTCGAGTGCCGCGCGCATCGACGCCCGCCGGCAGCAGCTGCGCGCACGCATCGAGCGCGAGCGCGCCGAACGCGGAGAGCGCCGCGCCAAGCATCAGGCCGAGCTGCTTGAACGGCATGAGCAGCACGCCGCCGCGCATCAGGAGCGGCACGAGCAGCACGCCACCGAGCAGCAGCTGCGCCATGAGCGGCAGCTTGAGGAGCGCCTGCGCCGCCAGGCGGAGGCGCAGGTCGCGCGCGAACAGCGGCAGGCGGCAGAACTGGCCAAAAAGGCGCAGCGTGCGGCCGAGCGTGCCCGCCGCCACGCGGAGCACTCCGCCGAGCGCGCGCAAAAGCACGCCGAGGATCTCGCGCGCAAGATGCAGCGCCACGCAGACCGCAAGGCCGAGCGCCTCGAGCGCCACGCCGCGCACGAGGCAAAGCACGAACACAAGCACGGCGACGAGGACTGAGCGCCGCGCACACAGGCGGCTTTCGTCAAGGGAACGCGGCGCACGTCGAAAAACAAGTTTACATAATTCCAGAGCCCGCTCGACACGTTCCACCTGTCGAAGGCGGGCGAGAAAAAATGGATTTTTCCGAATCTTTATGCTTTTCGACGAAGTATATCAGATTATGTCAACGGAAACTTAGGGTTATTCGCCAAGAACCACACGATTCCAGCATCCCAAACATGGTAAAATATCCGCGCAAGACAGGGAAAACGAGCGGTTCATCAGACAGCTGACCGCAAGCCCGAAATTTTGCAGAGGAGAAGGTTATGGAAACAAAAATCAGTGTACTGGTGGCAGAGCCCAGTGAGGAATACCGCGCAGCCTATGCCAGGGCCATCGCCCGGGAGACGGACATGGAGCTGGTCGCGCAGACGGACAACGGGCTGCGCGCAGAGGCGCTCGTCGACGAATTTCAGCCCGACGTGGTGGTGCTCGACCTCGTGCTGGCAAGCGTCGACGGTATGTCGCTTCTGGCGCGGCTGCAGGCCAAGGAGAAGCCGCCGCGCGTAATCGTTACATCCGCGATCTACAATGACGAGGTGCTCATGGAGTGTGCCGATCTCGGCACGATGTACTTCATGCAAAAGCCGGTCGACCCGCCGCTGCTCGTGTACCGCATCCGGCAGACCGCGCGTCCGCGCCGCCGCACCGGCAGCCTGTGCGCGCAGCTTGACGCACCCGAGCCCGCGCCCACGCTCGAGAGCGTCGTCACCGATGTCATCCACGAGATCGGCGTCCCGGCGCACATCAAGGGCTACCAGTACCTGCGCGAGGCGATCATGCTGGCCATCGACGATATGGACGTCATCAATTCCGTGACCAAGGTGCTCTACCCCGAGGTCGCGCGCAAATTCAACACCACGCCCTCGCGCGTTGAGCGTGCGATACGCCACGCGATCGAGGTCGCGTGGGACCGCGGCGATCTGGAGACGCTGCAGAAGTTTTTCGGCTACACGGTTTCGAACATCAAGGGCAAGCCGACGAATTCGGAGTTCATCGCCATGATCGCCGACTGCCTGAGTCTGCGGCAGAAGCAGAGCGCGTGCTGACGCGCGGCATGGATGGCAGAGGGATGCACAAGCGCCCCCGAACCCAAAACGGTTCGGGGGCGCTTTCTGTCAAAAAAGTACTGCTTTTTTGAAAAAGAGGTTTGCGGCCTGACTGCAGCGCACGCGCTGCCCGGGCTTACCAGCTCGGGAACAGGGCGAGAAAATCGTCGAGGTTGCGGTAGCTGCCGCCCTGCGGCGAGAGATCCGGCGCGGCGGCATAGGCGCTGCCCGGCGTCGCCGTGACGGCGAGGTTGGCCGCATCGACCTGCGTGCGCAGCGTGATCCGGCTCGGCGTGAGCGAGATGTACAGCGGCGAGGCCGCGATGTTCGCCGTGATGTTCAGCGCACCGTCGGCATAGCCGAAGTCCGAGATCGCGCCGACAACGCTCGCGAACGACAGGTGCTCAAAGAAGTAGGTGTACGCCTCGATGGCATTTTGCACCGTCTGGCGGTCGACGCCCGGCGTGACGGTGAGCACGGCATAGAGCGCGCGCTCGAGCGAATCCATCGACGCCGTGACGTGGTGCCAGCCGTAGTCGATGTACACGCGGTCGTTCCAGAAGGTGACAGTCAGGTCGCGGCCGAGGATCTGAGACACAGCGCGCGCTGCGACGGGCTTGCCGAGCGAGAGCACAACGTCGGTATCCATGCTGTAGCCGTTGACGCTCACCGTCGCATCCATGCCCATGGCCTGCGCGCCGACATAGCGCTCGAGCACGGGGGCAAAGGGCTGCAGCTGCGAGAGCGTGACATAATTTCCGCTCGTGGGGCTGAGCGCGGCGGCACTGCCGGACGTCGAGGTGATCGTCACGCGCACCGTCCAGCCAGCAGCCGTAACGCTTACGCTGTCGGCCGAGAGGGCGGCGGACACATCCGTGCCCGCGATGTTCAGCTGCGCGTGCAGGGCATTGTTCGACCACGTCAGGCCGCGGATGCTGTCGACGGCGGACTGCGGCGTGAGCTCACGGAAAAACTGCGCATAAGCGCTGCCCGCGGCGTCCGCTCCGCTCGCACCGGCGAGCTTGCCCGCCCACGCGACGAGGTCTTTGATCTCGCTGCCCGTGCCGCTGACGTGGATGTTGCCGGCGGAGACGTAGACCGTGCCGCCGATGTACTCGGCCGTGACGGTCACGCCGTCGACCGAGGTGGTGAGCGCGGCGTCATAGCCGCCGGAGGTGCGGGTCACCGTGGCCGTACCGCTGAGACTCAGCGGACCGCTGAGCGCGACGTCGAAGGTCGCGGTCTTGGCCGTGGCCGCATCCATGAGGGGGCTGACGAGACTCAGCGCGCCGGTCAGATCGGTGTAGCCGTCGAGCGACTGCACCCGGAAGCCGCCGTAGTACGGCGTGGCCGCGATGCGCATACGTGCGCCGCCGAGGTTGAGCGACACGTCCGCGCGCGTCAGGCGCAGCGCGTCGGGATCGGTCAGCTGCACCGTGCCGGAGATCATCGGGTCGTTGAGGCGGATGTTCATGCCGTTGGCGGTCTCCTGCATGGTGACGTTTTTCGTCAGCGCAGCCATGCCGGCGGAATCGAGCGAGATGTCCGGGATCTGCACGCCGAGATAGCCCGCCACCGTGCGCGCCGCGTCGAGCGTGTCACTCGCGCGCAGGGTGATCTTCTGGCTGCCGAAGGCGATGTACACCCGCTCGTTGCTGTAGGCGGCGAAGAGGTCGACGCCCGCGACATTGCCGCGCAGCTGGAAGGTGGTCTGGTCAATATCCATATGTGCCGTCAGGCCGTAGGACTGGCCGTTCGCGCTGACGGTGAGGCTGTAGTTCGGCGTGCGGCGGAAGAAGTCGCGCACCATGGCCTGCGTGTCCTGCCCGCCGTCGGAGAGCTTGCCGAGGTTGTTGGGGTCGTACTGGGTGGCGAGATAGTGCTGGAACTCCGTCTGGTCGTCGGTCACGGCGCCGAAGTCCGTGAATGTCTCCGTGAGCGTGCTCGTGCAGTTGAGGCTGCCGAGACCGGACATGGACACGGAATAGCTCTCCACGGTGTCCATCTGCAGCAGATCCCAGTTGGCGTCGATCGTCCAGACCATGTGCACAGCCGTAAACTCGGGGTTTTTCGACGCGCCGCTGTACGTGCGCACCTGATGCTTATAGTATGCGCTCGCGCCCGTAGGCTCGAGGTCAAAGGTGAGGGTGTACGTGCCGTCGTCATTGGCGGTCATGGTCGGGTTTTGCACCGTGTCCTGACTGATGACGTAGTTGCTGAGGTTGCGCGGATCCTGCCCGTAGGCATCCTGATAGTCCTGCTGCGAGATGGCCACGATCTGGTCGCTCCACGTCGCGCTGTCGGCGGAGACGGAGCTCGCCTTGCGCACAAGGATCGCACCGTCCTTAAAATATTTCTGCTCGCCGAGCTTGACGAACATGCTCGTACTGATGGCCTCGGTGAAAACGCTGTCACTCGTCACGACGCGCACGTTGTGCACGTTCTGGTTATAGTCGATGAAGCCGACCTTCGCCTTCGTCTGCCCGACGGTCTCGGAGCGGTAGGTCTCCTGATCCATGACGCCGGTCGTAATATAAATGTTGTCCTCGGCGCTCTGACCGGAGGGATCGCCGTCCGGACGCGCGAGCGTGGTGCTCGCACCGCCGGCGCCGTCGTCGGTATCGACCGCGCCCGGCAGCGCCACCGCCGCCGCGATCGCCAGTGCCAGCAGCACGCCGCCGATAACATAGGTGCGCTTGCCGTGCTTGCGGCGCGTCGGCTGCGCGGCGCTCTCGGAGGGCACCAGTTCGCTGTCAGCGATGTCCGGCGCGGTTTCGTCCGCCGTCGGCTTGCGCCGCCATGGCGGAAGACGGAAATGTTGTTTGCGCATAGATCTCATACTCCTTGCGGGCAGCCCCGGCGTGCACATCGTCGGGGAAGTCCCGGTTTTTTCTTGTTTTCATTATACGGCAAGCGGTTTGAAAACGCATCCTCCCCCCTTTCGACCGGTAGAAATGTTGAGAGAAGGCAGTTCTACCGGCAGGAGAATCCCTGTATCCGGGATTTTTGCCGGACTTGCGGTGTGGCACGCGCTGTGGTATACTCATACCATGGAAGATGTGAGAGGCGCGCTCGCCGCCAATTTAGCCGAGCTGAGAAAAGAAGAAAATCTGACGCAGGCCGAGTTCGCCGCGCGCTTCAATTACTCCGACAAGGCCGTGTCCAAGTGGGAGCGGGGCGACTCCCTGCCCGATGTCGTCATGCTCAAGACCATCGCCGACCTCTACGGGCTGCGTGTGGACGATCTGCTGACCGAGGACGGCGTTGCCAGCGCGCTCGCCGAGGCGGCCGGCCGCGAAAAAAAGCGCGACGCATACCTGATGCAGAAAATGCTCATCGCCGCCATGTGGGTGACGATGGTGTGGGTCGTTGCGGTCGTCGTGTTTTTGTACTCGCAGTTCAGCATCGGCAAGATGTACTGGATGGCGTTCGTGTGGGCGGTGCCGGTGTCGTTCGCCGTGGCGTTCCTTTTCTCCCGCCACTGGAAGGGTGAGGCGGTGCTGCAGTGCGTGTTCGCGTCGCTGTTCGTATGGAGCATGATCACCGCGTTTTATTTCCAGTACCTCGAATACAACATCTGGGCCGTGTTCTTCGTCGGCGTTCCGGTGCAGATCGCGCTCATCCTGGGGGCAAAGCTCCGCCGCGCCGGTGTGCACTGGCTGCGCCGGTGAAAAAACAAAACTACCGCTTGACGGCGGGCCACGCCCGTGCTATACTCGCGTCTAATGACAGGCCGGAAACGGCCGGGCGGCGTCCGCGCCGCAGCAGACAGAGATCACCGCGTCTGTGGGACTTCATGCCCCGCAGGCGCTTTTTTATTTAGAAAGGAGTCTTTTTTCATGCGTGAAACCGCTTCCGCACCCGATGATGCCAAGCGCGTGACCATGCAGGTATCCACCGTCGGCATCGTCTGCAACGCCGCGCTGACGGTGTTCAAGCTCGTCGCCGGCATCGTGGCGCACTCGTCGGCCATAGTGGCCGATGCCGTGCACTCGGCGTCCGACATTCTCGGTTCGCTGATCGTGATGATCGGCGCGGTCTTTTCCCACAAGGCGGCCGACGCCAGCCATCCCTACGGGCACGAAAAGCTCGAGTGCATCGCCTCGATCCTGCTCGGCAATATTCTCGTGCTCGTCGGCGCTGCCATCGGCTACACAGGCATCACGAAGATCCTCCACGGCGAAACGCTCGCCGCCCCCGGCATGCTCGCGCTCATCGCGGCGGTCGTGTCCATCGTCGTCAAGGAGGCACTGTACTGGTACACGATCGCAGCCGCCAAGCGCATCCGCTCCGTGTCGCTCAAGGCCGAGGCGTGGCATCACCGCTCGGACGCGCTGTCGTCCATCGGCAGCTTTGCGGGCGTACTCGGCGCGCGGCTCGGCCTGCCGATCCTCGACCCCATCGCGTCGATCGTCATCTGCCTGTTCATCTTCAAGGTGGCATACGGCATCTTCCGCGAGAGCATCGACCGCCTCGTCGACCGCGCGGCTGACACCGACACCGTCGCCGCCATGCGCCGGACGATGCTGCGCACCCCCGGTGTCGTGCGCGTGGACGATCTCAAGACGCGGCTGTTCGGCAGCCGGACGTATGTCGATGCCGAGATCGCGGTCGACGGTGCGCTGCCGCTGCGCGACGCGCACGCCATCGCAGAGCGCGTGCACCATGAGCTCGAGCACGATTTCCCGGACGTCAAGCACTGCACCGTGCACGTCAACCCCGCGTAAGACGCGCGGCGATCGCGCCGAAAAAGCGGATATACACAGC
>ENA-UEYF01002042-UEYF01002042.1-human-gut-metagenome-genome-assembly--contig:-NODE-2042-length-14141-cov-5.719568_pt1 | contig 14141 bp, 9 predicted proteins | sample MGYA00242902_ERZ507920 | MGnify/ENA primary metagenome ERZ507920 (study PRJEB26167, sample SAMN06115402) | human gut metagenome | host: Homo sapiens | place: China:Jiangxi | collected 2016-07-05...
CGGCCGTGCAAATTATATCACCTTTTCAAAAAACTGATTGAAAATCGGGTAGAATTTTTTGATTATCTCGATAATTTTTATTAAAATCTTTTCGAATGCCGCTGCAAACCGATTTTGTGCGGTCTCTTTTACTCCATAGCCGGGGATGGTTCCGTCGCGGTTTTCGACCCCGTCCGTATCGCTGCAAAATCCGCCGAAAAGAGCAAACGCAAGAGAGAGCGCCGCCTTTTCTTCGGGTGTTGCAAAGCCGTATTTTTTGCTGAATTCTTTGAGTATATTATCGGCTACGGTTCCGCTGTAACCGAGTTCCCTGAGAAATGCGTTGGCGTCAAACAGCACATCGCCGTCCGCCGCCTCTGCCGCGGATTTGCGGATAGAGAAGGCTATGAGCTTCACTATGAGCTTGAAATCATCGGAATCCTGCGAGTAAATTCTCCTGCCGCTTTTGTAGGTGAGATAGGCCGTTGTCAGCGCCTCGTTGAGAGTCGAATAGCTGCTGTTCGGAATCTCGAGCCCGTATGCCGCTGCTATAGCCTGAATACCGTTTTCGCCGTAGATCGGGGTGTCCGACAGCTCTCTCAATCCGTCCGTGACGAGCTTGAGCTTGCCGTAAAGCGCGCTCGATTCCTTGATGCCTATGGTTTCGGGCGAAATGTCCTTGCGGATTTTTTTAGAATAAACGGCGTGTGACCTGTTCCAAGTGTACTGCTGAAAATCGTTCTTCATAAGGGCGATATCTTTTTTGCTGTAGCCCTTGCAAACTTCGGCGAGCTTATCCGCGTCGATATGCTCGATTTTCTTCGTCTCGTATTTTATTTCGCTGTCGGTCATTTTGAACAGCTTGTATTCCGCGGGGAAGTTGCCGAGGCTCGGCATTGAAAAATCGTATATCGTATTGCCCAAGAAGCTCGTGTAGGAGGTTGCGCTGGTTACGTGCGTATGACCGGAGAACACGAGCTTTACGCCCAAGTCCGCAAGCAGACCCGCGAACGAATACGGAGTATCGACAACATAGTTCTTTTCGAGGGCCTTCTGATAGGGGTTATGCTCCAAAAGATTGTGGTGCATTATCATTATCACTTTTCGGCCCTCGCGCTTCGCGTTTCTGATCTGTGTAACCGCCCAGTTCATTCTCGAAAGGTCGTTGTTCGGCACAACCCTGTATCTTTCGTCGCAGGTATCGAGCGCGACGAGAGTATATTCGTCGTTGAGATTGACGCTGTAGGAGCAGGTGTTCTCGTCAACGGAAACCGCCTTGTCGTATCCGAACTCGTGATATATGGAAATAAAATCCTCGCGGCCTACGGCGCAGTTGAGGGCGCTGTCGTGGTTGCCGTTTATAACATAAACCTGCTTTCCGGTCTCCTGTTCAAACTTTCTGAACTTCGCGGCAACGGCCTCATGCTCGGAGGCAAAATCTCTGCCGTGCGTTGCAATGTCGCCGGTTATCAGAACAAACCGACACTCGGGATTTTTTGCGCACTGATCCAAAAACTCGTCGATGATAAAGCCGCTCTGGTTATAAAGCGAGTCCTTGCCCGATTTGAAGGTGGTTTCAACGCCCTCATTATACGGGGTGGAGGTCGCCGTTTTTGCGGGCGTGACATAGTGAACATCGGAGGCGACGGCGAAGCAAATTTCGCCTTTGTCCTCCTGTGCATATACGCCGGCCGTAAAAGCCGAACCGCAAATAAGAATGAGCGCAAGTAAAACGGAGATGAATTTTTTCACTTTAATAACCGCCTTTGCTGTATTATATATAGAATTTTATCAAAACGGCAAATTGTTGTCAAGCGGCATTTTATCGCCCGGGAACGAAAAACGGCAGGAGCCTTTTGAAGCCCTGCCGCTTTTCTCGTTATTTTATATATCCCGGTGCATCGCTTTCGGGAATGTACATCGTCTGATTGTAGCCGTCGGTGAATGTTATCTGCGCGATATAGCCGCCGAGAGAGGTGTAACACTGTCCTTGAGCGAGAGTGAACAGCTCGTCTGACTGCTTTTGATTTGTGATGCTCTTTATGAAGCAGTCATCCATGTCGCCGAAAGTTTTGTTCACCAGCTTTATTTCTTTCGTGTTGAACATCGTGCTCATAATAAAAATCGGGTTTATCGCGGTGCCGCCGTAGCTTCCGTTTTTGTTTATATCCTTCGCTTTCGAAATGATGCGACGGCAGTCGTAAATATTGACGCTCTTCACTTCACGCTTTTGTCCGAGCGCGTCCGCCATGCCGTGTTCTTTGATAAACCTCAGCGTCTCGGTCATGTCGTCCGTGACAGCCGCAAGAACAGATCTGCCCTCAACATTTTCTTCATATCGACCGTTGTAGCTTGTGGCGTTGTCGATGAGATAAATATATGCGGCTTCCTTTTCGCTGCCGCGAAGAATATCCGTATATTTTTTCTTCGATATGTCGCTCCATATGCATTTGCCGAGCTTATCAAGCTCATCCGAGCTCAGCTCGCGGCAGAAGCTGCCGTCCTTGCTCGCTATTAGAACGCCATCCGTATTGCGCAGAGGATTGCCGTAGTTTCGAAATAAGAAATAGCCTTGCAGGTTCGACATATTCGGAGCTTTTACGTCTTCGCTTTTGAGCTTTTCGCGCTCTGTGTCGGAGGCGGCGAGGAAAAGATATTGCTGTTCCTTTACCCCGTCCGTGTCGGCAACGGCAAAATATGAGTTGAGGTCTTTTTCGCTTATGTTCGTGAAAGTGCGCTCCATGCTCTTCCCGTTCTTGAAATAATACTTGACGGAGAACTGGGTGTTTGTCTTTTCGTCGCTCTTCTTCTCGTTCGTTATGAGCTTGTGGATGGAGAGCACCGTGTTTATGTCCTTTTCCGTCGAGAGAGTTATGCAGTTGGAATAGGGCTTGAGAACCGTTGCAGTGCCCTTGACGGTGCGGAGTATACTGCCGTTTTGCGCCATTCCGCTCTCAAAGCTGAACGGCATCGACACCGTGACATACTCTATCTCTTCCTCCTCGGGAACGCGCGCGGTGTAGCCGAATCCGCCGGTCAGGAATATTGCGGTGATTATCGCCGCTGCGCCGACCGGCATTGCAAACTGCCAGAGATTCTTGCGAACCGCCTTCAAATTCCTGCGCGCAATGAATGTGTAGGCAAAATATGCCGCGAGCATGACGGCGATACCCAAAAGCGCGGTGAGCGCAGTATTAACGGAGGGGAGAGCCGTTTTCAAAACCCATGCGGGAACGGAAAATCCGCAGAACACTATTATCGCCGAGGTAAGCGCTGTGAGCACACGGCTCGCCGCCGGAACTCCGAGCTCTTCAAGCTTCTTTTTGCCGAACATCCGCTGCGCGAGCACGACCAATACGGCGGTCAAAACTATCCAAAGCAGTATCGGAAGCCATGCGCCTATCCCGGGCAGGGACGAGCCGTCCTTGCAGTAACCGAAGTCGATAGGACCGAATCCGCGCAGCTTCAAGCTCATCACATCCGCTCTGCTTGTCCCGGGAACGCGGAACAGCGTGAACGGGCAGAATGCCATTATCCCGCGTCCGCCCCGTTGGATGGAGAAACTGAAATAGTAATGCTGCATATCCATGTCGCCGGTGTAATTCACGCCGGAGACTGCCGTCCTGCCGCGCAGAAATACCGAAGAAAGGGCGTCCCAAGCAGTCGAGAGAAGCGGCAGGGCGAGAATGAGCACTACAGAATAGAATATGCTCTCCGCAACGCTGCCCGTGAGCGACGCCGTCAGCGCGCCTATCGCAAAGCCCGCGAACATCATCGTCAAAAATCCGGAATACTGATAGAATATTACCGGGAGAACTTTTGCGGCGGAGCAGCCGGACGCGCAGCATATTATCGCGCTGATTATTCCGGGTATTATTATCGCCGCGCCGAGGAGCGTCAGCGAAGAAACACAGCGGTTTTTAAAGAGCGTCGAGCGGCTGAGATTGAAGCTGAACCACACATTTGACTGATTCTTTATGTTGATGAACCGCAGAGTGTATGCCGCCTGTATCGCGCCGACGAGAACAACGCAGAATGAGATGAAAACAAGCGCGTCGGGCGAGTCCCTGAACCATGTGAAAAAGACCTTTTCTTTCTGCTTGAACTGAAAATATGCGCATACTGCCGCCTGCACAGTGAATGCGAGAAAGGTCAGCGCGGGTATGACGAGATTTGAAGCAAAGCTGCGCTTTAAGTCGGCGGAAGCAATATTATTCAAAGACTTTTGAGATTTCATCGCTCTTGTCCTCCGTTTCCTGTAAGAATATTTCTTCAAGCTCCATCGGGAACTCGTCGATGAACAGCGGCTCCAATGCGCCGAGCTTTGCCCTTGCGTCGTCGATGTGTCCGCAGACGGTCACAACGGCACTCCTGCCGTCGATGTCGAGCTTTTTGATGTCGATATTCCCGAATATCGAGCGCGTCGGCTCAAAGTCAAACTGAAGCCTGAATTTGCGCCAGGTAGAGGGGATATCGTCCGTGCAGCAGTTCATCTGCATACGCTTGCCGGATATCAGCACTATCCTGTCGCAGAGGTTTTGAAGATCTGCTATCGCGTGGGACGAGATGAGCATGGTGCAGCCGCTCTGAGCCATGTAGTCCATGAAAAGCTGCTTGCAGATGTCCTTTTTTGCGATGTCAAGCCCGTCAAGGCATTCGTCGAGCAGCAGGACTTTCGGCGACGAGGCGAGCGCTAACGCTATCTCCGTCTGGCGCTGCATTCCTTTTGAAAATCCGCGTATTTTCGCGTCGCCGTCAAGCTCAAAGAGCTTTAGCATACGCTCGAAGTTGCCGAACGAAAACTCCGGGTAGTAGTCTTTGTAGAAGCGAGCCGCGCTGTTCGGGGTCGAGCCGACGGGGAAGAAGAGATCGTCCGGCACGAAGAACAGCCGCGAGCGCACCTCATCGGAATTGTAGGTGGATTCGCCGTCTATAAGCACCTTGCCGGAGTCCGGCTTATAGAGCCCTGCGGCGCATTTTATAAGCGTTGTCTTGCCCGCGCCGTTGTAGCCTATCAGACCGCAGACGGACGAGTCACAAGCGGAGAAGGATATGTCCTCAACGGCGGTAAAATCGCCGTAGCTTTTGGTGACGTTTCTGAATTCAATCATGGCGTTTGCCTCTTTGCTCCTTTCATTTGTTTTCGGCGTAGACCTGCTTTAGAAGCTCCTCAATATCCGCTTCGCTCAGCCCGTTTGCCTTCGCCGAGCGCAGAGCGGCCGAGAGCGCCGAAAGAGCCTGCTCGCGCACGCGACTGTTGTCCGCCGCGTTTTCGCTGATAAAGACTCCGCGCCCGGGTTGGGAATAGGTCACGCCCTTTGCCTCAAGCTCCTGAAACGCGCGCTTTACGGTGTTCACGTTGAGCTTGAGCTCGGAAGCTAAAGAGCGGGTGGAGGGCAGACGGTCATGCGGCTTGTACACGCCGCGCCTGACCATGAGCATCACCTGCTCCTCGATCTGTTCGTAGATAGGTATTTTTGAGTGGAAATCGAGTATAATCACGATTTGTCCTCCGTATTAAAAAGTTAGCTAACTGAGCTATCTCGAATAGCTCAGTTGTATATTATCATCCTTTTCGGCGTTTGTCAACGGAAAAACTTTATTTTTCTCTCGTCAATATTTCCAAATGTCGGGCGCTTTGTTTGTGCATATTGCGACAAGAACGGCGATAGCGCAAAAATAAATCTTTGATTAAAGAGCCGAAAAAAGTCCGACCCGACCGAATAAAACAAAAAAACGGGATTGGCGGTCAGTCCGTCAATCCCGTTTCGTATAGCTTATTTTTTTACATATCTGTCAAATGTGAAAATATATCCGTTGCTCTCCTGCGCGGCGGAACGCTCGACGAGCTTCCAGCCTGCGCGGCGGTCGAGGTCGGGAAAGAACTTCTCCGCCTTTCCATCCGCATTTACGCGCGTTACATACGCTTCATCGCATGAGTCAATCAGCTCGTTGTAGACCGCCTCTCCGCCCATGAGAAATACATTTTCGCCATTTTCAATAATGTCCGCGAGCCCGTCAATGCCGTGGTACACCGTGACATTCTCGGCGCTCCAATTTTCGTCTCGCGTCAGCACTATGTTCTTCCTGCCAGGCAAAGCCTTCTGCCCCGGCAGGGAGAGAAATGTCGTGCGTCCCATGATAACGGTGCTGCCCATGGTCTTCTCTTTGAAAAACTTGAGGTCGGCGGGGATATGAAAGAGCATTCCCGTGCCCTTGCCGATGCCCCAGTTTATGTCGGCGCAAACTATTGCTTTCATTTTCGCTCCTTATATCGCAACGGGTATCTTCTCGGTGAACTCGTGATATTTGTAGTCCTCAAAATGTACGCTGTCGGGCGTGAACTTGTAGAAATCTGTTATCGATTTGTCAAGGACGAACTTCGGCGCGTCGTAGGGCTCGCGCTTTATCAGCTCCTCGACTATCGAAACGTGCCTGTCGTAGATGTGCGCGTCCGCAATGACATGAACAAACTCGCCCGGCTCAAGTCCCGAGACCTGCGCTATCATGTGAACGAGCGTCGCATATTGGCAGACGTTCCAGCTGTTTGCCGTGAGCATATCCTGCGAGCGCTGGTTGAGTATCGCGTTGAGTTTCTTGCCCGTGACATTGAAAGTCATGCTGTAGGCGCAGGGATAGAGATTCATTTCACTCAGGTCTGCGTGGACGTATATGTTTGTCAGTATGCGGCGGCTGAGTGGGTTGTGCTTGAGGTCATAGAGAACTCTGTCAACCTGGTCGAAGTCGCCCTCGGGATAGTGGTGCTTGACTCCGAGCTGATAGCCGTATGCCTTTCCTATGCTGCCGCTTTCGTCCGCCCAGGAGTCCCAGACATGGCCGTTGAAGTCGTTGACGTTGTTCGATTTCTTCTGCCATATCCAAAGCAGCTCGTCCGTTGCGCTCTTGATGAAGGTCTTTCTCAGCGTCATCGCCGGGAACTCCTTTGAAAGGTCGTAGCGGTTGACGATGCCGAATTTCTTTATCGTGTGCGCGCTCGTGCCGTCCTCCCAGTGCGGGCGAACGTTGTAGTCTGTGTCCCAAGTGCCGTTTTCGAGTATATCCTTGCAGTTTGCGATAAATACTTCGTCTGCGTAGCTCATTTAGTCCTCTCCTCTTTATATTTATATTATTCCTGTCTGCCGAAGCAGGTCGGGGATTCCGTGCTCAAAGTCAACGCCGTAGCGAAGGTCGGTTCCGGCTTCCTTTGTCCTCTCTATGCAGCCGTGGGTGTAGTCAACGGCTATCCGTGCGCTCTCGGCGAGGGTGAGTCCGTTCAGATACGCGCCGAGCAGAGCGCTCGCAAATACGTCGCCCGTGCCGTGAAAATATCCGTCCACCGTGTCCGAAAGCGCGTAGCTTATTTTATCTGTCAGGCGGTCATAGGTAGCCGAGCCGACCTGCTTTTCGTCGAATGCAACGCCCGTCAGAACCACCTTTGACGGCCCGAGCTCGGAGAGCCTTTTGAGCGTCGATTCGACAAATTCCTTTGTGTATGGGGCGGGGCGATATTCCTCGCCGAGCATGAACGCGGCCTCCGTAAAATTCGGAACGATTATGTCCGCCTTTGCGCAAAGGCGCGTCATCTGCCTTGCAAAGTCCATGTTGAACACCGAGTACATACTGCCGCCGTCCGCCATAGCGGGGTCGACGAGCACAACGGTGTTTTCCTCCTTGAAGTCATCGATGAAATCCGTCACTATGTCTATCTGTTCAAGAGAGCCGAGAAATCCGCTGTATATCGCGTCAAATTTTATTCCGAGCTTTTTCCAGTGCGCCGCTATCGGGCGCATATCTGCCGTGAGGTCGCGGTAGGTGAAGCCCTCGAGCCCGCCCGTCTGCGTAGAGAGCACGGCCGTGGGTATGGCCGCCACTTCAATGCCCATAGCGGAGATTATCGGCAGCGCGACTGTCAGCGAGCACTTGCCGAAGCCCGATATATCGTGTATGGCGGCCGTTCTTTTGAGTCTCTCCATGTGTATCACTCGCTTTTTGTTATGATGTCCGCAAGCTTCCCGGCTGTCAGCCCGGGGATATATTTTTCCGTTTGAACCGATTCGAGCGCCGATGTTATCGCCCCGCGCCGAAGCTCGATTCCTTTAAGATGCTTCTCAATCTCCGATACGTCTCCGGTATTCATAAAGTCGCCGAAAATGCGGATATCCTCTATTCTCCCGCAGGCGGTTTTCTTCTTTATGCAGACCGTCCCGCACCCGAGACGCACGCGCTCCGACTGCTCGGGATACTCAGCCCCGCAGCTCGACGAGTCGGCGGTATATTTGCTGTTCCGAATTGTCGAAACGGCGCTTATCTCATTTTCGTTAAGCTCGTATTTTTCGCCGCCGCGCTCCGTCATATAACGGGCGAGAATAGCACCGACATTCTCTGCGCAGAGCGGTTTTTCAGTGAATTCAGAGATGTTTGCCACGCGGCTTCTTACTGATTTTACCCCGTGTCCCGCAAGCTTTTCCCCGTCCGCTCTCAGCGCTTCGGACAGGGCGTCGAGGTCGGAATTTATCAGCAGCGTTCCGTGAAAAAGCGATCTGCCGCCGTGCGAGCACATAGCGGTGCCGGAAACTTTTCTGCCGTCGACTGCAATATCGTTTCGCCCGGAAAGCTCCGCTTCAACGCCGAGGGAGCGAAGAACCTCGATAACAGGTCTGCATAGATTTACTCTGTCCGGCTCGCCGTTTTGAATGAACGAAAAATTGAGGTTGCCCGCGTCGTGATAAACTGCCCCGCCGCCGGTCATACGCCTGACAACGGGCAGGGAGCGGGCCGAGACATAATCGGGGTTTATTTCGTCTGCGGCGACCTGATTCTTACCGATTACAATGCACGGCTCATTTCTCCAAAGCAGGAAAAAATCCTCGCTTTTTTCGCGGAGCAGATATTCCTCCGCCGACAGATTGAAAAACGGGTCGGTGCTGCCGAGCGTCAGAATAAACACAAAACTCATCTCCGAAAATCTGTTGCCCTTTATAATATCATTTCGCGGGAAGAAAATCAATAATAAGCGCGAACGAAACGCAAAAAGAGCCGCCCTGCGAGTTTTGCAGAGCGGCTCGTCTGTGTTATTTAAACAGCTTCTTTATAAAATTAATTATAGATGACGTGATTTTAAGAATCGGCTTGAAGATTGCTTGGAAAGCCTTGACAACGAGCGATTTATCCGTGCCCTTGTCGTTCTCTATTTCGGCATAGAAAGCGTCGTAGTCGCCGTTTTCGTATCTTTCAAGCATTTCGCCGAAGGTGACGTCCTTTTCCTCGCCGTCCTTCATAACGCTTATCTTCACATAGATATCCTTGAAGGTGAGATATTCGGAGTCGGGATCGACGCACTCGAATCTCTTGCCGTCCGTCGAGTCTGCCGTCTTGATTCCGTCGAAGGTCAGAACGTCGAAGTGGAGATACATGGCATCGGGGTATCTCGATGCGTAGTAGGCGAGGTATCTTCCGGCAACGCTCTCAAAGACGGTGAGCGTGCCCTTGAAGTTTATAACCTTCTTTTCCTCGTCGTAGCTTACTGTCACAAGCGGCATCTCATTATCAAGGGCGAAAGCCTGCGCGGCGGTGTTCTTCTCGTCGCATATGAGCAGGAATTTTTCGTTGTGACCGTCAAACGCGTCGTACTCTATTTTCGTGTCGCCCTCCGTTGTTATCGCAACGGTCATGAGGTCGCCGCAGTTTGCGAATGCGAGAGAGTCGATTCTTTCAACGGTGCTTCCGAGCAATACCTCGTTGAGATAGGGGAAGCCGTTGAACGCATTCTTGCCTACGGAGGTGACGCCGTTGCCGATTACAACGCCCGTGACATCGTCTGCGGTGCTGCTCCAGGTGAAGTCCTCAGCGTTGTCGTAGGAATACATATCGCCGCTGCCCTCAACAGTTATTTGGAAGAGGTCGGGCTGCAGGCTCCATGTGAGGTTATCTCCGCAAACGCCGCTCGTCTGGCCGTAGTTATAGACAATCTTGATATTTTTGAGCGCCGAGGCAACGTCGGTGACGTTTATCTTTTCCCAGTCGCTTTTGCTGCCGCGGTAATATATCGTGTCTATCTTGCTCGTGCCGCCGAGCGCACCGGACTCTATTTTCTTTATGCCCTTGCCGAGAACGACCGTCCTGAGATTTTTGCATATCGGAAATATGTCTTTGAAGGTATCTATTTTGTCGTTGAACTCAAAATGTGTCAGCGGTGTGCGCTCAAAAACGCTGTCTCCCAAGTATTCGACAGAGTCGGGGAGATAGAAGTTTGTCATGGCGCAGCCTGAGAATGCCACAGAATCTATCATCCTGACCGTGTCGGGAACGGTGGTTATTTTGAGCGAGCTGCAATTCCTGAACGCGCCGAACGGGATTTTTTTGATTGCAAAGGAGAAGGTCACGTCCGTGAGGTTCGAGCAGCTGGAGAACGCATATTGCTCTATGCCGCAGCTTATGTCGAAAGTAAATGCCTTTTCAAAGTTCGGGCAGTGGAGCAGGAGCGATTTGTCTTTGTTATAGAGCGCACCGAGACTGTCTGCGCTGTAGCTCGGGTTGTCTGCGTCTACCGTGACCGCCGCGGGGCATCCTGCGAAGGTATAGCCGGGAATTGATATCACCGTAAGATTTTTCGATATATTTATCTCTTTGAGCGCGCAGTTTGTGAAAGCCCCATAGCTTATCTTTGTGACTGAATCCGGGATGTTCACGCTTTCAAGCTTTTTGCAGCCCGAAAAGCATTCCTGAGGAATAGTTTCAAGACCCTCGGGCAGGGTTGCTTTTGTCATTTTGCTGCAATTTTTGAATGCGCCTGTGCCTATTGTCTTTACGGAGTCGGGGATAGTGATGTCAACAAGCTTTGTAGCGTTGTAAAAGGCGCGGTCGCCGATGGTTTCAAGTCCGCTCGGGAGATTGACATCGGTGACTCCCGTGCTCGCGAACGAATATGGCGCGATTTCTTTTACCGTCGATGCAACCGTGCACTCGACAACGTCGTAACTTGCCGTTGTGTGCCTGTCGGGGAACCTGATGAGCTTTGTCTTGTCCTTGTTGTAGAGAATTCCGTTGAGCGAGCTGAGATACGGGTTGCCGGAATCGACCTCGAAAGATGTCATGTAGTAGAACGCCGTCGAGCAGTCGTTGAATATCTGACCGTCCGTTATGTTGATGCCCTTGCCTATTTTGACCTTGAGGCCGTAGGTGTTTATTTCCGCTGTGCTCCATTTGTTCAGGTCGTTGACAGTCAAAGTTCCGCTTCCCGTTATGGTCACGGTGTTTGAATCCTTGTCGTATGTGAGCGTTATCTCCTCCGGCTCTTCCTCTTCGCTGTAGTTATAAACAATATTTGCCGATTTAAGCGCGTTGTTGCCGGAGCTGTAAACGGATATAAGGTTCCAGAGCTCCTCCGTGCCGCGGTAGTTTACGGTCTTGAGCGATGAGTTGAACGCCGTGCTGTCGATTCGCTGGAGCGTTGCGGGAAGAGTCACGGTGTCGAGGCTTGTGCATCCGTTAAATGTATTTTCGGGGATGATATGCAGGTCGTAGGCGATGTCAACATTCCTGAGATTTTCGCAGCCCTTGAATGCATATTCGCTGAGGTTGCATCTGACCGTGTAGTCGAAAGTATAGGGGAGATTCGGGCAATAGTAGAGCAGGGTCTTGTCCTTGTTGTAGAGCACACCGAGCTCATCCGTGCTGAAATATTGGTTCTCCGGATCGACCGTCAAAGCGATGTTGAGTCCGCCCATATTTCTTCCGGGAGTGCCTTTGAATTCACGAAGATTTTTCGGGAGCTTCAGGGATTTAAGTTTGGTGCAGTCCCAGAATGCGATATCGCCTATGGTCGTCAGCGAATCGGGAAGATTGACTGTTTCGAGATTTCGGCATCTGTCAAAGGCAGACGTCGGTATTGCAGTAACGCCCTCTTCAAAAGTTACCTTTGTAATAGAGCTGCATTGTGCCAGAACACTCTGTCCTATTGAAGTAACAGTTCCGGGTATTGTGATATAAAGCAGGCTGCTGTTTGAAAACGCGAAGCCCTCAATAGTCTCAAGACCGTCGTTGAGAAATACGGTTTTGAGAGGGGCATACTCAAAAGCAGCGTAAGAAATGGTCTTTACGGTATCCGGAATGGTATAGAACGAAAATTCATTATTCCTTGACGGGTATTTTAACAGCACGGTCTGATCTTTGCTCATAAGCATGCTGTCGAGGCTGCAGAGATATTTGCTGTCCGCATCCACTTCAAATGCCTTGACAAAATTGAAGTGATTAAATACCAAACCGCTTTTGATGTCTACATCTGCGCCGATCTTTACATATTCGGCGTTCCAAGCCGATGTGCTGAAGGCGTCAGAACTTGCGTCAAGTGTGCCGCTGCCGCTCAAAACAAGCGTCTTGTCGGCGGCGGTATATACCCAGTTAATGCCGTTTAGCGTACCGCTCGCGTCCGAGCCGTCGGCGAAAGCCGCCCCCGCGCAGCCTGCCAGAATAAGCGCCGCGAGAGCAATGCTCAAGAATCTCCTGAGCGTTGCTTTGATTTTACCCTTCATTTTTTCTTGCACCCTTTCTCATTATCATCATCACTTCAACAGTGAAATGTCCGTCTTCATATTTGAGATTTACTTCGCCGTTATATTTTTTTGCCGCATTCTTTATGCTCCCGATGCCGAGTCCGTGGTTTACGCTGTCTGCTTTAGTTGTCTTTACACGGTTGTTCTTTATCTCGACAGGTCGGAGAGTGGGGTTGCTGACGGTGAGCATGAAAACCGCGGAATTTACGGTGGCGCGCACATTGATTATCGCATTTTCAATCGGCTTGCTCGCTTCAAGGGCGTTGTCGAGCGCATTTGCAAGGATTGTGCAAAGGTCGATGTTGTCTATACCGTCGCTCGGTATGATTCCGTCAAAATCTATTTCGGTTTTCTGCGAAACGGCCGCAGAATTTTTCTCGGCGAGTATGGCGTCCGCGAGATGGTTTCCGGTTGAAAACGCATTCTTTGTCGCGTCGAGTCTGCCGTAGAGCTCGTCTATGTATTTTTCCGCTTCGTTATATTGACCGCCGCCTATCAGGGCTCTTACGGAGATAAGATTGTTCTTGAAATCATGGCGAAACACGCGCATATCACGGTTCTTTTCAACCATGTTGCTGTAATGGTTGAGCTCGAGCTCGAGCTGCTTTTCCGTTGCGCGTTTTTTCTGCGAGGCAGTGAGATATTTTATTACCAGATAAGCTATGCAGCCGACGATAAGCAGCGAAGAAAACATCGTCAGCGAGTTTGCGGTCTCTTTTGTGTATTCCGCGTTGAATGAGACCGTGACGCTGTAATATGCGGCGAGAAAAGCCGCGTATATCATCAGGCTTGCGACAGGCGGGAATTTGTCGAAGGCTTCCGTGAGGTCTGCTCGTCCTCGCCTTCTGACGATCAGCGCGGTGGCGGCGAATATAATTAGATATATGACAATACGGGTTATCAGCTGACCTATGACGCCGAGCCTCATGGCATAGTTTAATATGAACGCCAGGTAGTCAAGGCTCGATACCATGGCTATTCCTATCCATAAAAAGGCCGTCTTTTTGCGCGACTTGAACATCAGATAGGGATAGACGATGTGGCACAGAGTCGATGTCATGTCAACGGTGTCGGCCACATCGAGGTATTTCGGCAAAAATGCCGGAGCGAAGCTGAGCACAGCGAGGACGAAACAGAAAACAGTGAGCGGGATTTTTCTCGTTTTCGTTTCGTAACCGACCGAATACAAAAATGTGTGTACAAGTAGTATACAGCACACACAGCTGACGAGATTCAGCGGAGCACAGAGCGCTGCGAATGTATTCATAGCGCAGACCTCCCCGCATCGCCTCCGCTACGCTGCCGAGTCAGCTGAAAGAGCCTGCTCGATACCTTGCTAATATGGTTGGGTCCCACAGGAATACATCTCTTCAGATTTTTTATGTATATGTTCTTGTTGTCAAACGACTCTATCATCGCAAGGTTCGTCAGATAAGCGCGGTGCGTGCGCTGAAACCAGAAAGGGGAGAGCTCCCTCTCAAAGCTGTTGAGCGATTTTCTGCACACGAAAACCCTCTCCTCGCCGTTTTCCTCAATTCAATATCAGCGCCGGTAATCATTCTGCGGGAAACCGTAAGGATGTGCTTCATCGGGATAAAGCTGTTGCTGAGC
>ENA-UEYF01002068-UEYF01002068.1-human-gut-metagenome-genome-assembly--contig:-NODE-2068-length-13983-cov-8.073206_pt1 | contig 13983 bp, 9 predicted proteins | sample MGYA00242902_ERZ507920 | MGnify/ENA primary metagenome ERZ507920 (study PRJEB26167, sample SAMN06115402) | human gut metagenome | host: Homo sapiens | place: China:Jiangxi | collected 2016-07-05...
AGCGGGTATCACTCTGATATGGAATATTCTGTATCAGAAAAGGTGAACTAATCTTTTATAATGAATAAGACTAGACGATATGAATATTGGTTTTATATACTTGTTTTGACTGTTTTTATAAGTTGTAGAAAGGATTTATATTACGAGCATTTCAAGGAGGTAGACTTGCATCTGGAGATCACTTATTCCTTGGATTGGCACTTGCCATGTGATGAAAACTGGAATGAGAAATGGCCTGCCGAGTGGACGGTAGATTGGGATAGGATGCTGCCTCGGGTACCGGAAGGTGTCAGGCTCCATGTTTTCGACTACGGCGATAAGACTCCCATTTCAAGTCACAATTTCGAGCATCATGGCGGTCGTGTGGCAATCAATAGCGGACGTTATGATATGCTATTGTACAATAATGATACGGAAGGGATCATCTTTGAAAATATGCATGCGGTAAACGAAGCGGTTGCAACTACACGTACCCGAACGCGTTCGGCATCCTATTCGAACAAGTATCCCGATGAATTGACCGCTAATGTTCCGGATATGCTGTTTGCCGCATTTCTGTCCGAACAGGAATTGGTGAAAAATGAAGATGAAGCAAAAGAATCTCCGGTAAATGTGTATGTAGAGCGTGTTTTAGCTAAAGTACGGTTATATACCGATTGGAAGGATATGACTCTTAAAAATGATGTAACCTATGGCGATAATGATAAAAAATATACTGCCGTGAAATTAAAAAAGAGTAAGGACGGTTCCGAATTTATTCAAGTTGACGGTAAAGATGTATATGTAATCTTCACAGGTTGGGAAGTGACATCTACTGCTTCTCAGTCATACCTCTTTAAGAAAGTTAATTCCGCTTGGGCGTTCACACCGGTTTGGAGTTGGAATCATCCTGAATATCATCGTTCATATTGGGCAATGAATCCTGACGGTCTCACATTTGATTATTTACCGTATGATCAGATTGCAGGTAAAGTAGGTACTCAAGGCGCAAGCGACAACAGCTCTAAATCATATAATGGTACAAACTTATATTGTCAGGAAAATGCTGCAGATAAGTATGAGACCGGTAAGAAGAGCTCCTATAATCCGGCGACGGAGGTAAGTAACCGTACCCAAGCAATTATTGCTGCCGTATTAGTGACTATTGATGATAGTAACGTTGCTCATCCCATTGATCTGGCTAAGTGGGGTGGTACGGACTACACAAAAGATAATGCGATGACAGCAATGTTGAGTGTTGTGCAGGATCAGATTTATACTAAAACAATAGAGGGTGCAGGAACAGCAGATGCTAAAGAAATCTATACTCCGATTACCAAAGACAAAGTAGAGCTCGTTTCCGGCATAAAGTCAGGCAATGCCGATAACGAGTCAGAAAATAGTGGCAGATATTTAAGCTACCTTCAATTGAAGAAAGGCGTAACCGATACTTTTTATAAAGCCGATCATACAGCATACGCCAATCTTGACGATGTAAATGATGTTCTGGCAAATATGCCCGGAGCAAGGGTTTGGTCGAGTGGACAAGCTTACTATTATACTGACATCAAGCATCTGAACGATTTCCTGGGAGTGGATGACACCGACGGTAAATATGGAATTGTGCGTAATCATATTTATGACATTGCCATTAATTCGGTATCCGGTCTTGGAACGCCGGTTCTTGATCCGGAAGAAGTGATTGTTCCGCAGAAGCCTACTAATGACGAAACATATCTGGGTGCACGTATTAATATCCTTTCATGGCGAGTAGTAAAACAGAACATCGACCTTGAATGGTGACAACCTGTAATGAGGTATTGTAAACTATATACTATTACAACAATAATTATGTAGAATGGACAAACCGTCTTATATCAGAAATTTTGGGATGAAAGCATGGGTAATCCTTGTAGAATTACTTTTGTTGGTGTCGTGTGACAATGCTATTTATGACGATGAAGGCGATTGTTCAGTGACCTATCATCTGAAATTTCGTTATGACATGAACATGAAGTTTGCCGACGCTTTCACCCATGAGGTGAAGTCGGTCAGACTTTATGCCTTTAACTCTAATGGCGAGTTGGTGTGGCAAGCTGACGAACAGGGTGAAATCCTTGCATCCGGTGATTACACCATGAAACTGGAGCTTGCTCCCGGTGATTATCACCTTATGGCATGGTGTGGTCTTGATAATGGTGAGTCATTTACAGTGACCGATGCCTCGCACAATTGCCGGATGACAGACTTGCACTGTAAATTGAACCGTTATCTAGACAAAGCGACTGGTGTTTCCTATTCCAATAAAGACCTGCATCCTTTGTTTCATGGTTCTCTTGACGTAAGTTTGCCTGCCAATGACGACGGAGGTGATTATACATACGTCATGCCACTAACGAAAGATACGAATGTGTTCCGTGTAGTGCTTCAGCACCTTTCGGGACAAGATATAAATGTTGACGACTTTACTTTTTCTATTGAAGACCGTAATGGTTGGATAGCGCATGACAATACACTGAAAGAAGACGAGCCGATCGTTTATCGTACGTGGTCTACTTATTCGGGTGAAGCTGGTGTGGACATTGCGACAGGAAAAGAAAGTCGTGTAACAACAATTGTCAAAGTTGCCGTGGCGGAACTTACGGTAAGCAGACTTGTCTTGCGGGACTGGAGTCTGTATTCGCGTCCGATGTTGATTATTCGTACCACTGAAGGGAAACTGGTAGCTTCTATTCCTATTATCGATTATGCCCTTCTGGTGAAAGGTAATTACAATAGAAAAATGAGCGACCAGGAATACCTCGACCGACAGGATGAATACAATATGACATTCTTCCTCGACGAGCAAAATCAATGGATAAATAGCGTGATACTAATCAACTCATGGAGGGTGGTACTCTCTAACGTAGATGTAGATTGAGTAACATCTTTTGAAAAAAGAAGAAAAAGGAATGAAAGAAATACTACGACATATTGTATGGATGACAATACTTGTCAGCTGGGCTTTATTGTCGGCATCTTGTAGGGGAGGGGAGGTAAGTTATACGGACGAGGTACAGCCGGACGACGATACTGCCATACTCGTTCTGCGTACCGGTCTTCTTGATCAAACGCGTGTATCCGATAGGGTGAATGATGCAGTAGATAATCCTGTCGAATATATGTATACACTACGTATTGTTATTCTTCATGAAAACGGTACTGTGGAACACAATATGTATATTGATTTCGGTGAGATTCCCCAAACGGAGTGTTACAGGATTTTCAAAGTGACACGGAATGAAACAAAGAAAATCTATCTGATAGCTAATGAAGAGAACGCATCTACTGATCTTCACGAACAATTGGAGACATTGACGACTGGTAACACTACTTTCGCAAGCATTGTTGACAATTTCGTTTTCATTCCCGATTATAAGAATCCTATACCAATGAGTTCGGTATATGACGTTCCGGTTAAAGCAGAGAATCTGGTAGAACGTGAATTCTATTTGGTACGTGCTGCAACGAAGTTCGCTTTTCGTTTCACGAACAAGCGTAAGAGTAAAGTCAGTATAGATGCTATTCATATTTCTGATATTGCCGGGGCTACTTATCTGATTCCTCATAAACGGGAACCGTTGTTCATGTCTTTTGACGATGAATCGCTTTATTGGATAAACTGGCTGAAGAAAGTAGCGGATGAATCTCAACAATCACCGGATGATGTGGAACTGGCAGATAAGAGAGGCTGGATACAAGCTTACGATATCCCTTCGGAAACTTCTCATCAGGAAGTCACAGTTAACGGACCATTAGAAGTGCCGAGTATGACGGGTGACCAACCCGGCAAAGCGGTCTTCCCGGTATTTTACCTTCCGGAAAGTAAAAAACTGAAAGCCGGATCGGCTACATACGGTGAACAAGAATACACCTTGAAGCTCGACATGTCCGAGAATGGCAAAGAACTGTCGTTTACCAAGACCTTTCCAAATCTAAAGGCTCTATTTCGTAACACACATGTACTGGTTGATATCACCTTTACGGAAAAAGACGAAGTAAAAGTGCAAGTAGTACCCTATGCGGAAGTGATTCTTGAGCCGGAGTTCGGACTCAAACCTGAAACTAAGAATTGATATTGTATGAGAAAGAAAGATATTATATTTTGTATTATTTTGCTTATGTTGCAGTTCATACCGACAGCTTGCCGGGATGATTACTTTATGAATGAAGAGATAGGCGAAGGCAATGCCACCCTTTCGGTAACCCTGTGTTTCGATCAGGAGGATGCAGCACTGGGGACTACCCGTGCCGAAGGAGGTGATGAAGGCAATTCCATTCAGAATATAAATTCACTCTGCATGTTGTTTTATGATACGACAGGAAAATTAGTTCATAATTATATAGTTAAAGGTGAGGGCCTTGTCATTGATCCCGATGTAAGTGGTTGGAGTTATAATCTGGAAGATAACCGGATAGATGAAGACAAAGACGAACAGGGTAACCAGTTCGAGGATAGTAAGACCGGTACGGCAATGTTCAAGCTCCGTCCGATAAAGCGGGGTAAGTATTATATCTATGCTGTTGCCAATATGGGAGATCTAACGCAGTATAAGGATAAAATTACTACCCGTGAAGGATTGAAAGCAATCTCCCTTCAGTGGGATCCTGATGATATTTCCCAAAATAGCGAGATGTTCGGTGTGTTCAGTCTCACTCCCGACCGTAATGCTCCGGATGATCTTGTTACCATTAATTCCCCGGGCGTACAACTTCATAGTTGGTTGCGTCGCGCCGCGTCCAAGGTGACTGTGGCATTTGACGGTTCCGGGCTTTATGCCAATGTGCAGATTTATATCGAAAACGTTATTCTGAAAGATATTCCCAAAACCTGTTCGTTGGGTAATCCGAATACTCCGGGATTAGTTTCAGAAGATGTTCCTGATCCGGATTCTTATAAGGATCCCGATTGGAAACCTGAGATGCATGCTCGTTCGGAACGCTATACTGCATCCAATGGTTTATATTCGGAAGGAAAGTCGATCAAAATCCAGAAATTGCCTGCAGATCTTTCCGTTCTTACGCCCGAAAACTATATACATATCTGCAATGATTTGCATCGCTATATGGGTAAGGGAGAAGAAGGAGATGAACAAGATATTATAACGAACACCCATGCCCATAAGGCACAATCGCTTTTCTTCTACGAGAATATGCAAGGAAAAGGTAAGTCTAAGAAGCAGTCGCAGAAGGGCGTAGATATCGACTATCCCGACCCTGATGAGCAAAAAGAAGGCTCCGGTTGGAAAGACGAGAAACCTTATGGTACCTATGTTGAGGTGACAGGATACTACCGTTGCACGGCGGCAAACGAACATGTGGGAGCGGGACCTATCAAGTTCCGTTTTATGTTGGGGCAAGACGTTACTACCGACTATAATGCAACGCGTAATACCCATTATAAGTTGACTCTTAAATTCAAAGGTTACGGAAACGATGCCGACTGGCATATCGAGTATGAAGAACCGTCCGATATCTATGTGAGCACCCCTCAATATATCTCTTACCTTTATAATAAATCAATGAATGTGACCCTGAAAGTAGTGGGTGAAATAAAGCCCAATTCTACTTTGGATGCAAAAATCCTAGGCAAGGATGAAGATACCGGGTTTACAGGTTGGAAACCATGGGGAAATGGAACAAGTGCATTTCCGACAGTTCCTAATGACTTTTATTATTCAGGTTGGATTTATAACGACGGTCCATGGAACAGCTTTTTGTCATTGAGAAAGACCTCCCTTGTGAAGATTGTAGTTCCCGGATACGAAGACAAGCCCTCATGGCAAACCCCTATTAATACGAAATACAACGAGACCTATTATAATGAAAAAAATAAAGGAAACAGAAGTTATAAGATTAGCAATATTGGCGCCGATGATTTGGCAGACGGTGAATATTCGGTAAAAAGTAATGGAAATGAACATATTTTTACTATTCCGTTATATACCCGTGCCAAAGAGCTTGTGACAAAAACAGGCTTTACAGGAAATAATCCATATTCGGCCTATCCCCGAAAAGAGAGAATCAAGTTTACCATACAGGTGAAAGACGATGTCACAGGTACCTATGTTCCCAAGACAGCTTATTTGGATATGATACAAGTACGTCGTATTGAGAATCCGAAAGGCGTATGGCGCAGTGCGGGTAATAGTGATAATTTTCATGTGACGCTTATGCGTCTGCCTTATGACGATGCCGAAGATTTTAAGCCGTTCAATTCCGAAGGAGCATGGAGTGCTACTATTGTTGAGGGAGGAGACGATTTCATTACGTTGCGTTCTACTGTAGAAGGAAGTGGAAGTGACAATGCGCAACAGACAGGTGTGAAAAGTATAGAAGGAGCGGGGGAGCATCCTATAGATTTCTGGATTGATTTTAAGGGTACGATTCCGGAAGGAGCCACTCCTCGTTGTGCTATTGTACGTGTACGTTATCACAATTATACCTGTGAACACGATATCTTTGTACGTCAAGGTTATGCTCCTATCACCATTAACGGAAATGCGGAAAGTAATAACAATCCTGCGTGGACATCATATAATGTTTATCGTTTTGATGCAAATAATGCTCCGGTTTATACAAAGTCACCCTTGGAGGAAGGGTCATTGTTCCGTCGCGGAAACCGTACAGCTATTCTCGCTTCCAATAATGACAGATCCGGCTTTACGTTTGGTGTAGAGCCGACAGGTAGTTTCAATGTTCTTGAATTTGGATCGGCTACAACCTCTCAAAAGACCTGGTCGCAACTGGCACCGTCAGCAGATGATGTAAAGAGTCGTTTTGCAAGTTGGTCCATTGCGGGAGATCATGAACGTATTGCTACAATCGAGGATTTTTATACCTTAGAATCTACTTCGATTCATAGTAACATTAATAAAGCCTATGGTGTTCTTTATGGAGACGGTGCAACCGAGACACAGAAATCGGTGAAGGAAGCATTTGGATATGATCATAATGAAGATCCGACCAATTCAAAAAAAGGTATGCGCGGATGTTTCGTTTTCAATGTAAATAATAGTCGTAACATATTTTTCCCTATTGGTAAATCCGGTTATGGACGTCGTAAAGGGATGACAAGTAACGGAGAGAAAGTAGGTACACTGCGTTATGCCCAACGTACCGATTACTATAATAACGATGGTACCGGGAATATTCAGTATGTTCCGCTGTTCTATGACCTGTTTGAACGTCCGGGAGCCATATATCAATGCCGAAACCGTCTGGAAAGTACCAATAATGAAGTGAAAAATTCGAGTGCATTTGATATAAACTATTTCACAATGGGCTTCGAAGGTTTTGAGAATGGTGCGTCAAATAATAATAATGGCAGTGACAGTGATGCATGCTTCATACGGACGGTGAAGTATTAGAGAATTACCCCATGACATATTCTAACTACAGATTTTGGCTGGTAAGTAAAAAAGAAAGCATTTTTTTCTTGTTTCTTATTTATTATTTTGCCTATCTTTGCAGCAGGAATTATTTCATTGCCTAAGCAGCAATGGAAAAAGTGGGGTAAAAAAATATGATCATTAGCAAAAATGACGATCGAAATGTTCTGCCAACAGATGTGATTGGCAGAAGCGTAGCGCACTCTAAACGCTGGTTAGTCGCCATTGTGCGTATCCATCATGAGAAAAAGACAAGTGAGCGCCTCACTAAAATGGGCGTTGAAAATTTCCTTCCTATCCAACAAGAAGTTCATAACTGGAGTGACCGTCGCAAGGTTGTTGACAGAGTCATCCTTCCAATGATGATCTTCGTCCACGTTGATCCACAAGAACAAAAAGAAGTTCTGACCTTATCCGCTATCAGCCGCTACATGGTACTACGTGGGGAGAGTACTCCGGCTGTAATTCCCGACCAACAAATGTTACGATTCAAATTTATGCTCGACTATTCGGACGAAACGATTTGTATGAGCACATCGCCATTAGCGCCGGGAGAAAAAATACGTGTAATAAAGGGGCCATTGGCAGGACTGGAAGGGGAACTGGTAGATATGAATGGGAAATCAAAAGTCGCCGTCCGACTGACAATGTTGGGATGTGCGTGTGTAGATATACCGGCAGGATGTGTGGAGCCGGTTTAGTACTTTCGATTGAATTTAAAAATTCAGATTAATCAATGAAAATGCAAAAACTAATGGGTGCGCTCATCCTCATATTGATGTTGGGCGCTACACCTGTGACTGCTCAAAATATGAGCGACTCTCAAGTATTGGAATATGTCAAAGAGGGGATTAGACAAGGGAAAGAGCAAAAGCAGCTGGCCTCCGAACTGGCCCGCAAGGGTGTAACCAAGGAGCAGGCCCTGCGTGTGAAGCAGCTCTATGAGCAGCAGAACAACGTGAACGCTTCCAACGCCACGGGTACGGATATCAACGAATCCCGCCTTCGTGAAGAGATGAAGGAGAACACCTCGGATATGTTGGAGGACCACCCTAGTACCCAAGACCTCGCACGCGGTAATCAGGTCTTCGGACGTAACATCTTCAACACCCGTAATCTGACCTTCGAACCCAGTGTCAATATCGCCACCCCCTTGAATTACCGCCTTGGCCCCGGTGACGAAGTGATAATCGATATCTGGGGGGCGAGCCAGAATACTATCCGCCAGCAGATCTCTCCCGACGGCACTATCAATATCCAGAAGATAGGCCCCGTCAACCTGAACGGACTTACGATCGCTGAAGCGAACGACTATCTCAAAAAAACATTAAACAAGATCTATAACGGTCTTAATAATACGAACGACCCGACCTCTGACATCCGTCTGACACTCGGCAGCATCCGTACTATCCAGATCAATGTCATGGGTGAAGTGGTCCAGCCGGGCACTTACTCCCTTTCCTCCTTTGCCACTGTCTTTCACGCGCTTTACCGTGCGGGAGGTGTGAGTGACATCGGCAGCCTGCGCAATGTCCAACTGGTCCGTAACGGCAGGAACATCGCTACAATCGACGTCTACCAGTTTATCATGAAAGGTAACATTCAGGACGATATCCGTCTTCAGGAAGGCGACGTTGTGATAGTTCCCGCTTATGAGGTACTGGTCAAGATCGACGGCAAGGTGAAACGTCCGATGCGTTTTGAGATGAAGAAGGACGAGAACCTTTCCACGCTTATCAGCTATGCCGGCGGCTTTGAAGCCGACGCCTACACCCGTTCTTTGCGTGTGGTCCGCCAGAACGGTCAGGAATATGAAGTCAACACGGTCAAGGACATGGATTACAGTGTCTATAAGATGCGCAACGGCGATGTTGTGACGGCCGAAGCTATCCTTAACCGCTTCATCAACAAGCTTGAAATCCGGGGTGCGGTCTACCGTCCCGGTATCTACGAACTGAACGGCAGGCTGAATACCGTCCGCGAACTGGTCAACGAATCCCAGGGCCTTACCGGTGATGCGTTCCTGAACCGTGCCGTCCTTTACCGTCAGCGTGAGGACCTGACTTCCGAAGTAATCCCTTTGGATATCAAGTCTATCATGGAGGGTACTTCCCCCAATCTTCCCCTGATGAAGAATGACATTCTTTATATTCCCAGCATTCATGACCTGGAGGACAGGGGTAATGTGGTCATCCACGGTGAAGTGGCTCAGCCTGACTCGTATCCTTATGCGGATAACATGACCCTTGAGGACTTGATCATCCAGGCAGGCGGTCTGCGTGAAGCCGCTTCCGTAGTCCGTGTTGATGTATCCCGCAGAATAAAGAACCCGTATAGTACAGTTGATAATGATACTATCGGTCAGATGTATACGTTTGCCTTAAAGGACGGTTTTGTAGTTGACGGTCGTCCCGGCTTTGTCCTTCAGCCCTACGATGAGGTTTATGTTCGTCGCAGTCCCGGTTATCAACCTCAACAGAATGTTTCAGTCGAAGGAGAAATACTTTTCGGCGGTTCCTATGCGATGACCAGCAGGGAGGAACGTCTTTCAGACTTGATCAACAAAGCCGGCGGAGCCACCAACTACGCTTATCTTCGTGGTGCGAAGCTTACCCGTGTAGCCAATGCGAGTGAGAAGAAACGTATGGGTGATGTAATCCGTTTGATGAGCCGTCAGTTGGGTGAGGCTATGCTTGATTCCCTGGGTGTCCGCGTGGAGGATACGTTTACGGTCGGTATCGATTTGGAGAAAGCGTTGGCCAATCCCGGAAGTACGGCAGATATTGTGTTGCGGGAGGGTGATGTAGTCTCCATTCCGAAGAATAATAATACGGTAACAATCAATGGTGCCGTCATGGTTCCTAATACTGTTTCTTATATGAAAGGCAAGGATATAGATTACTACATCAATCAGGCGGGAGGTTATTCAGAGAATGCGAAGAAGAGTAAGAAGTTCATTGTTTATATGAATGGTCAGGTGACTAAGGTGAAGGGTAGTGGCAAGAAACAGATTGAGCCCGGTTGTGAGATAATTGTTCCTAGTAAAGTGAAGAAACGGACTAATATGGGTGATATATTGGGCTATGCCACCTCTTTTAGTTCATTGGGGTTGATGATTGCTTCTATTGCCAACTTAATTAAGAAATAACAACTATATCTTAACTCACTATGATAGAACAGACACCAGAAAAAGACATAAAGCAGAAACAGAATAATCATAATGATGAAGAAATCGAAATCGATTTAATAGGTATTCTTCGTAAGATTATAGGCATTCGTAAGACAATTTACAAAGCTGCCGGCATCGGTTTGGTAGTTGGTATTATTGTCGCAATAAGTATTCCCAAACAATATACGGTTGGAGTTACTCTTTCTCCTGAAATGGGAGGTTCTAAAGGCGGCGGTTTATCCGGTTTAGCCGCTTCTTTTTTGGGAAGTGGAGTTTCTATGAATGAAGGTACTGATGCCTTGAATGCTTCTTTGTCTGCTGATATTGTGTCTTCTACTCCTTTTTTGTTGGAACTTTCCACTATGAAAATTCCAGCATTGAAAGGTGGAACTATGACCTTAAATGTTTATTTGGATGAAGAGTCTTCTCCTTGGTGGGGTTATGTAATCGGACTTCCGGGTATGGTAATTGGTGGGGTAAAATCATTATTTACTGAAGAAGAGTCTGAATCAGTACCTTCAGATAAGGCAAATCTGGGTACAATTGAATTATCAAAGAAAGAATCGGAAAAGATTGAAGCACTCAAGAAAAAGATTCTTGCTTCTGTGGACAAGAAAACTTCAATGACTACAGTTTCCGTGACTTTACAGAATCCCAAGGTTGCCGCAGTAGTAGCTGATTCTGTCGTAAGGAAATTGCAGGAATATATAATAGATTATCGTACTACCAAAGCAAAAGAAGATTGTCTTTATTTGGAGAGATTGTTTAAAGAGCGTCAGCAGGAATATTACGATGCCCAGAAGAAATATGCTGACTATATGGATTCTCATGATAATATAATTTTGCAAAGTGTTCGTGCCGAACAGGAACGCTTGCAGAATGACATGAGTCTTGCCTATCAAGTCTATAGTCAGGTTGCTAATCAACTTCAGGTGGCCAGAGCCAAAGTTCAGGAAGAAAAACCTGTCTTTGCTGTTGTAGAGCCTGCGGTTATCCCATTATATCCTTCGGGAACCAGTAGAAAAATATATGTTTTAGCTTTTATCTTCCTATCAGTTTGTATTGTTATCTCTTGGAAGTTATTTGGAGAAGATATTCTGAATAAGTTCAAAGAAATCCGTGCCTAAAATCAATATTTAATGTGATATGGTATCAACAACCAGTCAAATAAATAAAGTCGTAGAGTTTATTGCAGTATTGGGAGATTTGATTATTCTGAACTTGTGTTTGTTCTTTCTCCTTTTCTTTTGGGAAGAAGCATTTGTGTCTTTACCTTTTTCCTGCAGAGTTTCATGGATGATGACTTCGTTAAGTCTCTGTTATTTGGCATGCTCGGCGTCCCGGGGTAGAGCATGGAATAGCCGGGCGATTCGTGCTGATCAGCTTGTGGTACGTGTGCTGAAGAATATTATCATCTTTTCGGTTTTTTGGGCGTGTATCATGGCTTTTAGCGGAATCTCCATAATCTCTCCTCTATTTTTTATTATCTATTTTTTTATCCTTTTTGTTGTATTAAGCGTTTACCGCATTATTATCTGTCGTTTGCTGATTGATTATTGTGCAAAAGGTAAACATAAAAGTTACGCTGTTTTTATAGGTGGAGGAGATAATATGCATACATTATATGAGGAAATGGAAAGTTCTTTGGCCGCCATTTATGAAGTTGTTGGTTATTTTGATGTTACTCCGAATGAGACTTTCTCCTCTAAATGCCGTTATCTTGGTAATCCGGACAATTTTGCTGATTTTATGTCCGGAAAAACATCCGTAAAACATGTATTCTGTTCTTTGGCAATGGATGAGGGACATTATAATGTTCCTATTATAAACTATTGCGAGAACCATTTGCTTTATTTTCATGGTGTTCCTAATGTTTGTAAGGGATTTCCCCAACGTATCTGGCATAGTATGATTGGTAATATGCCAATTTTGAATTTGAGATATGAACCTTTAAGTAAAGTGGAAAATCGTTTCTTGAAACGGCTATTTGATATTATGTTATCCGGTATTTTTCTGGTTACTATTTTTCCTGTTATTTACCTAATTGTGGGAACTATTATAAAATTGACTTCTCCCGGTCCAATATTCTTCAAACAAATGAGGACAGGATTGAATGGCAGAGAATTCAAATGCTATAAGTTTCGTTCTATGAGAGTGAATGATGAAGCAGACAAAAAGCAGGCAACAGCCGATGATCCCCGAAAGACTAAATTTGGAAATTTCCTTCGACGTTCTAACATAGATGAACTTCCTCAATTTATTAATGTCTTTAAAGGTGAAATGTCTATAGTTGGACCTCGCCCTCATATGTTGGCTCATACAGAGACTTATGCGCGATTGATTGATAAATATATGGTGCGTCATTTTATCAAACCTGGTGTAACAGGTTGGGCACAAACCCATGGCTTTCGTGGTGAAACGAAAGAACTGTCTCAAATGGAAGGTCGTGTTCAGTCTGATATCTGGTATATGGAACATTGGACATTGTTACTTGATTTATATATTATTTATAAGACTATAGCAAATGTGATTGTTGGAGAGAAGAATGCATATTGAGATTTAATGTGTTTTGATATTATTCTCGTTAATATTGCCTGATTTTGAGAAGTTACTTATCTAATTATTGTGAACAGCTTGTTCCGTTCACCTATGTTTCTTTTGACATATTTGATACATTGATGTTTCGTACAGTATCCGATTTTAGGATGATACATCAAATGGTTGCTAAATTGTATGAAGAACAGTATGGTATTAGTCTTCCTTTGTACCCAAAACAACGTATGGATGCTGAAATTAAAGCAAGAAATGTTTGGGGGAGAAATGAAGTTAATATGGATATGATATTCGAGTATTTGTCAGAATACTCTGAAGAAGAAAGAAATAGATTGCGTTTTTTAGAAGAAAAATGCGAGATTGATAATTGTATAGGTAATCCACTTATGATTGAGGTTTGGAAGTGGTGTCGAGATAATGGTAAGAAGATAGTTATTATTACGGATATGTATTTGCCACGAAGGGTATTAGATACAATTTTAGCTAAAATTGGGGTAGATTATGATTATCTTTATATATCAGGAGAAGAAGGAGTAACTAAGAGAACAAGTGAATTGTTTGCTGTTGTCCTTAGAAAATTGAATATAAAACCAACTCAACTCATTCATATTGGGGATGACCTTAATAATGATATTAATATGCCTCAAATAAAGGGTATAGCTTCTTTACTAAGATTATCTAACGAGGCTAATGTTTTGCCATATATAAAGGTTAAACAATGTGATACATCTTTAGGAAAAGATCATTTATTTAGTTTGTTGTCCCGTTATTGTTCGAATAGAGAATCTTTAAATTCCGAACAGCGAATAGGATATACCATTCTAGGTCCTCTTAATGTGGATTTCTTTTAGT
>ENA-UEYF01002072-UEYF01002072.1-human-gut-metagenome-genome-assembly--contig:-NODE-2072-length-13947-cov-4.498486_pt1 | contig 13947 bp, 16 predicted proteins | sample MGYA00242902_ERZ507920 | MGnify/ENA primary metagenome ERZ507920 (study PRJEB26167, sample SAMN06115402) | human gut metagenome | host: Homo sapiens | place: China:Jiangxi | collected 2016-07-05...
CGGAGAGACGGCTTCGCCATCTCTCCGATAATCTCAAAAGCGGGGATTCTCTTTGAGAGAATCCCCGCTTTTGAAACGTCAGTTTATGAGCCACTCCGGCCTTGACCGCTTCTTGATGCCCGACACAACCCCCATCGCAGCGAACAGCGTCACGATCGACGAGCCACCGTAGCTGAAAAACGGCAGCGTCAACCCGATGACCGGCATAAGGAACAAGCACATGCCGATGTTAGCAATGGTCTGGAAGATCAGCATGCCCGCCATGCCGACGCACACAAGGCTCTCCATGCGCGTCGGCGCTTCGCGCGCGACAATGAGGCAGCGGACAATGATGGCCAGCAGCAGTACGATGACGAGAAGACAGCCGATGAAACCCAGCTCCTCGCCGCAGACGCAGAAGATGAAGTCCGTCTGCCGCTCGGGAAGACTCGACCGGTACGACGACTGCGTCTGCGTGCCGTTGAAGAGGCCCTGCCCCGTCAGCTTGCCCGAGCCGAGAGCGAGCATGCCGCGCGTCTGCTGCCAGCCCTTGCCCTCGGGCTGGTAGCTGTGATCCAGAATGACCTTGATGCGGTCGTACCAGTCGCCGCGCAGGAGATTGAAATTCCACGCAGCAAGGAATCCGCCCACCGCGCCGCCAAGGCCGAGGAAGATCCAACGCAGCGCAAAGCCGCCCGCAAACGCCATGCACACAAAGACGAACAGATACACAAGGCCGCTGCCCGCATCCTTGGAGATCACATAATAAAAGAGGAACATGATCCCCGCGTGCGCCGTGGGCTGGATGACATTGGAAAAGCGCGTGAGGTCCTTTTTCTCCTGCAGCAGCGCAAGCTGGCGCGCCAAGAGGATAATGAACGTGATCTTCACGATCTCGGCGGGCTGGACGGTGATGGGAAAATTCTTCAGAACGGCTATGCCGAGCCTTTCGCCGATGTCGTTCACGCCGAGCCATGCGCGGTTGCCGTTGCGCGTCAGCCCAAAGGGCGTGCGCAGCAGCAGAATGAAGCCGAAGTTGAACGCCAGCAGCCACTTCCATTTTTTTCCGACCTCCGACACGTCGATGCTGGAGAGCAGGAAGTAGAGCAGCACGCCCAGCAGCAAGCCAAATCCCTGAATGGCAACATATTTAAAGGTATTGCGGAAATGCGTGGCGCTCGCGATGAGCACCATGCCGTAGAGCGTGGAAACGGTGCACAGCGACAGCAGCACCATATCCGACTGCCGCACCACGTCACTTAAAAAATCGCGAAATCTGTTCACAGCCTCACGCTCCCTTCGCACAAAGTTTTCGATGTATTTTAGCACAATTTTACCCGTCTGTAAACGCACATTTCTCCCTCTTTCCGCAGAAAAGGAATTGTAAAGGCCGGCGCGCTGTGCTATACTATTTGGTAATATGGGTGAAAATGGGGTCAAGGAGGCGAAACCATGCAATTTCTGTCGCACAGCACGCAGGAGACCGAGGCGATCGGCGAAGAGCTTGCCCAAAAGCTCCGCGGCGGCGATGTGCTCGCCTTCACAGGCTCGCTCGGCATGGGAAAGACCGCTTTCACGCGCGGTCTTGCGCGCGGCCTTGGCTGCCGCGGACGCGTCACGAGCCCGACGTTCACCATCGTCAACGAGTACGAGGGCAGAACGCCGCTCTTCCATTTTGATATGTACCGCCTCGGCTCGTCGGACGAGCTGTTCGACATCGGCTGGGACGATTATCTCGCCCGCGGCGGCGTCTGTGCCGTCGAGTGGAGCGAGCGCGTCTCCGACGCGCTGCCGGAGGACACGATCTTTGTCGACATCGCGCGCACAGACGAGCACGAGGACTGGCGCACCATCACGGTCACAGGAGGCAGATTCGCATGAAAATTCTCGCTCTGGAAACATCGGCGAAGAGCGTTTCCTGCGCCGTCGTCGAAGACGGCGCGCCGCTCGCCTCCGCCTATCAGTGCACGGGGCTGACGCACAGCCGGACGCTTCTGCCGATGGTGGATGCGATGCTCAAAAACGCCGATCTGACGCTCGATGATATCAATGCCATCGCCATCGCGGCGGGGCCTGGCTCGTTCACGGGCCTTCGCATCGGCATTGCGGCGGTCAAGGGCCTTGCCTGGGCCGCAGACAAGCCGTGCCTCGGCGTTTCGACGCTCGAGGCCATGGCGCAGAATGCCGCGCACATCGACGGGCTTATCGTCGGCGCGATGGACGCGCGCCGCGCGCAGGTCTACAATGCCGTCTTTGAAGCAAAAGCCGGCTCGCTGACGCGCCTGACGCCCGACCGCGCGATCTCACTTGAAGAGCTGTGCGCGCAGCTCACGGGCAAGCAGCAGCCCATCACCGTCCTCGGCGACGGCGGCGTACTGTGCTATCGTTATTTAGAAGAGCACGGCGTCAAGTGCTCGCTCGCGCCCAGTATGCTCCTTTATCAGAGCGCCGTGGGCGTCGGCCTTGCGGCCGAGCGCTCCTATGCGCGCGGCGAGGCCGTGAGCGCGCAGGAGCTTCTCCCCGTTTATCTGCGCCCCGCGCAGGCAGAGCGCCTGAGAAGCTCCAAATTGAACCAGTAAGCAAAAACACATTAAAATATATTTTTTCGGAGGTCAAAGCAATGGAAGCCAAATTCAACGAGAAAGTACACATCATGAACCACCCCCTCGTCGCCCACAAGCTCACCATCATGCGCGATGAAAACACCAGCGTCAAGGATTTCCGCGAGCTCGTGTCCGAGATCGGTATGCTCATCACCTACGAGGCCACGCGCGACCTCCCGCTGACCACCAAGCACATCAAGACCCCCATCTGCGAGATGGACGCCCCCACGCTCGCAGGCAAGAAGTTTGTTGTCGTCCCCATCCTGCGCGCCGGTCTCGGCCTGGTCGACGGCGTGCTGCGCATGGTGCCCTCCGCCCGCGTGGGCCACATCGGCATGTACCGCGATGAAGAGACGCTCGAGCCCCACCCCTACTTCTGCAAGATGCCCAAGGACGTGGCCGAGCGCGACGTGATGATCGTCGACCCGATGCTCGCCACCGGCGGCTCTGCCTGCGAGGCCATCGGCGAGATGGTCAAGCGCGGCTGCAAGCACATCACGCTCATGGTGCTCGTCGCCGCTCCCGAGGGCATCAAGGCCGTTCAGGAGAAGTACCCCGACGTCAACATTTACGCCGGCGCACTCGATGATCATCTCAACGAGCACGGCTACATCGTCCCCGGCCTCGGCGACGCGGGCGACCGCATTTTCGGCACGAAGTAACTTCAATGAAACCGACTTACGTCGCTTTCATTGAGAAAGATTCGCGTCGCTCTGTGCCTCATTGTCTGCACAAGCAGACAATGCGACACTCGCTTTGCGCAAAGAGTAATTCCTGACGCACATGTCGTCAGGAATTACGATTTTAATTGTTTTCCGCCTGCGGGCGGAAAATGGTACGAAGAATCTTCACAATTTTGTCATTGCATTATTGTGTTCCATTCGTTATAATGATTGGGCATTTTCAATAGCACTTTTGCAAATCTGCAAAACCCAATAATTGAGAGGACTGAACAAACAAATGAGTGCATCCAGAGAAAAGAAGAGCCGCCAGGAGAATCTGGCAGGCGGTTATGTCGATCCCCGGACGAAGCGCGAAAAGGACGAGCAGGCGAAGGATCGCCGTAGCAATGCCCTGTATATCGCCATCGCCGTCATCTTCGTGATCGTCGGTATCGTCGTCACGGTCGCCAACTCCAAGGTGATCGAACGCAGCGCCGACGCCGTGACCATCGGCAACGAGACCTACACGGCCGCTGATGTAAGCTATTTCTACAACACCATTTACAGTAGCTTTGTCTCCAAGAACTCCTATTACCTGAGCGCTTACGGTTTGGACACCAGCAAATCGCTCAAGGAGCAGGACTGCCCCGTGACCGATGGCGGCACCTGGTACGACTATTTCCGCGATCAGGCGCTCGAGAGCCTCAAGTCTTACGCCCTGCTCGCGCAGAAGGCTGAGGCTGAAGGCTTTGACGCCAGCGAGGAAGTGGAGCAGTCCGTGCAGGAGACGCTCTCCGATCTGGATGCTTCTGCAGCTTCCGCCGGTTACACCCGCGCGCAGTACATCAAGGCCGTGTGCGGCCCGCTGGTCAACGAGAAGGTCTTCGAGCGCAACATCCGCATGATGGCGCTCGCGCAGGCTTACTCCAACAGCTACTCTGACTCCCTGTCCTACACCTCCGACGAGGTGCAGGCCGCTTATGACGCCGACCCCAAGAGCTATCAGAGCGTTGACATCGAGTACATCCTCTTCAGCTCCGGCGCCGGCAGCGATGCGACCGACGAGGAGAAGGCCCAGCTTCTTGATGAGGCCAAGCAGAAGGCCGAGACCGCCCTTTCCCGCTACGCGCAGGGCGAGGCGTTCGATGCCATCGGCGAGGATATGGAAGGCTCCTATGCGCACATTGGCTATGCCGCGAACGGCTCTTCCGACATGCTGACCTGGGCGTTTGACGACGCCCGTCAGGAGGGCGACACCACCGTCGCCGCCTATGGCGAGAAGGGTTATTACGCTGTGCTCTTCCACTCCCGCAGCCGCAACGACTATCACACGGTTTCCGTGCGTCATATCCTTGTTGACAGCGAGGAGAAGGCCAACGAGCTCCTGCAGCAGTACAACGACGGCGAGAAGACCGAGGACGCCTTCGCCGCGCTGGCCGTCGCCAACTCCACCGACTCCAACGCCTCCTCCGGCGGCCTGTACACCGATATCTACCGCGGCCAGACGGTCAGCGAGTTTGAGGATTGGTGCTTCGATTCCTCCCGTCAGGCGGGCGACACCGGCATCGTGCAGACGAGCTACGGCTATCACGTGATGTACTTTGTCAGCACAAATGAGAACCCCTACTGGTACGTTCAGGCGGAGACCTCCCTCAAGAGCGACGCCTACAACGAGTGGTACGCTGCCATCACCGATGGTGTGGAGGCCGAGCAGCTCAGCGGCATGAAGTACGTCGGGTAAATCTCCCTACTTACGACAAAATAAGCTGCCGGTTTCTGACCGGCAGCTTATTTCTTTTTGATTCTGACTTTTGAGGCGACACTATGGACAATCAGTTTTTACGCACGCAGATGCTCCTCGGCGGCGATGCGATGGACGCCCTGCGGCACAGCCATGTGGCCGTATTCGGCCTTGGCGGCGTGGGCAGCTACGCGGTCGAGGCGCTGGTGCGCTCGGGCGTCGGCGAGCTGACGCTCATCGACGACGACACCGTGAGCCCCACAAACTTAAACCGCCAGCTCGAAGCGCTGCACTCCACCGTCGGCCAAAACAAAACCGACGCGCTCGCCGCGCGCTGCCGCGACATCAACCCCGACGTCAGGCTGCATCTCATCTGTGCGCGCTACGACGCCGCGCACCGCGAGGACTTCTTCACCGCGCGCTATGATTACATCCTCGACGCGATCGACACGGTGTCGAGCAAGCTCGACCTCATCCAGACGGCGCAGGCTCGAGGCATTCCCATCCTCTCCGCCATGGGCACGGGGAACAAGCTGGATGCTTCGCAGCTATGCATCACGGACATCTCCAAAACGCGCAACTGCTCGCTCGCGCGCGTGATGCGAAAAGAGCTGCGCGACCGCGGCGTCAAGCACCTGCGCGTCGTCTACTCCCCAGAGCTGCCCGCAAAGCCCGAAGCGCTGGAAGCGCCCCCGCCGGGCCGCCGCAGTGTACCGGCCAGCTTAACGTGGGTCCCCGGCTGCGCGGGGCTGATGATGGCGGGCGACGTCATCCTGACGCTTGCCGGGTACGAGAAAGAGAAAGAAGGCGGCAGTCAATGATCCTGACCGGTACCATTGTCAACTCCTCCGCGATCGTCGCGGGCAGCATCGCCGGACTTCTGCTCGGCAAGTTTATCCCCGAGCGCTTCAGCGACGCAATGGAAAAGGGCGCGGCGCTCTGCGTGCTCTACATCGGCGTGGACGGCATGCTCGCGGGTGAAAACACGCTCGTCGCCATCCTTTCGATCTCGATCGGCGCGATCCTCGGCGAACTTTTACAGCTCGATGAACACATGCATCAGCTCGGCGACTGGGTCGAGCAAAAATTTGGCGGAAAAGGGTCGAAAGCCTCGCTTTCCGAGGGATTTGTCACGGCCTCGCTCCTCTTCTGCGTGGGCGCAATGGCCATCATGGGCGCACTCGACTCCGGCCTGACCGGCGACCATTCGACGCTCTACGCCAAGGCGCTGCTCGACGGCATCATTTCTGTCGTCTACGCCTCGACCCTCGGCATCGGTGTCGCGCTTTCAGCTATCCCTATCTTCCTCTATCAGGGTGCCATCGCGCTGGGTGCGTCGTTCCTCGCGCCGTATCTCACAGAAGCGGTCATCCTCGAGATGAAGTGCGTCGGCTCGATTCTCATCCTCGGCCTATCGCTCAACATGCTGGGCCTGACGAAGATCAAGGTGATGAACTACGTCCCTGCGGTATTCCTGCCGATCTTATTGTGTCGGTTTCTGTAAGCAAAAAGAAGCGTTCCATCGAATGATGGAACGCTTCTTTTTTACTCTTCCAAAATGAGCGGCAGGGCGCGGACGCAGCAGTGCTTCATGTCGACATGGCTGTCGTCTAAAAAACCGACGCCTTCGGCCTTCAAAAGTTCGACCTGACGGTTCGCGCCCCCGAAGGCAAATGCACTCGACACTTCCCCGTCCCGCTTGACGACGCGGTGGCATGGGATGACACCCGGCTCCGGGTTGACGTGCAGCGCATAGCCCACCACGCGCGCGAGCCGCGGGTTGCCGATGGCGCGGGCGATCTGCCCGTAGGTCGCAACGCTGCCGCGCGGAATGAGCCGCACCGCCGCGTACACTTTGTCAAAGGTCGTCATGCTTCTCCCCTCTTTTTGAGCCGGCGGGCAAGCAGCAGCCCGCCCACGATCAGGACAAGATAGAATAGGTAATATGGCAAGTCGCTTTGGAGCCAGTTTCCGGCACTCTCCCAAACTATCGGCCAGTCGCCCCCGTCCGCATACTCTCTCGACGTCGACCACAGATCCACCAGATAGCCAAGCATAGAGGCCAGGCGGGCGATCGCCAGCGCCGCACCGGCTGCGACAATGCCAAAACAGATCGGTCTGCCGCGCTTTTTCCAAACCGTACAGGCCAGCACAGCGGCGGCTATCGCCATTGCACCAAGGACGAAGTGCAGCGCCGTATACGACTCGAATCCCGTCCGCGCAACGCTCCACACCGCTGCCATCACAACAATCGTCATCACCAGCAGCAGCGCATCGTCGAATATGCCGCTCCGCCCGCGCGTATCGCCACCCTGCTTCTGCTCGGCTGCCTGCGGCGCGTCCTCCGATCTTTCCCAGATCAGATAATCTGTCGTCACGCCGAAGTAGGTGCAGATGGCGCGCAGCTTGTCGAGGTCGGGCGTCGAGTCGCCGCATTCCCATTTGCTGATGGCCTGCCGCGAGACATCCAGCTCCGCGGCGAGCTGCTCCTGCGATAAACCGCGTGATCTGCGCAACAGCTGTAATTTTTCTCCCAGGGTCATGTATTTGTCCTCCGTTTGCTTTGATGCGCCCAGTATAGCCGACTGCGGCGAAAAGCGCCACCAGTCAAGGCTTGCAAGTCCGCAACCAAACGTGGCAACGGAGATTTATTCCTCTTTTTTCTTGCTTTTCTTAAACAGCGCGCCCACGTCGACCTCCACCAGCACAAGGCTCGCGAGCATCAGCGCCGCGCCGATGTAGCCCTTGACGCCGATGCGCTCGCCCAGCAGGAAGAACGCGAAGATCGCCGAAAACACGGGTTCGAGCGTGAAGATGAGGCTCGCGCGGCTCGCCGTCGTGTGCTGCTGGAAGACGCTCTGGATCACAAGGCAGATGCCCGAGCACACGATGCCGAGAAACAGCGCCGCCGCCCAGACCTTTGCCGTACCCGGCAGTGCAGGCGTCTCCAGAAATACGGAGAGCATCAGCATCACCACGCCGACGACGGCGAGGTCGCATACGCCGAGCGCCAGCGGGTCGACCTTTTCATTCGCCACGGCCTTTTCTGTGACCATCAGGTCGACGGAGTAGAAAATTGCCGCAAACAGGCAGATGACATCGCCGAGCGCAGGCTTGAGCGTTTCGTTCAGCGTCATCAGCGCCAGACCGATGAGGCATAACACCATCGAGACGCCGAACTTCTTCTCCGGCTTTTTGCGATACACGATGAACTCCAGAATCGGCGTCGTCACGACCGAAAGCGCGCAGATGAAGCCCGCGTTCGACACGGATGTGTAAATGACACCGTAGGTCACGCTCGTGTACACGACGACGAGCGAAAGGCCCACTACAATGCTGTACTTGACGGTCTCGCGGCTCGCGTGGAAGACGTTTTTGCGAAACACGAATCCCAGCACGACAAACGCCGTCAAAAAGCGGAAGGCGTTGAGCGTCAACGGCTGCATATCCCTCAGACAGATCGCCGTCAGGCAGTTGGAAATGCCCCAGAAGCTCGTCGCCAGCAGCAGCATGAGATCTGCCCTGCGCTGATGTTCCATTGGTTTTCCCTCTCTCTTCTTAAAATCTCTCTTCTCTCATTTGTCAAACGGGCGCCTTGCGGCGTCCGTTTGATCAGTTGATTTTATCATGTCTATTAGGTTTTCGCAAGTGGCATGAGAAAAGAAAATGTAAGAATATAGATGCGCACGCTTTACTCTTTTTATTCACCAAAACCGCGGAGGGAGGCGGGAAAAACCGCCTCTCTCCGCTCCGCATCAGATCTTCTGCACCGGCGGCAAAAAGCCGCGCTTGGCGTTCTCCTCCGTGTCGTCTGACTCGTCGTAGGCGTCGTATGGCGCGGACGGGTCGTGCACCTTTTTCTTAAATGGCGAGCAGAGCTTATCGCGGTGCGCAAAGGCGAAGTAGAGATCGTCCGTCCAGCCGGTGTGGCCCGTCAGGATGACGGGCCGCAGGCCGCACGTGCGAAGCTTCTGCTCCAATTCCGCCAGCGACTTGACTGCGAGCTTGTTGCTCTCCGCCAGCGCGGAAATGAAGCTGTAGCCGCCGTCCGCGCCGAACCAAATTGTATCGCCCGTGAAGAGGTACCTGTCGTCAATGAGGTACACCATATGCCCCCACGTGTGGCCAGGGACCAAAAAGCATTCGATCTTAATGCCGCCGATCTCGAAGACCTCTCCGTCGTGCAGCAGCACCTTTTCGTTGTTGATCGTCACCTGCGGCAGCTTGTAGAGGTGGTAGATCACCTTGCGGCGCACCTCGCCGGTGAGATATTTGTTCTCGATCTCGCCGATATAGAGCTTCGCGTCACGGAAAAGGCCGGGGCTGTCCGCCTCCACCGCGCCGACATGGTCGGTGTCCTGATGGGTGATGAGGATATGGCGGATGGACTTCGGGTCGATGCCGAGCCAGCCCATCTTTTCCTCAAGACGGTTATAGTTGTAGCCCGCGTCGACCATGATGGTCGTCTCGCCCTTGCGGTAGAAAAAGATGTTCGCCACCCATTCGCGCACGCAGGCGACATGTTCATCGACCCAGCCGGTGTTCAGCGGCTTGAAGATCTCCTTGCCGCGGTACATCTTGCTCATTTCTTTTTTCTGAAATTCGGTAGCTTGCTTGGACACAGCAGATTCCTCCCTGTTTTTATTTTCAGTTCAATACCTCTAACTTTATGTGACAAAAAGCCGCACGCGGCGTTCACGCCCGCGGAAACAGCTCTTCGCACGCGCCGCGCGTCAGCGTTTCGAGCACCTGCGGATACAGCGCGCCGATCTGCTCCTGATGCGACACCGTGAGGATCAGACCGCGGATCGTCGCAGCGGCGAGCGCGATACCGCCGCGCGGGGTCAGGCCGCTCTCTTCCAAAAGGTCGCGGATATGTACCTCGTCGCTGTGATAGTGCTCGGCTTTCACCTGCACGGGGATGCGGCGTAGCAGATAGGCCGAGTCCTCCTCGATGAATTTCATCGTACCGATCTCGGATAAGCGGCTGCAGGCCATGAGCAGCACGTTCGCGATGCGCTCGTCGGGCGGCAGGTCTTTGCCCTCCTCCAGCGCCTGCTCGGCCACCTGATAGACCTCGCTGTGGATATCCTCCAGCACCTCGAAAAACAGCAGTTCTTTGGACGCGAAGTATTTATAGAACAGTCCCTTCGAGATGCCCGCTGCCTCGGTCAACTGCTCGACCGAGGTCTTGCGCAGCCCCAGCGTGACGGCGCAGCGGCGCGCCTCTCGCAGCAGCGTTTCGCGGATGGCCGCGTTCTCTTCTGCGGAAAAGGCCATTGGCATTCCCTCCTTTGTTGAAATTTTTGACCAATTCGGTTTATTGGTCATATTGTAGCATATTCCCTGCCGTCTGGCAAGTAAAAAGTTACTCTCATCTTTATTTTTACTGTATAAATACTTAATAAAACCATAGTTTTATCAATGCACTGCGTTATATATGTGCAGCACAGCCGCGAGGCCGGTATGGATGCGCACATCTCCAAGCCCTTCGAAGTCAAGACGCTCTGCATCCGCCTTGCGGCGGCTGAAGGACAAGCAGTAAACGCAAAAAAGAGGACATTCCGATTCTTTTCGGAATGTCCTCTTCCCTTTTCTTGTCACAGCAGGCCGTAGACCTCGTGCAGATCCCTGATCTCGTGGTCGATGCGGTAACCCTCCGGCGCTTTGATTCCCTCGGGATTGTACCAGCAGGTGACAATGCCCGCGTTGTCGCCGCCGCGGATGTCGCTCGTGAGCGAATCGCCGACGATCATCGTCTCACTCTTCTCGACCGGCCCAATGGCGGCGAAGACCTGGTCGAAAAACTCTTTTTTCGGCTTCTCCGCGCCAAGCTGCTCGGAGAGGAACACGCCGTCCATCAGCGCACCGAGGCCGGAGCGCGTCAGCTTCTTCGTCTGCGCGACGACCGTACCGTTCGAGACGACGCACTGGCGCACCTTGCCGCGCAGCGACTTGACGATCTCATAGCTGTCGTCGCGGTAGACGATGGTGTCGCCCAGACGCAGCTGGTAGGCATCGTTAAACTGCGTCGCGAGGGAAACGTCGATGCTCTCCTCCGCGAAAAACTCCTCAAAGCGGCCGACGAGCACCTGCGGCTTCGTGATCTCGCCGCGCTCGAGCTTTTCCCAGTATTTCATATTCAGGACGGAATAGCGCGCGACCTGCTCTTCCGAACATTCGCCAAGGCCAAACTCGACAAAAAGGCTCTGGATGGCGGCGCGCTCGGCGGCATCAAAGTCTAAAAGCGTGCGGTCCACGTCCCACAAAATCGTTTTGATCATAAGATATCTCCAAAAACAGTCAAAATTACTCTTTTTCCGCGTGCGCGGCGAGAACATCATACCACAGCAGGACTACGCCCGCAACGCCGATTTTCCGCCGCTTGCAGGAAAGATCATACCGTGGTAGAATAGCGGCAACGATTTTGGACAGAAAGGAACTTCTTTCTATGAATATCACCGTATATCTCGGTGCGAACAGTGGCAACGATCCGACGCTTGAGACGTCCGTGCGCGCACTGGGCCGTCTCATCGGCGAGAGCGGCAATGCCCTTGTCTACGGCGGGTCGAAAAACGGCCTGATGGGCGCGCTTGCCGAAAGCGTGCTGCGCGCGGGCGGCGAAGTGACCGGCGTGGAGCCGCAGTTTTTCATCGACAAGGGCTACGAATATGACGAGATCACGACGCTCATCGTCACGCGCGACATGACCGAGCGCAAGGCGAAGATGATCGAGCTCGGCGACGCGTTCATCGCCTTCCCCGGCGGCACGGGCACGCTCGAGGAGATCAGCGAGATCATGTCAAAGGTGTCGCTCAAGCAGCTCGCCGCGCCGTGCATCCTCTATAATCTGAACGGCTATTACGACCACTTGAAAGCCCTGCTCGCTCACATGATCGACATGGGCCTCTCCACACCCGAGCGGCAGGAGGGCATCTACTTTGCCGAAACGCTGGACGGCATTCGCGCGATCTTGAAGATTTGAGGAAAAGCCGCCTTCGGCGGCTTTTCTCTTTGCGCGGCGCTTGACAGGCCTCCTTCGCTGCGGTATGCTAAAAGAAACTTAAAGTTACTCACTGTGCTGCAACCTAAAGCGCACTTTCATTTCGGGAGGATTTCATGGTCTACACAGTCGGCGAGATGGCGAAAAAGCTGGACGTCCCCGCTTCCACGCTGCGCTATTACGATAAGGAGGGTCTGCTGCCCTTTGTGGAGCGCTCGTCCGGCGGCATCCGCATGTTTCAGGAATCGGACTTCGAGTGGTTACAGGTCATCGGCTGCATGAAAAAGGCCGGCATGTCCATCAGGGACATCCGCCAGTACATCGAGCTCGCCCTGCGCGGCGACGACACCATCGACACGCGCCTCAAGATGTTCACGCACCAGCGCGACGTGCTGCTCGCGCAGATGGAGGAGATGCGCCACACGCTCGAGACCGTGGAGTACAAATGCTGGTATTATGAAACTGCAAAGGCCGCGGGCACGATCGACGTCCCAAGGGATATGGCGGACGAGGACGTACCCGAGCGCTTCCGCGCCATCCGGCGCGAACTCAAGACGATTCCGCAGGAGTAAAGGCAAACTACTTTTCTGCCGGCAAGCAGGAAAAGGATAAGAATAGAAAAGTAAACTATGGATCGGATCAAGAAGAATTTTGGCTTTGGCTGCATGCGCCTGCCGATGATCGGCGAAGAGGTGGATATCGAGCAGACCAAGCAGATGGTGGACGCGTTTTTAGACGCAGGCTTCAACTATTTTGACACTGCGCACGGCTACATCCAGGGCAAGAGCGAAAAGGCGCTCAAGACCTGCCTGACAAGCCGCTATCCGCGCGAGAAGTACATCCTGACCGACAAGCTGACGGCGAACTATTTCAAGACCGAGGCAGACATCCGCCCGTTTTTCGAGAGCCAGCTCGAGATCTGCGGCGTTGAGTATTTCGACTTCTATCTGATGCACGCGCAGGGTCTTGTCAACTATGACCACTTCAAGGAGTGCCGCGCGTATGAGACGGCGTTCGAGCTCAAAAAAGAGGGCAAAATTTGCCACGTCGGCATTTCCTTCCACGACCGCGCCGAGGTGCTCGAGCGCATTCTGACCGAGTATCCCGAGATCGAAGTTGTCCAGATCCAGTTCAACTACATCGACTACGACGATCCCGCGGTGCAGAGCCGCAAGTGCTATGAGGTCTGCCGCAAATTCAATAAGCCCGTCATCGTCATGGAGCCCGTCAAGGGCGGCAACCTCGTGAACCTGCCTGAGAACGCAAAGGCCGTGCTTGAAGACCTGCACGGCGGCAGCCCCGCGAGCTACGCCATCCGCTTTGTCGCGGGCTTCCCCGGCATGATGATGGTGCTCTCCGGCATGAGCAACATGGAACAGATGCAGGACAACATCTCGTTCATGCGGGACTTCAAGCCCCTCGACGAAACCGAGCGCGCCGCAGTGGAAAATGTGCAGGAAATTTTCCACCGCAAGGACCTCATCCCCTGCACAGCCTGCCGCTACTGCACGGACGGCTGCCCCAAGCACATCTCTATCCCTGACCTCTTCGCCATTATGAACACCAAGCAGATTCACCACGACTGGAACGCGGACTGCTACTATGAAGATGTCCACACCGCGCCGGGCCGCATGGCGTCCGACTGCTTAAAGTGCGGCAAGTGCGAAAAGGTCTGCCCGCAGCACCTCCCCATCCGCAAACTGCTCGAGCAGGTCGCGGCAGAATTTGAAAAGGCCCCCGCAGCGAATTAAGCTCAAAATGTAAAATGCAGCACCGGCGAGAGAAAGATGGAAAACTCTCGCCGGTGCTGTTTGCTTGCACTGATCCTTGATCTTTATCATAACACCGCGCCGCAGTGTTTTTCTTGGTCTGCCGCTTTGGCGGTCCCGTCAAGAGTTATGCGCAAAATTGTTTGCAGGCTCCGGCTGAATGAAGTCAGCCGGCAATAGAGGCGTCGTA
>ENA-UEYF01002076-UEYF01002076.1-human-gut-metagenome-genome-assembly--contig:-NODE-2076-length-13928-cov-6.760162_pt1 | contig 13928 bp, 14 predicted proteins | sample MGYA00242902_ERZ507920 | MGnify/ENA primary metagenome ERZ507920 (study PRJEB26167, sample SAMN06115402) | human gut metagenome | host: Homo sapiens | place: China:Jiangxi | collected 2016-07-05...
TTTGGTTCGGAATAGTGTAGTGCTGGCGGTCTATCTCTTGTTTTCGGTTGCTTGCTTCCTTACCGTACATGAGCATTTTATCATGGCTTCAAGCTGTATGGTTCATATACGCGTAAGGATGTCTGCCGCATATTGAATTGGGCGAAGGATGAAAGCGCTGTTGTTTATGGCTATAGGGTTAAATACAATACCTGTCCGATATTTGTTACCTATAAAAAGGATGAAAATATCAGCGAAAGCACTAAATACGATGACAGATTTGCCAGTCCTACGATTTTTAACTGGCAGACGCGCAGCAGAGTTAATATTGATTCGCCTGAGGTTGTGGCGATTGAACAGCCGGAAACGCTAAAGCTTTTGTTTATCAAAAAGAGTGATGCTGAGGGCTCAGAGTTTTATTTTATGGGCGAAATGTTGCATAAGCAGAGCATCGGTACCACGATTACCGGCAATAAGGGCGAAAAGCTTTCTATTGTGCAAATGTTTTACGAAATGAAAACGCCGGTAGAGGCAAAGATTTATGATTATTTTGAAGGATGATAGCTTTTCCAGGCATTAAAAAACTACACTCCCGGAGGTACACCATGGAAAAACCAATAATTAGAGACGAAGCCTTTTTGGCACAAAAATCGCAGCCTGCAACCTTTATGGATATTGCAGTAGCGCAGGATTTATTAGATACGCTCGCAGCTCACGCGGAACGTTGCGTGGGCCTGGCAGCAAATATGATTGGCGTGCCAAAATGCGTTATTGCCGTAAATATCGGCCCTACGAATATTGCGATGCTGAACCCGGAGATTATCAAGCGCTCCGGCAAGTATATGACGGAGGAAGGCTGCCTGTCACTTGAAGGCGAGCGTGCTGCAGTACGCTACGAAAAAATTACCGTGGCCTATCAGGACATGCAGTTTAAAAAGTGCAAGCAAAGCTTCAGCGGCTTTACGGCGCAGATTATCCAGCACGAGATTGACCATTGTCATGGTATTATAATTTAAGCGCGGTGATGGCCCGAGAAGCTGCAAAGCGGTTGTTGAGTTAAAAAGAATGTTGAAGTTTATCTTAGAAAATATCGTCACTGCTCCCGAACGGCTTGGCCTGCCAACAGCGTATGCAGAGTCCGACGTGCTGCTTTACAGGCAGTACGGACGCTATGACACGGTTGCCGTGCAGCGCGAGGGTAGGCAATTACTCGAGCGTGCGGAAGCATTGCAGGAGGAGTATGACATCGCTGCATTGCCAAGGCTTGGCAAGCAATATGCTGAGTGGAGTAAAAAGCTGCAGCAGCTAAAGTTCAAACGCTTGCTGCATGGCGAGTTTGCTGCGGGCAAAGGCATTACGCTTTATGTGAATGCTATCAGGCAGGAATGTGCTGAGCATGGCTGGGATTACGCAGCCTATTATGATTCCGTGCTGGTGCATGAGCGTGTGCATCTGCTGCATTATCAAGCGGTGCTGGCGCACTTTGGCGCTGCCGGCGCAGCGGTGCAGAGTGCGGAGTACAAGCAGGCGCAGCGCTATTGGTACGGCCGGCAGACGGAGGCGGCGCAGGCTGCCGTGGTCAAGGAAACGTTGGCGGAGTTTGCCCGCTGGCTGTGGTGCCTGCAGCAGGGACAGCATAGTATAGCGCAGGCGTTTTTGCAGACGCCCGAGGAGGCGCGGACGTGCATTCCGTACTATCCTTATGCAGGAGTGCGGGGACTGTGCGCGTTGCATGCGAGTTCGCCGCAGGCGGCAGTGCGGGCGTACAGCGAGCTGTGGCAGCTGTCATTGACGAGCTGGCAGCAGGCGTATGCGCTGATAAAGCAGCTGAACGCAGCAAAATAGCAAAAAAATAACAGCCCAATTCTCAAAGCATGAGTTTTGGGCTGTTTTCTTATACAATTTTTTAGGCGAAGCCAAGCATTAAGCCGATTTGCCTTACAATAAACGCTACGCACCAGGCCACAACAAGCTCATAGCCCATAAGGCAGAGCGTGCTAGTATCGGAGTTCAGCTCGCGGCGGATGGTAGCCAGCGCTGCTACGCAGGGCGGATAGAGAAGGCAGAACACCAGGAAGGTGTAGGCTGTGAGCGGCGAAAAGAGGCTTGCCAGATCAGGCGCACCGCCGCTGCCGACTGCAAGCACGGAAAGTGTACTGATGACAACCTCTTTAGCGGTGATGCCGCAGATAAGCGAGGTTGTTGCCTGCCAACTGCCGAAGCCGAGCGGCGCAAAAATAGGCGCTGCCAGCTTGCCGATGGATGCGATAACGCTGTCGGAAGCGTCTACCATGTAAAAGCGCACATCAAAGTTTTGCAGGAACCAGACGATGATGCTGACGAGGAAAATAATCGTGAAGGCCTTGTGCAGAAAATCCTTGGCCTTTTCCCACATATGCATGATGATGTTGCGCGCCGTCGGCAGGCGGTAGGCAGGCAGCTCCATGACAAAGGGGACCGGCTTGCCACGGAACACCAGGCTGTTGAGCAAAAAGCCGGAGAGAATAGCAACGCAGATACCGGTGAGGTAGAGCGAAAGCATGACAAGACCGCCACTGTGCGGGAAGAAGGCGGCAATGAACATACCGTAGATGGGGAGCTTGGCGCTGCAGCTCATGAACGGGGTGAGCATGATGGTCATTTTGCGGTCGCGCTCACTGGCGAGGGTGCGCGAGGCCATGATTGCCGGCACGCTGCAGCCGAAGCCGATAATCATCGGAACGAAGGACGAACCGGAGAGACCGATTTTACGCAGCATCTTATCCATAACGAAGGCGACACGCGCCATGTAACCGCTGTCCTCCAGCATTGAAAGGAAGAAGAACAGGGTGACGATGGTCGGCAGGAAGGAAAGCACGGCACCGACACCGGAGAAGATGCCGTCGATAATCAGCGAATGCATCGGCGGTGCAATATCCAGCACGGTGAGCGTGTTATCAACCGAAGCTGTTACAGTATCGATAACATTGCTGAGGATGTCGCTGAGAAAGGCGCCGATAACGTCAAACGTGAGCCAGAATACAAGGCCCATGATAAGCACGAAAATAGGAATAGCATAAAATTTATGCGTCAGATAATGGTCGATTTTGACGGAGCGCAGCTGTGCTTCCGTATGCTTGGGCTTCTGCACGGTCTGCGCGCAGAGATCCTCGATATAGGCGTAGCGCATATCTGCCAGCGCCGCTTCCTTATCCGTTTTGAGGTTTTGCTCCATTTCGGTAACGAAGTGGCCGATGATATCGCATTCGTTTTCCGAAAGCTGCAAAGCCTTGGCGAAATCGCTGTCACCTTCGATAAGCTTGGTGGCAGTAAAGCGCAGCGGCAGGTTCTGGCGGCGTGCTTTAGTTTCAATCAAATGGGCGATACTGTGAATAGCGGTATGCACAGGACCGCTGCAGAAATCAAGGCGTTGTGGCAGCTGCTGGTTTTGCGCTACCTCTACGGCGCGGCGCAAAAGCTCGCCTACGCCCTCGCCGGAGTTGGCGGTGATGGGGACAACAGGTACGGTCAGCGAATCCTCCATTGCCTTGATGTCAATGCTGCCGCCGCTGCCGGTGAGCTCGTCCATCATGTTGAGGGCGATGACCATCGGGATATTCAGTTCAATGAGCTGCAGCGAAAGATAGAGGCTGCGTTCGATATTAGTTGCGTCGATGACGTTGATAATTGCGTCCGGCTTATTGTATAACAGCAGGTCACGCGTAACAATTTCCTCCGAGGTGTAGGGAGAAAGTGAGTAGATGCCGGGCAGGTCGATAACGCCTGAATCGGGCACGGCGAGAATCGTACCTTCTTTTTTTTGGACGGTTACGCCGGGAAAGTTGCCGACGTGCTGGTTACTGCCGGTGAGATAGTTGAACAGCGTGCTTTTGCCGCAGTTCTGGTTGCCGACGAGGGCGAAATGCAGCTTCATGCTTCGCTCACCTCCGGCGTAACGGTGATTTTTGCGGCTTCCTCCGCACGCAGTGTCAGCTCGTAGCCACGCAGGGAGATTTCCAGCGGGTCACCGAGCGGTGCGCGCTTACGTACCATGACGCGGGTGCGGGGCGTGAGTCCCATATCAAGCAGACGGCGACGCAGAATGCTGCCTTCGCCGCCGACCTTAGCGATGATAGCCTCCTGACCTAAGGGAAGCTTATCTAATGTTGTAGTTTCCATGATTTTGACCTTCTTTGATTGATTTTGCTTAAGCTTTAATTATATATATGAAGCATGAAGCGGTCAAGTAAAACAGGGGTTTTAGCGATAAACGTTAATTAAAAAATATGCAATGTAGATTTTGTTACAGCTTTACATGACGGTGCCGTTGGTGAGGCGGATTTTTTCTGCCTTGGCTTCTGCCAGCTGGCCCTGATTAATCATACCGTATTTATGCATAGCGGCCAGCACCAGCAGCTGACGTTTTTTGCAGCCCTCGGGGTTTTCCAGCGGATTGAGGCTGGTGGGCGCGTAGGGAAGCGAGGCGATGACGGCGGCCTCGGCCAGAGTCAGCGCCGAAGGTGCCTTGCCGAAGTATGTTCTGCTGGCCTGTTTAATGCCGGTGGAGCCTGCGCCGAAGTAGGTGGTGTTCAGATAAAGCTCCAGAATTTCGTCCTTGCTGTAATTATCCTCCAACATGAGCGAGAGCACGGCCTCTTCAATTTTACGCTCCATGCTTTGCTCGTGCGAAAGAAAAACGTTTTTGACAAACTGCTGCGTCAGCGTGCTGCCGCCCTGCACTACCTCGCCGGCGTTGATGTTGGCCAGTGCGGCGCGCAGAATGCCTTCTACGGCAATAGCACCATGATTATAAAAAGCGTGGTCCTCAATAGCAATCAGGGCCTGCGGTATATCGCGCGACATGGCATCAAGACTGGTCCAGTTTGGGTTTTGACGGATAGGATCGATAACCTCATCCATATTAAAGGCCAGATAGAATTTATGTACGGGCGAGGGCCATTCCTCCTTAGGAGGAAGCAGGCTGGTAAAAAGAGCCATAGCGGCGGATTTTTCGTGCTTGCTGACCTTCTGCTGTTCCTGCTGTACGGGGGTGGTAGACTGAGCCTTATCCGTAATGTTGTCATAACCCACCATGCCTATAAAAATAAGCAAAGCCATGATAATGATTTTAAACATAAGATACACCTCGTTAGTAATTTTGATATATTTTAAACAGTGACGTGTATAGCTTTCACGTCTATTGTAACAATAAAGTGTGAATTTGGCAAAAAATACTGGTATATTTACCTTTTAGGTAGTAAAATAAGATTGTAAAATGGATTATTGTCCCTTAAATTTTACAAAAAAATTCACAAAGTGCTTGCAAAATTATACAGTTTAGTTGTATAATTATCGAGTACAAAGGAGGATGGATATGAAAGCAAGTGTTATCGGTGCAACAGGCTATGCAGGAGTTGAGCTTCTGCGACTTCTGGACGGACATCCGGAAGCGGAAATTGCCGTGATTACCTCTGAAAGCAGTACAGGAGAGGCGATTGCTTCTATGTATCCGCATTTGTCGGGACGTATTGAAAAGAATCTGCAGTCGATGCAGGAGCTGGATGCTATTGCTGCAGCAAGTGATGTGATTTTTATTGCCTTGCCTCATGGCCATGCGATGAAGATAGGCAAGCAGCTGCGAGGCAGTAAGACCAAGATTATTGACCTCGGCGGCGATTATAGATTTAAGGATTACCATGTGTTTGAACAGTGGTACAAGGTGAAGCATGAGGACCCGGAGGCACAGGCTGTATACGGACTGACCGAGCTTTTCCGCGATAAGGTGCGCGGGGCGCAGCTGGTGGCAAATCCCGGCTGCTACACAACCTGCAGCATTCTGGCGCTGGTGCCGCTTTTAAAATATAAGCTGATTGAAACTAAGGGCATCGTGATTGATGCCAAAAGCGGTACGACCGGTGCGGGACGCAGCCTGAAGGCAGGCAGTCTTTACTGCAGCGTCAACGAAAGCTTTAAGGCCTACGGTGTTGCTTCGCACCGCCATACGCCGGAAATCGAGCAGATTTACAGTGAGTTTGCCGGTGAGGATGTAGTGATTCAGTTTACACCGCATCTGTTGCCTGTGGACCGCGGTATTTATGCAACCTGCTACGCACAGCTGAAGCAGGGCGTAACGGATGCACAGATTGAGGAGGCCTATCAGGCAATGTACGGCGATGAATTTTTCATCCGCCTGCGCGGTAAGGGAGTTTGCCCGGAATTGAAGAATATCCGCAGCTCCAACTATGTGGATCTTGGCTGGCAGACCGATAAGCGTACAGGCCGCATTATTGTGATGAATTGTATTGATAATCTGGTTAAGGGTGCTGCGGGACAGGCAGTGCAGAACATGAATGTGATGTTTGGCATTGATGAAGCTGCCGGCCTGCGTCAGCTGCCGCTTGTTCCTTAAGCTTGTTATAACTATTATACTATAAAATGGTGCTTAGCGGTGATGCCGCCGTAGAAGAAAAGATGTAAGCACCAAGGAAAGAGGGGAATCTCATGAAGAAATTTGAAGGCTGGGTGACTGCACCGCAGGGCTTCCTTGCTGCCGGCGTCAAGGCCGGAATCAAAGCCAGCGGTAATCATGATGTTGCTGTTATTTTCAGTACCGTGCCTGCTGCCTGCGGTGCGGTATTTACGCAAAATAAAATGTGCGCTGCTCCTGTGCTTGTGAGCCGCGAGGTCAACAAGCACGGCTACGCGCAGGCTATCGCCGTAAACAGCGGCTGTGCCAACGCCTGCACGGGCGAGCAGGGCTTGGCGGATGCCAAAAAAATGCAATCGCATACGGCAGAGCTTTTAGGCATCGCTCCGGAAGCTGTCTTTGTCTGCTCCACCGGTGTTATCGGCCAATTCCTGCCGATGGACAAGCTGCTGACCGGCATTGCCGATGCAGTAGACAGCTTGGACGAATGCGAGGGCGAAAGCTGCGCTATGGCGATTCAGACTACGGATACCTTTATCAAGCACGCTGCCTATGAAACGGAAATCGGCGGCAAGAAGGTAACCTTTGCCGGTATCGCCAAGGGTGCGGGTATGATTCATCCGAACATGGCAACTATGCTGACCTTTATTACTACCGACGCTGCCGTTGCACCCGATGTGCTGAAGCGTGCGGTGAAAAAGGCTGCCGACAAATCCTTCAACATGGTTGTTGTCGACGGCGATACCAGTACCAACGACAGCATGATTGTGCTGGCCAACGGTCTTGCCGAAAACGAAATTATTCTTTCGGAGGAGCATCCGGATTATCCGGCCTTTTTTGAAGCGCTGGTTGCCTGTGCTACCGACCTTGCCAAAATGATTGCGCATGACGGCGAGGGCGCTACCAAATTCCTAGAGGTAAATGTTACCGGTGCCGCAACCTGGGAGGATGCCAAAACCGCAGCGATGGCGATTGCCAAATCGCCGCTGGTAAAAACAGCCTTCTTCGGTGAGGACCCGAACTGGGGACGCATTGTCTGCGCTGCAGGCTACAGCGGCGCTGCCATGGAGGCAGATAAGGTAAATCTTTCTATCGGCGGTATCCGTCTGGTGGAAAACGGCATGAACTGCAATGTGCCTGCCGAAAAGCTGGCGCCAACTATGGCTGAGCATGATATTTCCATGAGCATCGACCTGGGGGCCGGTGAGGAAAGCGCAACTGTGTGGACTTGCGATTTTAGTTATGAGTATGTGAAGATTAACGGCGAATACCATACTTGAGCGACGCGATATAAGGCATCATGACGCAAAGACCCAGTTTGTCGCAAGCCTTGCGCAGCGAGAAACTGTTGGTCGTGCTAATGTCGCTTGCGACGAGCTTTACAATGGTTCCTCGACGTACCTCTAGTACGCCGTCGTCACCATTGGCTCGCATCTGATACCTTCTCTCGCGTCTTCAGAGAGAATGGGAAGCAATTAATAAATATAAACGCAAGACAAATATAAAAAATGAGGGAGGACATCACCTATGTTAATGAACGAACAACAAGTACATACCTTAATGGAAGCACTGCCGTATCTGAGCAATTTTAAAGATAAAACCATTGTCGTAAAATATGGCGGCAACGCTATGCTTAACGATGATTTGAAAAACAAGGTACTGCAGGATATCCTGTTTCTGCAATACGCCGGCATGCGTCCGGTAGTTGTTCACGGCGGCGGTCCGGAAATCAGCCGTCAGCTGGAGCAGGCCGGTAAAAAGAGCGAATTTGTCGGCGGTTTGCGTGTAACCGATGCAGAATCCGCAGCTATTGCCGAAATGGCGCTTGTAGGCAAAATGAACACCGACCTTGTCGGCCGTCTGAATGCTTTGGGTGGCAAGGCTGTCGGCCTCAACGGCAAGGATGCTAATCTGCTGAAGGCTAAAAAATATCTGGCTGATGTTTATGAAAACGGTGAGGTTAACCTGGTAGATATCGGCTTTGTCGGCAGCGTTAAGGAGGTCAACACCGATTTGATTAACTGCCTGCTGGACGGCGGTTATATTCCTGTAATCGCTCCGACCGGCGTTGGTGACGAGGGTGAAACCTATAACATTAACGCAGATGTTGCTGCCGGTGAAATTGCCGGTGCGCTGAAGGCAGAAAAGCTGCTGGTGCTGACTGATGTCCGCGGTATTTATTCCGCATATCCGGATGAAAGCAGCTTCATTTCCACTTTGAGCTTTGAAAAGGCTCATGAGCTTATTCTTAAGGGCAGCATTGACGGCGGTATGATTCCTAAGGTTCGCTCCTGCATTAAGGCTTTGAGCGGCGGCGCCAAGAAAACACATATTATTGACGGCCGTGCCGAGCATTCTATTCTGATGGAGCTTTTCAGTGACAAGGGCGTTGGCACCGAGGTAGTTAAGGAAATCTGACAGCAGTTTTTTTGCATGAGGGGGAGATATTCTTGACGATGGATAAAAAAACAATTATAGAAGAAACAGAAAAATATTATCTGCCTGTATTCGGCAGATATCCGATGGTTATGGAGCTTGGCCAGGGCTGCCGAGTGTGGGACAACGAGGGCAATGAGTATGTGGATGCCTTTGCCGGTATCGCTGTCAACAGCTTGGGCTACAATCATCCGGTGCTGGTGAAGGCTATCAGCGAGCAGGCTGCAAAGCTGATGCATTGCTCCAACCTGTATTATACTGAGATTCAGGCGAAGGCCTTGCGTGTTGTTGTCGAGGCTACCGGCATGGACCGCATTTTCTTTGCCAACTGCGGCGCAGAGGGCAATGAGGGCGCTATGAAGCTGGCGCGCAAATACGGCGTGAGCAAAGCACCTACGAAATATAAAATTATTTCTGCGGACGAATCCTTCCACGGACGTACCTTTGATACACTGGCTGCTACCGGCCATGATTATTATCATGTCGGCTACGGTCCGCTGAGTCCGGGACACGTGCTTGTGCCCTACGGCGATATTAAGGCGCTGGAGGCACAGATGGATGATGATGTCTGCGCTGTACTGCTGGAGCCAATCCAAGGCGAGGGCGGTGTACATGTACCGCCTGACGAATATCTGCAGCAGGTGCGTGCGCTGTGCGACAAGCATGATGCGCTGCTGATTTTCGACGAGGTGCAGACCGGTGTTGCGCGTACCGGCAAATGGTTTGCTTATATGCACAGCGGCGTGAAGCCTGATGTTCTGACCTTCGCCAAGGGCATCGGCGGTGGTTTCCCTGTTGCAGGCTTTGCTGTGCCGGAGCGTCTGGCGCATGTGTTTAAGCCCGGTGACCATGGCGGCACCTTCGGCGGTAATCCGCTGGCCTGCGCCGCTGTATACGCAACGCTGACTACTATCAAGTCCGAAGGACTGGTAGACAAGGTTGCGGAGAAGGGCGAATACTTTAAGAATGAGCTGCGTAAGCTGCAGGAAAAATATCCTGCTAAGGTTACCGATGTCCGCGGCTGCGGCCTGATGCTGGGCATGGAGGTTGCCGGTGAGGGCAAGCCGATTGTGGAAAGCTGCCTGGAAAACCATGTTATTGTGAACTGTACTGCGGGTAATGTTATCCGCATTGTACCGCCGCTGATTATCAGCAGGGAAGAAATTGATATTGTGGTTGCTGCGCTGGATAAGGCGCTGGCGGCCTGTTAAAAAACGAGAGGGGATAAAAAATGAGTTTAAAAGACAAAGACCTGATTTCTATTCATGACCTTAGCGTAGGCGAGGTCGCAACAATTCTTGATGTGGCAAAAAAATTGAAACGTAAGCAAAAGGCCGGTGAGCCTCACCAGTATTTGAAGGGCAAAACTCTGGCTATGCTGTTCTCCAAGGCTTCTACACGTACCAGAACCTCTTTTGAGGTAGGCTTCTGGCAGCTGGGTGGCCATCCGATTTATCTGAGTGATTCCGCTTCCCAAATCGGCCGTGGCGAACCGATTCGCGATACCGCGCGTGTACTTTCCCGCTTCGTTGACGGTATTATGATCCGTACCTTCTCTCACGATTCCGTTATTGAGCTGGCTAAATATGCAAGCGTTCCCGTTATCAACGGCTTGACCGATTTGCTGCATCCCTGCCAGGCTCTGACCGATATCTTCACTATTCAGGAGAAGATGAAGGTGCTCAAAGGCCGTAAGCTGGTTTATGTAGGCGACGGCAATAACATGGCACACTCTCTGATGTTTGCCTGCGCCAAGGTTGGCATGAACATGATCTGCGCCAGCCCGAAGGGCTATCAGCCTGACCCGGAAATCCTGCGTCTGGCGCAGGAGGACGCTGCCCAGACCGGCTGCAGCATTACCGTAGAGGAGGACCTCTTCAAGGCTGCCAAGGGCGCCGACGTGCTCTATACCGATGTATGGACCAGCATGGGCGAGGAAGCGGAGCGTGAGGTTCGTTTCAAAGCACTGCATAATTATCAGATTAACCAGGCGCTGCTGAACGAAGCACGTCCGGAAGCAATCGTTCTGCACTGCCTGCCCGCACACCGCGGTGAAGAAATTACCGAGGAAGTGCTGGAAGGACCGCAATCTGTTGTATTTGACCAGGCAGAGAACAGACTGCACGTACAAAAGGCTATTATGGCACTGCTGATGAGCGACGAAGTACTCTAAATCAGGTCTTGAATGTATAAATATAACGGCTGAGCGTATAGTTTATATGCTTAGCCGTTCTTGTATACAGACAAAATTTTCTGAAACAAGCTATATTTTAGGTTTTTTGTTACATCTAGTACACAAAAAGTATTGTATACATGCGCTTAAATACTTGATTTATGCATAAAAAGGGTATATAATACAAGAAGTTTGTAAGTTTATTCACTAATTCATAGCATTATACAGAAATGGGAGGCTATTATAATGAAAAAAGAAGATATTAAGAAAGTAGTTCTGGCTTACTCCGGTGGCCTTGATACATCCGTAATCATCCCCTGGCTGAAAGAGCATTACAACAACTGCGAAGTTATCGCTGCCTGCGCTGACCTTGGCCAAGGCGACGAACTGGAACCCGTTCATGACAAAGCACTGAAAACCGGTGCAAGCAAATGCTACATCATGGACCTGAAAGAAGAATTCATCAGCGACTATGTATGGCCCACCGTTAAGGCCGGTGCTGTATACGAAAAGAAATATCTGCTGGGTACTTCCTTCGCTCGTCCGCTGATTGCTAAAAAATTAGTTGAAATCGCTGAAAAAGAAGGCGCTGACGCTATTGCTCACGGTGCTACCGGCAAAGGCAACGACCAGGTTCGTTTCGAACTGTCCGTAAAGGCTCTGGCTCCGCAGCTGGCAATCATCGCTCCGTGGCGTGAGTGGGAACTGCGCAGCCGTGACCAGGAAATCGACTATGCTGCAGCACACAACATTCCTATCCCTGTATCTCATGACCATGACTACTCCATGGACCGCAACATGTGGCATCTGTCCCATGAAGGCAGCGACCTGGAAGATCCGTGGAATGCACCGAAAGATGAATTGTTCATCGTTACCAACATTCCTGAAAAAGCTCCTGATAAACCGGAATATGTTGAACTGGAATACGTTGAAGGCGTGCCTGTAAGCGTTAACGGTGAAAAACTCAGCCCGGCTAAGCTCGTTGAAAAACTGAACGAAATCGGTATCCGCAACGCTGTTGGTATTACCGATATGGTTGAAGACCGTCTAGTTGGTATGAAATCCCGTGGCGTTTATGAAAACCCTGCCGGCGCTATCATCTACTACGGCCACAACGATCTGGAAAACCTTTGCCTGGACCGTGCAACCCAATCCTTTAAGCAACAGGTTTCCATCCGTTATTCCGAGCTGGTTTACGATGGCATGTGGTTCAGCCCGCTGCGTGAGGCTCTGGATGCTTTTGTTAACGAAACTCAAAAAACCGTTACCGGTACTGTTCGCATGAAACTTTATAAAGGCAACATCTACAGTGCAGGCGTTAAATCCCCGTACTCCCTGTACAGCCAGGAATATGTAACCTTCGGCGAAGACGAGGTTTACAACCAGGCAGATGCTACCGGCTTCATCAACCTCTTCGGCCTGCCGCTGAAAGTAAGAGCGCTGATGAAGAAAGGCAACCTGAAATAATGGCTAAGCTTTGGGGCGGTCGTTTCAGTAAGAATACGAACGAATTGGTGGACGCATTTAATGCGTCCATTGATTTTGATAAACGCTTATATCACGATGATATCCGCGGTAGCATTGCTCATGCCGGTATGCTGGCTAAATGCGGTATCATTCCGGCAGAGGACGGGGAGAAAATCATTGCCGGTCTGAAAGACATCCTGGCTGATATTGAAGCAGGCAACTTCCATTTTGACGTTGCGCTGGAGGACATTCACATGAATGTGGAAGCGCGTCTGACCGAACGCATCGGTAGCGCCGGCGCCCGTCTGCATACCGCACGCAGCCGTAACGACCAGGTTGCACTCGATATGCATATGTATATGAAGCGTGAGGTTGCCGAAATTGCCGAGCTTTTGCTTAAATTTGAGGAAGCTCTCTTAACAGTTGCCAAAAAGCACGAAAAAACTCTGATGCCGGGTTATACCCATCTGCAGCGTGCGCAGCCGATTACCTTTGCTCATCATATGCTGGCATATTTCAATATGCTGCAGCGTGACTTCCGCCGCCTGCTGGGCGTTTGGGAAGGCGCGGACATGATGCCGCTGGGTGCCGGTGCGATTGCAGGTACCACGTTCCCCATCGACCGCTTTATGGTTGCGGAGGAGCTGAACTTCGGCACAGTTTATCCGAACAGCATGGACGCAGTAAGCGACCGTGACTATATCATTGAATTCCTTTCCTTTGCTTCCACTCTCATGATGCACATGAGCCGTCTGAGCGAGGAAATCTGCCTTTGGAGCAGCACCGAATTCGGCTTTGTTGAGCTGGACGATGCTTTTGCCACCGGCTCTTCCATGATGCCGCAGAAGAAGAACCCTGATATTTCCGAGCTGGTACGCGGTAAAACCGGCCGTGTGTATGGCCATCTGATGGCTATGCTGACTACGGCTAAAGGCCTGCCGCTGACCTATAATAAGGACCTGCAGGAGGATAAGGAAGGCTTCTTCGACGCTATCGACACCGTTAAATTCACGTTGGCTGTTTATCGTGATATGATTCTGACAATGACGGTTAATGTGGACAAGATGGCACAGGCTGTGAGCAAGGATTTCTCCAATGCCACCGACCTGGCTGACTATCTGGTACGCAAGGGACTGCCCTTCCGTCAGGCACATGAGGTTGTCGGCAAATGCGTTGCTTATGCAATTCATCAGGGCAAATTCCTGCCGGAGATTTCTCTGGAGGAATACAAGCAGTTCTCCGACCTTTTCGAGAGCGATTTGCTGGTAGCTCTGAAGCCCGAGCATTGTGTAGAAGCACGTAAATCCTACGGCGGCCCTGCTTTCTCCGAAAACGAGAAGCAGTTCGCTATCGGTGACAAGGTGCTGGCTGTGCAGCAGGCTAAGCTGGAGGAGCTGCAAAGCAAGCTGTAAAAATTTAATAGAGCAAAATTATAGAGGCTGTCACGAAAGTGGCAGCCTCTTTGCT
>ENA-UEYF01002084-UEYF01002084.1-human-gut-metagenome-genome-assembly--contig:-NODE-2084-length-13853-cov-4.036077_pt1 | contig 13853 bp, 7 predicted proteins | sample MGYA00242902_ERZ507920 | MGnify/ENA primary metagenome ERZ507920 (study PRJEB26167, sample SAMN06115402) | human gut metagenome | host: Homo sapiens | place: China:Jiangxi | collected 2016-07-05...
TGATGAATATATTGGTCCGAATGAAATTTATGTGACAATTTAGAGTTAAATCGAGAAAGCGGGCGGTGCTGTTGCACCGCCCGCGTTTTGTTTCTTTGGCGGGGTAGCGCGCTGCTAAGAAAACCAGACAAAAAGGAACAAATTCCGTTGACACGCCTGCGGATTCTGGGTAAAATTACACAAAGCCTGCGCGAAAGCGGGCAAGTTTTGTGTGATATTTGCAAAAGCGGGGTAAAGGACCATGAAAGAAGGCGTAAAGAAAAGCATATCCCTCATCCTTGTGCTGACGCTGCTGGTGCAGCTGCTGCCGGTGGTGGCATTCGGTGTCGGCGACGAAACAAACGATCTGGACATCAGTACAGACAGCGAAACGGTGTCCATGAAGGACGACGATGCGGAGATCGTCGGCGAGGAGGACGCGCTGCGCGAGGAGTCCGTAAAGCATTTCCGGCTGCGGGACGGGGGCTACATGCTGGTGGAGTACGAGACGGCAGTGCACTACCAGACGGCGGACGGGTCCTGGGAGGAGATCGACAACACGCTGCAGAAAACCGGTCAGCAGTATGTTGCCCAGGCGGGAGACATGACGCGGAAATTTGCCGCGTCGCTCGACAGCGGCTTCCTGTTCGAGACGGCGTATCAGGGGCAGAGCGTGTCGATGTCGCTGGCGCGGCGCAGCAGCCGCGACGTTGTGGCGGTCGCGCCGGACGTTCCAGCAGCGGAGGAAACGGCAGCCCCCGAAGAAACAGCGGCATCGGAGACTGCCGACCAGCTGCAGGAGGCGGAGCAGACGGAGGCAGACCAGACGCAGGAGCCCGCGGAAGCCGCGGCGGAGACGGATGCGCCGCAGCAGGAGACGGCAGAGGAGCTGCCGCTGCTGGACGACGCGGCGTATACGCTGGTCACGTCCACGGCGGCGGCCAGGATGGAAAACCCGGGGGCCAAAATGCGCACCTTCAGCAAGCTGGCGGAGAAAGACAAGATCCAGCCGCAGAAAATCCGCTCCAGCGTTGCGTTCGACAACGTGATGGACGGCGTCAGCCTGCTGTACCAGAACTATGGATATAACGTAAAAGAGAGCATCATCATCGAGAAGCCGCAGGAACAGTATGCCTACTCGTTTGTGCTGAACCTGCAGGGCCTGACGCCGACGCTTGAGGCCGACGGCTCTGTGCTGCTGCGCGGTGCCGACGGCGAGCCGGTCTACGAGATCCCGGCACCGTATCTGGCGGATGCCGACGGCGCAACGTCACTGGAGGATGCCGCCTACAAGCTCGAGCGCGTCTCGGGCGGTTATCTGCTGACCGTGGAGGCGGACCCGGAGTGGATGAACGCGCCGGAGCGTGCCTACCCCGTGACGCTCGACCCGACGATCCTGCTGCACAACAAGGGCAACGTTCTGACGACGTTCATCCGGTCGGCATGGCCGGGGTCTGTTGCCCCGAATTCTGCAGATCAATTTGTCGGGTATAGGGCAAACGAAGGATATGATGCCTGTAATATTTATGTTCAGTTTGCAAACCTGCCGGAGATTCCGCAAAATTGTGTTCCAATTAGCGCGCAATTGGCAATGTATAACGCCGGCTTTTTCACATCCGATGGTGTAGGCTGTGCGGCTCCGGATGGATCATTGACGGTGGAAGCGCATGAATGGCCCGCTGCGGTTAGCGATGTTTCCGGTCTGACTTGGTATCTGGTCCATTTTGGCTCTACACCTGTTAACGAAGAAACCATTGACTACCAAAAATTAAGTAAGGAAACTCTTGGGGAATACGTCACATGGGACATCACGCGCACGGTCATGCAGTGGTACCAGAAGCAGAACGAAGGCGACACGAGCGGCGGGCGCGGCGTACTCCTCGAGGGAATTGACGGTCGTGAGAATTATCGCGTAGCGAACCTGATCGGCAGCGGATACCACGACCACAGCCCGTATTTTGCGGTGTACTACCGCAATCCGGTCGGTCTGGAGAGCTATTATACCTATCAGGAGGCATCGGCGGGAAAAGCGGGTGACCTCTCCATCCACAACTTCACGAACCAGTTTACGCTCGACCGTGCGGATGTCTCCCTCTCGCTGGAGCCGGCATCCTATGCGCTGCGCCACATCTATAATAGCGCCACCTCCGGCATCGAATTTTCCAATAACGAGGCGGGCGGTATTCACACCTGTGACTACACGTCCATGCAAGTCGGCGTCGGCTGGAAGCTCTCTGCGCAGCAGACGGTGGTGGAGTGCAAGGTCGGCGACGAGACGTATCTGGTCTACAACGACGAGGACGGCACCGAGCATTACTTCAGCGAGACGGCAACCAACACCTATGAGGACGAGGACGGCCTCAGCCTGAAGATCGTCAAGTCCACCAGCGGCGGCAATACGATCTATACCATGACGGACATGGACAAGTACCACACGTGGGTGTTCCACAACGGCTACCTGATCTCCGTTACGGACAACAACAGCAACACGATCTATTTCGCCTACAACGCAGCGTACAGCAGCGGCGGCAGCGCGTGGAAGCCGGTCAAGGGTTCTGCCAGCAACCGGCTCGTGCAGATCGTCATGGACATCAACAGCGGCAGCAACGACAATCCGAGGACGCCCCAGACGGTCGCGAACCTGACCTACAGCGGCGACCGGCTCTCCAGCGTGACGGACTACGCCGGTCGCAGCACGAACTACAGCTACGACTCCGGCGGTCACCTGACGCAGGTGACCTATGCAGACGGCACGTCCGTGTCCTACGCGTATAACGGCAGCGGCGGCCGTCTGTCGACGCTGTATGATGCCGAGAGCCAGTACGGACTGGACATTACCTACACCTACAATCTCGGCGTCGTGTCCACGTTCCGCGTGCAGGAATTTGCCAACACCTCGGGGGCGAAGCAGACCGGCAGCGCCTTCCATGCCTACCGCAACGGCATCCACCAGACGTCGTACCGCTTCTACGGGCCGGACCATACCCGGGACACGGCCGACGACACGGTCATGACCTGCGTGCTCGACCATTTTGGTAAGACGATCTGCACCTATGACAGCAACACGGACTACTCAGAGATCATCGGCACCAGCGCCGCCAACTATACGGACAACAGCGGCACCAGCAAAACGAACAACCGCCTGACCGGCGCGGCGGCTATGGGCATATCGTCGTTCAACATGCTGTCCAACTCCGGATTGGAGACCTGCACAGGCAACGCTGCGGACAACTGGGCGCAGCTTTCATTCAGCACGTCTGCCTCGGCGGGTACACAGTCCGGAAACAAGGCGCGCCTTGGCAAAGCCTCAATTAAAACCACGGCGCGCGGCAGCGGCATGTATCAGGAAGCCACCCTGCAGGCAGGCACAACGTACACCTTCTCAGGCTATGTGAACACATGCGACATGACCGCGTTTGATTCCAACGGCAGCGTGTATCTTGCGGCACTCACGGCCGATCAGATCACGGATCTGTCGCAGGCGTGTGCCTCGCCGTGGAAAAGCGAACAGGTGAACTACAAAACGGATGCCTCGATCAACCGCGGCTGGGAGAAGATCAGCGTGACGTTCACGCCGGAGACGTCGGGCACATACTACATGGCGTTCCTGCAGGATCGAGCGGACGGCACGGCCTATTGCGACGACCTGCTGCTGGAAGAGAGCGAGGCCGCCTCCGAGATCAACCTGGTGCAAAATGGCAGATTTGTGTGGCTCGTCAACGGGAAACCGGAAGGCTGGGTCCCAAACAGCTACACGATCAGCGATGAGCACCCGTTCGGCCAGTCGCTGAGCAAATCCATGCGTGTCAGCAACACGATGAACGGCTACGCGCGCACGCACCAGGTCATCCCGCTCAATCTCCTGGCAGATGAGGCGACGTTCCTGCTCTCCGGCTGGGGCAAGGCAAACTCCGTCGGCGGCACGGCCCGCAAGCATGAGGACGGCGACGAGCGGTATTTTGGCCTTGTCGCGGAGATTGCCTACACCGACGGCACGACCGAAAACCAGTACGTGAGCTTCAACGGGGACTACGCGGGCTGGCAGTTTGCATCGGGCGTCATCGTGCCGGGCAAGCGCGACAAGTGGGTCCAAGAGATCACGGTGCGCTGCGCCTATGACTACAACGCCAACGACGCGTACTTCACGAACATCAGCCTCGTGCTCGAACCGGCGGAGACCTACAGCTACGACAGCAAGGGCAACCCCATCGCGGCAACGGACGGCAGCGCCAAGACGGCCAGCGAGTTCTTCGCCGACTCCCAGCGCCTCAAGAGCTACACCACGCCCGGCGGCGCAAAGCACACGCTGGGGTACGACGCAAGCAACAACCTGCAGGAGGATACGCTGGCCGGCCTGACGAATTATACCTACCACAACACCTCCGGCAGCCCCACGACGAGCATGACGCGCAAGGGTTACAGCGGAGATTACCTCAAGTCCCAAAATATCTACGACAGTACCGGCTGTTTCCGCACGGCATCCGAGGATGCTAACGGTGTCACGACGCAGTATGGCTACGATGCCGGCACCGCGCACCTGCTTTCGACGACGGCGGCCAACGGTACGCGGCAGGACTACCACTACTACAACAACTCCGACCGTGTGGATTTCACGTACATCGACGGCAAAGCCTCCATGGAGTACGTCTACACGCAAGGGCAGATCTCGGATCTCATCCGCAAGGCGTACCTAGGCACGACGGGCTTCTGGCAGCACTACCTGCTGGGCTACGACGCCTTCGGCAACATGACGCGCGTGCAGGTCTGCGCCTCAAGCGCGGAGCGAGAGGGGTATACCGCGCCCGTCACCCTCGCGTCGTATACATATGAGGGCAACGTCAATAACGGCCGGCTGGCCACGATGACCTACGGCAACGGCGACAGTGTCAGCTACACCTACGACGCGTTTGACAGGCAGCGTACCGCCGCGTATAATGACGGCACAACATACCACTACGATTACAGCGGCGACAACGACCTTGCGCGGCAGTACGTCACGGACGGCAGCGGCGCGGTCACGGAGCAGTACAGCTACCAGTATGACAGCCTCGGCCGGCTCATCCATTCGCGCCAGTCGACGGGCGGCGGCACACTCGTGCAGCTCACGCAGCACATGTACGACAACGCAAACCGGCTCACATCGCAGTCGTGGCAGTTCGGCGGCGACACGTTCCGGCAGAGCTATACCTACACCGGCCAGAATAGTGACGGCAAACAGGTCGATGGCACGATCAGCGCCATCACGACCACGATTCCGGGCCGGAGCGCCATCACGTCTAAGTACGAGTACAACGACCTCCGCCAGCTTGAGAAAAAGACGGTCACGGTGCCCGACCAGAACGGGAAACAGACTAAGGTCTATGACCGCACCTATACCTACGACCGCATCGCGGCTGACGACGGCTGCAACCGGATGGGCACGCGTCTGGCGAGCACGGGCTATACGTTCGGCTCAAGCAGCCGCAGCTTCACGTATACCTACGACGCAGCCGGCAACATCTCCAGGATCGTCACTGCGGGCACGAGCGTGCCCAAGGCGGCGCAGTTGAAGGAGTATGGCTACGACGCGCAGGGCCAGCTGGTGTCTGAGAAGAACAGCAGCAAGACGACCTTCCTCTATGCCTACGATACGGCGGGCAACATCCGGAGTATTACGAAAGACGGCACGGTCACAAAGTCCTTCGGCTACACCAACCCCTCGTGGCCGGATCTGCTCACGAGCGTGACGGCGAACGGCACGACCAAGGATGTCCTGTATGAGGGGCAGTCGCAGACGAGCGACCTCCCATCCTCCGGCAACCCCATCACGTACTACAACGGCAAGGACTATACCTTCACGTGGACGAAGGGCCGCCAGCTCGCCTCCGCGACGGTGGACGGCAAGCAGGTCTCCTATACTTACGACATGTCCGGTGTCCGCAGCGGCAAGCAGGTCTACACGACCTCCAACCAGCGCACGACGACCTATACCTATACCACGCTCTCCGGCAAGGTCATGCGGCAGACTTGGGGCAACAAGTCCCTCGAGTTCGTGTACGACGACGGCAACCAGCCGTTCGCCATGATCTACAAGCACGGCCAGACAACGGAGCTCTACTACTACGTCCTCAACGCGCAGGGCGATGTCATTGCGCTGCTGAACGCGAACGGCGCGCTCGTCGCGTCTTACAACTACGGCGCGTGGGGCAACTACTCCGTGCATGGTGCTGACGGCAAAAAGACCACGGATCCTACCTTCATCGGGCACATCAACCCGCTTCGCTACCGTGGTTACTATTACGACCGTGAGACGCGCCTTTACTACCTCCAGAGCCGGTACTACGACTTTGCCAACTGCCGGTTCATCAATGCGGATGCATATGCTACGACGAATGCAGGGAGCTTTCTGAGTTGCAATATGTTCGCGTACTGTGGAAACAACCCGGTTAATCGCGCAGACCAAAGTGGAACGTTCTGGAAAGAAATCGGAAGTTTCTTCAATAAAGTTGGTACAGCAATTGCAGGTTTTGCAAAAGCAACATTTGGTGCAGGTAGTTCACTATCAGCAACTATTACAAAAACGGAAGTTGAATATTTGCCTGATCCTTTACCCATTACCGTAAAGTTAGGCACAAAAACTACGCAAACAATTTCAAAGCACGGCAATTCCTCAAAGCCCATTTCAGTTTATGCTAAGGGTAATGCTGAGCATCCAATTAAATCATCATCGGCAGGTATAAAAATAAACATAGCAAAATTCACATTGGATATCAGCATGGGACTTGATAATATTGGAATTTCAGGCTCGCTTTCAAATGGCAATACAACAAATAGTTTTGGCTTAAAAGCAAACCTGTCAGAATTAAAAGTTGGCTTTGAAGGATCAACTGCTGTCAAATGGGACAATAACACCGAAACCACTTATACCAATGTGAGCGTTAGCGGGTGGGCTATTGCTGCGGCGTATGTGTTTATTACAACAGGACAGTCAATGCCATCGCCGTTATATGCGTACGAATATTAGAAAGGAAAAATATGTTATTTGCAACAATAAGGCTTATATTTTTTGGTATAGCGTTCACTATAAGTTTCTTTTTCATAAGGAAATCTCACTTGGTTTATAAACGTCGGTGCTCGATAGTTGCGTTTGCGGCAACCGTAATACTGACAACGATTTCTGCATTGATACCAATAGAAAATGCTTTTGTAACATTTTCGTCGCCTAAATCAGCATACAACTACAACCATTCTGCAAGTGTAGAGCTAATCGTGGATGGTAATGAATCTGATTTTGTAGTTGGGGCAAAAGGTGAGACTGATGTTTATGCTATTGTTACATCGCTTGACAAGGGCACACAGCCCTTTGTCGTGTGCGATGGATAAGTAAAAGTCAAATTTTCCACTCAATCGAAACGTGTTCGTCGGTTGCGCGGATCTGTGAGATCAGGCCGTCGGCAACCTGCCGCCTGTCCTCAAAGTCAATTTCTTCCCATTGGTTGAGGTAGACCGACAGCCGCTCGATCTGCTCCGGGGACATGATTTCCGCCGACAGCGCCGCGATCTCTTTTGTCAAGGCTTGGCGGTGTGTGTCCAGCTCCTCGATTTTGCTGTTGGCATAGGACAGCAGCACCGCATTAGCCCCGGTCAGAGTATTCAGCAGCTTTTCAATCTCGTCCTCCACGCGGGCAAGCTCCATGTTCAGCGCGGTCAATTTGGGATTGACCGTTTCCCGCTTTGCCGTCAGCGTCTGGAACTCGGACAGCTTCTTGACCATTTCGCTGTACAGGAACCTTTCAAATTCCCGTGTACGGAGCGTCCCGCAGCCGTCACAGCTTTTACTGTCGGCCCGCTTGGAGCAGCGGAGATACTGAACGCCTGTCGGATTGCCGACGCTCATAAGCGCGTATCCGCAGCGGCCACACTTGACCTTTCCGGCAAGCCATGTGTTCTTTGCCTTTCGCCCGCCTTGGAACGTCTTGTTCGCCATGAGCTTCTTCCGGCAGCGCAGCCATGTATCAGACGATACCAGCCCCTCGCTGGGAGCAAGAACAAGTATCTGATCTTTCAGGTGCTTGTTTTTTCTTTCCTGCACATCCCGGCCCTGATAGAGATAGCAGCCGTTTGTTCCGGCAAAATCTGTCGCTTCATTGACTACCACCGTCCCCTGACTTTTGAAGAACTCGTACATATCGAGGTCGGCCTGCGCGTAAATGGGATTTCTCAAAAGCTGGGAGATAAAGCCCCGTGTCATTTCCTTGCCGTAGATCAGGATGCCCTCGTCGGCAAAGTAACGGGCGATGTCCCCGAAAGAGGTTGCGGGCTGAGAGTACATTTCAAACATCAGCTTTGCAATATCTGCCGTTTCCGGGTCAGGCTTCATCATTTTTGTACGGATGCCCTCAATGGTGGTCGGCTCCAGTTGGAAGCCGTAGGGGGCCGCGCCGCTCATGTGAAAACCGTGCTGGCAGCGGGAATAGTAGGCATCGGTCACGCGCTTCTGGATGGTTTCACGTTCAAGCTGGGCGAATACAATGCAGATATTCAGCATGGCCCGCCCCATCGGGGTGGACGTGTCAAACTTCTCCGTGGAAGATACGAACTCAACATTGTATTCCTGAAAAGTTTCCATCATGGTTGCGAAGTCCAGAATGGAACGGCTGATACGATCCAGCTTGTAGACCACCACGCGCTTGATCAGGCCCCGGCGAATATCGGCCATCATTTCTTGGAACTTGGGCCTGTCGGTATTCTTGCCGGAATAGCCCTTGTCGGTGTACTTGCGGAAATTGCCTCCTCTCAATTCATACTTGCAGAACTCAATCTGGCTTTCAATGCTGATACTGTCCTTGCGGTCAACGGACTGTCTGCCATAAATGGCATCTTCACGAATAATCATTTGGTGCTCCTTTCCGTGTAGGAGCTACCAAACCTTACACCTATATTATACCTCTGGCAGCCCCGCATCTCAAGGATGTCCCGCATTAGTGCATCTGCGCCCGCCCCGGCGCATACTTTACAAAGACCTCATACAGACAGCTTTCAATTTCACGCTTGCGCTTGTCCCGTGCTCGGGGAGAGAGCATCGGGGTCAGGTTTTCCACGGTGATGGATTTGCCCTGAAAAGACGCGGTTTTGACTTCCTTGTGATAGCCGACTCTTGCCTCCGTCATCTGAAAACCTCCTATAACAATCAGCGGTGTGAATAGATTTGATGGTTTCCCGTTGTCCGTGGGGAAACGTGAAAGGACGGCACAAAAGCGCCGCCCTTTGACCTTGCCCCACCTCTGGCCACGATGACCAGAAGCAGCGGGACAGTTGTTTTCCGTTTCAATCCACAAAAGAGGGAGCCGCCGCGCCGGAATGGTTTGGGCTGTCATAAGACAGAAAGGCCCGGTTTGACGGCTCCCTGTATGATTGTTGTGTGCCGTATTTGCCACGCATCCCCGGCACGGGGAGTATTCCAGACCGCCGATGGCTTCGGCTGCATAGCCCCGCAGCACCGCTGCCCGTGAAGGGGGGCGCATACCGCAGGGACTCCCCCTCAAGTCTGTGGGAGGGCGTGAGCAAGTTTCATTATCCTCCGCGCTGTCCTCGCGCCCGGTTTGCCAACACCGGGTCAAAGGCTGCGTTGATCGCTCGGCCAGCTTGTCCATCACCTCCTGAGCTGGCTGTCGTGGCGGCGCACCTTACGTCGCTATCACGCGGATTTCGTATCGGGAATACTGTCTATTCAGTTTTCAAGGCGAGGAAGAAAACTCCTCTCACCTATCAGGAGGGTTTGAGGGCAAATGTACTCCCTTTTACAGAGATTTTTTCAAAATATTTTTCATAGCGGCCAGCCCGCGCTCAATGGAGCAGCAGATGCGGCTCCGGCCAACGCCCTCGGCTGCCGCGATCTCGGCCTTGCTCATGCCGAGAAGGTAGTGCTGGTACACACGCCGGGCCTGCGTAGGCGGGAGCTGGGCCAGCGCGTCATAGAGGGCAAAGGTGGTTTCCCGTGCCTCAATGTACTCGTCCGGGGTCATGGGCTGGCGGAGCACGTCGGCCTCAAAGCCGGGATCGGTGTCCAGCGAGCACTCGCCATTTCTGCGCTTCTGCCGCTTGTAGCTATCGCACAGGCGGCCTCCCATCGAGAGGGCGGCGGCGATCTCGTCCGAAACTTCCAGCATCACATTTTCGGTCATATAGGGGTAATACCGTTTCAGGTTGATAGTCGTCATAATTGTCCTCCATTTCAAAAGGTGGTTGGTGAGTGCGGATTGAAATGGAGAACAGGCGGCCCCCGGCACCTTGGAGCCTCTGGCCACCGTGACCAGAAGCAGGGGCATATAAAAACGCCCGCACAGCATGACGCTATGCGGACGCAAGCAAATAAATATCCTGTTACATGATGTTTAATTTCACTTTCAAAGCCGGACTGCTCCGATGGAGGGGCTACGCTTTTTTTAGCTGGTGCAGATCATGGATACTGCGAAAAAGAGAAAAGGACACGGCAAAATAACCTCCAATCGGCTACCGTGTCCCTGCAAGTCGTCATTGGTTTGTGTGTAGGCACAGAAACGGCGGCTCTGAAATTCAAAGCCGCCGTTTCATATAGGCGTGTTGATGGGACTGCTGTACGACGGCTTTTTTTCTTTTGCCGTCGTGCAGCAGATTTGGCAGAGTTAGTGCAACGCTTTATTACAGGTTATAGTTAATTTATTCATACTTCTTTCCAACCACATATATTGGCAACAGCACACCGCAAAGGAACATAGCCAAGAAAACATATTTCCCTATGTTTTCCCATACATCTGCTACAATGCTGCCCGCCACGATGTTGATAATCGGGAATAGTATCATACACAGGCACAAACTCAAGCGGAGAGTTCTCACAATATGTGGCCAGTTGCGATTATTGAATTTTACTCCCGGCACATGGACCAATGCCGACTATACGACTCCCGATATGAAGAATTATCGTAGTAGCGAGTCTATATACGATAGGGTAATGGAGGTCGAAAAACGCAATGGATTGAATGGTCATATTATGTTGTTTCATTTAGGAACCGATGACAAACGTACCGATAAGTTTTATGAGCGCTATCTCGAACGGCTTATTCGTGTATTGCAGAGAGAAGGATATACATTCGTCGCACTTCCCGAAGCCGTGGGAAAATAAAAGACGATTCGGAATTTTTATAAAAGAATTTGGTTCGTAGCGAATTTAGACCCATCTTTGCACCCGAAAAATAAGGAAAATCCTCATCGGAGGGTATTATAATGATAGTTGTAATGCCGGATAAGATGAATGGTGAAAATCATTCTCTTGTCCGGCTTTTTCTTAAAAGTGGTTTTATGAAAGAATTGGATTTGACGAAAGGGAGTGTACTCAAAACGCTACTTCAATTTGCCGTTCCTTTTTTGATTGCGAATCTGCTTCAAGCTCTTTATGGCGGAGCCGATCTGTTTGTAGTAGGGTGGTTCGACGATGCCGCCAGTGTCGCTGCCGTTGCCATTGGTAGTCAGGTTATGCAGACGATTACAGGGATTATTTTAGGACTGACCACCGGTACTACGGTCGTTATAGCTATGGCAACGGGTGCGAAGAATTATCGCGATGTCGTGACTTCTATCGGTACGTCCATTTGCCTATTTGCTTCGGTCGGTTTGTTCTTGACGTTGATTATGGTTGTTTCTCATAATTATATTGCTGTTCTCATGCACACGCCGGTCGAGGCCATGCGTGATGCAAAACATTATTTACTGATTTGTTCGATAGGCATTCCGTTTATTATGGGATATAACGTTGTATGCGGGATTCTTCGAGGATTGGGCGATTCGAAAACTCCGCTTTATTTTGTCGCTTTGGCTTGTGTTATCAATATCGTGTTTGATGTCGTTCTTGTCGGTTTTTGTCATTTGAGAGCGGCAGGAGCAGCGATTGCCACGGTATCTTCACAAGGCATTAGTTTTTTAACGGCACTCTGGTTCCTTCATAAACGAGGATTTCATTTCCCTTTTTCCCGTCGGGATATTCGATTAAGTCCTATTCTTTCTCGCCGGATTTTTGTATTAGGAGCGCCTATCGCTTTACAGGATGCTTTGGTGAATGTATCATTTTTATTGATAACCGTTATTGTCAATCAAATGGGTGTTATTGCTTCGGCAGCATTGGGAGTCGTCGAGAAAATTATCGTATTTGCCATGTTGCCCCCGATGGCCATATCGTCGGCAGTAGCTACGATGACGGCTCAGAATTATGGGGCGGGATTGTTGTTGCGAATGAAACGCTGCCTTTATTCGGGAATTGGTATGGCATTGATATTCGGGGTATCGGTCTGCGTTTATTCCCAGTTTTTGCCCGATACGCTAACCGGAATCTTTACAAAAGATCCGGCTGTAATTGCAATGGCTTCCGAATACTTGCGTGGATATAGTATCGACTGTATTATCGTCAGTTTCGTGTTTTGTATCAATTCTTATTTCAGTGGGCAGGGAAATTCGTTATTCCCTATGATTCATAGTATAATAGCGACTTTCGTTTTTCGTGTCCCGTTATCTTATCTGTTCGGGCAGATAGACTCGGCATCATTACATCTGATGGGATTTGCTCCTCCTATTTCGACATTTGTTTCGTTGCTGATTTGTATTTGGTATATCAGACGAACGAACTGTAAATTGGAGTATAAATTCCGATCGTTGTAAACGATAAAATCTATTTTAGATTTTCATTGGTTTGACTAAATCAGTTGAGAAATAAAATTTTAGTGAATTAATTGAGTGGTGGCAGTAACGATTTGGAAACCGTGTGAATTTCAGTGCTTTTGTGTTGCTATGCTGTCAAATAACTCTTCTAAATGCAAAGTTGGAACAAATGTTCAACTGCAATATCTCAATCGAAAAACTATATGCAGTCAATGTCAATTTGATAAGTATCATTAATCAGAATGTGGTTATAGTTTCGTGACACACATTGTTCTAAATTATACTCGTTTGTTTTTATTATCTCTCCCAAAATTACATCAGAAGACAATCGTTTTTCTATGATTTTTTCAAATCGCAGAATATCATCAAAATGGGTTTCTATATATTTGCTACTGAATATTAAGCAAACATATTTGATTTGCCGCAAATCTTCAAGAGAGAAATCTTTTTCCCAACCAAATGGAATATAGCATCCTTCGACAATTAGATTTTGGGAATTTTCAAGACAAGTTGTTATCATTTCCCGAACAATCGGCCATAAATATTCTGTCAGTTCCGCAGTGTTACTATCAGCGGAAAGTTTGCACTGCCCGCTTCTGATAAGACCCATTTTCAAATGGTCTATCGACAAATAGGGGTATTTATATCTTTCCAACAGCCTTTGTGCCAATAAGGTCTTCCCCGTATGGGTATCTCCTGCAATAAGAATAATCATAGATATGTTTTTTCTATAAAGTGAATGGGGATTTCTATCATAAACGTTCCAAAACCCATGCTGCGCGTTTTTGTGGAGTTAAAAATGGAACATCAACAGTGTTATAGCCAAATTTTTCATACTCTTTTTTCAATGCCCAAAATGTTCTTTCTGCTTCGTCTATATTCTGTTTTCGTTCCGAATCATTAACATAAATCTCTTTCCAAAAGGGAAATACGAACACTTTGATATTATAGCGGTATTTGTTTGCTGCATCTACCATTCCGCTTGTTATCGGAATTCCTATCAATCGTGCATAGCCTAATGTATCAATAATGCCCCTATCGAAAAAGCATGGCTTGTCCATGTGTATAAACTCTTCAAAATCAACGATGGAACGTAGCAGCATCAAATTGGAATATCTGACTGTATTATTCCATGGGACAGCATCACCATTTGTCCTAACCTGATTTTTGATAATATCTCTTGCTACTTCCCGTACCGTCATATATCC
>ENA-UEYF01002086-UEYF01002086.1-human-gut-metagenome-genome-assembly--contig:-NODE-2086-length-13842-cov-4.943916_pt1 | contig 13842 bp, 13 predicted proteins | sample MGYA00242902_ERZ507920 | MGnify/ENA primary metagenome ERZ507920 (study PRJEB26167, sample SAMN06115402) | human gut metagenome | host: Homo sapiens | place: China:Jiangxi | collected 2016-07-05...
CTCTGCCCGCCATTCTCTTCATTGCCTGGGATAACATTCAGTTCGCCAATTTTCGTTCGCTCATTGTCGTTTTTCTGAATGGCATAGCATTTAGCATCCTTTTCAACGAAAGTTGGAATGATGGGCGCGAAGTCCTCACCTGCTTTGTAAAACAGCCACGGCAAGCGAACATTCTCATCACTCTGATACCGTGTGTAAGACGTCGCACCATTCTTCTTCTCCACATAGAGCTGAATGGCGCTCTCTTCATCCTCTGCTCTCGGCAGTTGAGATTCCTCTCCATCGCCGCCCTGCTGAGAACCATTCTCCCCCATTTCAACGGTTTCCTCTTGTTCCTCCGCGCCCGTATTCTCTTCTGCTCCATTTGCTGTCACGGCGACCGGCAGTAAACTCACCACCATCATCAGCGCCAGCAGCATACTCAAAACTCTGTGCTTCATCATCTTTCTCCTCATTTCCTGAAAATTCGGGTCGTGCTTATTCTTATTCAGCATACACGCTTCCGTGCGGGAAAACAATATGCTGGGAGCATACCCTTTGCAAAAAAAGGAGGAAACGTCGCGTTTCCTCCTTTTTCTCTTTAATTGTCCGCCGTTACGATCTGCGAGAGGTCGACGGCGTATCCTGCCGCGTTTTCGACATTTACCCCGTTGCCTCGGAACACGCAGTTATTGAAATCCAGCGTCTCCGTGCCCGACATTGCGGCGATGCGCACGGCGGTACCGTTATCTTCGTACACGCTGTCGCCATAGTAGCTGCCCGAGCACGTCGCGCCGCCGCGGTTGTCGAGCCACAGCCCCACGCCGTTGCCGCGGAACGTGCAGCCCGTGGCGTTGACCCAGCTGCCGAGGCCGCCGTAAGCGCCGATCTCCCAGTTTTCAAACGTGCAGCGGTGCAGGAATGCTCCTTCGCTCGCCGAAAGGCCGATGCCCGTGCCGTCGCCCACAAAGCGGACGTTCGTGATGTTCGAGGGGTAAATGCCGCGCGTCGCAATCGTCACGGTGCCGGTGAACGTCGTGCCGCTCTCGCTGCCGATCAGGTCGCAGCAGAAATTTTTCATCGTCAGTCCGCCCTCATACGTCACCGCGGGCAGCTGCAAAATGTAGACCGACTTTCGATCCGCCTCGTGCGCGAGCGTGTCGAGCAGCGCGTTCAGGTCGTCGATCGTTGCCATCGGATAGTCGTTCTCCGTCAGCGTCACGACCGGGACGCGCGTGATCTTGACTGTGTGGCGCAGGCGCAGCGTGTCGCCGTTTTTGAGGTAGATCGTCCAGATGACGTTGCCCTCCCCCTCCTTGAGCTGCTCGGTGTGATAGCTCGGGATGGCCTCGATCGCCGCGTTGGAGGTTGTCGGGATGCATGTCTCGTCGATCTGCAAAAGCGTGATGCCACCGCACGGCGTGGTCGTCACCTCGTAGTGATCCACAAGGGCGAGAAATTCGTCCTTTTTGTCCTCGCTGCCGCCGTTGTCGACGAAAATGCGGGAGCTCGTCATCTGGCCGCGGGTCTGATCCTCGCGGACCTCTACGGTGAAAAGCGGCTGGCCGAAAAACGGCGCGCCTCCCTGCGATTCAAAGCTCAGCGCCAGATGGAATGTCTGCCCGTCCGTTTCGTAGGTGAGCTCCGCGCCCTGCGCGTCGATGATCTTTCCTCGGTTGGCAAATCCAACCGCCGTCAATGTCACCACCAATATCGCCGCCAGCAGGAGCGCCGCGGTGATGCGCCTGCGGCGTTTCGGCTTTGGCATTTCCGCAGGGCGCTTTTCGATCAGCACGCTTTCACAGTAGGGGCAGAACGAGGCGTTTTCGACAAGCAGCGCGCCACAATGCGGACAGTGCTTTTCCTCAAAATTCATCTCACAGCACCTCCATCAGCGCTCGCGCGCTCTGATAGCGCTGCTCGGGCGCGGTCATCGTGCACTTGCGCACGATGCGTCCCATTTTCCCTGCCGTCATCTCGCGCGAGGGGTGCTTGCCCGTGAGCATGATGTTGAGCAGCACGCCGAGCGAAAAAATGTCCGCCCGCTCGTCGGACTGGAAGATGCCGTACTGCTCGGGCGCGGCAAAGCCCGTCGTGCCGAGCACCTGCGTGTCGCTCTCGGACTCGTCCTTGTAGATGCGCGCGGCGTCAAAGTCGATGAGCACGGTGTCGCTGCCGCGCAGGATGACGTTTTCCGGTTTGACGTCGCGGTGCACCGCGCCCATCGAGTGCAGCACATGCAGCGCTTGGCAGAGCTGCATCGTGACCTGCCGCGCTTCCCTCTCCGTGAGCCGTGCCCCCATCAGAAGCTCTGCGAGCGTGTCGCCCTGCACGTATTCCTCCAGCACGGCGGTTTGGCCGTCCTGCTCCGCCGCTTCCATGATCTGCGGCAGATGCGGGCACAGCACCGGCAGCAGACGGCGATAGACCTCGCCGCTGCCGCTGTAGCGGCGGAAAATGTAGCGTGTGCCGCTTTTCTTATGCCGCACGACGGAGACAGTCCCGCGCGGGCTCTGCTTCAGCACGCGGAGCGTGTCGTATTCGGTTGTCACAGCCTCTAAAAGGCTCTCGTACAGTGTCATAAATTTCACACCCTATGCAGCCAGCATATTGTTTTCCCATGTCAAAAAATGTAAAATAATTGAGGATTATTATATGTTGTCTTTGAATTTTTGTAAAGGCGGAAGATGGATGAAGACGAAGATGGAACGAAGAAACACTGACGATCTGCGCAGCGAGCTGATGGACGCCCCTGATCTGACGACATTTCTTGCGGCAAACGAGGACAACTTCTCCTCGGCAAGCGCCGTGGCGCGACTCAACGAAATGCTTGAAAAGAAGGGTCTTTCCAAGGCCGCGCTCGCCAAGCAGTCCGGCATGAGCGAAATATACTTGCACCAGATTTTTGCGGGACGGCGCAATCCCTCGCGCAGCCGCATGCTGTGCCTGTGCTTTGGATTGAGCGCCTCGCTCGAGGAGACGCAGGAGCTTCTGCGCCTGTGCGGCCTCGCCGAGCTCTATCCAAAGGTCCGGCGCGACGCGATCATCATTTACGGGCTGCTGCATGGCATGGACCTTTTCGCCGTCAACGACCGGCTGTTCTCCGAGGACGAGGAAACGCTGTTCTGACACTTATACGCTGAAAAGCGACACGACCAGACAAAAAGCACCTTCCTGGAAGGCAGGTGCTTTTTGCTATTCTCTTCCGCCCGACGTTTTCTTCGCGCGCTCCAGTGCGCGCCGCAGCGGCGGGAAGAGCACGAAGACGAGGACCGTATTTGACACGCAGTGGATGACGTCATACGGGATGCCCGAGACCCACCACGAAAACGCCATCTGCCATCCGCCGATGAAAATATACGGAATGGCGCACAGCGCGCCGAAGCACAGCCCGTGCAGCCCCGCGATGGCCGCCCAGAATGCGCGGCTCTCACTTCTGCGAAACGGCAGCGCGGCAAGCACGACGATCGGCCAGACGTAGAGATACATCAGGTTCCAGAGCCCCGCGCCATAGAGCGCGATCTCGAGCAGGGCAAAGCCGAACGCCGGATAGAGTGCCTTCGCCCCGTACACCGCCGTGGCCAAAAGCAGCAGCAGCGTGACGGGATGCACGTTCGGGATAAGGCGCAGGCACTCCTTGCCCGCGACCATCAGCGCGCAGAAAAGCGACAGCTCCGCGATCTCGCGGATGCTGAGTCTTGCGGACTTACCAGCCGACATTCAGCACAAAGTCGTCCACATCGCCGTCCGCGACGGGCTGGCTGTCCACGCCGAGCTCGGCAAACGTGCCGTTCACGCTGTAGCCCCACCACTGCTGCTCGCTCTCGTCGGCGGTCTCGCCGTCCACAGTCAGCACATAGAGGCCGTACTCGCTCTCTGTGCCCTCGATGAGGTCTTCCTGCTCGAGCGCGCCGCGCAGGTACTCTTCGTCGGTGTGGATGGTGAAGGTCGTGTCGTCGCCGTTCAAGTGGTCGACATTGATGGTGATCTCCTTACCGCCCTGCTGCGTCTCCGGCTTGTTTGTCTGCCAAATGACGAGCGCGGCAGCCGCCAGCACAAGCACGATGATGAGGGCGATGACGCCTTTGTTGTTTTTCTTCTGCATTTTGCTTTCTCCTTCTCTTGCTGAAAAATGCCGCCTTTGAGCGGCAAAGCGAAGCATTCGATGCCTTTGAACGTTGCGTCGTATTTTACCGCCAAAGCGGCAAAATGTAAAGCCCCAGCCGTCGCGCCGATCCTCCGCCTTTTTTCCGTGCAAAAGGCTTTGCGCATCGCCGCGCGATGCGGTATAATAAATTTTGCGTTCCGCCCGCTTTCGGGCGGACATTGCTGATTCACTTGACCGCGCCGCTTCGGCGCCCGATATACGAAAGGAACATTTTATGGATCTCATTCAGGCCCTTGCCGCCGAACTCGGCAAAGACCCCCGACACGTTGAAAACGTCGTGCGCTTGCTCGACGAGGGCAACACCATCCCCTTTATCGCCCGCTACCGCAAGGAGCTCCACGGCGCGATGGACGACACGTCTCTGCGCACGCTCGAAGAGCGGCTGCAATACCTCCGTGGCCTCGAAGAGCGCCGCGAGGCGGTGAAAAAGTCCATTGACGAGCAGGGCAAGCTGACCGATGAGCTCGCTGCCGCCATCGACAGCGCCAAAACGCTCGCCGAGGTCGAAGACCTCTACCGCCCTTACAAGCAAAAGCGCCGCACCCGCGCCACGATGGCGAAGGAAAAGGGCCTTGAACCGCTCGCCGCGCTGCTCTTCGCGCAGGAGCGTGACTGCCCGCGGCCCGAGGAGGCCGCGCGCGACTTTGTCGACCCCGAACAGGGCGTCGAGACGGTCGAGGACGCCCTGCAGGGCGCGAGCGACATCATCGCTGAGCAGATCTCTGACGACGCCGCCATCCGCAAGAGCCTTCGCGCGCTCATTTCCCGTCAGGGCCAGCTTGTGAGCAGGGCCGCGACCGAGGACGACAGCGTCTATCGCCTATACTACGATTTTACGCAGTCTGTCGCCCGCTTGCAGGGGCATCAGGTGCTCGCCATCAATCGCGGTGAAAAAGAAGGCATTTTGAAGGTCTCCATCCCGCTCGACCGCGAGCAGGCGCTCCCGCTGCTGCGCCGTGCAGTCGTGAAGCCCGGCTCCGCCGCCATGGAATTCGTCAAGTCCGCCGCCGAGGACGCCTACGACCGTCTCATCTTCCCCTCGCTCGAGCGCGAGGTGCGGAATCAGCTCACTGAGCAGGCAGACGAGGGTGCCATCGGCCAGTTTGCGCTCAACTTAAAGCCGCTTTTGATGCAGCCGCCGGTCAAGGGCAAGGTCACGATGGGCCTTGATCCCGGTTACCGCATGGGCTGCAAGGTCGCCGTCGTGGACGGCACAGGCAAGGTGCTCGATACCGCCGTGGTCTACCCGACCTACGGCGAGCGGCAGAAAAATGAAGCCATCGCCGCGCTGGCAACGCTCATCAAAAAGCACGGTGTGGAGCACATCGCCATCGGCAACGGCACGGCCAGCCGCGAGACCGAACAGATGGCCGTCGAGCTCATCCGTCAGGTGAACGAGGGCGGTGCGCACGTGAGCTACATGATCGTCTCTGAGGCGGGCGCGTCCGTGTACTCGGCGAGCAAGCTCGCCGCCGAGGAATTCCCGCAGTACGACGTGAACCTCCGCTCCGCCGTGTCCATCGCGCGGAGATTACAGGACCCGCTTGCCGAGCTCGTGAAGATCGACCCCAAGGCCATCGGCGTGGGGCAGTATCAGCACGACATGCCGCAAAAGCAGCTCGACGAGGCGCTGAACGGCGTGGTCGAGGACTGCGTCAACGCCGTCGGCGTGGATATCAACACGGCGTCGCCGTCACTTTTGCAGCGCGTCGCGGGCCTGAACGGCACAACGGCGAAAAATGTCGTCTCGTACCGCGAGGAGAACGGCGCGTTCACCTCACGCGCGCAGATCAAGAAAGTGCCAAAGCTCGGCCCCAAGGCCTTCCAGCAGTGCGCAGGCTTCCTGCGCGTGCCGGAAAGCAGGAGCGTTCTCGACAACACCGCCGTCCACCCCGAGAGCTATGACGCCGCGAAGGCGCTGCTCGACCTGACCGGCCACACGCTCGCCGACGTGAAGGGCGGCAGGCTCGCCGATCTGCCCGATCGCATCAAGGCCTACGGCGAGGACAAGGCCGCGGGTGAGATCGGCGTCGGCGTTCCCACGCTGCACGATATCGTCTCCGAGCTCTTAAAGCCCGGCCGCGACGTGCGCGACGAGCTGCCAAAGCCCATCCTGCGCACGGACGTTCTTGAAATGAAAGACCTAAAGCCCGGCATGGTGCTGACCGGCACGGTGCGCAACGTCATCGACTTCGGCGTGTTCGTGGACATCGGCGTGCATCAGGATGGACTTGTCCACATCTCGCAGGTGTCGAACAAGTTCATCAAGCACCCGTCCGAGGTCGTGTCCGTCGGCGACGTCGTCAAGGTCGTCGTGCTGGAAGTCGACGAGAAGAAAAAGCGCATCAGCCTCTCCATGAAGCAGGCGAAATAAGTTTCGCCTTGCAGTTGACATAAAAACTCCCACAGTTCCGGTGATACCGGAACCGTGGGAGTTTTTCCATTTTATCGTACGCTGATTTACAGCAAATCAGCCAGCTCCAGCACGAGCTTTTCGCTCTTTTCCCAGCCGAGGCAGGCGTCGGTGATGCTCTTTCCGTAGGTGCCCTCGCTGATCTTCTGGTTGCCGTCCTCGATGTAGCTCTCGATCATCAGACCCTTGACAAGCGCGTTGATGTCATTCGAGTGGCGCTTGGAGTGCAGGACCTCCTTCGCGATGCGGATCTGCTCCAAATACTGCTTGCCGGAGTTGGCGTGGTTGCAGTCGACAATGCAGGCGGGGTTCTTGATGCCCTTTTCCTCGTACAGCTTGTGCAGCTGCATCAGGTCTTCATAGTGGTAGTTGGGGCGGCTGTCGCCCTTTTCGTTCACATAACCGCGCATGATGGCGTGGGCATAGGGGTTGCCCGCGGTCTCGACCTCCCAGCCGCGGTAGAGGAACATGTGGTCGCCCATCGCCGCATAGATGGAGTTCATCATCACGCTCAAGTCGCCGCCCGTGGGGTTCTTCATGCCGACGGGCACGTCAATGCCGCTCGCAACCAGGCGGTGCTGCTGATTCTCGACCGAGCGCGCGCCGACAGCGACATAGCCCAGAATGTCGGAGAGATAGCGGTAGTTTTCGGGATAGAGCATCTCGTCGGCGCAGGCAAAGCCGGTCTCCTGCACCGCGCGGGTGTGGAGACGGCGGATGGCGATGATGCCCTCGAGCATGTCGGGCTTTTTGCTCGGGTCGGGCTGGTGGAGCATGCCCTTGTAGCCCGAGCCGTTGGTGCGCGGCTTGTTCGTGTAGATGCGCGGGACGATCAGGATCTTATCCTTGACCTTTTCCTGCAGGGGGACGAGGCGGCAGACATAGTCCATCACGCTGTCCTCGCGGTCGGCAGAGCAGGGGCCGATGATGAGCATCAGGCGGCTGTCACGCCCGTCGAGGATCGCGCGCATCTCTTCCACGCGCGCCTCACGCACCTTGGCGACCTCTTCCGTGACGGGGAACTCTTTTTTAATGTCCATCGGGATGGGCAGTTTACGGATGAATTTTGCATTTTGCTGCATAATGAATACTCCTTGTCGATAATTGACCGATATTGTCTGTTATTCTACAGCGTTCCCCGCGGTTCTGCAAGCGCGATTTCATGGCGGACTGTATAAAGATTCGAAAACGGCACATGCAAATTCTATCGAATCTCGAAAACGGCGGTCAATTCCGCCCGAGCCGCTTCCAACGGCTGTGCAGCCGCGCTCCTTATTTCCTTTTTTGTTGCCGTGAACCTCATTCGTATAAACGCAGATGCGTTTCATGCCGGTACAGTTCTCTGTCGCACATCTTGAGCGTTTTCTAAACTTTTTATTGATATTTATGTATTTTACACGGTCAAATTATCCATTTTCATAACATTTTTATCGGTTGAAATGTGGAAATTATCTCATTTGACTGAATTTAACAACTCCTTTTCGCGATTCCGGATTAGACTGCTGATTGAAAGGGTACGCGGCAGAGTGGTATGTGGCTGCCGCGTACCGAACCGGACACATAAAAAGGAGGAATCATTATGCTGACGATCGAACTCAACATGTACCATGCTGTTGCCTTAGGTGCCTTTCTGTTCTGGCTGGGCGGCGTCATCACCGACAAGGTCTTGCTGCTCAGCCGCTACTGCATCCCCGCTCCGCTGGTCGGCGGACTGTGCTTTTCCATCCTCAACTGCATTCTCTATTCCATGGGCATCGCGTCCATCAACTTCGACGCGACGCTGCAAACCGTTTTTATGATCATGTTCTTCACCACCGTCGGCTTCACTGTCAGTATCCCCGCGCTGCTCAAGGGCGGCAAGGCTGTCATCCTGTGCCTTGCCATCTCCATTGTGATGATCCCGCTGCAAAACTTCCTTGGCGGCGGCGTGATGGCGCTCTTCGGGCGCGATCCGCTGCTCGGTATCGGCTGCGGCTCCATCGCTCTGGTCGGCGGCCCTGGCACGGCGGCGGCGTTCGGCCCCGACCTTGAAGCCGCGGGCGCGGTCGGCGGCAGCGTCGTTTCCATCGCGGCGGCAACGTTCGGTCTCGTGGCCGGATCGCTCATGGGCGGCCCGACGGCCAAGCGTCTCATCGAAAAGCACGATCTGCGTCCCGCTCCGGTGACCGCTGGCGGCACCACCCCGTCTGCCGCCCTTGCGACCGACGTTGCCAGCGAGGACGAGCGCTTCATCTCCGACAGCCCGCGCTTTGTCAAAGGCTTCATGCTGCTGCTTCTCGCCGTCGGCATCGGCAATCAGGTCAGCGTATGGCTCACGGCGCTCACCGGCCTCACCTTCCCCGCTTACATCGGCGCGATGCTCGTCGCCGTGCTCGTCCGCAACGTGATGGACGGCGTACATGTCTCCTACCCTGCCGAAGAGATCGACACCATGGGCAATATGTTCCTCTCGATCTTCCTCGCCATGGCGCTCGCGGGCCTCAAGCTCTGGGAGCTCGTCGACCTTGCGATGCCGATGGTCATCTGCCTTGTGCTCCAGTGCGTTGTGATGTTCCTCTTCTCCTACTTCGTGGTCTTCAATGTCATGGGCCGCAATTACGACGCGGCGGTCATGACCGCTGGCTTCATCGGCTTCGCCATGGGCGCAACCTCGAACGCCATGGCCAACATGCAGGTCGTGACGAAGAAATACGGTCCCTCGCCGGTGGCGTACTTTGCCATCCCGATGGTCGGCGGCATGTTCATCGACTTCTTCAACGCCGTTCTAATTGCCGCCAACATCGGCTGGTGGACGTAAGCGAGGTGAGACCATGAGCTATCTGCTCGACGGCATTCGCGCCGTCACACCGCAGCAGTGCGTGATGTACGACCAGCCCAAAAACTTCAGATTTTTGCTGAATTTTTCGTGATGCCGAATGAGCAGCCACAGCACGACCAGCAGCGCCGCGATGGGAGCAACATGCGTCAGCCGATAATACTCTCCTCTGTTATAGCCGTTGCCGCTGTCGAAGAAATAGAACCACCCAAAGTGCAGATTCAACGTCAGCGCGCCGATCGCGACGGCCTCAAGCGCCCAGTAGGCCTTCAGCATGATGCCCGGCTTTTCCTCATCGTCCTTGACCAGATTCCAGAGGAATATCGAAAACACCAGCGACACTAAGTCGTTGGAAACGAAGGTAACATAATTGCTGCATCTCGTAAGAGTCCCCCAAAAGAGGCCGGGGACCCCGTCGAACGCCCAGAAGACCGCATCGCTGAGAAGCCTTTCGATACATACGATCATCAGTATCTTTGTCACTTTTTTCTGCTTGAGTTCATTTCTAAATAGGTACATGATGACGCCGAAGATCAGTGTGACCCATACCTCGCTCGCCGCGAGCTGCACACTCTGCATTTCGCTTTCCTTCCCAATACAATGTATTTTTATGGTTGATCTAACTTGGTCAAAGCATCAATGTCCCTTTCGAGCAGGCAAAAAAAAGATGCATTGCCATATCAGGCAATGCATCCAAAACAAAAGCAGCTGGCTGCCATTTTACAGGCCCTATAGCTTTGCGTCTCAGACTTTCGACTGATTTGCCAAGTATTCAGCGATATCGCTCTCATATGCGAAAGCATATCTTTATAATATCTTTACATTATATGCGCAAAAGTTTTGTATTGCAAGACGATCTAAGAATGATTCAGGTATAATTTTCTGTTTCTTTTGAGGAATCCCTGTATAAAGGCTTAATCGATCGAATAGTATGCCGATTTGAATATCTTTATTTTCGATGGTTTCATTTTTCTTGACATTCCCTCCGACAATTTGTACTCTTGATTCGTATTATGATTACGGAGGGAGGCGGAGCCATGCAGGGAGATTTTGAAGCGTTTTATCTGCGGCACTTCAAGGCCATTTACCGCGTCTGCTATGCCTTTATGAAAAACGCGCAGGACGCCGAGGACTGCACGGAGGACACCTTCGTCAAGGCGATGACGAGCGACGTCTCCTTTGAAAACGAGCGGCATGAGCGCTCGTGGCTCACGACGACCGCCATGAATATTTGCAAGGACAAGCTCAAGCACTGGTGGCGGCAGAAGGTGTCACCCATCGACGAAGAGGCCGAGCAGGCCGACGCGGAGCCGGATGAAAAGCGCGAGGTCGTGGACACCATCATGGCGCTGCCGGTCAAATATAAGGAGGTCGTCTGGCTGCACTATTACGAGGGCTACCAGACCGATGAGATCGCGGCGATGCTCTGCAGGCCGCCGTCGACGGTGCGAAACCAACTGCGCGACGCCCGCGCAAAACTGAAGCTCACATTGGGAGGTGAGGACGCATGAACGAAAACGAAGTGAAGACCGCCTTCGACAGGATCGAGCCGGAGAGCGGCGCACAGGAGCGGATGTACGCCAACATCCTGAAAAAAGCGGCGGCACAGAAAGCGGCGGCTCCCGAGGAGAAAACCGACGCGCCCGCGGCAGAAAACGATGCGTCCGCAACAGTCGTTTCCCTCCCCGTCCGCCGTCCGACGCCGATGTGGAAGCGCTGCAGCGCGATGGCCGCGTGCCTTGCGCTGGTGGTAACGGTCACGCTCGGCTTTTTATCCCCGTTCTTGAACCGCGGCAGCGAAGCCAGTGACCCGCCGGTCATGGTCGGCTCCCCGTTCGAGAATGTGCAGAGTGCGGAGGAGTTTGAAGCACTCGGCTTTTCCATCGACGCACCGGAGGGCGCGGAAGATGTCACCTACTGCATTTATGACGGCGCCATCGCCCGCGTGGACTTCACGCTGAGCCGTCACGACTACACCTACGAGGCCGCTAAGCTGGACGGCAACTTCTCCCGCGCGGACGGCGAAGCCATCGGCAGTGTGTCGCTGAACGCGAAGTACGACGCGACGCTCGACCGTCTCTCGCCCGACGTCTGGCGCGTGCATTGGAGCAAGGACGGTGTCAGCTATTACCTGACGAATTTCGACGGCGCGGAGGAATCGGCCATCACCGGCATCGCCGATACGCTGATGGAAAGCAACTGAATCATTTGAATTTCGGAGAGTTTTCACTCTCCGAAATTTTTTTATTTTTCGTCCGACATTTCGCGCCGCTCCCTCGTATAGATGTATGGACAGGCAAGAGAGCGGCGTTTCCGGAGACGCCACGCCGCCGTCCATAAAATAAATTTTGAACTTCAAAGGAGCAAATCAATATGAAACGCATTCTGACTTTCGTACTGGCGCTCGCGATGGTGCTTTCCCTCGCCGCCTGCGGCAGCAAAGCTGATGACAGCAGCGGAAAGACCGATGTGGACATGACTGCACAAGAGATTATGGACACGTTGAAAGAAAAGCTGGGTGACAGTTTTGGATGCGACGTCGCTGAAACCGAAGATAACATAGGCGGTTATTGGGAACTGGATATGGGGCAAGTGGAAAGCTGGGCATCTATGAGCAATTCCAATTCCGCAGTCAATTCCAGTTACGCTGTTATTGTTAAAGTTAAGGACGGCTACGCACAGGATGCTGCCGCACTTTTGCAGACTGGCTATGAGCAAATTCTCAGCTACTCCCGGATGTACAACATGGATTTGCAGAAGGTCTTACAGGCTCGTTTGTTCGTGAACGGCAACTATGTGGCGCTGCTGATCCTCGGTGCACAGGGCGACTGGGAGGCGAGCGACGAGGAACAGGCCAAGTTCGCCGCCGATGAAGCCGCAAAGGTCGACGACGTGTGGAGCGGCATCTTCGGTTCTGCCGACAACAGCATCGTCATCCCCGAGGATGACGGCAATAGCGGCTTCAATATGGAAGGTGACTTTGAGGGCCTTGACGGCGAGCCCGTCATCGGCGGCTGATATGGTCTTCTCCAGCCTGACGTTTTTACAATGCTTTCTGTCACTGTGTCTGCTGGCGTATTTCCTTGTCCCGCAGAAATGGCGCAACGGTACACTGTTTTTGTTCAGCCTGTTGTTTTACGCATGGGGTGAGCCGGTCTATGTGGTGCTGATGCTGTTCTCCACCGTGTTGGACTACACCTGCGGGCAAATGGTAGAGCAGTACCGGGGACAGCGGGGAGCAAAGATTGCGCTGTTGGTATCACTCTGTGTCAATTTGGGACTGCTGGGCGTGTTCAAATACAGTGACTTCCTTATCGGCACGGTCAATTCCTTGTTCGGCACGGCGCTCCCCCAACCGCACCTGCCGCTGCCGATTGGCATCAGCTTCTACACCTTTCAGACCATGAGCTACACTATTGATGTCTACCGTGGCGAGGCGAAAGCGCAGAAAAATATCATCAATTTCGGCGCGTATGTAACATTATTCCCTCAGTTGATTGCGGGCCCCATCGTCCGCTACCAGACGGTAGCGGACGAGCTGGAGCACCGGGACTGCACCGCTGACCTCTTTGCCGATGGTGTGAAACGCTTCGCCTGCGGTGTCGGGAAAAAGGTGCTGCTGGCAAATAACATCGTTCTTTTGTGGGAGGCAGCATCCGCACAGGCTACTCCCACGGTGCTGACCGCGTGGCTGGGCGTCATTGCCTACGGCTTTCAGATCTACTTTGACTTCTCTGGCTATTCCGATATGGCCATCGGTCTTGGACGGATGCTGGGGTTCCGATTTTTGGAAAACTTCAACTATCCGTTTCTTGCCGACAGTATTACCGATTTCTGGCGGCGCTGGCATATCTCGATGGGGACATGGTTCCGGGATTATGTCTATATCCCGCTGGGAGGCAACAAGGGCGGCCTTGCAAAGCAGCTCCGCAACATCGCCATCGTCTGGCTGCTGACGGGCTTCTGGCACGGGGCAAGCTGGAACTTTGTCCTATGGGGCGTGTATTTTGGCGTGCTGCTGGTGCTGGAAAAGCTGTTCCTATTGCGCTGCCTCAAAAGGCTGCCCGCCGTATTGCGGCATATCTACGCGCTGGTGCTGGTAACGATCAGCTGGACACTCTTTGCGTTCACAGAGATCAGCAAAGGAGCCGCGTGGTGCAAGGCCATGCTCTCCGGCGTGCTGTTCGACAGCAGTAGTCTGTATTTGCTGCTGACTTATGGGCCGATGTTGGCAATCTGTGCTTTGGCAGCCACACCGCTGGGAAAACGCTTTTATAAAAAGCTCGGCACACGGCTGGGGCAGCGGGCGCTGACCGTGGTTGACTGCGGCGGCCTTGCCTGTGTGCTGGTGATGGCTGCGGCCTATCTTGTCAGCGGCAGCTATAATCCGTTCCGGTACTTCCGATTCTGAGGTGAGAAAAATGCGAAATAAGATCATAACCTCTTTTTTCTGCCTACTGCTGGCGG
>ENA-UEYF01002105-UEYF01002105.1-human-gut-metagenome-genome-assembly--contig:-NODE-2105-length-13687-cov-5.172006_pt1 | contig 13687 bp, 8 predicted proteins | sample MGYA00242902_ERZ507920 | MGnify/ENA primary metagenome ERZ507920 (study PRJEB26167, sample SAMN06115402) | human gut metagenome | host: Homo sapiens | place: China:Jiangxi | collected 2016-07-05...
CGCCGGGATGGCAGCTTTGTTGTGATCTATGGCCGGCGCCGTATCGGAAAGACAACGCTGATCAAAGAATTCATCAAAGATAAGCAGGCATTTTATTTCCTTGCGACGGAGGAAGTGGAGTCCCAGAGCATGAAGCGTCTTGCCGGCGTGGTAGCCCGGGTCACTGGAAATTCCATGCTGCAGAGGGTCACCTTCACGGACTGGCTGGATCTGTTCCGTGAGATCGCCAACTACCGTCCGGAGGAAAAGAAAGTGCTGGTCATTGACGAGTTTCCGTATTTGGTCAAGACAAACGCGGCCTTTCCGTCCATTCTGCAAAATGCCTGGGACGAGATCCTGAAGGACAGTAATGTTATGCTGATCCTCTGTGGGTCGCTGATCAGCATGATGCAGAAGCATGCCCTTTCTCACGATAGTCCGCTTTATGGCCGGCGCAGCGCGCAGATCCGCTTGAAGCCGCTGCCGTTTACAGACCTCTATGCCGTGCAGGGGCAGCCGTTCTCTCAGGCCGTGGAGCAGTATTCCGTGACGGGCGGTGTTCCGAAGTATCTGGAGTTTTTTGAACCGGGGGAAGACCTCTACCGTCAGATTCAGGAAGTTGTACTGTCCAAGAATGGGTTTCTCTATGAGGAACCGAACTTCCTGCTAAAAGACGAGGTACAGTCCGCCAACAGCTATTTTTCCATCATTCGCGCTATTGCGGACGGCAACCACAAGCTGGGCAAGATCGCGGGTGCCCTGGGCATGGAGACATCTTCGCTGACGCCCTACCTCTCCACGCTGATCGATCTGGACTTTCTGAAAAAGGCAACGCCGGTCACGGAGAAGAATCCGGAGAAGTCCCGAAAGGGTCTCTACTTCATTTCAGATAATTTCATCCGCTTCTGGTTCCGTTATGTCTATCCCTACAAAGGGGAGCTGGAACTGGACAATCAGCAGATCGTTCTGGACGAGTTGGAGAAGGACTTTATTCAGAAATTCGTTGCCTTCTCCTATGAGGACGTCTGCAAGGATATCTTTGCCTCCCTGTGCCGGAGCAAGGCGGTGGATTTCGCGCCCTCCCGCATCGGCTCTTACTGGCTCAACGATATCAACGGCGATACGGAGATCGATGTGATGGCGGTAGATCACCAGAAGAAGCAGGTATTCGCCGGCGAGTGCAAGTACCACAACAAGCCGGTGGATGCGACGGTCTATTACGAACTGGAGGAGAAGGTAAAAAAGTCTGCGGAGCTGCGCACGGCTTTCCCCGGGTATAAGATACTGTACGGTCTGTTTTCCAAGAGCGGCTTCACGCAGCGGATGCTTGACCAGGCCGAGGGGCGGGATGATATTCTGCTGATTCAAGAAGACCACATTTTATAAATAGCCGAAGCGGCTGCACATGACTTTCCCTGCGTATTCCGGGCTGCAGCGGCGTTCAAGATCATGCTGCCTGTCCGCCGCAAAGTAGCTGACGGACACTTTTCGCGCACCGCGCCTGTCGTTCTCACTCAGGCATTTACCACGCAGCGGACAGACTGCGCAGTCTTTCTTATCTGCCTGATACTCCCAAAACACCCCGCTGGCGCTGCGGGCCAACTGTCTTAAACGCAGTTCTTTTCCAGCGGGGCAACGGTACACGTTGCGGCCTTTGCGGTGGTTTGTGGGATTTTGTCAACAGCTCCATTTCGAGACGCATTTCGACGCATAATTCGATTTGGATTTTATACAATAGATAGTGCTGAAATTAGGTAGTATTTTCCGGCCAAAACTTTCGGTTGACAGTCTTGGCAGAAAGGGCTATACTAATTACAGTGATTAGGTTACAGATGCTCGCGGGGCCTGTGACCGGGGGAGTCCCTGCGGGGGCTCCCTTTTTGTCTATACAGAGAACTACGAGGTGATTTCAGTGCCAAAGCCGTTTATGACCTATGACCAGCAAATTCAAAAATTAAAGGACAAGCACTTGGTCATTCCAAAGGAGACGGCGGCAAAAGAAATGCTTCGTCTGAACAGCTATTTTGCGCTGATTACCGGTTATAAAAATCTGTTCAAGAATCCGACCACGAAAGACTATCGGGACGGAACGACCTTTGATGATATTGTTGCGCTCTATGAATTTGATGCACAGCTTCGTGAATTGACCTTGCGCCATCTTCTCCATGTTGAACGGCACATTCGTTCTTCCTTGAGTTATGCATTCTGTGACAAGTATGGTGAACAGCAGTCTGCCTATCTCGATCCCAACAACTATGACCTGCATCCGCGAAACAATACATCTCAGGTCAATAAGCTCATTACCCGTTATCTGAAGCCGCTGTTGGATAAACGGACAGAGCATTTATACATTGAGCATTACAAACACCAGCATCAGAATGTGCCTTTGTGGGTTTTGATCAATGCCCTCACTTTTGGTACGATCTCAAAAATGTACCAGTATTCCACCTCCGATATTCAAGCCTCCATCAGCAAGGAATTTGAGGGGATCAATGAGGGGCAGCTCCGGCAGATACTGCAAGTGTTGACAGATTTCCGAAATGTGTGCGCCCATAATGAGCGGCTGTTTTCGTTCCGCTGTTCGCAGCATGAGATTCCCAATCTACCCTTGCACAAGAAGCTGAACATCCCGATGCAGGGCACGCAGTATCTCTATGGTAAGCGTGATTTCTTCGCGGTTTTGCTTGCGTTTCGTTATCTGCTGCCCGATAAGGAGTTTATGGAGTATAAGCGTCATTTGAGCAGACTGATCCATAAAGCAGTAACAAATAATCATCAGATCGGCGAATCTGAACTGCTTGAGCTTATGGGTTTCCCTCAAAACTGGAAAAAGGTCACGGCCTATCGCAAGGTCTGATTTCACGAAATGCGTCTCAATTCGGGACCTGTTGACAAAGTGAGAATTTACGCATAAGCATAAGGACATTGGGTAAGAAAAAAGATGCCCACTGGCGTCATCCCATACATTTTATCATCCTTTTCAAGTTCATGGCCACGGCAGATAAGAGGCAGAGGCCTTCCGCTGCCTCTAAACCTCGTCGTAAGACGCGTGATAAATTATGACTGCGCGTCTGCGCAGCGAAGGTGCCCTCGCATTATAAATAGCAAAGCGGCTGCACACGGCTTTCCCTGCATAGTCTGCTTCTTTTGTGCGCATTAAAACGCATTAGGAAATGCACAAGGACTAACGCTTGACTTTTTGCGTATAATAGAATATGATTGTATTGTAAACAAACACAATCATAGTTGAAAGGAGTGCTTTTATGGCTACAAGTGTTATGCAGGTGCGTGTTGACGATGATCTCCGTGCTAAGGCTGCCGCCGTCTATGAGGAACTCGGCATTGACCTTCCTACCGCTATCCGAATGTTTTTGAAACGCTCTGTCGTGGTAAATGGCGTTCCCTTTTCCATGACGCTGCCCAAGCAGGAGTACAGAGCTGACCGTGCGATCCGCGCCATACAGAGTCTGAGTGAAGCCGCGCAGCAGAACGGCACGGCCGATATGTCGCTGGATGAGATCAATGCTGAAATTGCAGCGTCCCGGGCTGACCGTGCGTCAAGAAATGCTCGGAACGGAGCGTAACCATGAAATACTATGTTGTACTTGATACGAATGTAGTTGTTTCTGCTCTGTTGAACCGTTCCTCCATTCCCGGTCTTATTCTGCAAGAAGCTCTTGCGGGGCGTGTAATTCCTCTGCTGCATGAGGATATTTTGGACGAATACAACGATGTTCTGCACCGCTCCAAATTTAAGTTTGACCGTCGGGGCATTGAAATTGTGCTGACAGGTTTAATTAAGCGAGGAATCTTCTTGGATGCTGCCACGATTGAGGACTATGTTCCTGACCCTGATGATGCAATTTTCTATGAGGTGGTTATGGAGGCGAGAGAAACTACCGACGCCTATCTCGTAACTGGCAACATCAAGCATTTCCCGGTCAAGCCCTATGTGGTGACGCCCAAAGAGATGCTGGAAATCCTGAACGAAAATGAACGCTGATTAGATTATTTCATCGTGGCGTTGTTAGAGAGGCACCTCAGAGATGAGGTGCCTCTTGCTATTTGTCAGTAGCTTTACCCAATGATCCAGAAAGGCCCGCCGGCACCGGCACGTCTGCTGGCCTCGTTCAGAATGATGGATAGGTCCCAGGTTTTTTGACTGCGGCGGTAGCTGGCGGGATCAGCTACAAGAATTTTTTCATCCTGGACGCCCCGCAGCACGATAAAATGTCCGGACTTCGTAAAATGCCCTTTGGTCATTAGGGCCACGACCAGTTTTCCGTCTGCCAGGGCATCCAAAATGCGCTGCGGCTCCGAGGCGGTACACCCTTCAACGGAAAGTCCCCACGCCTGCGCCGCACCGGGGATCAGGGTATGGTAGGAACCGCTTTTGCTGCACCAATAACCGTGCTCATATGCCCACCGCGCCATTTGAGCCGGGTCAACCGTCTCACCGGTCAGCGAGGAAACCACAATAGCCATGGAAGTTGGCCCGCAGCCATACCCCCCAATATGGTCAGTGCCATAAGGCTGATTGGCATAGCGTTCATCCAGCTGGTTGAAGTAGATGACCTCCGTTTCCCCATCGGTAAAGCGCACATCGCCAAGAGCTGTAATGGTGTTGGTGGAGGGAGCGTATTGGAACAGGCCATCGCCAAGAAACAGGCTGAGGTTTTCCGCATAATTCTCCGCCAGATCTTTCTGTTCGTCAGTCAGCGCAAAGATGGTGTCCGCAAAGTAGGCTTCACCATTATAGCGGATCGTGTAGATGTACCATGTCTCCGCCGTATCTTCCTCGCCGTCCTCCTCCGCAGGGACAGTACGCACCTCCATCGTTCGGCTGAAGCTGTAAAGGTGCGTGAGGCCCGCACGCAGGATCTGCTCCATGTCGGTGAGGGAGATGGCGGCAAAGTCCAGATTTTTCGCCGCGCAGTATTGAGAAATAAACAGGTTGGCATTGCTGATGAGATCCCCCTCATAGGGATTGACTACTTCATAGTGATCTCCGTCTGTTCCGGCAAAATCATTGGCGATGCGCTCCTGCACATTCTCAATGCCCTCTCCGAGAATCTGATTGATCGCAAAGGCAGCCTGATTCACATTTTCCGTAATGGCTGCGTTGTCATTGAGGATCGGCTGCCCAGCTGCTCCGGGCACTCCGCTGTCCGTCAGGCTTCCAAAGATAATCCCCGGCAGGAGCAAAATAAAAAGCAGCGGCAGCGCCAGTAACACCAGCGCGGCCACCGCTATTTTTCCGATATGCTTTCGTGCGGACAATGCCGCTCCTATGGCAGCTCCATAGGGCCCGCCTGCCGCAGCGCCCTTTGCCGCGGCGGAAATGGCCTTGCCAGTCCGTACTGCCTGCATGGTATTGGATGCAACAGAAGCTGCCTCATCCAGTCCGGTATGGTTATGTTCGCTCATGGTCGTATCCTTTCCAGTCTAAAGGTGGCGCCTACTTCGCTTGCGGCAGGCTTTTTTGCGTGGCAGATCGGAGCCTTCAAAAATCCACACTTCTCAATCCGAACAGTCTGTGGTAGAATACCCCTCGTGTGCGATAGGAGGGGAAGAATATTGTTTTATACGCAGGAAGAATCCGCTGTTTTAGGCGGCTTTCTCAGCAGTTACTTGAATCGTGACTCTGCATCAGACCATGTCCGAGATGCGTTTGCACGATTTCAAGTCGGATTGGAACGGGGCTGTTTGCAAAAATCGGAGCTGCAATGGGCCGAACAAATGCTGCTTGCCCTAAAGCCGCTCTGGTGGGAAGAGTGGGAAGATCACCGTGCCTTGATGAGTGCGCTGCTCAAGACACAGGCACTTCTGCGCGCCGATGAATGAGGTTTCCCGCAGACATGAAAAAAGCCCCTGCTGCACGCAGGAGCCAGCATATAAGAATGGCCCTTGACTGCTTTCGTGTTCCGCAGTCAAGGGTCATTCTATGTAAGTCTTGGGCTCTACCATCATTGGTTACCTCCGATTTCTACAGATTTGAGGGTTACTAGTACATCGGACTCACCTTTCTTTCTGTGTTTATAAAATAGCAGATTTTCTATTGGTTTGCAATCCGCAAATTGTACGAAATAGTCATAATGCAAACTGTGCATCCATCTGATTTTAGACGGATTGCCGTTAATTTGATTGACGATGCAGGACACGGTACAGTATAATAACAATGTTGTGGGGTTTCAAACAGCCCTAGCCAGGCAGGAAGGTCTATGCAGCCGGCTGCCAATTTTGACTTTCCAATGCCAAAAGATATGCGTATGTTTTTGGTGCGGCGCTGCAAAGCGCCGCCATTTTTTTGCTGTTATCACGGTAAGTGAGCCAGTACACGAAGCAGTCAGCAAAATACTCCCGCTCGTTGGTAAGCGCATACGGACGGAGCAGGGCTGCTGCGGTTCCGGATTCCTCCTGATAAAAGCCTTCCGTCTGAGATGGGAAGCCCATCAGCTCATCGAGAAAGTGGCCAAACTCATGGACGGTGGCCCCTGCCGAGGATACAGTGATTTGGCGGCTTCCGTAATTGGTTGCCCCAATACAGCTCATATTCCGCTCTTCACTCAGCCTTGCAAGGTACGCATAGTCAATGGTGTACTGCCACCCTCTTTCCGCAAATGCCTGCCGGATCGGCTCCGGGATCTTTTGAAGTTCCAGCAGGTAGCTGTTCAGATGGACGCCCTCTTTATTGTTCAGAGGAATCGTCTCCAGAATGGGCGGCGGCGCAACGGTAAATTCCCCGATCAAAAGAGCATAGAGAAGATCCGCAGCCTCGCCCCGTGTGATGATGTCCGTCCCTGCACAGGTGTCTTCGCATAAGCCAAAGCTCACAGCAGCGTGGAAAGCATTGTCCTGCGAAGACAGGGTTTCCCCCTCCGGGTAGAGTTGAGAACTGTAAAGGGCAATGTCAAAGGCAGTAAAGCCGCTTTCATAGATGGCATAGCGGCACAGGCGGGAGTCCGGCGCTGCCATAGCCGGCAGATTCAGCCATCCATCCGCATAGCCCTGATTGATACAGGCATCACCGCCATAGCCGGCAGGATCCGAAAGGGCGTCTCCTTTATCAAAGGCCCGGCAGAGCATCGTTGCCCATTGGCGCACCGTAATCGGCGTGTCCGGTGCATACCGACCCTTTCCCGTACCGTAAGTAATGCCCTGCCCAGCAAGGTAAGTGACGCTTTCATAAAACGGAGATGCCTCCGGCACATCAGAAAAGCCGTCAGATGCGGCAAAGGCGGAAACGGACAGCAGCGCGCTGATGATCAGCGTCAAAAGGACGGCAGCAAATCCTTTTTTGTGTTTCATAGTTCAACTCCTCGCATTAGAATTGGGAAAGCGCCCCGGATAGGGCGCTTTCCCTGAAAAGGATTGGATTTAGTAGCCAGTCTTGGGGAGTGTAGGTGTATTCCAGAGACGGCGGATGATCGTTACCCAGCTTGCCGTTGCGGTCTGCCATGTGCCCTGATATTTGCCGCCCACATCGGCGCGGTTGACCATCTGATAGCCATTGACCGCGTTTCCATTCACCATCACGCTCAGCGTGGGGGTGACAACGCTTTGGAAGCCGACAGGAATCTTGCCGAAGTCAAAATAGATGTCGGTCACGACCTCGCCGGCCTGCATGGGAATGGCGTTGAGGCTGAAGCTGTAGTTGTTGTTGGTGAGCAGGTTGGAGGCCAGCACCTGATAGCTCACGTTGTAGTTGGTCTTATAGAGAATGCGGTAGTTGAGCCGCGCGCTGTAAGTGCCGGTGGTGAGCGTCGTGGGGCGAGCCACATCGTAGGGAATTTTATCGTGCCAGAAGAAGGACTCCAACGGCACGTTGGAAGTGTTGGCCACCGTCAGATCGTAGCGCATGGACTGACCCGCCATGACCTGCGCGTTGCCGCGCTTGGTGATGGTAACGCCGAGACTGGCAGGCTTATCATAGGCAGAGAGCTTGATGATCTGACCGGGATATTCCAGCGTCACATCATGCACGGTAGGATCGAGCTGCCAATAGGCGGGCGCTGTGACCTCCCGGATCTGATAGCGGGTCAGCGGCAGCGGCTTGCTGGCCGCAACGCCCCGGGCATCCGTTGTAATGTAGTCCACTACCTTGCCGCTGCGGGCATTGACGATCTCATAAACAGCGCCCTTGAGCGGAGTACCTGCAGCGGTGCCGGTAACCTCGTTATACTCAGCGGCGTACTTATAAATCTGGATCTGGCCCGTGACAGCGGTATTTTCCCACTCAATCTCCACGGTTTTGCCCGGAGAGACATAGACGGTCTTATACTGCTTATCCAGCGTGTAGCCGGGGGCGGCTTCCAGCTCTCTCAGATAAAAGCGGCCGCTCAGTCCGCCGGGGATCTCGTCAATGTAGATGTAGCCCTCATCGTCCGAGGTGTACTCGCCGATGGGCTTCTTGTTCGCATCATAGAGGACAAACTTTACGCCATAGATCCCCTCTCCCGTGGCGCTGTCAATTTTGTGGATGACGATGCCGCTGAGCTTTTTGTTGGTCACCTGCAGCGTCACATGCTTGCCGTCCTTGATCTCAAAATAGTGGGGCGTATCATCCAGCCGGAACGATTTGTTCGATGTGACCTCTTTTGCATAGTAGCTGCCATCCTCCAGAGCCACGAACACACGGCCATTTTTGTCCGTCGTAACGGTATCCACCAAGGCATCATCCACCTTGCGGATCTCAAAGGTCGTATTGGGGATGCGCTCACTGTGGTTATCCTCGTTGACCTTGATGATCTCCACGCCGCCAATAGGCGTGTTGTAGAAGTGAAGCGTTTGTGTGTCATTGGGATTGACTACCACGGTCTGCGTGCGGGTGTTTTCGTCGATGGTGTAGCCGGGGATCGTCTGTACCTCCGTCACCACCACGGTTCCGGAAATGCCGGAGAGGGTGATCTTGCCCTCCTTATCCGTCCAGTACAGGCCGGTGGAGGACAGCGTGCCGCCCTCAGCATCTACATAGGAACCGTCGGCATAGACGATTTTGAACTGAACGCCCTCCAACGGCTCCTTTGTGATGGAATCCTGCTTGACGATGATGAGGTTGCCCTTGGGTTGGTTGCGGAACTCTACCGTGACAACTTCATTGGACTTGACCTTGACGGTCTGCGGCGTATCGTCGAGAATGTAGCCCACCTTCGCACGGGTTTCCTTGATGACAAGCGTGGTGCCGGGAGTGATGTCCGTAATCGTGAACGTACCTGCGCTGTCCGTCACGAACTTGCCGTTGGCGTTGCCAATCAGGTTGCCGTCCGAATCCGTGACAAGGAACTCGACGTCAGAGATGGGAGCGTTCGTCACAGCATCCACCTTTTTCACAAGCACACCGCCCTTGGGCTGATTACGGAATTCCAGCGTCATGACAGAGCTGCGCTTGATCTTGATGCTCTGCGGGGTATCGTCGAGGATGTAGCCATCCTTGGCACGCACCTCTTTTGCGATGACCGTCATGCCGGGCGTCAGGCCGTCAATGCGGATGGTGCCTGCGCTGTCGGTCGCATACTTTCCGTTGGCGTTGCCGATCACGCTGCCATCCGAATCGGTGATGAAGAACTCCACATCGGAAATGGGAGCGCCGGTCACGGCGTCCTTTTTTACGATCAGGAGGGAACCCATCTTATCGTTGCCAAAGGTCACGGTGATCACGTCCTGATCCTTACCGGAGAGATAGACCGTTTCCGTGGCGTCGGTGATCACATACCCGTCCGGCGCGGAGATCTCTTCGCAGACATAAGTGCCTGCCTTGAGGCCGGTTGCAACGATGGTGCCATTGCTGGATGTTTTGTACTCGCCAACCACAGTGCCGCCTGTACCGGAGGTGCCGCCGAGGTAGCGGATGCGGAACCATGCACCCTCCAGCGGCTGACCGCTCTCACTGTCCACCTTGCGGATGATGATGGCGGAAAGGGGCGTGTTCTCAAAGGTCAGCACCTTGCTCTCGCCACCGGAGATGAAGCATTCCTGCGTGGCAGGCTCCTTGATGGCGTACCCGGACGCCGGTTCCAGCTCCGTCACTTTGTACCAGCCATCTTTGATCTCGGGGAGAATGATTTTTCCGCTTGCGTCAGAAAAGTAAGTGCCGAGGTCGTTCAGCTCGCCGGTATCGGTGTGGTTGCTGCCGTACCAAATCTGGAACTTGGCACCCTTGATGGGATCGCCGGTGACACTATCTACCTTGCGGATCTCCAGACTGGGCTTGAGGGCGTTGAAGAAGGTGACGGTAGAGGTCTCGCCGGGCTTCAATGCCACTTCCTGCGGGATGGGGCAGAGAATGACATGGTTGGGAACATTGATCTCCGTTACTTTGAATGTGCCAACAGGAGCAGAGTCGAGGAAAATCCGCCCATGGTTATCGGTCGTGGCGCTGGTAGAAAAGCTGCCGTCGATCTGCTCGATGCGGTAGGTCACGCCCTCGATGGGCTCACCATTGGCGATGTTCTTCTTGACAATTTCAAGACCGGGCTTTTCATAGTCAACGAAAGTGACCTCGGAGGTTTTGCCGGGGCGCAGCGCCACGGTCTGCTCGGTATTGGTTACGATGTACGGCTCGGGAACGGATTCCTCACGCACAACATAGACACCGGCAGGAATGGCCGAGAGCGTTGCGGAACCGTCCGTGCCAGTCGTGACGGAGGTTGAATAACTTCCGGTAACGGACTTAATGGAAAAGACCGTGCCAGCGATGGGCTTGCCGCTCATGGCGTCGCGCTTGATGATCTTCATATCGGGCAGCTCATAATTAGTCGCCGCAACGCTGTATTCGCGGTCACCTTCGGAAACATCTACATAAACACTTTTGGGCGTGGGATCAACACAGAAGCCGTCCGGCGCGGAGGTCTCGACAAAGCTCCAAAGGCCGGTGGCGGCATCCTCAACATAGATCTCGCCCTGCGCATTGGTAATGTCGCTGCCGACGATCTGCCCGTTGAAATAGATGCTGAAACGTGCACCGGCGAGACCGGTTGTGGTTCCACCAGCAGTTTTTTTCAGCACGATCTTGCCAACGCCTGCAGGCGGTGCAGGTTCTTCTCCGCCGCCTCCGGGCTTATCCTGAGTGACCAGTTTGCGGGGACCATAATAATTGAAGAATGACTGATTTTTGCGGTTACTGGAAATTGCGTATACCGCCCATTTTGCACTCTGGTCCTCCACAATGGATGCAGACTTACCCTGTGCAGTGTACTCTTCAATCTGGCGCTGGAACTCGGCGTCCTCCTGTGCTTTCTGCTCCAAAAGCCAGTCGATGAGGCTCAGATACAAATCATAGGTGTCGGCGTTGGCATAGCCGCCCGCATCGCCGTCTCCACCGGGCTCGCCTTTATAGCTTTGGTGATCCCACACATACGTCTGCACGGCCATAAAAAGCTGGCCAACATTGGATGCCTTGCAGTCGTTGAGGTAGGTCATCATCCATTTGACGTTCTCGACGGTCGCGGCGTCCATTTCACTGAGGCCGCTGTTCGTGACAGCCGACTGCAATACGGCATCTGCGTCCGCGCCGGTACCGGACGTCCATGTGAAGGAATTCAGGTACGAAGGCGTTGCGTAATGATAGCCGAGGCCGCTATCCATGCAGTACACGAGCTTACCGTCCACGAGCGGGGGACGGTAGCTGTACGGGGTACCGTTGGCGAGCAGGCGGGTGCTCCAGTAGTTCTGGTTCTTTGTGATCGTGATGCCTTTGCCTGTGCTGGATGCAGCGAATGCTGTGGTTGGAAACAGGCTGAGAATTGTCATAATCAGCAAGAATGCTGAGACAAGTCTGGTTTTGATTGATTTCATAAGAGATCTCCTTCATTTGTAACACAAGAAAAGCAGGTCGAGTTTCCTCAACCTGCTTCGTTGAATGATTCACTTTTCGAACTGACCATTTTCGAATGGATTGATCCACCGCAGAGGCAATCATTGATCAGCCTATTGCGGGATCGTCCACCCATGTGACCTCGCATCCGTCTACGAGGAAGACCTGCACACAGTACCAAGACGCCAAGCCATTACTGTCCGTACCACGCGCTAAACCAACGCCAATCTCGCCGTAGCGAACATTCAGCATGTTATCCGCATGGCCCTTGGAATTCGACCAAAGATTGACGACGGCATCAGATAAAGTCTTGTGCTGTTGTTCGAGGTACAGTTCTGTGATGCAGTGGATGTTTTCGCCGGTGCGCCGGCTATCTGTAACGGTATTGCTTCTGCGTCCATCGGGGCGAGTGTGAGAATAGGCACCACTTGCCGCCATCTCATCCGCGCGGACTTGAGCCGCATCCATCAGAAGGCTATTAACCTCCAATACAGCAACTCCCTTATTATGCCGCAGGGTGTTGGTACGGGTAACGACATCCTTCTTTATGGCATCAACATCAGTCTGGTGGAGCTGGCCACTTGTCTTCTCGCCCTCTTGCTTTGTAGGCGCAATCCCAGTATAGGGCTTGTCCGATTCGACCTGGACGCATTTGGCAGTATCATCCCAAAAGACGTTAAAACCGACAGCTTGGCCAATATCACGCAATTTCACATAATTGTGGCCGTTGATCACATACGCCTCCATGGGGGTAAGTGTGCCATCCACAAAAATCTGATTGTTGCTGAGATCGGCAAGAATGCCGGAAGCGTATGCAACGCTGCCGCCAAACATGACTGCGCCGACAACCATGCCGGAGAGGAATGTAATGAAACGCTTTTTCATGTGAGTCACCTCGTAGAAGATAGTTTTCCAGCCACTCTCTACGCGTGTTCTTCAGCCAACTTTCTGATTCGAGCAGGCTGCGATGCCTGGCATGAGGATATCCGCTTTGGAGAGCCTGTGTTCACTCAAAAGCTGGCGCATCTCCTCATAAGCGGAACGCGGCAGAAGCATATGGACGGTTACGGTAGCTTCTGCGGGAATGGATCGGGTGCGATTCTCACGATTGCGAGGCTTTTTACTGTTCATGGTTTTCCTCCAATGGTTTATCGAATCTCTACAGCCTGCACACACAGACGCAGAGAGGGCTGGTTAGCAATACAGGTGATCAGGGTGATGCGATTATCTCCCATCTCATTGAGGTAAGAGAAATCCGTGTAGGAGATCGCACCAACGAATGTCACTTTGTAGGTCTTCGTGCCGATTGCGGTCTTGTACTTAACAATGTCCCCATCCTTCACATTCTTCAGCTTTCCGAAGTATGGATGATTCCCTCTGTTGTGGCCGAACAAGCCAACATTCCCGGTGTAGAGGCCGGAAGAACTGTAATGACCGGCGCCCTTAGACATGGAACTGTCGGTGGCGCCTTCATACACTTTGCAATTCAGCCCGACACGGTCAATGGAGACTTGGCCGATACTGCCATCGCTCTGCTTGAGATCGTTCAAGGTGACAGAGGGTTCATACGGCATCTCGATCGTACCACCGTCGGAGATGATACTGGAACTACCGAAGTCGGACTCCGGGTACTGCGTATTCGAGCTGCTCCCGCCAAAGCCGTACTGTGTGTTGCCATTCAGGTAGGGATTATTGAGGGAGCTTTCCAGAAATTCCTGACTGAGTCCGTATTGGATCTCAGGGATGTCGTAATCGATCTGATTGCGTGAGCCGTAACGATACTCAGCGTCGTAGAGATCCTCGTAGTTCGTGCTGCCGTAATAGACAGGGTCAGGAGAGGTTTTGAAGGAATAGTCTGCGGCACTAGCGAAAGTCACCATGCCGAGTGCCATACTC
>ENA-UEYF01002106-UEYF01002106.1-human-gut-metagenome-genome-assembly--contig:-NODE-2106-length-13687-cov-4.919104_pt1 | contig 13687 bp, 9 predicted proteins | sample MGYA00242902_ERZ507920 | MGnify/ENA primary metagenome ERZ507920 (study PRJEB26167, sample SAMN06115402) | human gut metagenome | host: Homo sapiens | place: China:Jiangxi | collected 2016-07-05...
GCCGCCGTGCAGTACGGCGATCTCCCGCACAAGGGCAAGGCCAAGCCCCACGCCGCCCATCTCCCGGCTGCGGGACTTATCCACCCGGAAAAAGGGCTGGAAGATGCTCTCCCGGCAGTCTGCGGGGATGCCCGGGCCGGTATCCGCAACGCGCAGCACGGCAGTTTGCTTTTCCCGCCGCAGAGTGACGCGCACCGCACCGTCGAGGCGGTTATACTTGATACCGTTTTCCACCAGATTGAACACCAGTCGGTAGATCAGCGCATCACTGCCCACCATGCCCAGTTCCGCGCAGTCCTGCTGCAAGGAGATATTGTTTTTCTGGGCAAGGGGGGTCAGGTCGGTCAAAATTTCCTCCACCAGCGGTGCAAGGGCGATCTGGTCAGTACGGGAGATCGATTGCAGATTGCTCATCTCTAATAAAGTGCGCACAAGGGCGGTCAGGCGATCCAGTTGCTCCCGCAGAGAGCTGACCAGCCCGGCAGTCTCGGCATCCATGGCTGGGTGCTCCTCTGCAAACAGTTCCAGCTTCGTCTGCAAAATAGCCAGCGGGGTGCGCAGCTCGTGGGCTGCGTTGCCCGCAAACTGCCGTTGTAATTCAAAGGACTGTGCCAGGCCATCCAGCATCCGGTTTACCGACCGGCTCAACTGCCCGAATTCCTGCACGGTATCTTCGTCCAGACGGACGGTAGCAATGCTGTCCTGATCGACCCGCTGCGCCTGCTGCGCAAGCTGCTGCAACGGTTTCAGAGCTCTGCCGCTGACAAAATAAGCGATGGCCGCGCTGAGGATGGTGACCACAGCAGTGATGCACCAGCCCTTGCGGCCAAAAACCACCTTTGCATCGTAGACTTCCTGTGAAAAATGCGCCAGCAGGCTGGACATTTCCTCCTGCGGGATCTCGATGGTCAAGGAATCCTCACTGCCGGGCTGATACTGCATCATAAAGCCGTTGAGGGCATCCATGCCGGTTGCACCGGTGCGGTATAAAAGCAGGTTCATGCACACGCAGACACAGGCGATGAGCAGCGCCGTCAGCAGGGTGATGCGCCATTGCAGGGACAACCGTTTCATTGTACCTCTCCTCCGATCTCGTAGCCTTCCCCGATGCGGTTGCGGATGGGGTCGTAGCCCAGCACCGCCCGCAGCTTTTTGCGCAGGGCAGAGATATGTACCCGGATGGAGTTGCTGAAGCTGTCCACGCTTCCGTCCCAGACGTGCTCAATCAGCTCTTCCTGACTGACCGGGCGTCCCTGATGCAGCAGCAGATATTCCAGTACGCCGCTCTCCTTCCGCGTCAGGGCAAGGGTCTGACCATCCACCGTGGCAACGCGGCTGCGGGTGTTGAAGCTGAGCCGCCCGCAGCACAGGCAGACGTCCTGCTGGATGAACTTGCGCCGGGTCAGGCTGCGCACCCGGGCTTCCAATTCTGCAAGGTGGAATGGCTTGGAAAGATAATCGTTCGCCCCGGCATCCAGCCCCTCCACCTTATCCGCGATCTCGCTGCGCGCCGATAAGATCAGCACACAGGTCTCAAGGTCGTGCTGCCGTAAGCTGCGCAGCACCTGCATCCCGTCCACCTTGGGCAGGTTGAGGTCCAGCAGTACAAGGTCGTACCGCTCTGCCGCCAGTGCTTCCAGCGCGGCTTCGCCATCTGCACAGGCATCCACCTCGTACCCGGACAGCCGCAGCTTCCGGGCAATGTCCTCCCGCAGGGAGTGCTCGTCCTCTACCACCAAAAGACGCATCTTGTGTTCCACCCTTCCCATAAAAATTGCGTTTTTTTCATTATAACAGATTATAGCAGACGGTGTTAAGATTCGTGTTAAGATTTTCTTAGCAGAAATTTTATCCCGCATGGTGTATACTGGTGCCATCAAACAACAGGAGGCTATGATGTTCATGACAAAAAAACAGGCGCAGCTGCTTTTGCTTGCCGCCGGGGTGCTGATGCTGCTGTTCGGCGTGTGGCGGGGCGAGGCAGACACCGTATTTTCAAAGGCCATCCGGCTGTGTATGGAGTGTGTAGGCATTGGATAAGAAAAAATTAAATCCCCTTGCTCGCTTCCGGGGCTTTATACAGGCCGGGGCGACCCTTTTAACCAACCTCCACCTGCCCAACTTTGCCAAAGGGACACTGTATCAGGGCAGTGGCAAATACGTCTGCGTACCGGGGCTGAACTGCTATTCCTGCCCGGGCGCTGCCGGTGCCTGCCCGGTGGGAGCGTTTCAAGCGGTGATAGGCTCCTCCAAATTCCGCTTTTCCTACTACATCACCGGCATCCTGATTCTCTTCGGGGTGCTGCTGGGGCGGTTCATCTGCGGTTTCCTCTGCCCGTTCGGGTGGTTTCAGGAGCTTTTGCACAAGATTCCCTCTCCCAAGCTTTCCACCAAAAAGCTAAAGCCGCTGCGCTATTTAAAGTATGCGGTGCTGCTGGTCATGGTGGTGCTGCTGCCATTGCTGGCGGTCAACGAGCTGGGCATGGGCGACCCCTTCTTCTGCAAATATCTCTGCCCACAGGGCGTGCTGGAAGGCGCCCTTCCCCTCTCCCTGACCAATGCTGGCATCCGCGCCGCGCTGGGCAAGCTGTTCACATGGAAAGCCTGCATTCTGCTGGCAGTCATTATGGGCAGCGTGGTGTTCTACCGCCCCTTCTGCAAGTGGCTGTGCCCGCTGGGCGCGTTTTATGCGCTGCTGAACAAGGTCTCGCTGTTCCAGATGCGTGTAGACACCCACAAATGCGTCTCCTGCGGCGCCTGCGCAAGGGCCTGTAAGATGGACGTAGACATTACCAAGACCCACAACCACGCCGAATGTATCCGCTGTGGGATGTGTATGAAAGCCTGCCCCACGGACGCCATCCAGTACAAGTTCGGGCTGGGAGACCAATCAAACACCGAAACAACAAAGGAGTAAAACCATGAAATTCAACCGTGTAACCGCACTTTTGCTCAGCCTTACGCTGGCTTTCAGCCTTGCCGCCTGCGGGCAGGGCGCGTCCTCTGCATCTTCTGCATCCTCTTCTTCTGCCGCTTCCTCTGCGGCAGCGGAAACCAAGACCGAGGAGCAGCTGCTGGCCGAGGAAAACGAGATCCTTTCCGCAAACGATGCCCTGTGGGAGAAGGTGTTCGCTTCCATGGACAAAAACATGACTGAGACCACCCTCAGCACGAACTACGGCGATTTTCTGCGCAGCTCCGTGGAAAAGACAAAGGACCAATTCTCGGATGAGGAGTACAAGACCCTGACCGCCGATGCAGAAAAAATCCGTGCCATCGAGGAGCAGATTGCCACCCTTGCCCTCGCGGACGCGGCCGCTTCCGGCGCTGCCGCACAGGGCACTGCCTTCCCCCAGTTTGAGGGCAGCGATTTAGAGGGCAACCCGGTGGACAACAGTCTGTTTGCGGGCAACGCCTTTACGGTGGTGAACTTCTGGTTCAACGGCTGCAAGCCCTGTGTAGAGGAGCTGGACGACCTGAACGCCCTGAATGAAAAGGTCAAGGCACAGGGCGGCGAGGTGGTCGGCATCAACACCGAGACGCTGGATGGCAGCCAGCAGGGCATCGAAGCCGCCAAAAAGCTGCTGGCTGCAAAGGGCGCAAGCTACCGCAACATCTACTTTGCCTCCGGCAGCGAGGCCGGCAAGTTTGCACTGAACATCATGGCCTTCCCCACCACCTACGTCTTTGACCGGGACGGCAATGTTGTAGGCCAGCCCCTGCTGGGCGGCATTGACAAGGAAGAAAACCTTGCCGCCCTGCAAAAAAATATTGACGCCGCCCTTGCCAAGGACAGCGCCAAATAAGCTATTCTCCCCTGCCGCCTACGGGCGGCTTTTTTTGTTTGCTGCGGGCATTGCCATGCACGCCCGGGCACCGGACGGAATACGCTGGGGCAGAAGCATACTTTTACCAGCAAAGGAGCGTATCTCCATGAAAAACACCGGAACTCTCCGCATCCAGACCTTTGCGGCACGCCAGTCTGCCCCCGTGGAGGGGGTGACCGTTGCGGTGCAGGGGGACGGCTTTACCCTGCACCGCATCACCGATGCCACCGGCAGCGCCGCCGATATTCCCGTTGAAGCCCCCGCCTGCACCCTGTCGCTGGACGAGGACAACACCACTCGCCCCTACGCCATTGTCAGCCTGACCGCCGCAAAGCCCGGCTACCGCACCGTGCGCATTGAGGGCATCCAGATCTTTGCCGGGCAGGTAACGCTGGCGCAGCCCCAGATGCTTCCTGTTACCGAGGAAGACCGGGATATCCCGGACGCACCCATCGTCATCCCGCCGCACGCCCTGTTTGCCGGCAGCGGCGGCAGCGGCCCGCAGCCGCGGGAAAACTGCACACCCCGGGTACTGGATCAGGTCGTCATTCCCAAAAATATCACGGTGCATCTGGGCAAACCGGCAGCTTCCGCCCGCAACGTGACCGTCTCCTTCCGGGATTATATTGCCAACGTAGCCTCCAGCGAGGTGTATCCCACCTGGGTAGGGCAAAATAAACCAACCAACCGATTTAAGAGTCGTTTTTGCTCAAAAATTCCATTCTATCGTCACTTTCTGCGTTCCAGACAGAGATTCTTTCGGTTCTACGACGACCCTGTCAATGAGGAGTACCACAAGTTCCCTTGTCAGGTAGGGAACCTGCGCTAATTTCCTCACTTTTTCCATCTGAGCCGGTACAGTATCGTTGTCTTCCTTTGTTGCTTTCAGTTCGGATTCCAAGGTCTGGATCCGCGTCTCCGACTGTTTGACTTCCTGAAGAAAGGCTTCATTCATCGCGGCAAACTGCACAGTATCGATCAGGCCGGACACCTTATCCAGATAAAGCTCCTGCATGGCCTTGCGCCGCCGGTCTACTTCATTTTTCAACCTTTTCAGCTCGTCACGCTTTGCCTGCTCCCGCTGCCGGATGGGGTCATCCCGTTCCGGCAGGGTGGCTTTTTCAGGGTCAAAATAATCCGCCACATACACCCGGATGCGTTCCAACACCAGTTCCTGCAAATCATTCAGGTTCGTGCAGGTCTTGTTGCTGCACTGTTCCGGTGCACGCTGGTGCATTCGGCATCTGACGTATCGGGTCCGAGTGCCATCTGCCCCGGGCTGTCGTGCTGTCTGCTCCATAACGCTCCCACAGCAGCCGCAGACGATTTTTCGCGCTAAGGGATGGATGCTCCCGCCCCTTCCGCTGCGGGTACGTCCTGCCATTACCTTCTGCACCGTTTCAAAAGTATCCCGGTCAACGATGGCCTCATGGGTGTTTGGTACCACGATCCACTGCGATTTCGGAAGCCAAACCGTTTTTTCAGTTTTATAGCTGACTTTTTTGTGCCTTCCCTGCACCAAATCGCCTACATAGGTCTGATTATGAAGCATCTGGTAAATCGTTGGGCTGCTCCAAAGCGAAAAATTTGGATTCTTCATAGCAACATGGTAGTGGATGCCATTCGACTGTTTGTAGGCTGTCGGGCTTGGAATACCCTCGTCGTTCAGGATGCGCGCGATTTTATGTGCGCCGATGCCGCCCAGCGCCATCGAAAAAATTCGTTTCACGATTTCGGCAGCTTCCGGGTCGATGACCAGCTTTCCTTTTGCGCTTGAGTCTTTTCGGTATCCATAAAGTGCGAAGGAAGCAATGTACACACCGTCTTTCCGCTTATGGTCAAGCACCGAGCGGACATTGGTGGACAGATCTTCCAGATACCACTCGTTGATCAGGCCGTTGATTTGACGGGATTTTTTATTTGCGGTATCGTTGGTATCCACATGGTCAACGACAGCAATAAACCGAATGCCCCACTCCACGAACTTTCCGTGCAGGTATTTTTCCACGAGTTCCATATCGCGGGTAAAACGGGATTGCGTCTTGGCCAGCACCACATCGAATTTATGTTCGCTTGCGGCTTGTATCATCGAATTGAAAGCCGGACGGTTCCGGTCGATGCCGGAATAATCCTCATCTGAATAAATCTGGTAAATATCAAATCCTTTCTCAATGGCGTACTGGATCAGCATCGACTTTTGATTCTGAATGCTTTCCGATTCGCCAATTTTATATTCATCTTCTTTGCTCAGGCGGCAATAAATTGCTGCTTTCATGATCTGCCCCCCCTCTTTTTGTACACGAGCATCCATGCGCAGCATAACGCATCCCTCCTTCCAATTCAGGGATGCCGCATCAGGCGCAGGATCTTGAAGGAACGGCATTGAGCAATCCATCGATGATATATCGCTCAAATTCCTTTTGAAACCGTTCTTTGCGCTGTTCGTTGTCGTCCGAACGAAATTTTTCGTGCAGAATAAAAGGAGTTTTTTTCATCGGATCCCCCTTTTCGGTCCATCTGGTCGTGATCTGTGTCACTTCAGTCTATTTCCAGTCAGCGAAATTCAGAACTTTCCAGATTTTTCATGCAAAATATGGCAAGACGTTCAAAATCAACTTGAAACGCTTTTGCCGCAATGGTACAATTACATTGTCATTTTATGGAAACTCAGCGCAAAGCCCCGTGCGGACAGGCCGCAAGCGTCGGAGTTCCTGTGGGATGTGTAAGAATCGCTAAGGCAGCACTGCGCTGCTGCACCTGCGCAGTATTGCTTTCCGAAAATGTGAGAAAGTATATTTATATGATGAAAAAGATCTCCCGCCGCTCGTTTTTGCAGGTCTGCGGCATTACTGCGGCAGCGGCAGCGATGACGACATCGGCATGAGCGAGGAGTTTCAAAAGACTCTTTTTGACCCCTTTACCCGGGAGGAAAAATCCGGCACCAATAAGGTGCAGGGTACCGGCCTTGGCATGGCCATCACCAAGAGCATCGTAGACCTGATGGGCGGTTCCATCAGCGTGGAGAGCGCCCCCGGCAGGGGTACCCGCTTTGAGGTCGTGCTGGAATTTCCCATTGATGCCGAAGCAGATACGGTGCAAGAGGCACAGGTGTTCCCGGAGGAAGAAGAGACCGCTTCTCCTCTGTCCGGCATGAAGTTCCTCTGCGCCGAGGATAACGCCATCAACGCCGAGATCCTGGAAATGCTGCTGGAATCCAAGGGCGCAAGCTGCACCATCTGCTCCAACGGTCAGGAGATCGTGGATGCCTTCGCCAGCGTCAAGCCCGGCGAGTACGACATGATTTTGATGGACGTGCAGATGCCGGTGATGGACGGCCTGGAGGCCACCCGCCGCATCCGCAATGGCGAAAATCCGCTGGGCAGGATCATCCCCATCCTTGCCATGACCGCCAACGCCTTCCTTGAGGATATGCAAAAGAGCAAGGAAGCCGGCATGGACGAACATCTCTCCAAACCCGTGGACATTGCAGCACTGGAACAGACCGTAAAACGCTTCCGCGTTACCCTTTCCCATTAAAAAATAGCGGAAAAGCGCGTTTCCGCAGATGAAACACACAAATGATGTAAATGATGTAGAAGAGGGTCAGAACGTGAATACACTTTCCGAGATCGAGGAATATTACAAAGCGCGTGAGCAGCAGCTGTTGAAAAAACTTCATCAACAGGGAGCCGCTCTTGCCGCAGCGGAGCAGGCGCTGAAACAACTGACCGAAAATCAGAAAGTATCGGAGGACGAAACAGCCCGACAGCGCGCTGCACGGGAGCAGGCATTCGAAGAAAAGCTCTATCGGGATCCGCTGACAGGAATTTACAACCGCCGCTATTACGAAGAAGTTGCCCGCAAAACCATCGGCCCGGCGGGTATCGCACTGATGGATGTGGATGATTTCAAGATCTGCAACGATACCTATGGGCATTACGCCGGAGATATGGCACTGAAAACGGTGGCAAACACCATCCAGTCCTGCATCCGGAAGTCGGACCTGCTCATCCGCTATGGCGGAGACGAATTTCTGCTGGTGTTACCCGGCATTCCGGGAGACTTTTTGCAGACCAAACTGGAACAGATCTGCACCGCCGCGCAGATGGCATCTGTACCCGGCTATTCGCATTTCCGTATCTCGCTGAGCATTGGCGGAACGATACAGTCCCTCGCCGACCCTATGGATAACATCGTTCGCCGGGCGGATCGGCTGATGTATCAGGCAAAGTGCCGCAAGAATGCCGTCATGGTGGAGGTTCCGGGGCATAACCTGGCGGCTTTGGAAAAACTTTTGCAGAACAAGCCACAGATCTTACTTGTGGATGACTCCGCAATGAACCGCATGATACTGACAGAGATCCTGGGAGACAGTTACCACATTCTGGAAGCCGAAAACGGACGGGAATGCATGGAAAAATTGCAGGCAGAAGCCGGAAACATTGCACTGGTGCTGCTGGACATCAATATGCCCGTTATGGACGGCTTTGAAGTGCTGAAAGCCATGAATGCCAACCACACCATCGAGGATATCCCGGTCATTATGATCTCCAGCGAGGACTCCGATGCGACGATCCGGCGTTCCTATGAGCTGGGCGCAAGTGATTATGTCAATCGCCCCTTCGATGCTCGTATCGTGTACCGCCGTGTGACCAACACCATCAAGCTGTACGCCAAGCAGCGGCGGCTGGTGCAGATGGTCTCTGAGCAGATCCGCGCCCGTGAAAATAATACGGATACGCTGGTGGGTGTACTGAGTCATATCGTAGAATTCCGCAACGGCGAAAGCGGCGCCCATGTGCGGCACATCCGTATCATCACCGAGCTGCTGCTCCGCCGTCTGTTGGAGATCAGCAGCAGATACTCGATCACTGCGGAACAGCAGGATATGATCCCGCTGGCTTCTGCCCTGCACGACATCGGAAAAATCGGCATTGACGAAAAGGTCCTCAACAAGCCCGGCAGGCTGACCCCGGAGGAATTCGAGGTCATGAAGACCCACAGTATGCTGGGAGCCAAGATGCTGCATGATCTGGATAATTTTGCAGAGCAGCCGCTGCTGCAAACGGCCTACGAGATCGCCCGCTGGCACCACGAACGCTGGGATGGGCGCGGCTACCCGGATGGGCTGAAGGGCGATGAGATCCCCATCAGCGCACAACTGGTCTCGCTGGCTGATGTGTACGATGCACTGACCAGCGAACGCTGCTACAAAAAAGCCTTCTCCCACGAAAAAGCCGTGCAGATGATCCGGAACGGCGAGTGCGGAGCGTTCAACCCGCTGCTGCTGCAGTGCCTGACAGATATTCAGACTGACCTGAAAGAAGAATTACAGCAGCACAACTGAGCAATGGATGCAATAAAACAGGAGAACAAAAAGTCCAAATGAAACACAGAATCTCACGCCGTGCATTTCTGCGCGGCTGCACGTTGCTGGCGGCATCTGCTGCCGTCGGCAGTCTGACTTCCTGCGGCGGAACGAATGCGAAGGACAGCGGTCTTCCGCAGCTCATTGTGGGAAGTGATACCTATCCGCCCTATATTTATCTGAACAATGACGGCGTTCCCGCCGGGATCGACGTGGAGATCGCCACCGAAGCCTTCCGCCGCATGGGATATGCTGCCCAGTTTGAACCGATCGATTGGGAGCAAAAAACAGCTCTGGTGGAAAGCGGTACCATCGACTGCATCTGGGGCTGCTTTTCCATGGATGGGCGCGAGGAGGTATACCGCTGGGCGGGACCCTACATGGTGAGCCGTCAGGTGGCTGCGGTGGATGCCGACAGCAGCATCCGGACACTCGGCGACCTTGCCGGAAAGACCATCGCCGTGCAGAGCACCGGCAAGCCGGAGGAGATCTTTCTCAGCGGCTCCGACCCGCGCATCCCGCAGACCGTCGAGGTGTTCAGCACCGAAGACCGCAGCGTGCAGTATGCGATGCTGGCCTGCGGCTATGTGGATGCCATCGCTGCCCATGAGACGGCCATCCTGCAATACATGAAGGACAATTCCGTGGAGTTCCGCATCCTCGAAGAACCGCTGCTGGTCACCGGGCTGGGCATCGCCTTTGCCAAAAACGACAGCCGCGGGCTGGACACCCAGCTGAACGCTGTTCTTGCGCAGATGCGCACAGACGGCACACTGGAGCAGATCCTTGGCAAGTATCTTGAACATGCTTCGCAGTATCTGGAGGTGGACACCATTGGCACGTAAAAACAAAACCATCTCAGATACATGGAGATGGGGGCTCTATCTGGTCATCGGCGTGCTTTTTATGGCCGGCGTCGTTTTTTTCTCAAGTTGGCAGGCACTGCGTGCAACGGAGGCTCGTTTCTGCCAGATCCTTGATTTTGTCAAATCCCAGTCCACCAGCTTTGAAAAGCACAACGATACGGTCGTGGCCAAAGCGCTCCGCCGCACGGCGGTATCGGTGCATCAGCTGGCACAGGACCCTGCGCTCGACCTTTCCGACCCGCAGTGCCTGAACAGGCAGGCAGAGCTGCTCTGGCTCACAGGTATTTCGGTTCTGGCCCCGGACGGTACGCTCCTGTGCGAATCCACAACGAACGGCATCGGCTATGCCCGGTTTGGAGAGCAGCTCAAAAATGATGCCCTTCTGGACGTTTTCTCTTACCCGCAAAAGACCTACCTGAAGCGGGTCCTGCTGGAGGATGGGTCTGCCGTGGATGTTGCGGCACACCGGGCAGAAAGCAAAGAGGTGATCCTGCTTGCCTACCGCTATACCCCGGCAGAATTTATAGAGGGAACGGCCTTGTCCATCCAGAGCGTACTGGACGGCTACTCGGTTGAGACCAGCGGCACATTGTTCATCGTGCAGAACAATCAGGTCATTGCCTCCAACCGCCCGGAGCTCATCGGGCAGGATGCTGCGGACAGTCCGCCGGTGCGGGAGATCCGCAAAGCCGGGGCTGCCGAAACGCTGACCCATACCCACGATTGGAACGGCTCCGGCTGCTATTTTGGAATGTACTGCCACGGAAGGTCTTTCGATCTCTACGCGTATACGGATGAAAAATCCGTCTTCCGTGAATCGTTTCCGCTGATTTTGATGGCGCTGGCCGGTTACATCCTGCTTGTAATGGTCCTTCGGGTGCTGCGCAGACGCTCCGTGCAGGAGATGGAGCAGCAGAAGAAAGAGCAGGAGAAGAAGTATCAGGCTCAGCTGGAGGAACAGAACCGCAAACTGGAGATCGCACTCCAGCACGAGGGTGCGGCAAACCGTGCCAAGCGGGAGTTCCTGTTCAATATGAGCCACGATATTCGCACCCCCATGAACGCCATCATCGGCTTCACCTCGCTGGCTGCGACCCATATTGATAATAAGGAACAGGTGCTGGACTACCTGAAAAAGATCTCTACCTCCAGCCAGCATCTGCTTTCCCTCATCAATGATGTGCTGGATATGAGCCGCATCGAGAGCGGAAAAGTAAAAATTGAAGAAAAAGCGGTGCATCTGCCGGACCTCGTCCACGATGTGCGCTCCATCATCCAACCCGATGTTTCGGCAAAGCGGCTGTCGCTTTTCATCGATACCATGGACGTGGAGAACGAGGACATCATCACCGACCCGCTGCGGCTGAACCAGATCCTGCTGAACATTTTGTCCAACGCCATCAAGTTCACTCCCACAGGCGGTACGATCAGCCTCCGCATTGCCCAGAAGAACGGTGCGCCCAAGGGCCGTGGCTGCTATGAGTTCCGCATCAAGGACAATGGCATTGGTATGAGCGAAGCGTTCCAGAAGCACATCTTTGAGGCATTCAGCCGGGAGGAAAGCTCCACCGTCAGCGGCATTCAGGGTACCGGCCTGGGCATGTCCATCACCAAGAACATTGTGGATATGATGGGCGGCACCATCGCGATCGAAAGTGAACCGGGCAAGGGCAGCGAATTCATCGTAGATCTCTGCTTCGCACTCAGCGGACAAAAGGTGGAGCCCAAGCAGCTCCCGCAGTTGGAAGGGCTGCGTGCATTGGTAGCAGACGACGATACCGACACCTGCCTGAGCGTCAGCACCATGCTGTCCAAGATCGGGATGCGGCCGGAGTGGACGATCTCCGGCCGGGAAGCGGTGATCCGCACCCGATACGCCATGGAGCAGGGCGACGAATTCAGCGTCTACATCATCGACTGGCTCATCCCCGATATGAACGGCATCGAGGTCGTGCGGCAGATCCGCAAGGTGATCGTGAAAAGCTGCCCTATCATTATTCTGACGGCCTACGATTGGACGGATATTGAAGAGGAAGCCCGCGCTGCCGGAGTGACCGCCTTCTGCGAAAAGCCGCTGTTCCTTTCCGAACTGCGCAGAGTGCTGGCGGAACCGTACGGTGCAGAGCCTGCCTGTAAGCCAGCGCAGCCAGATGCCTCCGAGCTCAAGAGAAAGAAACTTTTGCTGGTGGAGGACAATGCCTTGAACCGTGAGCTCGCACTGGAGATCCTGAAGGAAGCGGGCTTTGCGGTAGACACTGCTGAGGATGGCGAGATCGCTGTCCAGAAGATGAAGCAGGCGGCCCCCGGGCAGTACGATTTGATCTTAATGGACATCCAGATGCCCAAGATGGACGGTTACGAGGCAACGCGGCAGATCCGCGCCCTGCCGGATGCTGCAAAGGCAGGCATCCCCATCTTTGCAATGACGGCAAATGCCTTTGAAGAAGACCGTCAGAATGCATTGAAGGCCGGTATGGACGGCCACATTGCAAAGCCGCTGGATATTCCGCATCTGCTGCAGGTCCTTGCAGATGTACTGAAATCATAACGGCTGCCAGCTGACAAAAGCAAAAGCACCCGCAGCAGGCTTCGCAGAGGCTCTTGACCTCTGGAAGCGAATGCTGCGGGTGCTTTATTTCTTTTCTGTCTGACAGGCGTTTGACTCACAAAATTTTGTGCAGCTCCTGCACGAGATCGCCGATCACGATGGGCTTGGACAAAAAGCCGTTCATGCCGCTTTCCAATGCGTTGCGGCGGTCCTCGTCGAAGGCGTTGGCGGTCATGGCAAGGATCGGGAGCTTTGCCCGGGCAGGGTCATCCAGTGCGCGGATCTTCCGGGTGGCGGTGTAGCCGTCCATCACCGGCATCTGCACATCCATCAACACCAGATCATAGCTGCCCGGCGCTGCGGTGCTCACCTTTTCCACCGCCACTTCACCGTTTTCCGCCGTATCGACCCGGAAGCCGTACTCGCGCAGGATCTCCTGCGCGATCTCGCGGTTCAGCTCGTTGTCCTCTACCAGCAGGATGTGTCTGTCCTTGAAGTCGGCGTTCTTTTCCGGCAGAAGCTCCTGCGACGCATCTGTCAGCTTCTGGCCGAGGGCGCTCATCAGGGTCTCGCGCAGGTCAGACAAGAACATGGGCTTGGAGCAGAAGGCAGTCACACCGGCGGCCTTTGCCTCCACCTCAATGTCAGACCAGTCGTAGGCCGTCAGGATGATGATGGGGGTATCGTCGTTCAGGCTGCGTATCTGGCGGGTGACCTCGATGCCGTTCATATCCGGCAGCCGCCAGTCGATGATATAGGCGTGGTAGACATCGCTCATCTCGATGGACTGCCGCGCGCGCAGCACCGCTTCCTTGCCGGAAAGGGTCCACTCCGCGCGCATTCCCACCTTGACCAGCATCTTTGTCACGCTGTCGCAGGTGTTGAAATCGTCGTCCACCACCAGAGCCTTCAGGCCTTCCAGCTCGGTGATCTTTTCCACCGGGCGGTGCTCTGCCTGCACCCGCAGCGGCACACGAATGATAAACTCGCTGCCCTTGCCCTGCGCTGTCTGCACCTCGATGGTGCCGCCCATCATATCCACGATGTTTTTGGTGATGGCCATGCCAAGGCCGGTGCC
>ENA-UEYF01002107-UEYF01002107.1-human-gut-metagenome-genome-assembly--contig:-NODE-2107-length-13675-cov-5.566186_pt1 | contig 13675 bp, 8 predicted proteins | sample MGYA00242902_ERZ507920 | MGnify/ENA primary metagenome ERZ507920 (study PRJEB26167, sample SAMN06115402) | human gut metagenome | host: Homo sapiens | place: China:Jiangxi | collected 2016-07-05...
AGTTGGAAGGTTCAGTATTCCACTTGAGCGCTGACGCTTGGAAGAACATCATCCTTGCTTACGAGCCAATCTGGGCTCTAATAAAAACACTATTACCCAATTGGGTGAAGAGACCAAGGCTTATAATGAGAAAATCCTGAATGAATGGAATAATGGTAGAGGAGGATATAGTGATGTATTGAGCCGTCCGGTGATCTTATATTATAAGGGTGCTTCTACAACTGCGTTGTATGCCGTGCGTTCAGAAGGTATTGATCCGATGAATGGTAAAGAACGTTTTTTGAAAAAGAACGGAATGTCGACTTATACCTGGGATGCGAACGATCAGGTTGTTGTTGGAGATAATAATCCTGATGCTCAGGGTTCGATAGGTTTTAATGTGGGATTTAAGGGGTTGTATCTGAACGCATCTTTTATGTATCAGTGGGGAGCTCAATCTTATAACGAGACATTGTTGAATAAGGTAGAGAATGCCAATATTGAATATAATAATGTTGACCGTCGTATATTGACACAGAGATGGATGAAACCCGGCGATGTTGTACCGTTCTATGATATGGGAAATAATACTAAAACGCTAGTGACAAGCCGCTTTGTGCAAGATTACAATTATCTTAATTTCAGTAGTTTGTCGTTAGGATATGATTTTAAGCGTGAGCAGATTTCGAAATTGAAATTAAGGAGCTTGGGATTGCGCTTTAATATGAATGACATTTGTCGTTGGTCAACAATTAAAGAAGAGAGAGGTACGAGTTATCCGTTCTCTCGGAGTTTTAGTTTTTCGTTGAATATAGGTATATAAGAATATGAATATGAAGAAGTATGCAATGATATTGGTGGCAATTTCCATGTCGTTTGTTTCATGTGAAAAATGGCTGGATTTGCAACAGGAAGGAGAAATTACCGCCTCGCAATTATATGGTAAAGGCGAAGGCTACCGTACGGCATTAAATGGTTTGTATCAGGCGATGGGACGTCCGGATTTGTATGGCAGGGAATTGTCTTTTGGCTTGGTTGACTGTATGTCGCAACAATACGATTTAAGCAATAAGGATATTTTTACGACGACGCATTATATTAAAGCGTCAAAGTTTGAATACGATGATGTCTCTTTGGTGGATTATATAGATAATATTTGGACAGTGGCTTTTAAAATGATTGCCAATGCGAACGATTTGATTCAACACATCGAACAGACAGATGCTCATTTGTTTGAAAAAGGAGAAATGGAGAAGAAAATGATAATGGGAGAGGCGTATGCATGTCGTGCTTTGATGCATTTTGATATGTTGCGTCTGTTTGCTCCGGCTCCTGTCAATGATGACGGCCAGGCGTATGTGCCGTATGTGGAGACTTATCCGGATATTCACCCGGAGAGTATAAAAGTGACTCCGTTTTTGGATAAAGTAGTGAGGGATTTGGTGAAAGCTAAAAGTCTGGTAGCAGATTTTGATACAACCGCTGCCGGTGTTTTAGCCAGTAGTTCTGGAAAAATGAGAATGTCCAAAGCGAATATACTTGCCGGACCTTCTTTTAATTATGGAGATTTCTTTGCCGGAAGAGGTTATCGATTGACTTATTATTCCATAACAGCATTATTGGCAAGAGTATATCAATATGCCGGGAAGAATGAGGATGCCTTTAGATGTGCATCGGAGGTTGTAGAATATGGAAAAAAGAGCGGGACTCTATTTTATCAGGATGATTTTGCCGGAGTGACGGTCAATAATGGAACGTCTATTGCAGATTTTGACCAGAAAAGTGATTTTAAATTAAAGTCGAGTTTGATTTTTGCAGCTTATAATGAAAAGGCTTATGAGGGAGCGGGAATAAAGTCTTATTTTAACTTGAGTAGCAAGACGGAAGATGGGACACCTTTGGCAAGCAATTATTTTCAATTGAAGAGGGTGGAATTGTTCACGAATAGAGGTGTCGAGGAGTGGGCTACGGATGTCCGTTCAAAGAATATGATTTTCCCGGCATTGGAGGTAATTCCCGTTTCTGCAAAATGGTATGTATATAGTAAAAATCCGGATGTCGCAGAGCATTTAAAAATTTCGCCGGTTATTCGTTTGACAGAAATGAATTATATATTGGCTGAATGTCATGCCCGGAATGGAAATTATGGCGAAGCGTATGGAATTCTGAATAATATTCGTGCCGGTCGTCAATTGGACCGCCTGGCAGTAGGAAACAGTTGGGAAGAGTTTTTGATAGATTTGATTGGGGATGCCAGAAGGGAGTGGATTTCTGAAGGACAGTTGTTTTTCTTGTACAAACGTTTGGATGCAGCTTTCAATTTGAATGGGGAGATGCACAAGTTGACAAGAGGAGAGGCTTCATTACCATTGCCGAAAGATCAGAAATAAGGATTTATAAATATCAAAAATCAATACTATGAAAATTCGTTTATTGTTTATTGTGACTTTACTGGCAGGTATCGTTTCTGCCTGTGGAGAAAAAGATATAGCTGTTTTTGAAGGAAGGAATCAGATATATTTTGAAAAGTTTTATATGAACGCATTGTATCCGGGGACTAAAGAAGCGGATACTACGAGGACTTCTTTTTTCTTTTTTCCGGAAAATACGAAGGAGATAAAAGTGAAGTTGGTGGTGAATCTTTCCGGCTTGGAATTGGAAAAAGATTTGCATTTTGGGTTGAAAACGGTGGAAGAGGGAACAACGGCAAAGCCGGAAGAGTATAGGTTGGAAAAAGAATACACTTTTCGTAAAAGGGCACTCCCGACAGATATGAAGGAGGTGAAGGATACGATAGAGGTGTCTGTTTTGCACAGTGACCGTTTAGCAGAATTAGGCACGGATGGGGTGAGATTGGTGGTCGAACTGGTGCCGAATGCAGATGTAGATTTGGGACAGTACGAGCGGCGGAGGGCTGTGATTGTATGGAGTGAAGTGGAGGCGAAGCCTGATTGGTGGACTCATGAAGTGGAATGGACGCTATTGGGAGCATATTCTTATGAAAAATATAAATTGTTCTTACAGGTGGTGGATACCGAAGGAGAGTTCAATGAAAATCTGATAAAGAATTATCCGGCAAGAGCAATTGCAATGGTGACTGAATTCAAACAATGGTTGCTGGATCATTTGAATGACCCGGAACATGGTGCGGAATATAAAAAGATTCTGGATTCATTGAAAGTATAAATCAGTAAATATTAGAGCTATGAAATATATTAATTGGCTAATTGGCAGTTTGTTGACATTGGCGTTTTTAAGTTGTATGGATGATAAGGGTTCGTATGATTATACGAAACTTGATGAGCCGGTGTGGAAATTGAGAGAGGGTTCGAATACAATATGGGTAGAATGTCGTGCCGGTGAAATGGCGAAGTTTAAGAGTACTCCCTTTTTTACATGGCAGGGAGATTCGGCTGCGCGTGCTGCAGGAGTACGTTATGAATGGAAAGTGAACGGGGTCGTATTGAGTGAAGAGGCTGATTTTGAAATAGAGACGGAAAAATTGATGAATCTGATTAAATTATCGGAATATCCCAAAACCGGAGTGAACGGCACGTTTGGCATTATTGAAAAGGAAACGGGTATTGCTTATATGGTGAGGGCTTTTGTGCAGATAAGTCCGACCAATACGCATGGTGACTGGATTGTATTATCGGAGAAAGGCGGGAATTCGAAATTGTCTTATATAAAGTCTTCCAGAAATCAGGAAACGTCCAAGATGGACTTTAAATTGTCGGATGATATTTATTTTAATACTTATGGAGCTGATATTCCTGGCAAACCGTTATCCATGGGGATGGGAAATAATCTGACCAATATCGGCGTATTGGGAGCTGTTTCTGTGATGACGGATCAGGTGGCGTATGAATTTAATTGCGAGAGTATGTTGAAAGTGGGAGAGTTGCAGGAGGATTTTTCTCCTGTCCCGTCCGGTTTTAAACCGGTGACCCGTATAGATGCTTATGCATCAATGACAACTTCCGGTGTGCAAAGTTTTATTGCTATGGAGGACGGAAAAATTTACAGAAGGATGATGTCCATGAATAATCTTGGAGGTAATTTCGTGTCAACACCATTGGTGGCAGATGAAAAGGGATATAAAGTCACTTCTTTTGGACAACCTCAAATCGGTTTTTCCTGTATCCCTTGTTATGATGAAAAAAATAACAGAATGTTGACTATCGTTTTTTATCAGAGTGGAGATGTTATGTCGACCCCTTGGGGAGGAAATTTTCCTGTTGGAACTCAGTACCAGTTATCTAAATTAGTACCGGCAAAAATAACGCCCGGAGTATCTATGGAAGGTATGTGTCCGGCGTGGCAATTCCCGGATGGAGTTAAATTTATTTATGCTTCTTATGCAGGTTTTGCCTCTGCGGGTTTTTTCGGACCTTATTATAGTTTGATGAATGTTTTTTACAATGGAGCTGATGGTAAGACGCGTTGGGGTATTTATGCTGTAAACAATAATGACGGGTTGTTGGCAAAAGTTTCCGGGGTTCAGGACGAGGAGTTTCCGGGACGGTCGTTGGATGAAAATTCTGTGATTCTTACAGCTGGGGCATCATCTTATAGTGTTAACCCTAAAAACAATTATATTTTGTATGCCAATGGTCATGAGATACGCTATGTGAAGAAGAACGAAATGAGCGACCATCCTTTTATCACTTTAAACAGTGGTGATAAAGTGACATATATGAATTACACTGTTTATAGAGATTATGAATATTTGGTCGTTGGGACGGGAAAAGGTAAATTGCTGTTTTACGATGCTAAAACGATGAAAGAGAATCCGGAGTTATTGAAGGAGTTTGATTTGGGAGCTAGTATTGTTTCTGTAAAAGAAGTTGATGCTTTTAGTTCATCCGGAGACCGTTATTAAAAATATTTATTTACCCGTTGGCAGAATTAAATTAGTGCATATTTAGTGCGTATTTAATTCTGCCAACATTTTTTTTGTTGTTTTGAAAAAAAAAGTGGGGATGGGCTTCCCCATAAAAATGCCTTTTTGTGTCTTATTATAAACGGAGTTTGTTATAAGGAACATGGAAAAGGGCATAAATACAGAAAAGGATTTTGAGATAGCGAAAAAGATTGCTCATGTTTTGTCTGGAGATTGTTCTGAAGAGAACAGAAGCAGTTTGGATGAATGGTTGTCGGAGTCGGAAGGCAACCGGAATCTTTATGAACGTATTTTAGATGAGCGTAATCGTGAGGCGTTTCAAAAGAATGCTGCCAAGTTCGACAGGTCGGTCGGATGGGAGAAATTATTACAGAAGCGGCGTCAGAGAACAACAGGCAGGCAGATACAAACGCATCGCCGTGTTTTGCGTTGGGTTGCAGTAGTGACCTTGGTTTGCGGGGTTGGTGTGGCTGCAATGTTATATTGGGAGCAGAAAACAGAAGTCGGGAGCATGGTGGCACAAAATGAAGTGGTGCAGGGCGGTACGCGTGCGATATTGACGTTGGCAGATGGTAAAGTCGTGGATTTGGAAAAGACGAAGGGGGGGATTGTAGAGAAACAATCGGCTACAAATATTTTTAATCAGGGTGGCAATTTGGTTTATAAAGACAGTTTGGTGCAAGCTGTCGAAAAAGCGGTTTTTAATAAGGTGACTGTTCCTCGTGGGGGAGAGTTTAAACTTACCCTTAGCGATGGGACTGTTGTTCATTTGAACTCGGAAACAGTTTTGAGTTATCCGGTTCGGTTTGCAGGGGATACCCGTGAGGTAGAGTTGCATGGAGAGGCTTATTTCGAGGTTGCAAAAGATGCGGCAAGGCCTTTTATTGTGAAAACTTCCCATTACAACATTGAAGTGTTGGGAACCCGTTTTAATGTGGCGGATTATGACAACGATATGAGTGTACACACAACCTTGGTTGAAGGCAAGGTGGCTGTTTCCGGTCCCGGAGTCCGTCAGAGGATATTACAGCCGAATGAGCAGTTCGTATTGGACAAAAATACCGGGAAGCAGGAAATCAAGACGGTTGACGTCAGCTATATCGTGGCTTGGAAGGATGCCGGTTTCCGTTTTCGGGATGTTCGGCTGGAGGATATTATGCATGCCATTGAACGTTGGTATGATGTAACGGTGTTTTACGAAAACCAAGAAGTAAAGGATTATCGCTTCGGATTTAATGTAGGACGTGACGAATCGATAGATCCCATTCTGCGCATTTTTGAAGCGAACGGACGTATAAAAATAGATAGAAATGGAAAAGTTTTAAGAATCAGACGAGGCAGATAAAAAGGTAGGGATGTTGCAGCATCCCTACCGATTGACCATTTTGTCTTGTCAAAATAATCAACATAAAAATCAAATTACAAATTTATGAAAAAATTGCGACTTATGTTTAGATGGACATTTGTATTTGTTCTGCTGGGAATGTTGCATGTTCATGCAAATGTCTACCCGCAGAACGGGCAACAGGTGACGCTTTCGATGAAGGCTGCCAGTCTGAAGGATGTACTTTGGGCGATAGAACGCCAGACATCGTTTGTTTTCATGTATAATGAAGAGGATTTGGATAAAATCGGCAAGGTGGATGTTGACGTACAGGGGGACGATATCCGGACTATTCTGAATGTCTGTCTGAAGGGTACGACATTGACTTATGTGTTGCAAGACAATGTGATTGTTTTGAAACCGACAATACCTCAAAAGACAGTCAAGGAGGTGCTCTTGAAAGGAAAGGTGGTTGATGAAAAAAAGGAGCCGCTACCGGGGGTGACCATTTTGGTGAAGGGAACTTCTGTAGGTGCTGTGACCGATGCCAATGGACAGTTTGCCATGAGAGTGCCCGAAACAGCCAATCTGGCATTGGTATTCTCTTTTATCGGTATGGAGCCGAAAGAAGTGGCATATAAGGGACAGCAAGAGTTTTATGTGGTGATGAAGACTGCCAAGGAGGAGTTGGAAGAGGTGGTTGTAACCGGATACATGAAACTGAAAAAAGAGAGCTTTACAGGTAATACAACTACGGTCAATAAAGATCAGCTGTTAAAAACAAATAATAAAAACGTTATTGCTGCTCTGCAGGCTTTCGAGCCGTCATTCCGAATTAAGGATAATAAATTGTTTGGTTCTGACCCGAACTCTTTGCCGGAGTTTACCATTCGCGGAGAGGGTAGTATCGGTATGAATCGTGGTCTGGAAATGGAAAAAGCCAGACGTTCGCAAAGAACTTCTCTGAAGGACAATCCGAACTTGCCTATTTTTATCATGGATGGCTTTGAAGTATCTGTACAGAAAGTCTACGATATGGATATCAACCGCATCGAGAGTATGACTATCTTGAAAGATGCTGCCGCTACAGCTCTATACGGTTCTCGTGCTGCCAACGGAGTGGTGGTCGTGACTACTGTTGCACCGAAACCGGGAGAATTGAGGGTGACATATAATTTTAATGCCGGAGTTGAATTACCGGATTTGTCAGATTATAACTTGTGTAATGCCTGGGAAAAGGTAGAAGTGGAACGTTTGTCCGGAAAGTATATCGCAGAAAGCGGAGATCCTGGCATGCAGTTGGAGAAAGATATTGCTTACAATGATTTGGTGAATGAGGTGCGCCGTGGCGTGCAGACCGATTGGCTGGCTCAGCCTTTGCACAATGTGTTCAACCATTCACACAGTATGAATGTTTCCGGTGGTGTTGAAAGTATCCGATATAGCCTGGATTTGAACTACGGAACACACAACGGAGCCATGATCGATTCTTATCGTGACAATGTAGGTGTTGGTTTGAATCTGGACTACCGCAATAAGTCCTGGTTGCAGGTTATGAACTCTATTTCGTTCAATGTGACTAAATCACAGGATTCTCCTTATGGAAATTTTGATACTTATGCTAAGTTGCAACCGTACTGGGCTCCGTATTCAAACGACGGCGAGTTGTTGGAGACATTGAAAGACGGCAAGACAACCAATCCTCTCTACAGGGCTGAGAAATTGGGAAGTTTTTCCGGTCGCTCAAGATTGAACGACTTGACTAACAATTTCAGTATCAATATCTATTTTACAAAGAACTTCTCGTTTAAGGGACAGCTTTCTATGACAAGAACCGATTCTGAAACGAAGAGCTTCAGCGACCCTAAAGACCCGAGTTTCAAGGGATCTCCGACTCGTGAAAGAGGAACTTTAACAACTTCTTCTGACAAGGGATTCACTTGGAACACCAATGCGATGTTCTATTTCAATAAAGGTATCGACAAGCATTTCATTAATGCTACCGCCGGATTGAACGTGCAGGAATCTCATAGTAAAACGACTGCAATAGAGTATCGTGGATTCCAGTTGAGTAATTTGAACTCTCCTACTTATGCTGCAGAGCAGACTCGCAAGTCGGCTGTCTCTTCTGACAAGAGCCGTCTGTTAGGTATGCTGGCTTCTCTTAACTATTCTTACAACAACGTGTATTTGTTGGACGCTTCTTTCCGTCTGGACGGTTCTTCTAAGTTCGGCGAGGACAAGAGATTCGCTCCTTTCTGGTCTGTGGGTGCCGGTGTGAACTTCCATAACTATTCATGGTTGAAAGATAATTGGTTGGTTAGTTTGTTGCGTGTTCGTGGAACATATGGCGTTACCGGTAATGTCAACTTCCCGGCTTATGCGGCAATTTCCACTTATAAGACTTCCGACAAATGGTATTACGATACACCATCGAATACTTTGATTGCTTTGGGTAATCCGAAATTAACTTGGGAGAAGACATATACTTTGGATGTGGGTATTAACTTGGGCTTGTTCCATGACCGTCTTGTAGTGGAAGGAAACTATTATCGCAAGGAGACCAAGAATCAGTTGGAACAGCTGTCTGTCCGCACATCATCAGGTTTTTCTACTTATTACACAAATGCCGGTTCGATTTTGAACAAAGGTTTTGAGATTAAATTGAATACAACTGTTTTCCAGAATGATAATTGGACTGTTGCTGTAAATGCTACTCTGGCTTCCAATAAGAATGAGATTACAAAATTGGGTCAGGAGGCTGAGAGATATAATAAGAATATCCAGGATTTTCACAATGGAAAGAATCAGGGACAGGGCGGAGATTATTCAGATTTGCTCTATATCCCGTTGACACAGTATTATGTGGGAGCATCTACAACTGCGATTTATGCTGTGCCTTCTTATGGTATAGACCCGTCAAACGGTAAGGAACTGTTCCGCAAGAGAAACGGCCAGAGTACGTATGTATGGAATGCCGCTGATGAAGTGGTGGTGGGAGACAAGAGTCCGGATGCACAAGGTTCTTTCGGTATCAATGTGGCTTGGAAAGGTTTTTATGTTAATACAACATTCCTCTATCAGTGGGGTGCTCAGGATTATAACGAGACCATTAAAAACAAGGTAGAAGAGGCAGATATTGACGGAAGCAACGTAGACCGTCGTGTACTGACTCAGCGTTGGCAAAATCCGGGTGATATAGCTCCGTTCTTTGACTTGAAGAACAAACAAAAGACGCAGCCTACATCAAGATTCGTACAGGATAATAATTATTTGGCATTTAGCAGTATCTCTTGCGGTTATGATTTTAACCGTGACTTGATTCGCAAAATGAGACTGACTTCGTTGGGATTGCGTTTTAACATGAATGATGTTTGCCGCTGGTCGAACATAAAGCAGGAGCGCGGAACAAGCTATCCTTATGCGAAGAACTATAGCTTTACATTGTCGTTAGGATTCTAACAATAAAATATTTGAGTATGAAAATATATATACAAATTATGATTCTATTATCCTTGTTGTCATTGAGTTCATGCAAGGATTGGTTGAATTTGCAACCGGAAGGTGAGGCTACGAGCGATAAGCTGTTTACAACGGGTGATGGCTATCGTTCTGTCCTGGCGGGAGTTTACGAAGCGATGGCATCCCGTAATCTTTATGGAGTGGAACTTCAGTTTGGATTGGTGGACTGTATGTCACGGCAATATACCTGGGCTTGGAAATATGGCGAGGAGGGGACTAATATGTATAAGATAGCCCGAAACTATGATTATTACAATTCTGCATTGAGACCGACTATCGACAATATCTGGAAGGATGGATATAATGTGGTGGCTAATGCAAATAATCTGATTCAGAATCTGGAGCGTGCATCTGCCGATATTTTTGCAGAGGGGGAGGTCGAGCGTAAGATGATTTTAGGGGAGGCATATGCTTGTCGGGCATTGGTGCACTTCGATTTATTGCGGTTGTTTGCGCCGGCGTTGATTCATGATGACGGAGAAAAACGGGTGCCTTATGTGGAAGAATATCCTAATATCCAGCCAAACGGGATAGCTGTAAAGCCTTTTATGGAGAAGGTTATCCGCGATTTGAATAAAGCTCGCGAACTTACAATAGAGTTTGATACTACGGCCTGGGGTATGAGTTTGAGCGCATCCGGCAAGACTCGTTTCAATGGAGAGTTTGAATGGGGTATGCCGGGACATCAATCTTCGAGTGTGATAGACGGTTTTTTCCAGGGACGCGGTTTCCGGTTGAGTTATTATGCTATCACAGCATTGTTGGCAAGAGCATATCAGTATGCGGGAATGTATGACGAGGCTTTTCAGATGGCTGATGCTGTATTGAAATTCAAAGCAACCGGTACACAGGGCAGCTCTTACGATATGTTCTCAAAAGATGAATTTTGGGAGTTGCGTGGTAATGATTTTGAAAGCAAGAAGGATTTGAAGTGTATTTCCAATTTGATTTTTGCAGTCTATAATGAGGAGGCTTACGACAATTATAGTTTGGGAAGTTTCTTTAGAAAAAAAGCAGATGGAATGAATCAGGGAAATTGGCTGATGCTCGATTTGGATAATCAGAAAATATTTAAAAGTCCGGACGGACAGACAGACGAATCTGAGATGGACATTCGTTCCAGGTTTTTGTTGTATAGACCGGAGGATAATAGCATTTATGGAAATTATAAAATTTCCGGTAAATGGTATTGCAGTGACAATGCAGAAATTCGCAAGAAGAATATACGTATTCTGCCTGTAATCCGTGCGACAGAAATGCGTTACATTATGGCAGAATGTTATGCCCGGAAAAATCAGTTCGCTGAAGCTTATGAAATCTTGAATGAAATTCGCGAGAAACGTTCTGAAACGGCACAAGTCGGAGATGAATGGAAAACGATGGAGCAGTTGGAGGTGGCACGGGATTTCGAGATGTTCCAAAGGGATTTGATTCGTGATGCCCAGCGGGAATGGATTTCGGAGGGACAATTGTTTTATCTATACAAACGGTTAGGTGCAAAGATTTATTTCAAGGAGAAAGAGGAGCGTGAGTTGAATAAATCAGAGTATATGCTACCTATCCCCGATAATCAGAGTATGTAACCATTTAAAAACGGAAAAAATGAAAATCTTTATATTGTTTGCGATTTTGGGGATGATGTTGTTCAGTGCATGTACGTAACAGGATATCGAACCTTTTGGAGAACGCCATGAAGTTTATTTCTATAAATATTTTATGGATGAGGAAGCTCCCGGTACTGCTAAAGCCGATTCTACGGATGTGACATTCTTTTTTGCCAAGCCGACAGACGACCATGTGATGGCAGAAATAGTAGTTGCCTTGGCCGGCAGACCTTTGACGAAGGATCTGCACTTCGGTTTGAAGGTTGTGAAAGATATGACAACCGCTACTCCGGATGAATATGTTCTGGAAAATTCGTATACTTTCCGTGCGCGTCCGATTCCGGCAGGAGCTTCTTTGATATTGGATACAATTCAAATCCGGATGAACCGCAGTGCCCGTTTGAATGATTTGGAGGAAGGCATCCGGTTGGTGGTTGAAATTGTGCCGAGCGATGAATTGCAGGTGGGACAATTCGAACGTTCGAAAGCCGTTATCCATTTGACGAAAGATGCTGTGAAACCGGAATGGTGGACCCTGGAAGTTTCTGCCGGGTTGCTGGGAAACTATTCATCCTTGAAATACAAGACATTCCTGGAGAATATACCGGGAGCATACAGTTTGGATGGAAATATGATAAAGAGTGCTCCTGATGAGGCAATTAAATTAGTGAAATTGTTCAAGCAATGGCTGGCGGAGAATCCAACGGAGGATGAGAATGGCCTACCGATGTCTGTGGAAGTTTAATCTAATAATAAGTTGATGTCATGAAATCGATAAGATTATATATTATATTGTTTTTATTCGGTCTGTTGACCGGATGTTTTGAGGACGAAGGGAACTATTCGTATGAGGAGATAAATCCTCCGTTATGGTCTGATAATTTTAATACAAGTTCTCCTAAACGTATGTCTGGTTATGCGGGAGATGGTGAAGTCATGAAGTTCAGGGGCAGTAAAATGTTCACGTGGGAAACAGATTCGGCAATGCGTGCAGAAGAGGTGCGTTATGAATGGAAAATCAAAGGAGTGGTAATCAGCGAGGAGTTGGATTTTGATATGCCTACGGACGAGGTTGTGAAAAAGATAGGTTTGACTCGCTATAGTAACGATGTGGGAGAGTGGGGAACTTTCAGCGTGATTGAAAAAAAGACCGGAATTACGTTCCCTGCCCGACTGTTTGTGTATTTCTATCCTCCATTCGCTCCGGACGATTGGTTCATATTGTCAGAAAATGGCGATAAGTCAAAAGTTTCTGTAATCAGCCCGCGTACTGTTTCGGAGAATGGTAAAAACACGGTTAACTATAAATTGAAGGATGATGTCTATGCAACCATTAATGGACACGATATACCCGGAAAACCAAAGGATTTGGTCATGGAAACATCCCGCGATGTCAGCGCCGGTGGTGCTTGTGTGATACTGACCGATCAGGTGGCGTATGAGGTTAATGTGCAGAATATGATGAAGGTGGACGAGGTGAAAGATCAGTTCTTGGATGGAGCTCCTGCTGATTTTAAAATTGCAGCCATGAGGGAAAAGGCTCCCAGCAGTCCCAGCTTTGGAGAAGGTTCTGCTTCCTTTATCGTGACTGAAGACGGACGTTTGTTTACACGAATGAGATCTGCCAACTATTTGGTGGGAAAATATCTTACAGAACCTTACTATATTGATGCCAAGGGGTATGAGATTACAATGTTAGGACATTCTACTTACGGACAGAATATTCCTTGTTATGATGCCAAGAATCGTAGAGTTGTTATGGCTACAACCTGGAGAGAGGATGTGGGAGAAGATATGTATAACAAAACTTCTGTATATAAAACAAGAGTTATTCCTTTGAAGAGTCATGTAAACGTGCCTGTTTCCGGATTTGCAGAAGGAACAGAGATGCTTTATCTTTCGCAGAAGAATCACATCTCTTGGGGATTTACCGGTACAAGCTTGTTGTTTACGGCATATTATAACGAACCTGGTGCAGACGGTACTATTATAGGAGATTTTGGATTTGATAATCGTAGCGCTGCTTTTAAGTATGCGGGACTTGAGCGTAAGCTTACTTTACCGGTGAAATTGGATGCCTCTTCTGTATTTTTGGTTAGTTCTAATTATCGTAGTTCTGAGTACGCAGAGGATGCAAAATATCGTGATTTTTATTCTGTTGGCAATGAATTGTATTTTGTTCAACGTCCGGATTTTTATTTTGATTTCTCTATGAGGGTAGTAAAATTCAATGCTACCATTCCTTCTAAAATCACCTCATTGGCTTATGCCTTTTTTGACTTGGATCAATTGTGGATAGGTTGTGAGGATGGAACTATCCAGGCTTATGATATCAGAAACATA
>ENA-UEYF01002114-UEYF01002114.1-human-gut-metagenome-genome-assembly--contig:-NODE-2114-length-13634-cov-5.058199_pt1 | contig 13634 bp, 13 predicted proteins | sample MGYA00242902_ERZ507920 | MGnify/ENA primary metagenome ERZ507920 (study PRJEB26167, sample SAMN06115402) | human gut metagenome | host: Homo sapiens | place: China:Jiangxi | collected 2016-07-05...
GCGAGCGCAGAGCGCTTTTCTCCGGGGGCGCAGTCTGCTCGGAAAAGCGCAGACCGGAACGCGGCATTTAAAAAAGAAATGCGCCTGCGCGTGTGTGTCGCGCAGGCGCCGCAGAGCAAGCAAAAGTTTGTGTGTGTGGGGTAAAGTTGTAAATAACCGGTAAACAACCTTAAGAGGAAAGCGTGCTCTGTCTGACGAAAATCTAATTTGTTTCCGTTCTGCCGTAATAATGCGCCAGCTTTCGTTTTTAATGCAAAGAAAGAAAAAAATTTTGAAAAAATTTTTTCTGCCCTGTGCAGGCGACGCAGCACCGGAAACGGGTTGCCGTTTTCCGGCGCGCATGGTATCCTTTTTGTGTCCGCACCGGACAGAGGGAGGCACGCTATGAAAGATACTCTGGTCGTCAAAAAGGCGACGCCGCTCGGCGCGCGCGTCTGGACGAGTCTGCTGGTGTTCGGCTTCATCGGGCAGATCGCCTGGATGGTCGAAAACGTCTACTTCTCCACCTACATTCAGAAGAATATCACGGCCGCCGGATGGGCGACCTCCGCGACCGTCGCCGCCAGCGCCATCGCCGCCGCGCTCGCAACGATCTTCAGCGCCGCGTGGTCGGACCGCGTGGGCAAGCGCCGCACCTTCGTCTGCTGGGGCTACATCCTCTGGGGCATCACGACGGCGGCGTTCGCGCTCTTCGGCAACGGGCAGGTCGGCGGCAGCGTCGGTCTCGCGGTGACGCTCTTCGTCGTCATGGACTGCGTCATGTCCGCCATCGGCAGCACGGCCAACGACTCGGCCTTTTCCGCCTGGGTCACAGACGTGACCGACGTCACGAACCGCGGCGTCGTGGACATCGTGCTGAGCATCCTGCCCATCGTCGCGCTCATCGTCATCTTCGCCGGCTTTGACGGCATGACCGTGCACGGCAACTGGACGGGCTTTTTCCTCATGCTCGGTGGTCTGACGAGCGCGGCCGGCGTGCTCGGCCTGTGCATCTTCCGCGACAGCCCCGCTCTGCGCCCCGTGCAGGGCGACACGTACCTGCGCGACGTGCTCTACGCCTTCCGCCCGGCGAACATCCGCGCCAACAAGATGATCTACGTCTGCTTTCTCGGCATGATGTTCTCGGGCCTTGCCATGCAGCTGTGGCAGCCGTACATGATCTCGCTCGTCGAGGTCACGCTCGGCATCGACAACTACATCCTGCCCATCGGCATCGTCGTGCTCGCCTCGGCAGTGCTGTCCGTGCTCGCGGGCAAGGCCATGGACCGCTTCGGCAAGGAGAAATTTTATTACCCCGTGGCCGCCATGCAGGTGCTCGGCGGGTTGATCGCCTACAGCATCAAATTCCTCGGTCACGCCATGCCGCTGCTGTGCGTCGGCGGCACGTGCATCATGGCCGGAAACCTCGCCATGGCAGGCCTGTTCACCGCCTCGTCGCGCGACTACACGCCCGCCGGGCGCGCCGGTGCGTCGCAGAGCGTGAAGATGGTCATCTACATCATGCTGCCCATGGTGCTTGCGAGCATCATCGACCCGCTCATCATCAAGGCCGTCGCGCTCGAGCCGACGGCGGAGGTACTCGCCAAATATCCGAGCTATGCCGGCAGCTACCTCTACCCGTATGAGCTGTTTCTGGCCGCGGCCGTGAGCGCGGTGTTCATCCTCATCCCCGCGTACTTCGTCCGCCGGGACGCCGGACGCATCCGCCGCGAGAAGCTCGCCGCACTGGAAAAATGACGCCATGCATGAAGTAGAGAGACAAACCGCCGCGCGAAAGAAGCGGAAAACATTATATCCACTTGTGATTTTGCTGGTTGCACGATTGATGTGCCTTATGTTTGCGGCAATGCCAATCGTACTGATATATGGAATGATTGTTGAGGGATTCAAGGTCTGGTATTTCGTCATAACTTGCGTTATGACATTGCTCTCCGCGTATAGTATCTATTGGCTTTGGCCACTGTGTTTTGGGGAATTAACCCTAACAGAGGGCTATGTCAAGTGGCACGCACTCTTCATGCGCAGCGTCAAAGTTCCGTATTCGGAGCTTCGCTATGTTGAGATACGCCATTTCGACGAGGGAAATGTTGTCCCTGATCTTTATGGGACCGGGCAAATGTACCTCTTGTTATCCTCGAAATCGCTTCCCAAAAAGCGTATTGATAAAATCCGAAGCGGCGATGGGCTGATCAAGTATCAGTTCCTGATGCGGGATGCGCAAACGCTGAGTGAATTCATCCCGGAGCCGTTTGACCGGATGTTTCGCACGCGGGCGGAAATCTACGCGCGCGAGAAAAGAGCCATGGCGCGCGACTGGCAGAAATGGAAAGCCAAGCGCAAAAAGGCACGCGAAAAGCGCCGGAAAAGCGGTAGGCAGAAAAGTAAGAAAAGCATGGATTGCAGCGGGCGGTGCTGATGCACCGCCCGCGCTTTGGTATGCAAAAACCCGCCCGCAGGCACAGCCTGCAGGCGGGGATTTCCATATCCGGATTTACTTGCGGAAAAACGCGATCACGCGGTCGAAGAAATCACCGATAGCGGTGATCACGTCCTTGACCTTGCCGGTGAAGGCGGCGACCTTCTCCTTCGCGCCGGCAAGCTGCTTGAGCGTGTCCTGCACGGCCTGCACCTTCGAGAGCAGGGCGTTCGTGTCCAGCTTTTCGAGCGAGCGGCAGAGGTTCACGAGCTGGGTCATCTGGTCGTCCGTGAGCGTGACGTTGTACTCGGCGGCGATCTCTTTGATCTTGGCGCGCAGTTCGGCGTCGGTCATGTCCTTGGTCTCGTTGAGGATGAGCTTGAGCTCGTTGACGATCTCGACCGAGTCATAGTCGCCGATGGCCTGCGCGAGCTCCGCCGTCGTCGCCAGCTCCTGCGAGGAGACGGCCTTGGCAGTCTCGTCGAGCTTCGTGCCCGTAATGTCCTCATACGCCTTGTAGATGCCGGTCAGCGCCGCAGTGCCCGAGACGTCGAACGGCGCGGCCACGCTGATCTTCGCGTCCATGATGCCGGCAGTCGCCAGCGCGCTGATGTACATCTGGCTCGTGCAGTAGGTAATGTGCGACGTGTTGACGGTCATGCCTTTTCCGGCGGCGAGCACCTCGATGGAGATGCAGGAGATGGCCTTCGTGCCGATCTGCGCGTCGCTGATGACACCGCTGAGGTATTGCCGCTCGTCCTGATTCGTGACGGTCAGCTCTTTGACGCTGCCGCGCTCGATGCCGAAGGTCTTGTAGACGGTCTTGATCTGGTCGTCCGTGAGGTCGGCGCCGATGACGGTGCGCGTCTCACCGGCGTCGATGGCCGACACCGCGCCGAGACTTGCCAGCAGACACACGGCAAGCACGATGGGCAGTGCCCGTTTGAGAAATTTCATGGCAGTAGGTTTCCTTTCCCTGCGGCCTTGCGCCGCAGTCCTGACAGGATAGACGCCTCCATTGTAAAGAAGTTCCCGGAAAAAGAGTGACGAATCTGTGAAGAAACGCCTGAAGATATTGTTAAGGGTCTGCCTGCCGGCGGCGAAAGACTGCGAGGATTCCGAAAAAAGACAGGCAAAAAAAGGACAGACAGAGTAGGAGTCTCTGTCTGTCCATGTGGGGGTGTCACTGCCTTTTGGGGTGGCAGCTATGGCACTGTGCGCCGCAATGGGCACAGCTGCCGCCGCAGGAGGAGCGCCCTTGCCGCTTCTGGCGGATCAGGGAAAGGGAAATTAGGATGACAATGGCAATGAGAAAGATCGAAATCAAAATCGTAGAGAGGTTTGCACCGATCCAGTGCAGCATAGGTATTCACTCCTTTGCGTTTGCGAAATTCAGCAAGGCTCAGGCCTTGAGTGTGGTGGCCTCCTTGTACGGGCGCACCAGCATGTAGATGATGCCGGCCAGCGCCAGGACCGCGCAGATGAGGCCGATGATGTTCAGGCTGCCGGTAAAGGCGCAGCCGAACTGGTAGATCATCAGGCCGCACAGGTAAGCAAAGCCGCACTGATAGCCGATGGCGAACCATGTCCACTTCCGGCTGTTCATCTCGCGCTTGATGGCGCCGATGGCCGCGAAGCACGGAGCGCACAGAAGGTTGAACACCAGGAAGCTGTAACCGCTGATGCCGTTGAAGGCAGCCGCGATGTTCTGGTACACGCTGCCGTCGCCGCCGCCGTAGAGGATGCCGAGCGTGCCGACGATGTTCTCCTTGGCAACGAGGCCGGTGATAGAGGCGACTGCCGCCTGCCAGTTGCCCCAGCCGAGGGGCTTGAAGATCCAGGCGAGCACGCCGCCGATGGCAGCGAGGATGGAGTGGTCGATCTCGTCCTCGGACAGCATGCGGAACGTGCCGTCGACCGTGCCGAAGTAGGTGGTGAACCAGACAAAGATCGTGGACAGCAGGATGATCGTACCGGCCTTCTTGATGAAGGACCAGCCGCGCTCCCACATGGAGCGCAGGACGTTGCCGAGTGTCGGCCAGTGGTAGGCCGGCAGCTCCATGACAAACGGAGCCGGATCGCCGGAGAACATCTTGGTCTTCTTGAGCATGATGCCGGAGATGATGATCGCAGCCATGCCGATGAAGTACGCGGAGGTGGAGACCCATGCGCTGCCGCCGAAGAGGGCGCCGGCGATCATGCCGATGAAGGGCACTTTCGCGCCGCAGGGGATGAAGGTGGTGGTCATGATCGTCATGCGGCGGTCACGCTCGTTTTCAATGGTACGCGAAGCCATAACGCCCGGCACGCCGCAGCCGACGCCGATGAGCATCGGGATGAAGGACTTGCCGCTCAGACCGAACTTGCGGAAGATACGGTCGAGCACGAAGGCGATACGGGACATGTAGCCGCAGGCCTCAAGGAAGGCCAGCATCAAAAACAGGACAAGCATCTGCGGCACGAAGCCGAGCACCGCGCCGACACCGGCGACAATGCCATCGAGGATCAGGCCGCTGAGCCAGTCGGCGCAGCCCGCCTTCTCCAGACCGTTGCCGATCAGAACCGGGATGCCCGGAACCCAGACGCCGTAATCGGCCGGATCGGGCGCGTCAAAGCCGTTTTGCTCGAAATACTTCACCGCGTCCAGATACGTCATGGCGACGGTACTGTCCTCGTCGGCGTCATCGGGGATGGCGTCGTAGTAAGCGGTCAGTTCGTTCTCGGCCAGCGTCTCCTCGTCCTCGACCGTGACGGTCGCGGTATCGGAGCTCGGCACGAAGTCCTTCATGTCTGCGAGGGTCGCGTCGGCGTCGAAGTCTTCGGCTTCGGTGTCGAGACCCAGGAACGCGTCGACCGCTTCGGTCGCGGCGGTGTATTCGTCGTTGGCGTCGTTATAGGCGCCCGAGCCGATGCCCAGCAGGTGCCAGCCGTCGCCGAACACGCCGTCGTTGGCCCAGTCGGTCGCGGGCGCGCCGACGGCGACCATGGCGACCCAGTAGACGAGGAACATGACCACGGCGAAGATCGGCAGACCCAGCCAGCGGTTGGTGACGATGCGGTCGATCTTATCGGACGCAGACTGCGTAGCCTTGGATTTCTTGCGGTAGCAGGCGCGGATGACCTCCGCGATGTAGACATAGCGCTCGTTGGTGATGATGGACTCGGCGTCGTCGTCGAGCTCCTCCTCGGCGGCCTTGATGTCCGCCTCGATGTGCGCGTGCACATCCTCGGGGATGTGGAGCTTTGCGAGCACCTTGTCGTCGCGCTCAAAGATCTTGATGGCGTACCAGCGCTGCTGCTCTTCCGGCAGTGTGTGCACGGCTGCCTCCTCGATGTGGGCGATCGCGTGCTCGACCGGACCGGAGAACGTGTGCATCGGCACGGTCTTGGTGGATCTGGCGGCCTCGATGGCGGCCTCCGCCGCGGCCATGACACCGTCACCCTTCAGGGCCGAGATCTCCACGACCTTGCAGCCGAGCTGCTGCGAGAGCTCCCTGATGTTGATCTGGTCGCCGCTCTTGCGCACGATGTCCATCATGTTCACAGCCATGACCACCGGGATGCCCAGCTCGATCAGCTGGGTGGTCAGGTACAGGTTGCGCTCGAGGTTTGTGCCGTCGACAATGTTGAGGATGGCGTCCGGCCGCTCGTCGATCAGGTAGTTGCGGGCGACGACCTCCTCCAGCGTGTAGGGGCTGAGTGAGTAAATGCCGGGAAGGTCCATGATGACGACATCATCATGCTTTTTCAGCCGGCCTTCCTTTTTCTCGACTGTGACGCCCGGCCAGTTGCCAACAAACTGATTGGAGCCGGTCAGCGCATTGAACAGCGTCGTCTTGCCGCAGTTCGGGTTACCGGCTAGGGCAATCTTGATTTGCTTTTCCATTCGGATGCTCCTTTGTGATATTCTCCTCTGTTTCGGGGGATCCTAGCTTATGTAATAAATATTTTTTGCTTACAGATGTTTACGCCTGAACTTCGATCATCTCGGCGTCGGCCTTGCGCAGACTCAGTTCGTACCCGCGCACCGTGACCTCAACCGGATCACCGAGCGGTGCGACCTTGCGCACGTACACATCCGTGCCCTTCGTGATGCCCATGTCCATGATACGGCGCTTGATCGCGCCCTCACCGTGCAGCTTCACGACCTTGACCGTTTCGCCGATCTTGGCGTCTCGCAGCGTTTTCATCGTACTTCCTCCCTTAAATCATGATCTTGCGTGCCATCTCATCGCTGATGGCAACGCGGGATTCCTTGACCTTCACGATCAGATTCCCGCCGATCGCCGATACGACCGTAGCCGTCCCGCCGGGGACAAACCCCAGATCGGCCAAATGCTTTCTGATCTCCGGGTTCCCGCCGACTTTCAGAATCAGTGTCTCCTCGCCGACGTTGGCGAGATTCAGCGGCATCATAGATATCCCTCCACTGGTAAATGGTTAGAGCGTGCTAACCTTAGATGAAAAAAGATCGGTTACATTCGTTTAACAGAAGTTAAACTTCCTTAACCATGCCAAAGTTTAACGCATCTAACATCGTATGTCAAGAGGAAAATATAAAAAAGCCGCATCTCTTGCAATTTTGGTTAAAGTGTGCTAACCTAAAAGAAATTTCACGAAAAGGTTGGTGGAAACCGCTATGCAGATACTCAGAGCCGCGGAGGACTATCTGGAGGCAATGCTGATGATGCAGCAGAAGCACGGATACATTCGCTCGATCGACATCGCAGAGCAGCTCGGCGTCACGAAGCCGAGCGTGACCTATACGACCAAGCGCCTGCGCGAAAACGGCTACATCACCATGGATCGCGACGGGCTCATCACGCTCACGCCGAGCGGGATGGACATCGCCTCGCGTATGCTCGACCGGCACCACACGCTGACCAAGTTTCTCATGGAGCTCGGCGTGGACGCCGAGACCGCCGAGGAGGACGCCTGCAAGATGGAGCACGACATCAGCGAGCAGACGTATGCCGCGCTCTGCCGCCACGCCATCGGCAAGCTCGGCATCCTCGGGGAGGACGATGCGGGCCTCGGCGAGACGGCCGGGACCGACGAAACCTGACGCGCGCAGCCGGATATTTCCGCCCGCGGCAGCCAAAGCTGCCGCGGGCGGTTTCATTCTGCGCCGCGGGCATTGACGCAGCGGCGCGGATTTGCTATGCTGAAAAAGAGAAAACTCGTTTTCCGGAGGTGCCTCCATGCTCCAGACCCGCAGACCGGCCCTGAGCGGCAACGCGCTCAAGGGCATCGCCATCCTCGCCATGACGCTCGACCACCTCACGTGGACGCTCTGGCCGGGGTACAGCACCGCGTGGTGGGTGCTTTTGCTGCACCTGCTCGGCCGCGTGACGGCGCCGATCATGTGGTTTTTCGTCGTCGAGGGCTATCACTACACGCACGATGTGAAAAAGTACGCTGTGCGCCTGTTCGCGCTCGCGTTCATCTCGCACTTTGCGTATGATTTCTGCTTCGGCATCCCGTTTTTGCCGCTGTCCACCGGGCCGTTCAACCAGACGGGCGTCGTCTGGTCGCTCGCGTGGGGCCTCATGCTGCTCGTCATCCACGACGACGCGCGGCTGAAAGGCTGGGTCAAGCTCGTGCTGACGTTTCTGATCTGCGTGATCACCTTCCCGTCGGACTGGAGCTGCGTGGCCGCGATGGCGATCCTGTTCATGGGACAGGCGCGGGGCGATTTTCGCCGCCAGATGTGCTGGCTCATGGTGTGGTCGGCCGTGTATGCGCTCGTGTATTTCTTCTTTATTGACAAGATCTATGCGCTCGTGCAGCTCGGTACAGCGCTCTCCATCCCGCTGCTGCGGTGCTATGACGGCACGCGGGGCAAATGGCGCTCTATGGGCAAGCTCTTTTACGTCTATTATCCCGCGCACCTCGCGCTCATCGGCGTGCTGCGCGTGCTGCTCTGGGGCGCGGGCGCAAGCACGGCCGCCGGCAGCTTCTGAGCAAACTGTACAAGGCATCGGCCCGGACGGAGGAAAACTTCGTCCGGGCATTTTCGTGCACGCGCGTGCATTTTCGCGCACCATGTGATAAAATGCATCCATATTTCAACCCGAAGGAGGCGTCGCCCGTGCGCTACCAATGTCTGGTGCTCGACCATGACGACACGGTCGTCAACAGCACCGCGTCCGTCAATTACCCGGCCTTCGTGCAGACGCTCAAAACGCTGCGGCCGGACGTGCACATGACGCTCGACGACTTTTTTTCCTACTCGTTCGAGCCCGGCTTCGGCGCGCTGTGCAGCGACATTCTGCATTTTTCCGACAGCGAGATGGACTTTCAGTACCGCACGTGGCTGGAGAGCGCGCGCACGCACGTGCCGGACACCTTCCCCGGTATGCGCGAGCTGCTGCAGCGGTATCATGCTGCGGGCGGGCACATCTGCGTCGTGAGCCACTCCGTGCCGGAGACGATCCTGCGCGACTACCGCGCGCACGATCTGCCCACGCCGGAGCTCATCTACGGCTGGGACGACGACCCGGAGCGGCGCAAGCCCGCGCCGTGGCCCGTTTACCAGATCGAGCACGAGCTCGGCCTGCGGCCGGAGCAGCTCGTCGTCATCGACGACCTCAAGCCCGGCAAGGACATGGCCGACCGCGCGGGCGTGGACTTTATCGCGGCCGGATGGACACACACCGTGCCGCACATCATCGAAACCATGCAGCGCATCAGCCCGCACTACTGCCGCACGGTGGCGGAGCTGACCGCGCTGCTGCTGGACGAAACGGAGGCATAACGATGGATCAAATCATTCGCACGGCGACCCTCGCCGATCTCGACGCCGTGGCGGCGGTGGAGGCGGCGTGCTTTCCCGCGGCGGAGGCCGCGACGCGCGCGGAGCTCGCAGACCGGCTGGCGCACTACGGCGGCCACTTCTGGCTGATGTTTGACGGCGGCGCGCTCATCGCGTTCGTCGACGGCATGGTCACCGACCGCGCCGACCTCACGGACGATCTCTATGCCGATGCATCCCTGCACGACGCGCACGGCGCGTGGCAGATGATCTTCGGCGTGAACACACTGCCCGACTACCGGCGGCACGGCTATGCGGGACAGCTTCTCGAGCGCGCCATTGCCGACGCCCGCGCGCAGGGGCGGCGCGGCCTTGTGCTCACATGCAAGGACCGGCTCGTGCACTACTATGCGAAGTTCGGCTTCGTGAGTGAGGGCGTGTCGGCCTCCACCCACGGCGGCGTCGTGTGGTATCAGATGCGCCTGACGTTCTGACGTTTCGTCGGGAGGGCAAGCACCATGGAGAAAAACCTCACGACCGGCAGCGTCTTCGGCAACATCGTGCGCTTTTCGCTGCCATACCTGTTTTCGTACTTTTTGCAGACGCTCTACGGCATGGCCGACCTGTTCATCATCGGCCAATACGCCGACGCGTCCGGCACGACGGCGGTGTCCGTCGGCAGTCAGGTCATGCACATGCTCACGCTCATGATCGTCGGCCTCGCCATGGGCGCGACGGTCACGATCGGGCAGGCCGTCGGCGCGCGCGACCAGAAGAGCGCCGCGCGCTATACCGGCAACACGATGACGCTGTTTCTGGTGCTGAGCGTTGCGGTCACGGGGCTGCTGCTCGCGCTGGCGCGGCCGATCGCGGCGGTCATGTCCACCCCGGCCGAGGCCGTGTCCGGTACGGTCGCGTATCTGCGCATCTGTTTTCTCGGCGTGCCGCTGATCACGGCGTACAACATCATCGCGTCCGTCTTTCGCGGCCTCGGCGATTCCAAACGCCCGATGTACTTCATCGCCGTCGCGTGCGCGGTGAACATCGCGCTCGATTACCTGTTCATCGGCGCGCTGCACATGGGCCCGGCGGGCGCGGCACTCGGCACAACGCTGGCGCAGGCGGTCAGCGTGGCGGTGTCGCTCGCGGTCATGCGCAGCGCGCGCGGCGGCATTGCCCTCACGCGGGACGATTTTCGCCCGCAGCGGGCGGTCATGGGGCGCATTCTTCGCATCGGCGTGCCGATCGCGCTGCAGGACGGACTGATCCAGATCGCGTTTTTGTTCATCACCGTCATCGCCAACCGCCGCGGCCTCACGGACGCAGCCGCCGTCGGCATCGTGGAGAAGATCATCAGCTTTCTGTTCCTCGTGCCGTCGTCCATGCTCTCGACGGTGTCGGCGCTCGGCGCACAGAACATCGGCGCGGGCAAGCCCCGCCGCGCGCTGCAGACGCTGTGGTATGCCATCGCCGTCGCGTTCGGCTTCGGCGTGCTCATCTCGGTCGTCATCCAGTTCGTCGCCGAACCGGTCGTCGCGCTCTTCACGCATGACGCCGCCGTCGTCGCGGCGGGCGGGCCGTATCTGCGCGGGTATATCCTCGACTGCTGCTTTGCCGGCGTCCACTTTTGCTTCAGCGGATATTTCTGCGCCATCGGCCGCTCGGAGCTGTCGTTCGTACACAACATCACGGCGGTGGTGCTCGTGCGCGTACCGGGCGCATACCTGACGAGCAGGTACTTCCCCGCGACGCTGCTGCCCATGGGGCTGGCGACGGCGGCGGGCTCGCTGCTGTCGGTCATCATCTGCGTGATCGCATTTCTGGTGCTGCGGCGGCACGGCAAGCTTCTGCCCGGCGAGGGCTGACGCGCCGCACGCAGCAAGCTGCAAATCTTATGCCGGAAACCCCCGGAGGAGCTTCCGGCAATGTCAAGCACCCCCTCGGGCAGAGCCCGAGGGGGTGCTTTTTGCTGCGGTTATTCCGTCTTGCGCAATGGTGATTACTTCTTCACATTCTGGCAGAAGTTCATCAGGATCGTCGCGACCTGCTGGCGGGCGGCGCTGCCCTGCGGGTCGAGGTAGACCTTGCCGTCAGGTGCCTTGGTGCCGTTGATGAGGCCGAGCGCGACCGCGTCCTGCATGGCCTCCTTCGCCCAGCTGCTCACGTTCGCGCCGTCCGGGAACGTGCTCAGGTCGGCGGGCGTCCACGTGCGATTCATCTTGAGGACATGAAACATGTACTGCGTGAGGATGACTGCGATCTGCTCGCGCGTGACGGGCTGATCCGGGTCGAACGTGGTCGGCGATGTGCCCGCGACCACATTGTTCTGGTATGCCCAGAGGATGGCGGGCTTGTACCAGTTTGCGGTGAGGTCGGTAAACGGTGTCGTGCCGCTCACCGCCGGCGTGCCCTCGAGGTTATAGAGGATCTGCACGATCTGCGCGCGCGTCGTCGTGCCGGTCGGGGCAAACGTGCCGTCGCCCATGCCGCCCATGATGCCGTGCGTCACGCAGTACTGGATGCCGGGGTATGCCCAGTTTTTCGTCACGTCGGTGAACATCTGCGTCACGTCAACTTCCGTCGTGTCCTTCCACGTCGCCTTGAGGACACTGTCTGTGGAGCTGACCACGTTGTCACCGGCGGGGTACACTTCGCCGTTTACTGCGAGCCAGCCGGCAAACTCCTTGCCCTCCGGCGGCGTAAAGGTACATTCGGGGAGCGTGAAGTTCTCGCCCGACTTGACCTTCATGGGCTGCATCGTGCCCGTGCCGCCGTTGGGGTCAAAGGAGATGGTGATTTCTGCTGCTTCCTTGTCCTTCCATGTCGCCTTGAGGCTTTGGTCGTAGGTGGAGTATACGCTGTGACCGGCGGGGTATACTTTGCCGTTTACTGCGAGCCAGCCGGCAAATTCCCTGCCCTCCGGCTGCGTGAAGGTACATTCGGGGAGTGTGTAATTCTCATCTGCTTTGACCCTCATGGGCTTCATTGTGCCGGTGCCGCCGTTGGGGTCGAAGGAGATGGTGATATACTTTGCGGGCACCTCGGTCTTGAGCGTAAACGCCACCTTGCCGATCTTGGCGTTTCCGGTGTCGTACTTGTAGGTGACCTCCTTGACGTCGCGGTTATCGAGCGTCAGCACGTCCCAACCGTCGACCTTGCTGACCGTACCGCCGGTCCAGTCGCTCGCGCGGGCGGCCGTGAAGTATGTGCCCTCCGTCGCGCCGTAGCACGGCAGGTCGGGATAGACCTTATACTGGAGGTTCCGGTCGACCTTGATGTCGTAGACGTTGCCCGAGCAGTCCACCCTCGCCGAATCGAGCGCCGTGTTGCTGCTCAGGTTCAGCCACGAGAGGCGGTTATTCTGGCATTGGAGCGCTTCGAGCTTTTTGTTGCTGCGCAGGTCGAGCGTCTCGATCTGATTATCGTAGCAGTACAGTTCCCGGAGCCCGGGGCAGCGGTCCACATCCAGCTTCTTGAGCTTCATTCCGTTACACGAAAGCTTCTGCAGATTGCTCAGCGGGTGAAGATCGAGCTCGGCGATCGGATTTTCGCTGACGTCAAGATACTCGAGGGCAACGTTGCTGCTCAGGTCGAGCGCGGTGAGCTGGTTTTCATAGCAGTTCAGCTTCTTGAGCAGATAGTTGCTGCGCACATCGAGCGCGGTGAGCTGGTTAAGAAAGACATAGAGCTCAACCAGCATCCGGTTGTTGCTCACATTGAGCGAGGTCAGCTTGCCCTGGGCGACATTCAGAAACTCCAGCTTGGTGCTTTTGCTGACGTCAATGGCTTTGAGGTCAAAATTGGCCTGAAGATCGAGATACGTCAGCTCCGGCAAGTTCCGGGTGTCGAGGGTCGTCAGCGCGTTCGCCTGCGCGACGATTTTCTGGAGCTTTTTGTTGGCGCTCAGGTCGAGCGCGGTGATCTTGTTCCCGCTGCAGTACAGCTCGGTGAGCTCTGGGTTCTTGCTCAGGTTGAGTGCGGTGAACTGGTTTCCGCCGCAGTTCAGATACTTGAGCGAGCTGCCCGTGTGAAACCACAGACCGGTGAGCTGGTTTGCGCGGCAGTCGAGCTTTTCCACTCTCGAGTTCTGCTCCAGATTGAGTGTTTTCTTCAGTTCCTGGCCGCTGCAATTGAGATCCTTCACATATCTCAGGTATCGGATGCCCATGAGACTCGTGATGGGGTCGCGTTTGCCGAGCACCTTTTTGATGTTGCTCCAGCTGACGTCGAGCACTTCGATCTGCCGGGCCTTCTCCTCAGTCAGGACCGAGCTGCCGACGATCTTGAGCACGTATTCCCGGAACACCGGGTCGGGGAAGGTCTCTTCGTTGATCGGTATGGCGCTTGCCGCGCTTGCCGTGAACGGCAGCAGGCTGAACACCATGACCAGACACAGGACAATGCTGAGAATGCGTTTTTTCATCTGTTTCCGCCTCCTTGGTTTGGAATATGTGGGGGGGTGGG
>ENA-UEYF01002120-UEYF01002120.1-human-gut-metagenome-genome-assembly--contig:-NODE-2120-length-13590-cov-4.887812_pt1 | contig 13590 bp, 10 predicted proteins | sample MGYA00242902_ERZ507920 | MGnify/ENA primary metagenome ERZ507920 (study PRJEB26167, sample SAMN06115402) | human gut metagenome | host: Homo sapiens | place: China:Jiangxi | collected 2016-07-05...
TAGCGCGCATGGTTCGGGACCATGAGGCCGCGAGTTCAAGTCTCGCCACTCCGACCACTCGGAGCAAGCTGTATGGCTTGCTCCGAATTTTTATATCTGCAAAGACACAGAGGCCGCGATCACATGATCGCGGCCTCTTTTCATATGCGGTTATCCGGCAGCTCAGAACAGACCGGTGATCCTGCCGTTTTCGTCCACGTCGATCTTTTCGGCGGCGGGGACCTTGGGCAGACCCGGCATGGTCATGATCTCGCCTGTCAGGGCAACGATGAAGCCCGCACCGGCGCTGACCTTCAGGCTGCGCACAGTGACGGCAAAATCCTTGGGCGCGCCCAGCAGAGCAGGGTCGTCCGACAGAGAGTACTGCGTCTTTGCCATGCACACCGGCAGATCACCGAAGCCGAGCTCTGTGAGCCGCTCTGCCTGCTTCTGGGCAGCGGGGGTCAGCACGGCCTGCGCGCCGCCGTAGACGCGCTGCACGATGGCGTTGAGCTTTCCGACGGGCGTGGTGTCGGTGGTGTAGGAGAAGGTGAATTCCTCCGTGCTCGGCTGTTCGCACAGGCGCACAACTTCGGTGGCCAGCGCCTTGCCGCCCTCGCCGCCCTTGGCCCAGACCTCGGAGAGCACAGCGCGCACGCCGAGCTCCCGGCATTTCTCCTCCACGAGCCGGAGCTCGGCTTCCGTGTCGGTGGGGAAGGCGTTGATCGCGACCACGCACGGCAGGTGATACGTGCTGCGGATGGTGTTGACATGGTGCAGCAGATTGGGCAGACCCTTTTCCAGAGCATCCAGATTCTCTGTGTTCAGCTCGGCCTTGGGCACACCGCCGTGGCTCTTGAGCGCGCGCACGGTGGCCACGATGACCACGGCGTTCGGGCGCAGCCCCGCCAGACGGCACTTGATGTCCAGAAACTTCTCGGCGCCCAGATCCGCGCCGAAGCCGGCCTCGGTCACGACATAGTCGCCCAGCTTGAGCGCCATGCGCGTTGCGGTGACGGAGTTGCAGCCGTGGGCGATGTTCGCAAACGGACCGCCGTGGATGAGCGTGGGCGTACCCTCAAGCGTCTGCACGAGATTGGGCTTGAGCGCATCCTTGAGCAGCGCGGTCATCGCGCCCTCGGCCTTGAGGTCGTGGGCGGTGACGGGCTTGCCGTCGAAGGTGTAGGCCACGATCATCCGGCCGAGCCGCGCCTTGAGATCGGTGATGTCGCTGGCGAGGCACAGCACCGCCATGACCTCGGAGGCCACGGTGATGTCAAAGCCGTCCTCGCGGGGCACACCCTGAATACGTCCGCCGAGACCGTCCACGATCTGGCGCAGCTGGCGGTCATTCATATCCACGCAGCGCTTCCACGTGATCTGCTTGACATCGATGCCCAGAGCGTTGCCCTGCTGAATGTGGTTGTCGAGCATGGCGGCCAGCAGGTTGTTGGCTGCGCCGATGGCGTGGAAATCACCGGTGAAGTGAAGGTTAATGTCCTCCATGGGCACGACCTGTGCATAGCCGCCGCCGGCAGCGCCGCCCTTGACGCCGAACACCGGGCCGAGAGACGGCTCACGCAGCGCAGCCACGGCATTTTTGCCGATCTTGCGCAGACCGTCTGCCAGACCGACGGAGGTTGTGGTCTTGCCCTCACCCGCAGGGGTGGGGTTGATGGCCGTCACGAGGATGAGCTTGCCGTCCGGACGCTCGGCGCGATCCTTGAGCAGCTGCGGGTCGATCTTGGCCTTATAGCGGCCGTACTGTTCGAGATAGGATTCGTCGATACCGGCGGTGGCGGCGATATCCGCGATCGGGTGCATCCGGCACTGCTGGGCGATCTCAATATCCGTCATCATGTTGCGAGCCCTCCCTTATCAAATGTCAAAGTACTTCTTCGCGGACTGGAACAGCTTCATGTCGTAGCAGCCGTCCACGTTCTGATACAGGCCGTCGCCGATGCGCTCGGCGTGGCCCATCTTGCCGAGGACGCGTCCGTCCGGGGATGTGATGCCCTCGATGGCCCAGATCGAACCGTTGGGGTTGACGTCCACGTCCATGCCGGGCACGCCGTTAACGTCCACGTACTGCGTGATGATCTGGCCGTTGTCGGCGAGCTTGCGCACGAGTGCCTCACTGCACAGGAAGCGGCCCTCACCGTGGGAGATGGGGACGGTGTACACGTCGCCGACCTGCGTGCCGGCCAGCCACGGAGAGCGGTTGGAGGCAATGCGGGTGCGCACCAGACGCGACTGGTGGCGGCCGATCGTGTTGAAGGTCAGCGTCGGGCAGGACGCGTCCGTGTCGATGATCTCGCCGTAGGGCACGAGACCGAGCTTGATGAGCGCCTGGAAGCCGTTGCAGATGCCGAGCATGAGACCGTCGCGGTTTTTCAGCAGATCCATGGTCGCATCCCGCACCTCCGGGTTGCGGAAGAAGGCAGTGATGAACTTGGCCGAGCCGTCCGGCTCGTCGCCGCCGGAGAAGCCGCCGGGGACGAAGATGATCTGGCTGCTGCGCGCAGCGCCGGCAAACCTGCTGATGGAGTCGGCCACGTCCTGCGCGGACTGGTTGTTGAGCACGAGGATCTCCGGCTCGAGCCCGGCGCGGCGCACGGCGCGGGCGGAGTCGTATTCGCAGTTTGTGCCGGGGAACACGGGGATGAGCACCTTGGGCACGGCCACGCCGATCTTGGGCGCGACGCGTGCGGCGGCGGGGGCGGACAGCACGGGAACCTGCGTCGTATCGGCTGCCGTGCAGCTCGGGTAGACGGATTCCAGCACGCCCTCATTGAGTGCCAGCAGCTCCGAAATGGCGGCGCTGTCGGCGCCGATGCGCACGATGGGCTCTGCGGTGGTGACACCCAGACGGATGGCGTCCGCAGTGTCCTCGGTGAGCTCTGCCACGATCGCGCCGGGATAGAGCGCGTTCCAGTCCACGGCCGTGTTTTCGGCGCTGAAGCCGATCTCGTTGCCGAAGGACATATTCATCACGGCCTCGCTCAGACCGTTTTCCACGGCCCACGCGGCGCGGACTTTTCCGCTGCGTGCGAGTGCGTGCAGCGCCTCCCATGCGGTCTTGACGCCATCGGCGTCCGCACCGGAGAACAGGTATACGGGATGACCCGCGGCCTTAAACTCCGTGGAGAGCACCTCGTCCGTTTTCAGCGGCGCGATGGCAAAGGAGATGAGCGTGGGCGGCACATCGAGATCGAGGAACGTGCCGGACATGGAGTCCTTGCCGCCGATGGCGGCAGCGCCGAGCTCAAGCTGGGCGTCTACCGTGCCGAGCAGGGCGGCAAAGGGCTTGCCCCAGCGCTCCGGCTCGGTGCGCAGCTTCTCGAAAAACTCCTGGAAGGAGAGGTAGGCTTTCTTGTAGTCGGCACCGGCGGCGACGAGCTTCGCCATCGAGGTGTAGACCGCGTTGTAAGCGCCGATGTAGGGATCAGTACTCGTCTGCTCCGGGTCGCAGCCCCAGGCCATGACGCTGGCCTGATCCGTCTCCTGACCGGGCAGGACCGGGAACACGGCGGCCATCGCCTGTGCGGGGGAGCGCTGCGTCCTGCCGCCGTACGGCATCAGGATCGAGCCCGCGCCGATGGTGCTGTCAAAGCGCTCCACGAGACCGCGGCGGGAGGCGCAGCGGAGGCTGGAGGCCATCTCGCGAAGGGAGCTGAAGCGGGGCTGCGCCAGCGGCGCGCGATCCTTGCGCGCCACGCGCACACCGGCGTGCTTGACGGCGCCGTTGGTGTTGAGGAAGGCACGGCTGAGGTCGGCGATGACCGCACCGTTCCACTCCATGACCATGCGGGCGTCCTCGGTGACGACGGCCACCTGATACGCCTCAAGGTTTTCCGCCTTGGCAGCGCGGATGAAGGCATCTGCGTCCTCAGCGGCAACGACCACGGCCATGCGCTCCTGCGATTCGGAGATGGCAAGCTCCGTGCCGTCGAGACCGTCGTACTTCTTGCGCACGGCATCCAGATCGATGCGCAGACCGTCGGCCAGCTCGCCGATGGCCACGCTGACGCCGCCCGCGCCGAAGTCGTTGCAGCGCTTGATGAGACGGGTCACGTCGCCGTTGCGGAACAGGCGCTGGATCTTGCGCTCCTCGGGCGCGTTGCCCTTTTGGACCTCGGAGGCCATGGTCGCAAGCGATTTCAGATTGTGGCTCTTGGACGAGCCGGTCGCACCGCCGATGCCGTCACGACCCGTGCGGCCGCCCAGCAGGATGACCACATCGCCGGGCGCGGGGCACTCGCGGCGGACGTTGTATGCGGGCGCGGCCGCCACGACGGCGCCGCATTCCAGACGCTTGGCGATGTAGCCCTCGTGATAGATCTCCGCCACATGACCGGTGGCAAGGCCGATCTGGTTGCCGTAGGAGGAGTAGCCCGCTGCGGCGGTCTGGCACAGCTTGCGCTGCGGCAGCTTGCCGGGCAGCGTCTTGTCGAGCGCGACTCTCGGGTCGCCCGCGCCGGTCACGCGCATGGCCTGATGCACATAGGCGCGGCCGGAGAGCGGGTCGCGGATGCAGCCGCCGATGCAGGTGGCCGCGCCGCCGAAGGGCTCGATCTCGGTGGGGTGGTTGTGGGTCTCGTTTTTGAACATCAGCAGCCAGTCCTGCGCCTCGCCGTCGACCGTGGCGGTGACGTGGATGGAGCAGGCGTTGATCTCCTCGCTCTCGTCGAGCTCTGGCAGCAGGCCGCGCTTTTTGAGGGTCTTTGCGCCGATGGTGGCGATGTCCATGAGGGTCTGGGGGCGCTTGGCTGCCTTTTCCTCGCCGTAGACCTCCACGCGCGCGGCCAGATACCGCTCATAGGCTGCCTGGATCGCGGGATCGTCGATCTCCACGTTGTCGATGTGGGTGGAGAAGGTGGTGTGGCGGCAGTGATCGGACCAGTAAGTGTCCACCACGCGGATCTCGGTGATGGTGGGCTCGCGGCGTTCATCGTCGCGGAAATAGCGCTGCAGGAACGTCAGATCATCCAGATCCATAGCGAGACCGAGTTCATCGCGCAGCGCATCGAGCGCAGCGCTGTCCATCGCGGTGAAGCCCTCCACGGTGCGCACGGTGGTGGGGATGTCATACTCCATGCGCAGCGTCTCCGGCAGCTCCAGAGATGCCTCGCGGCTCTCGACGGGGTTGATGACATACTGCTTGATCGCGGCGATCTCGGCATCTGTCAGCTTGCCCTCGAGCGCATACACGCGCGCGGTGCGCACGAGCGGACGCTCGCCCTGCGACAGGATCTGCACACACTGTGCGGCGGAATCAGCGCGCTGGTCATACTGACCGGGCAGATACTCCACGGCAAACACCGCGTCGCCCTGCGGCAGCGCGTCCGTCACGATGTCGAGCTGGGGCTCGGACAGCACCGTCTTGACGGTGTAGTCGAACAGCTCCCGGCTGATGCCCTCGAGGTCATAGCGGTTGAACAGGCGCAGCCCCGTCAGGGACTCGATGCCCAGAAATGCCCGCAGATCCTCCAGCAGGGCGCGCGCCTCGTTCGCCAGTGCCGCTTTCTTTTCAACGTATACTCTGTAAACCATGCCTGCGCTCTCTCCCTTCACTGTTCCAGCGCCTTGAGGGCGCGCTGGCCGATGTCATGGCGGTAGAACGCATTGTCAAACTGCACGCTCTGCACCATCGTGTATGCTTTTTCCACGGCGCTCCTGAGATCCTGCGCCGTCGCGGTCACGCCGAGCACGCGCCCGCCGTTGGTCAGCAGCTTGCCGTCGGTCAGCTTTGCGCCCGCTACATAGGTGTGCGCGGCGGTCTCGGCGGGCATCGTGATGGCAAAGCCCTTTTCATAGTGCTCCGGGTAGCCGTCGGACGCCATGATGACGCAGCAGGCGGCGCCGTCGGAGAATTTGACCTCTGTCTCGGCGAGCGTGCCGTTGCGGCAGGCCTGCATGATCGTCAGCAGGTCGCTTTCGAGCAGCGGCAGGACGACCTGTGTCTCGGGGTCGCCGAAGCGGCAGTTGTATTCGATGACCTTCGGGCCGTTCGGTGTCAGCATCAGGCCGAAATACAGGCAGCCGCGGAACGTGCGCCCCTCGGCGTTCATCGCGCGCATGGTGGGCAGAAAGATGGTGTCCATGCATGTACGGGCGATGTCATCCGTGTAATACGGGTTCGGGGCGACGGTGCCCATGCCGCCGGTGTTGAGCCCCTCGTCATGGTCGTGCGCCCGCTTGTGGTCCATCGAGGACACCATGGGCACGACGGTCTTGCCGTCCGTAAAGGCGAGCACGGAGACCTCCGGCCCGGTGAGAAATTCCTCAATGACCACCTGACTGCCGCTGTTGCCGAAGGCACGGTCGAGCATGATGGTCTCGACCGCTGCGACGGCGGCCGCGCGATCCTCCGCGATGAGCACGCCCTTTCCCAGCGCCAGACCGTCCGCCTTGACGACGACGGGCAGGGGGCAGGTCCTGACATAGTCCATGGCGGCACCGGCGTCGGTAAACACCTGATACTCCGCCGTCGGGATGCCGTACTTTTTCATCAGATTCTTGGAAAAGACCTTGCTGCCCTCGATGATGGCGGCTTTCGCCTCCGGGCCGAAGCAGGGGATACCGGCGGCCTCCAGCGCGTCCACCGCGCCGAGCACCAGCGGATCGTCCGGCGCGACCACGGCAAAATCAATATCGTGGCTCTTGGCAAAGGCGACCTGCGCGGGGATGTCCTTCGCGCCGATGTCCGCAACGCACACGGCGTCGGCCGCGATGCCGCCGTTTCCGGGCAGGCAGTAGATCGTCTCCACTTCGGGGTTCTCTTTCAGTTTTCTGACGATGGCGTGCTCACGGCCGCCACCGCCGATGACCAGAAGGTTCATGGCGCTCTCCCTCTATCTTCTTAGTATTTTTGTTTGCCGCCGCGCAAATGCCAAGCGGGATCTGTGCGGCGGCAAAAACGGATATGCGTGTGATGACTCAGTGGTGGAACAGGCGCGCGCCGGTGAAGGCCAGCACCATGCCGTACTTGTCGGCGGTGGCGATGACGTGGTCGTCGCGGATCGAGCCGCCCGGCTCTGCGATGTAGGTCACGCCGGATTTTCTTGCGCGCTCAACATTGTCGCCGAAGGGGAAGAATGCGTCGCTGCCGACGGTGACGCCGGTCTGTGTTGCGATCCATGCCTTCTTTTCCTCGGCGGTCAGCACCTCGGGGCGCACCTTGAAGGTGTTCTGCCACACGCCGTCGGCCAGCACGTCCTCATACTCGTCGGAAGTGTAGACGTCGATGGCGTTGTCGCGGTCGGGACGGCGGATGTCGTCCACGAACTGCAGCGCGAGGACCTTCGGATGCTGGCGCAGATACCAGTTGTCCGCCTTCTGTCCGGCCAGACGCGTGCAGTGGATGCGGCTCTGCTGACCCGCGCCCACGCCGATGGCCTGACCGTCCTTGACGTAGCAGACGGAGTTGGACTGCGTGTACTTGAGCGTGATGAGGGCGACGATCATGTCGATCTTCGCGTTCTCGGGCAGATCCTTGTTCTCCGAGACGATGTTCGTGAGCATGTCCTTATCGATCACGAGGTCGTTGCGCCCCTGCTCGAAGGTGATGCCGAACACGTCCTTGTGCTCCGTCGCGGCGGGCAGATAGTCCGGATCGATCTGCACGACGTTGTAGTTGCCCTTTTTCTTGGTTTTCAGGATCTCCAGCGCCTCGTCGGTGTAGCCCGGGGCGATGATGCCGTCGGACACCTCATCCTTGAGGTAGCTCGCGGTCGCAGCGTCGCAGGTGTCGGACAGCGCCGCCCAGTCACCGTAGGAGCACAGGCGGTCAACGCCGCGCGCGCGGATGTAGGCGCAGGCGATGGGCGTGAGCTCCGCGGCCGGATCAACGAAGTAGATCTTCTTGTCCACCTCGCTCAGCGGCATGCCGACGGCCGCACCGGCGGGGGACACGTGCTTGAAGCTGGCAGCGGCGGGCAGACCGGTGGCGGCCTTGAGCTCCTTGACGAGCTGCCAGGAGTTGAGCGCGTCGAGCAGGTTGATGTAGCCGGGCTTGCCGTTGAGGACAGCGAACGGCAGATCAGATCCGTCGCGCATAAAGACTCGGGACGGCTTCTGGTTGGGGTTGCAGCCATATTTCAGTTCCAGCGCATTCATATCGTTACGGCCTCCTTAATCGCCCAGATTTTTGTTGAACAGGCGTACCTCGCCGTTCACGTTTGTGTAAAGGGACACCTTGTTGTCCGCGTTGAGTGCCTGCCAGACTTCCTCCGGCGTCGGCACGGTGACCTCCAGCGGTTCGCCGGCGAAGGTCGGCAGGGGACTGCCGTCGCCCTGATAGGTGCTGATGAAATATCCCTGTCCGGCGTCGACGCCCTCATAGCAGAAAAATTCGCGCAGGCAGCGCCCGTTTTTGCGCTTGAGGATCGAGAGCTCAAACGAGCCGTCGGCGTTGAGGATAGCGGAGATGCGCGGCGTCCAGTTCGGGTCATCCGGCTCGTATTCGCGGGTCATGAGTCCCTTGCGGAAGTCGCCGTACTGGCAGACGGTATCCGTCTGGTCGCCGTTCGTGACCACGAGCGCGCTGCCCATGGTGCGCACGGGGTGGTAGATGATGAGGCTGGGGTCTTCCAGCTTCGCGGGGTCATACGCCTCGGTGCGGATGCCGTCGCCCGTCGTGACAAAGATGCGGTTGCGGCTGTTGGCGCTGCGGCCCATGATGAAATAGTAGACGAGGTCACGGCTGACAAGAATGCCGCGGCCGGGATAGGGATTTTCCCGCAGAAGGGTGAGAAAGTCAAGCATTGCGCTTCTCCTTTACGATTTGTTCCGAGACCAGCTCCGCCGCTCGCGGCAGGAGCTGCCATTCTGCCTGCTCCATGACCCGGCGCTGGAGTGTTTCCGGCGTGTCATCCGGCAGGACCTCCACCGCCTTTTGCAGCAGGATGCGTCCGCCGTCCGGGATCTCATTGACAAAATGCACCGTCGCGCCCGTGACCTTCACGCCCGCTCGAAGTGCTGCTTCGTGGACCTTCAGACCGTACATCCCCTTGCCGCAGAACGCGGGGATCAGGGAGGGGTGCACGTTCAGGATGCGCGACGGCCAGCGCGCGGTGAAGTCCGCGCTCAGGATGGTCAGGAAACCGGCCAGCACGATCAGATCGATCTCCTGCTGCGCCAGAAGCGCCGACAGTGCCGTCTCAAAGGCGGCCTGACCGCCGCACTGCTTCGGTGAGATCGTCTGCGTGCGGATGCCGGCATTGGCCGCCCGCGTCAGCGCGTAAGCGCCCTCGTTGGACGAGACCACCAGCGTGATCTCACCGTGGGCAAGCGTGCCCGCCGCCTGTGCGTCGAGCAGCGCCTGCAGATTTGTACCGCCGCCGGAGACCAGCACGGCGATCTTCGCTTTGTTCATAATCAGGCCTTCTCCTTTGCCGGCATGCTGTTTCAGCATAGACTGATTTTTTCCTCGCCGGTGACGATCTCGCCGCAGACGTAGGCGTCGATGCCCTCGGCCCTGAGCGCGCCGAGCGCCGCCTCGGCGGTCTCGGGGCTGACGACGACGACCATGCCCACACCCATGTTGAAGGTGTTGAACATGTCATGTTCGTCGATGCCGCCCTTGGCCTGCAGCAGACCGAAGACGGCGGGCGTGCGGATCGCGGCCTTGTCGATCTTGGCGCACAGGCCATCAGGGATGCAGCGCGGGATGTTTTCGTAGAAGCCGCCGCCGGTGATGTGGCTCACGCCGCGCACGTCGGCAGCGGCGATGCAGCGCAGCACAGGCTTGACGTAGATCACGGTTGGGCGCAGCAGCGCCTCGCCCAGTGTCTCGCCAAGCTCGTCATAGTAGCGGTTGAGGTCGGTGTTCTCCACGTCGAACACCTTGCGCACGAGCGAATAGCCGTTGGAGTGGAAGCCGGACGAGGGCAGAGCCAGCACCACGTCGCCCGCCGCCATGCGGCCGGAGTCGATGACCTTCGGCTTGTCCACGAGACCGACGGTGAAGCCGGCCAGATCGTAGTCGTCGGCCGCCATCATGCCGGGGTGCTCGGCCGTCTCGCCGCCGATGAGGGCGCAGCCGGCCTGCACGCAGCCCTCGGCAACGCCGGAGACGATGGACGCGACCTTTTCGGGCACGTTCTTTCCGATGGCGATGTAGTCGAGGAAAAACAGGGGCTTTGCGCCGCAGCAGATCACGTCGTTGACGCACATGGCCACGCAGTCGATACCGATGGTGTCGTGCTTACCCATGAGCTCGGCCAGACGCAGCTTCGTGCCGACGCCGTCCGTGCCCGAGACGAGCACGGGCTCGCTCATGCCTGAGACATCGGGGGCAAACAGGCCGCCGAAGCCGCCGATATCCGACACAACGCCGGGAATGTGGGTGCGCTTGACGTCGTCACGCATGAGCCTGACGCCTTCGTAACCGGCCGTGATGTCCACACCGGCTGCCGCGTAAGCGGCGGATCGAGAGTTTTCCATGTCGATTATTCCTTTCCGTTCCAGCAGTACGTGCAGACCTTATCCCGGTCGATGCCGATGGCCTCCAGCACGCCGTCAAGAGATTGGTATCCGAGAGAGTCAAAACCGAATTTTTCGCAGATGGAGCTCAGCAGGCACTTTCCGCGCTCGGTAGAGGCGTCGGCGTATTCGTCGAGATGCTTGTGCCCCTCGTCGCCCTCGAGCTCCTGCACCACGCGCCGTGCCAGCAGCTCCATGTCGGAATTGCCGCGCGAGAAGTTCAGGTACTTGCAGCTGTACATGATGGGCGGGCAGGCAGAACGCATGTGCACCTCTTTCGCGCCCGACTCGTAGAGGAAGTCCACCGTCTCGCGCAGCTGCGTGCCGCGCACGATGGAGTCGTCCACGAACAGCAGCTTTTTCCCCTCGATGAGCTCGGACACGGGGATCTGCTTCATCTTGGCCACCTGATTGCGCACTTCCTGATTGTCCGGGGTGAACGAGCGCGGCCATGTGGGCGTGTACTTGACAAAGGGTCTGGCAAAGGGCTTGCCGCTGCGGTTGGCGTAGCCGATGGCGTGCGGCACGCCGGAATCCGGCACGCCCGCAACATAGTCCACATCGGGCAGGCGGCCCTGCGCGAGCTCCTGCCGCGCCATGATGTCGCCGTTGTGATAGCGCATGACCTCGACGTTTACGCCCTCGTAATTCGAGTTGGGGTAGCCGTAGTACGTCCAGAGGAAGCCGCAGATCTTCATCTCTTTGCCCGCGGGCGAGACGGTTTCGTAGCCGTTTCGCGTCAGCGCCACGATCTCGCGCGGGCCGAGCTCGTAGGCATCCTCATAGCCGAGCTTGTGATAGGCAAACGATTCAAACGAGACGCACAGACTGCCGTCCGGATGCTTGCCGACCAGAACGGGCAGCCGTCCCAGCTTGTCGCGGGCGGCCAGAATGCCGTCCGGCGTCATCAGCAGGATCGTGATGGAGCCGCGGATCATCTCCTGCGCGTACAAAATGCCCTCCACGAGGTTTTCCTTCATGTTGATGAGGGCGGCGACCAGTTCAGAGACGTTGACCTTACCGCTGCTCTGCGCCATGAACTGGTGTCCGTGGTCGGAGAAGTAGGTGTCGATCAGCTCGTCGATGTTATTGATGATGCCCACCGTGCAGATGGCATACAGACCGAGGTGCGAGCGCACAAGCAGCGGCTGCGGGTCCGTGTCGCTGATGCAGCCGATGCCGACGTAGCCCTTGAACTCGTGCAGGTTGGTCTCAAACTTTGTGCGGAAGGGCGTGTTTTCAATGTTGTGGATCTCACGCACAAACCCGTTTTCGTGCCCGTAGACCACCATTCCGCCCCGGCGTGTACCGAGGTGGGAGTGGTAGTCCGTGCCGAAAAACACATCCAGCCCCACCTCGCGGTGGGAAAACGCTCCGAAATATCCGCCCATTACGCGAAAAACAGCTCAGAGAGCGTCATGGGATCAATGTACTGACCGTCCTTGTAGACGCGCATATTGCCGCTGGCGACCTCATCGATGAGCATGACGCTGCCGTCGGGCGCGTAGCCGAACTCGAACTTGATGTCGTAGAGCTCCATGCCCTTTTCCCTCAGGTCGTCGGCGACGATCTTGGTGATCTGCTGGGTCTGCGCCTTCAGATCCTCGTACTGCGCGTCGCTCATCACGCCCAGCGCGACCAGCGCGTCCTTGGTGATCAGCGGATCGCCCTTGGCATCGTCCTTCAGGGTCGTCTCGACATAGTAGGGCAGGTCAGCGCCGGACTCGATGAGGTCACCGTAGCGGCGGATGAACGAGCCGACGGCCTTGCGGCGGCAGATGACCTCCAGACCGTGACCAAAGACCTTGGCAGGGAGGACTTCCATGGTGGTGTTGCTCAGGTCGGCACTGACATAGTGGGTCTTGATGCCGGCGGCATTGATCTTCTCGAAGAAGTAGATGCTCATGCGCAGGTTCACATCGCCCACACCGTCGATGGTCAGGCCCACGGCGTTCTCGCCGGGATCGAACACGCCATCCTTACCGGTGCAGTCGTCCTTGAACTTGAGCAGGAAGTTGCCGTTTTCCAGCGCGTAGACATTTTTGGTTTTGCCTGTGTAAACAAGTTCCATGATGATACCTCCAAAATAATTGTTGATCGGGGTTGTGTGGATGTTCGTTGTCCTGAAAAGGGGGGCGCTGCGCCGTCGCTCAGCAGGACAGCTCCGCCTGAAGCCTGGCTTCCTTCGCGGCGATCTGCTGCGCCATCTCGACACGCTGCGCGTCGAGCTTTTCGGCCAGCGCCTCGTCGCTGACGGAGAGGATCTGCGCCGCGAGCACGGCGGCGTTTTTCGCGCCGTTGATGGCCACGGTCGCAACCGGGATGCCGCTGGGCATCTGCACGGTAGACAGCAGTGCGTCCAGCCCGTCGACCGCGCCGCCCTTCATGGGGATGCCGATGACCGGCAGGGTGGAATTGGCGGCGAATGCGCCTGCGAGGTGCGCTGCCATCCCGGCTGCGCAGATGAGCACGCCGAAGCCGTTGGCGCGGGCGTTTTTGGCGAAGTCCGCCGCAGCGACCGGGGAGCGGTGCGCGCTGAGGATGTGCGTCTCGTAGGGGATGCCAAAGGCGTCGAGCTGCTGGCAGGCCGCCTTGACGACCGGCCAATCAGAGTCGCTGCCCATAATGACTGCTACTTTTTTCATGAGATCCTCCTTAAAAAGATGAAATGAAAATAAAAAAAGGGTAAACCCGTTGCCCATGGAGTCCCATGGTCACAGGTTTGCCCAGACGGTCGACAGTTCGTATTACAGCAGGCTCCCATGTGGTGTGCTCCACGTTCCGTCAGTTGCCTGTGCTTTCAATGTGTTCATTATCTCAGACGCGACAGGAAAAGTCAATTCCCGACGCAGCATTTTCCATGGGAGCACGGCACAAAAATTCCGACCGATCGCGGTATTTTTTCGCTGATATGTGAAAAAGTACCGCTTCGCGGCGCGCGCTCGCACACTTGTCCGGCGTGAGCGCACAAGAGCGGCCGGCTCGTGCAGATTTCGGCCGGGCCATGCACTGCGTCCTTGCCGGGGTCGGCGCGGAGACGGGCGCGTACAATGGTTTTGAAAATTCAAGATGTAACGCATATTTTTTGCCGAAGAAGTTGATTTCTTACAGAAATGTGCTATAATT
>ENA-UEYF01002129-UEYF01002129.1-human-gut-metagenome-genome-assembly--contig:-NODE-2129-length-13516-cov-4.583898_pt1 | contig 13516 bp, 10 predicted proteins | sample MGYA00242902_ERZ507920 | MGnify/ENA primary metagenome ERZ507920 (study PRJEB26167, sample SAMN06115402) | human gut metagenome | host: Homo sapiens | place: China:Jiangxi | collected 2016-07-05...
GCCAGGCCTGTGAAGACAAGCTAGGGGCCGATCAGCAACCGGCGTTTGTGCTGTATCTGGAGATCGATCCCCATCAGGTGGATGTAAACGTCCACCCGGCCAAGCATGAGGTGCGTTTCCATCAGTCGCGCCTGGTGCACGACTTTATCTACCAGGGCGTACTGAGCGTACTGCAGCAGCAGCTTGACGCGCCGCTGGCGGAAAAAGACGACCCGCCGGCGCCGCGCCCGATGCCGGAGAACCGCATCGCCGCGGGAGGCAACCAGTTTGCGCGGCCAGCGGAAGCGCGGGAACCTGCGACCCGCTTCAGCATCACGCCATCGCGTGAGCCTGCGGCCTCCAGCGGCAAACCGGGCGGCGCGAGCTGGCCGCATGCGCAGCCGGGTTACCAGAAGCAGCAGGGAGCGCTTTATCGTCAACTGCTCGACACGCCAACGGCGCCAAAGCCAGCGTTGCAGCCTCCGGCGGCGGCAGAGTTGGCCGGTCACAGTCAGAGCTTTGGCAGAGTGCTGACGATTGTTGGCGGCGACTGCGCGCTGCTGGAGCGCGAGGGCGGTCTGGCGCTGCTGTCGTTGACCGTTGCCGAGCGCTGGCTGCGCCAGGCGCAGTTGACCCCGGGAGCAGAGGCCGTCTGTGCCCAGCCACTGTTGATCCCCCTGCGGTTAAAACTGACGGAAGGGGAAAAGCAGGCGCTGGTCGCCGCGCAGTCGGCGCTGACGCAGCTGCTGGCGGGACTCGAGCGCGACTGCGGCTTTCCGCTGCTGGTGCGCAACCGCGGCGGCGTGCATCTGACGCCTGCGGGCAAGGCGCTGCTGCCGGCCGTGGAGCAGGTCTGTGCGGCGGACGCGCACCTGCAGCACCGCATTCAGGAGGTGCGTGAGCGCGCCGGCGGCACGATCCGCATCGCAACGTTCAAGAGCGTCGCGGTCAACTGGCTGCCGCCGATGATCAAGGAATTTCAGGCGCAGCACCCGGAGGCGCGCTTTCGCCTGTTCGACGGGGCTTATGCCGAGGTCGACGCCTATGTGCGCAGCGGCACGGTGGACATGGGCTTCGTGTCGCTGCCGAGCGAGCTGCCGGGCGAGATCGTGCCCGTGTGCAGTGACCGGCTGCTGGCTGTGCTGCCGGCGGGGCATCCGCTCGCGGCGCAGGACGCCGTTCCGATCGCGGCCTTCGGCACAGAGCCGGTCGTAAGCCTTGTCAACAGCACGAACCGTGACGCGCTGCGCGTACTCGACGCCGCGCACGTGCACCCCGACATCCGCTTCCAGACGGCGGACGACTACGCCATGATTTCCATGGTCGAGAGCGGGCTGGGCATCTGCATCGCGCACGAACTCGTGCTGCGCTCGGACAACCACAACGTCGTCGTGCGCCCGCTCGATCCGCCGGCGCAGCGCACGATCGCTATGGCCATTCCTCCGGAGTCGGAGGATAAGCCGCTCGTGCGCACCTTCGCCGCCTTCGTGCGCACCTGGGCGCAGAAGCACCCGTGAAAAAGCGCAACGAAAATCAGGCAGCAGCGGCGCATTTGCGGTAAGATCGATGCATCCAATCCTCAGGAGGCAAACGGTATGGCACAGTGGCACCGGAACATTCAGGACATCATCACGATCATCGACACCTGCATCCACGCGCAGCAGGATGAGGCACTGACCCTGCGCGCGCTGGCGCAAAAGCTCGGCTACTCCGAATACTACACGTCGCGCAAGTTCCGGGAGCTTGCCGGCATGACGCTCCGGGACTACCTGCGGCTGCGGCGGCTGGCGTTTGCCCTGCGCGACGTGCGCGACACCGACATGGGTATTCTCGATATTGCCGTGCAGTACGGTTTTTCCTCCAACGAGACCTTCACGCGCGCGTTCAAAAAAGCCTACGGCGTAAGCCCCAGTGCCTACCGGACCGCACCCGGTCCCGTTGTGCTCCGGACCATTCTGCGGCCGTTTGACTGCTACCTGACGGAAGGCGCAGGCAGCCTGAGCGAGACGCAAAACGAAGGCGCGGTCAAAACCTATTTCGTGCACATCCCGGCGCACAAATTTCTGCACATCCGCAACTATGAGAGCATCGGCTACTGGGACTTCTGGCAGCGGCAGGCGCAGATCCCCGGGCAGGACTGCGAGACCATCTGCGGCCTGCTCGCGAGCATCCCCGGCAAGCTCGACGATGCGGGCGGAAAAAACAACGATGCGGGCAGCGGCCAGCTCATGGCCTGGATCAACGAGCCGACGGGGCGCATCTGTAGCTGGGGCATCCCGCTGGCGGAGGCCTACGGTGTGCGCCTGCCGGCAGACTACGCCGGGCCGGTCCCGGCGCAGATGCAGCTCATGGACGTGCCCGCCGGGGAATACCTCGTGTTCGAGCACGGGCCGTTTGATTTCGAGACGCAAAGCGCCGCCGTGGAAGCGAAGATCGAGCAGGCCATGCGCGGCTTCGACTATGCCGCCAGCGGCTACCGGCTCGACCTGACGCCGGGCAGAGTGTTTTATTTCTACCACGACTGCGCGCAGTTTTTCAAATACGTGCGGCCGGTGTGCCGGGACGAAGCATCATAAAAAAACAGGGGCGCTCCTGCGGGAGCGTCCCTGCTCGTATCTGCGGGTTTTTACGCGTTCCAGGCCTTCGTCTGCTCGCGCAGCCAGTCGGCCCACGGCTCGATACCCTCGCCCTTGAGCGCGGAGATCGGGAACACCTGAATGTTCGGGTTGAGCTTCTTGACGCGCTCGATGCACTTTTCGAGGCTGAAGTTGAAGTACGGCGCAACGTCGATCTTGTTGACGAGCAGCACGTCGCAGATCGAGAACATGAGCGGGTACTTCAGTGGCTTGTCGTCGCCCTCCGGCACGGAGAGGATCATTGCGTTTTTCACGGCGCCGGTGTCAAACTCCGCCGGGCAGACAAGGTTGCCGACGTTTTCGAGGATGGCAAGGTCGATGTTCTCCGTGCCGAGCCCCTCGAGGCCCTGACGCGTCATACCCGCGTCGAGGTGGCACATACCGCCGGTGTGCAGCTGGATGACCTTTGCGCCGCTGGTAGAGATGGTCGCCGCATCGACGTCCGAGTCGATGTCGGCCTCCATGACGCCGATGCGCAGATCGTCCTTCAGGGCGTTGATGGTCGCCATGAGGGTCGTGGTCTTGCCGCTGCCGGGCGAGGACATGAGGTTGAGCAGGAAGGTGTGATTCTGCTTGAGCTCTTCGCGCAGCAGGTCGGCCTCCCGGTCGTTGTTTTCAAAAACGCTCTTTTTGATCTCGAGCACGCGGAATGAATCCATGTATATTACCTCCAGAAATTCCTACGGGTTTTCTATGCCAAAATTATAGCAGTCCCGCTCCGGTTTTGCAACCTTTTTGCCACAGAGTCGAAAAACTGTGCTGCCGCTCAGGGCATAGACGCCACGATTTGCCAGTGCCCCGGCAACATATTCGGCCGATTTTCAGCCGCGCCCGCGCGGGGATTGCCAAGCATCGCCCGTTCGGGTATAATAATATGATATGCATGTAATTGCCCACCCAAGGAGGCGACCGTATGCCCCGCAAACATGACACAGAGCTGCCGGGCGCGCAGGCGCTGCGCCAGATGGCCGCACAGAGCGACAGCCGCGCGCTGTTTTCCGACCGGCAGCCTGACCCCGCCTATGCAGACCTCTTTCTCAACCGCGAGCTGAGCTGGCTGCAATTCAACCGCCGCGTGCTGGCGGAGGCGGCCGACGAGACGCTGCCGGTCTATGAGCGGCTGAAGTTTCTGTCGATCTACTGCTCGAATCTGGATGAATTCTATATGGTGCGCGTCGGCGGTCTGCTCGACCGGGCGCTGCTGCAGCCGTGGCACACGGAGACCATCACGGGCCTCACGCCGCGCGAGCAGCTGCGCGCGATCTACGCGGAGACGGCGCGGCAGCAAAAAGACTTTGCCGCGCTCTGGCGCAAGGTGACGGCGGCGCTGGCAAAGCAGCGCGTCGAGATCCTCGACTTCGACCGGCTTGATGAGGCGGACGAGGTGCTGCTGCGGCGGCGCTTTGACGCGCTGCGTCCGCTGCTGAGCCCGCAGGTGCTCGACGCGGAGCACCCGCTGCCGTTTTTGCGCAACCGCGAGCAGTATGTGCTCGTGCGCTTCGCGGGCAAGCGCGGCGGCGCGGGACTGATCCCGACGACCCAGCTGCCGAAGTTTTTCCGCCTGACGATCGACGGGGTACAGAAGCTCGCGCTCACAGCGCCGCTGGTGGCGCACTTTGCGTCGCTGCTCTTCGGTGAGCGGCACGTGCGTGAGACGGCCATATTGCGCGTGACGCGCAGCGCCGACATCTCCGTGCGCGACATCATGGACGGCTGCGATGCGGATCTGCGCGCCGTAATGGAGCGCCTGCTGCGCCGCCGGAGACGGCTCGAGCCGGTGCGCGCGCAGCTGCAGGGCAAGGTCACCGACGAGATGCGCGAGACGGCGCGCACGCTGCTCGGACTGCCGAAGCGGCAGCTGTTTTGCACGAGCGCACCGGTGGATCTGTCGTTCGTGCTCACGATGCCGGGGGAATTCGACCTCACGGGGCTGACGTGTCCGGAGGTGACGCCTGCCAAAAACGTGGCGCTGCAAAAGGGCGACTACTTCGCCTATCTCGCGCGGCACGACCTGCTGCTCGCGCTGCCGTATCAGAGCGTGAACCCGTTTGTGGATCTGCTGTACGAGGCGGCGGACGACCCGGACGTCGTGTCGATCAAGATCACGCTCTACCGGCTCGCCGGCAGCAGCCGCATCGCGGCGGCGCTGGCCTATGCCGCCGAGCACGGCAAGCAGGTGCAGTGCCTGCTTGAGCTGCGCGCCCGCTTTGACGAGCAGAGCAACATCGACTACTCGCGTATGCTCGAGGACGCCGGGTGCGACATCCTCTACGGCCTGACGCAGTACAAGGTGCACACGAAGCTGTGCCTCATCACGCGGCGCTGCCCCGGCGGCATCTGCTATTACACGCAGGTCGGCACCGGCAACTACAACGAAAAGACCGCCGAGCAGTACACCGACCTCATGCTCCTGACGAGCGATCCGGCCATCGGGCGCGATGCGGCCAGGACGTTCGACCGGCTCGCGCGCGGCGAGACCGTCGGCGAGACGGAAGCGCTCTGGATCGCGCCGGAGGGCTACAAGCCGCAGCTCATGGCGCACATCGAGGCGCAGATCCGCCTCGGCACGGCGGGCTACATCGGCATCAAGGTCAACTCCATGAACGACGCGGACATCATGGCGCAGCTCGTGCGCGCGAGCGCGGCGGGCACGGAGGTGGAGCTGTTCGTGCGCGGCATCTGCTGCCTGCGGCCGGGCGTGCCGGGGCGCACGGAGCACATCTCGGTGCGCAGCATCATCGGACGGTATCTCGAGCACGAGCGCATTTTTGTCTTCGGCCGCGGGGATGCGCAGAGCGTGTTCATCGGTTCGGGCGACCTGCTCGAGCGCAACACCGTGCGCCGGATCGAGGCCTTCACCGCCGTGACCGACCAGAACGCGCGCGCAGAGGTGCTCGAGGTGCTCAGCGCCATGCGGCGCGACAACCGGCAGGCGTGGATCATGCAGCCGGACGGCTCGTATCTGCGTCCGGAGCCGACGGGCGAGGCATTCGTGAGTCAGACATATCTGCACACGTATTTCGCCGGGCGCACCGTGCAAAAGCCCGCAGCCTCCGCCGCAGCTCAGCCGCAAAAAAAGCTGCCGTGGTGGCGGCGGCTGTGGAACTGGCTCAAAAATAACTGACGAAACAGACTTGACAAGCGCGCAAAAGCGCGTATAATGTATCTCACAATTCAACAGCCTTATCAAGAGTGGCGGAGGGACCGGCCCTGTGAAGCCCGACAACCTGCAGATTCCTGCAAGGTGCCAAATCCGGCGGTGCAAATCGAAAGATGAGGATCTTCGCCTTTTCCAAGCGCTCCGTCGGCTGTCGGGGCGCTTGTTTCTTTTGCCCGGCGTATCAGAAAGTGAGGAAATTTGCTATGGCTCATCATCTTTTTACATCCGAATCCGTGACCGAAGGGCATCCCGACAAGATCTGCGATCAGGTCTCTGACGCGATCCTCGACGCGATCCTGGCGCAGGATCCGAACGGCCGCGTCGCCTGCGAGTGCACGGTCACGACCGGCGTCGTGAACGTCATGGGCGAGATCACGACCGAGTGCTACGTCGACATTCCGAAAGTCGTGCGCCAGACCGTGCGCGAGATCGGCTATGACCGCGCCAAGTACGGCTTTGACTGCGAGACCTGCGCCGTCATCACGAACATCGACGAGCAGAGCGCCGACATCGCCCTCGGCGTCGACCACTCGCTCGAGAGCAAGCAGACCGGCGAGGACGCGCTCGACAACGGTGCGGGCGATCAGGGCATGATGTTCGGCTACGCCTGCGACGAGACGCCGGAGCTCATGCCGCTGCCGATCTCGCTCGCGCACAAGCTGGCCAAGCGCCTGACCGCCGTGCGCAAGCAGGAGCTGGTGGACTATCTGCGTCCCGACGGCAAGACGCAGGTCACCATCGAATATGACGAGCAGAATCACCCCGTGCGCGTGCACACCGTCGTGCTCAGCACGCAGCACGCGCCGGAGGTCGACATGGCCAAGCTGCGCGCGGACATGATCGAGCTCGTCATCCGTCCGACCATTCCTGCCGAGCTGCTCGATAGCGACACCCGCTATCTCATCAACCCCACCGGCCGCTTTGTCGTCGGCGGCCCGCAGGCGGACTCCGGCCTGACCGGCCGCAAGATCATCGTCGACACCTACGGCGGCAGCGCCCCGCACGGCGGCGGCGCGTTCTCCGGCAAGGACCCGACGAAGGTCGACCGCAGCGCCGCCTACGCCGCACGCTACGTGGCCAAGAACATCGTTGCCGCCGAGCTCGCCAAGCGCTGCCTCGTGCAGCTGGCCTACGCCATCGGCGTGGCCGAACCTGTGAGTGTATTCGTCGACACGCAGGGCACGGGCACCGTGCCGGATGCGCAGATCGCCGCGGCCGTGCAGCAGGTGTTTGATCTGCGCCCGACGGCCATCATCCGCGACCTCGAGCTGTCCCGTCCGATCTATCGCCAGCTCGCCGCCTACGGCCACATGGGCCGCGAGGAGCTCGGCGTCCGCTGGGAGGACACCGACCGCGTCGACGCCCTGCGCGCAGCCGTCGCCGAGGCGTAAGCGAATCACCGAAAAAATCTCCGCAGCAGAAGCTGCGGAGGTTTTTCGTCTGTCCCCGGGACAAACGGAAAACAAAATCTCATTCGAGGCGGGCCTCGCCCCCTCGAGCTCCCCTGCTGCTCCGTCTCGCTACATATGTGCATACGTTTGCATACGTTTTGGGCAGTCACAAAAAATCTCCGCAGCAGAAGCTGCGGAGATTTTCCCATATTCATTCGAGAACCGGCACAGCGATCGCGTTGGCGAACGGCTCAATAGTAGGAATGCCCCCACGTGGCGTTTTCATAGCTCGTGAGAAAATCCGCATTTGCGTGCTCGATTGGCGAGAGCATGTTGTTGTCGAACGACGCGCCCGGCACCGTACCGTGATACCAGCTCTGCGCCTCGAAATATGCTGCGATCTGCGGCGTCTGGAAGATGCGGCCGTGGCGCGCGTAGATCTCATTGCGCGCGAGGCAGCACTGCTCCCACGTGAGGCCCGCCACATCCGCCTGCGTGAGCCGGCGCGTGGCGCTGTCCGGCAGGATATAGCCGCCGTCGGCCGGCTTTGGCGTGGGCGTCGGCGTCGGCGCTGCGCTTGGCGTCGGTGCGGCGGAGGGCTGCGCCGTGGCTGTCACGACCGGCGTCACTGCGGCGACCGGGTCCTTCGGCTTGGGCTTGACGTTGAGCGCGATGAGCAGCACGATCAGCGCCACGCCAAGCGCGGCAAAGATCGCAATGAGCAGCGCCTTGCTGCGCGGCGCGTCCGCATCCCGCGCGGGCGCATAGGGCGCATCATCCTCCCAGCCGGGCACGGGCGGGTCGTCGACCCACGTGTTGTCGGGCGGCGGATCTGCCTCGTCATCCCAGTCGTCGGCCGGGATGTTTTCGTCCTGCCAGCCATCCGGCGGCGTGGTCTCTTCCGGCGGCGTCTGCTCCGCCCCGCAGTAGGGGCACCAGACCGCATCGTCCGGAATGTCTCGTCCGCAGTAGGTACACTGCATTGGCTTCACCTGCCCTTTCCCACACACGTTGTTTTCCTCAATATACCATGGTATACATTCTGCCGCAAGATAAAAAATGTCCCCCGGTGCTGCCGGGGGACAAATTGCGTCCTGTTAGCCTGCGATGCGCTTTGCGCCCACGTAGTTCTTCAGGTAGTAGCTCGAGCTCAGGTCGCTGATGACGACGCAGCCTGCGCCGGAGCTGCTGTGGATGAACTGGCCGTTGCCGATGTAAATACCGACGTGGCCGATACTGGAGCTGTTGCTCGCAAAGAACACCAGGTCGCCGATCTGGAGGTTCGCCTTCTCGACGTAGGTGCCGTTGTTGTTGTAGATGCTGCTGGCCACACGGCTCATGGAGTAGCCGCAGAGCTTGTACACGTAGTTGACAAAGCCGGAGCAGTCAAAGCCGGACGGGCTCATGCCGCCGTAGACATACGGCGCGCCCATGTACTGCTTGGCCGTGGCAACGATCGTCTCGCCGATGGAAGTGCTCGGCGTGCTTCCGCCGCCGTTGCCGCCCTCCGTCTTCGTGGTGGAGACATACGCGCTGTTGACATAGCCCTTGACGCCGTTGATGGTGACGGCCGTCCAGTCGCCGCTCGTACCGGTGATCGTCAGCGGCGTGCCGTTGTTATACGTGCCGAGGATGGAGTAGCTCGTGCCGGCACCGGAACGCAGACGCACATCATTGCCCTTGATGTAGCCGGTCTGGCTCGTCGAGCCGCCGCTGCTGGGCTTGGTCGTGGTCATGTAGTCCTTGCTGACATAGCCGTCCTTACCGCCGTAGCTGACCTTGTACCAGTTGCCGCTCTCGCCGGTGATCGTCATCTCGGTGCCGGTGTTATACACGCCGAGGATGGAGCTGGTCGTGCTCGCGCCGGAGCGCATACGCACACCCGTGCCCTTGATGTAGCCGGTCTTGCTGTCCGCGCCGCCGGAGACGTAATCCGAGCGGATGTAGCCGCTCGTGCCGCCGATAGTGACCTTCGACCAGCCGTTTTCCGTGCCGGTCACGGTCAAGGGCGTGCCGTTCTGGTAGGTGCCGAGGATGGAGTAGTTCGTGCCCGGGCCGGAGCGCATACGCACATCGCTGCCCTTGACCGAGCCGTTGGACCCGGACGCACTGCCGCCGCTGCTCGTCACGCCCGAAAGCGAGACATAGTCCGAGTGGACATAGCCGTCCGTGCCGTTATAATTGACCTTGTACCATGCGCCGCTGACGCCGGTAACGGTCATCGTGGTGCCGGAATTGTAGGTGCCGAGAATGGAGCTGCTCGTGCTCGCGCCGGAGCGCATGCGCACATAGCTGCCATCGATCGTACCGGTGCCGAAGCTGGCATCCATGTCATTGGCGCGTTTGAGGTAATCGGAAGATATGTAGCCGACGGTGCCGTTGTAGACCACCGTGGCCCAATTGCCGCTGGACCGCTCGGACACCACAACATGGGTGCCGGCCGGGAGCGTCGAGATAATGCCGTAATTCGTACCGGCGCCCGTTCGAAAGTTCACGGCCGTCGTCGTGGTCGCGCCGCCGGCAGTCGCCGCGGAGGCCGAAACGGCCAGCGTGAGCGCGAAAATCACGGAGACAACAGTTGTTTTCAGAAATCGTTTCGCCATAGAATCATCCTTTGCTTAGTTATTCGCAAGCGCGCGGTCCAGCCACACAGCCGCCACGTCCATGGCGTTGTACAGCCCGTCCTTTTCTGTCTTTTTGACCACGCGGTCGCGGGACTTCAGATCCGGATCCGTCAGCTGGAGCTGCACGGAGACTCGCGTCGCCACGTCGAGATCTTTGACCTTCTTCGTGTCGAGGATCTGCATCATGATGATGTACTTGTCAGCCATGCTGCCGTAATAGAGCAGGTTGTCCTTGCGGCGCAGCGGATGGCCTTTGTAGCACAGTTCATTCGTTTTTGCTGCCAATGAGATACACCTCCGATACCACTGTTTTCGAATTGTAACACATTTCAATCATTTTGTCAACACCACGCAGACCGGGCCGGGAAAGCACGACCCGGCTGCGGGGGAATACTGCATTTATTCCGTGTCGCCCGTGTTCTGTGTCTTGGAGAAGTCTCCGAAGATGCCGGTCGGCGTGCCGACATTCGGCGTCGGGAAGCTCTTGGTCGCCAGATCCTTATGGATCGGCTCCATGACCAGCTTCCAGATCTGGGCGGCGGGGTTGCCGGAGAAGTTCATATACTCGGGCATATCGTAGCCGGTCCAGACGGCGGCCACATAGTACGGCGTGAAGCCGACAAACCAGCGGTCGCAGTTGTTCGTGGTCGTACCGGTCTTGCCGCCGACGGGCATACCGGTCAGACGCGCCTCAGAGCCCGTGCCGCTGTTGACGGCATTGCAGAGCATATCGGCCATGTTCCACGCGGTATTGGCCTTGAGGGCCACGATCGTGCGCGCGGGGTTTTCGAGCACGATCTCGCCGCTGGAATCCTTGACGTAGGAATACGTGCGGCCATAGGTGAACACGCCGTCGTTGACGAAGGCGGAGTACGCCTGCGTCATCTCGCGCACGGTGATGCCGTTGGTGAGCTGGCCGAGGGCGAGCGGCGCGTAGTCGCAGTCGGACTCGGCAAGGCTCGTAACGCCGAGCTTATCCTTGAGGAACTCATACGATGCGCGCGGCGTGAGCTTGTCAAGGATCTGCGCCGAGACGGTGTTGAGCGAGCGCTGCAGCGCCTCGCGGATGGTGATGACACCGTAGTTGCCGCCGCCGGAGTTTTTCGGGTACCAGCTCGTGCCGGTCAGCTTGATATCCGCCGCGTCGTTGACCTGCGTATACTGCGTGATGAGGCCGAGCTCCATCGCGGGACCGTAGGTCGCGATCGGCTTGATGGACGATCCGGGCGGACGCTTGGACTGCGTGGCGCGGTTCGTGCCGAAGTTGATGGTCTTTTCGCCCGTACCGCCGGACAGGCCCTTGATCTCACCGGTGTAGGGATCCATGATGACGATGGCGGACTCGAACTGCTGGCCGGAGGCCGACGGGCGCTGCGGCATGTTGTCGAGGTTGGTATAGACGTCGTCGATCGCCTGCTGGATGCTCGCATCGTAGCAGGAATAGACCTGATAGCCGCCGGAATAGAGCAGCGTGCGCGCCGTGTCGCGGCTGACGCCCTTTTGCTCGACGAGGTCGTTGAGCACGTCGTTGATGACGGCCTCGGCATAGTAGCTGTAGATGGTCTGGGTGGGCTCGTCGGATTCGCTGCGCACGAACACGAGCTCCTGCGCCATGGCCTCGTCATACTCCTGCTTTGAGATATACCCCTGCTCGTACATCTGCTTGAGAATGGTCTCCTGCCGGGTTTTATTGTTCTCGCGGCTGATGAAGGGGTCGTACTTCGAGGGGTTGTTCGTGATGCCGATGATGCTCGCGCACTCGGCGAGCGTGAGGTCCTTCGGCTCCTTGCCGAAGTAGGTCTCGGCGGCAGTGTAGACGCCGTTGCAGCCCTCGCCGAAGTAGACGATGTTGAGGTACCACTCCATGATCTCTTCCTTATCATAGGACTTCTCGAATTCGAGCGCCTGGAAGATCTCGAGCAGCTTGCGCTGCACGGTGATATCGTCCTGCTTGGTGAGGTTTTTGATGAGCTGCTGCGTAATGGTCGAGCCGCCGAAGTCGTTTTTCATCGACAGGAACATGTTGATAAACGCCCCCGTCGTGCGGTACCAGTCCACGCCCTTGTGCTTATAAAAGCGCTTGTCCTCGATGGCGACGGCCGCATGCTCCATGTCCTTGGGGATGTCGGCATAGTCGACCCAGACGCGGTTTTCCGTGCTCGAGAGATTCGTGAGGTTCTGCCAGTTGCCGTCGGCGTCCTCATACAGGATCGAGCTCGAGAGTGAGACCGTAAAGTCCGAGAGCTGCACGTCCAGATCCGTGGACAGGCAGTTTTTCACGTAGTACGCGAAGATGCACAAAAACAAAAGCCCCGTGACGAGCAGGATCAAAAAGATCGTGCCGATCACGCGCAGGATCGTGCCCGCGACGCTGACGGTCGCGTCCGCAGCCTGTGCCGCGCGTGGGGCGGATGCCGGTTTCGGTCGTTTTGCCATAGGCAATGGCCACCTCCCTGAGAATACATGTAAGCGGGGGAAACAGCGGGTCAGAGACCCGGTCAAAGTCCAGCGCATAAAAACGGTTAAATGATATTATAGCACACGCTGTCAACACCGGATAGCCCTTCGCGCATTTTTGTCCGGCGCGTATGGTTCGCGCGCACATTGGGCAAACTTTCCGGTGAAAGGAGCGTGGCATATGAAACGAACGCTGGCACTGACAGTCGTGACGGCGCTGTGCGCCGTGTCGCCCTTCGCCGCAGGCGCGGCGATCTCTTCCCTGCAGCAGCCGGACGCACCAGTCACCTCGTATGACGGTGCGCAGGCGGAATTTGTTCTGCGCGATTATGAGGGGTATGTGAGCGTGTTCGCCCCCGGCGGCAACCGCAAGCCTCTGCAGGTGACCGGTATCGAGACCGCCGGACTGCGCCGCACCGACCGCGAGCTGCTGCGCGGCGGCATCACCGTCGGCAGTCAGGAGCAGCTTTTGCTGCTGCTGGAGGATCTCGGCTCGTAAAAAGACTTGATTTTAGCCGCCGAATAGGGTACACTGAAATCAGAAAAAGATCACGACTGGAGGATACCCCGATGAGTGAAGCATTCGGCAGTGATTATCTGACGATCGAGGACGAGGACGGCAACGAGTTCGAGCTGGAAGTGCTCGACGAGTTTGAGCTAGACGGACAGAGTTATCTCGCGGCGCTCCCCGCCGACATGGACGAGGACGACCCCGATTTCGGCATCGTCCTGCTCAAGATCATCGAAGAAAACGGCGAGGAGCTCTTCGGCTCCATCGACGACGATGACGAGCTGGACAAGGTGTATGATTATTATATGCAGGAAGTCTTCGCCGACGAGGACGAGGACGAGACGGCGGACGCGGAGGAATAACTTTCCGCACAGTGCATAGCATGGGAGTAAGTCCTGCTGTGTGCGTGGAGCACGGTTTGTGCTCAGAGCCCATTTAAACCCACATCTCTCATAAGGGATGCCAGAACTTCCGCTGCGGATTGCAGGCCTCCCGGCCGGCTGAAAGATGCCGGTTGGACGTTGGAAGCAAAGAAACAGCAGAGAGGCGACCCACCTGCCTTCTTGTGCAGGTTGTAACTGGGCTCACACGGCATTGGCGGGCTGGCCGGCAGCGAAAGCTGCCGGCTTTTTTCTTGCCCAAAAGGGCAAGAAAAAAGCCGGATCTTATCCGATGTGGAGTAATCTTGGTAAGATGCTTCTTGAAGAAGATACAGAGTGTTTCGCTTTCTTAGCTGGTCACGAATCATTCGCTGATGC
>ENA-UEYF01002134-UEYF01002134.1-human-gut-metagenome-genome-assembly--contig:-NODE-2134-length-13496-cov-3.412102_pt1 | contig 13496 bp, 10 predicted proteins | sample MGYA00242902_ERZ507920 | MGnify/ENA primary metagenome ERZ507920 (study PRJEB26167, sample SAMN06115402) | human gut metagenome | host: Homo sapiens | place: China:Jiangxi | collected 2016-07-05...
AATAAGGAGACTCTCTTATCTCTTATATGGATACCAATTACTACTATCCGTAAAAATATTCTCAATAGTATAACGCAGTGCCTCTTTAGAGGTCAACTGTTTAGCCCATTTCACTCTGCCGGCTGTGGCTGCGCCTTCACCTGTATTACCGAATTCCGCATAACGGGCAGTTTTCTCATTCTCTTTATTGCGCCAGTTATCCCAGCCTTCAGGGCGGATATGGCTACCAAATTCGCAATTGAGGAAAGTAGTAGAAGCATACGGACGCCATGGACGCCCCAGATATACTTTGGTCACTCCGGGTGCAGCCGTCAACTTACAATTTTTGAACACATAACCGAATTCTACATTTTCCGGAGTCGATGCGGCCGTAATGTATGAATTCCGTTTGCTGTGGATCGTACAACGTTCAAACAATGCCGTCGCCGGACCAAAGATAAAATCAGTCGTTCCTTCTATATAACAATCTGTAAACAAAAGACGTGTTCCTTCTCTACCCGTATATATCGTATCCTGATTCCCCAATAAACGACAATGAATAAACATCAGCCTGTCTCCTTCGGTATGAAGAGCCACAGCCTGCCCAAGCGGTGCGGCATTATTCTCGATGGTCAGATTCTTAAATGTGATATCATTGCCTTCCACTTTCACAGTATAAGTGCGGAAAGTACCCATCTTATCGATATTAGCATGATCATCGTAGGTAATTATAGTACCTTCAGCACTCTCACCTACCAGCTGCACGTTCTTGACCCAAGAGGGAATTACCAGTTTTTCTTTATACAGTCCATCCTTTATATATATAGTAACGGTGTAATCCATAAAAGCCCGGACGGCCTCTACCGCTTCTTGAATAGTACGATATTCACCGGTTCCATCACGAGCAACTACGATAGTGTCTTGTTTTTGCTGTGCCTGTACTGTGCCGATGCAGGCCAGAAACAACAACAGACCTGCTTTCAATAACTTATTCATATGTTTTTATTTCTTCTGTAAACGTTCGTATTCCAAACTCGCCATAATAAACGGACCTACTGCTTTCGGATCATTGCTGCGAATGGTTTCATTAATATAATAATCATAGTCTCCTGAACGATAATTCTTTCCGCCCAATCCGGCTACGGCACAGACTTGGGTGATGGTGACCAATCCATCTTTGTCCACCTCGATAAAATTATCCAGAATACCTTTATATCCTTTCAATGCCACATCCAGATAAGAAGAGTCGATATATCCCATACGTACCGCTTTAAATAAAGAATAAACAAACATAGTTGAACAAGAAGATTCCAAATAATTACCCTTATCGCCACTACGATCGAGCACCTGATACCAAAGCCCGGTCTTAGGATCTTGTAAGCGTTTTACTTGTTCGGCGATATTATTAAGAATAACGAGCATGGAATCTCTTCCTGCCTCATGTTTCGGAATAAAATCGAGTGCATCGACAAATGCCATGGCATACCATCCCATAGCACGCCCCCAGCTATGTTTAGATTGCCCGGTAACAGGATCGGCCCAACGCTCCTTACGACTCACATCACAGGCATGACGATACAAGCCGTTTTTCGGATCGTATGTATGGCGAGCCACAGTGATAAACTGATTCACCACATCTGCATAATCTTTCACCCGGTTATTACGGAAAGCATATTCTGCATAAAAAGGTGAAGCCATATAAATACCATCCAGCCACATTTGATTCGGATAAATCTTTTTGTGCCAAAAACCGCCATCCTCGTTACGCGGATGCGTATCAAGCTGGCTACGCAATAAATCAATTGCTTTCTTGTATTTTTCATCCTTGGATTCCTCATAAATACGGAACAGAAATTTCCCGGAATTCAAACGGTCAATATTGTATTCGTGTAGTTTGTAAGTCACAATGCTACCATCATCATGAATCATTGTATCGGCATAAGCCAGTGCATAATCATATATCTTTTTTCCACCATAAGTATCATATACGTCGAGCATTGCTCCGAGTTCCAAGCCGTGACAATAATCCCATTTCAGTTTAGGTTGAAAATCCAGTTGCCACGATTCGGGACAACGAATCATCTCCGACTCCGTCATACGCACGGACCATGGAAGTTTATCACTCACTTTTTGGGCAGCCAACGAAACAGAGCAAAGCAAAGCCCCTATCACAAAAGTTTTACAAATTAAGTTTCTCTTCATTCTCATTTTTGTTATTGGTAATTAGATTTACTACTTAATGAGGCAAAGATAGCGACTCTTTTTATATAAGGTGTGGAGTTTTCGATTCAAAAGGTGTATTTATAAGTTTTCGTGCACGCAAACATACAATTTCGTGTGCGATAACGTAGTTTTTCCGCATTTTTGGACGATTTTGGTATAAAACAGACAAAATTTACAGCAAAAGAGACAATAAATATGTTGATTTGCATCAAATAATGTGTATTTTTGGCCCAGAATCAGAACTAATAATTTTAAATCATTTATCATGAGTACAATTCAAAATGCTATGGGTAAAATGACAAACTACAGATGGACTATCTGCGCTATGTTATTTTTCGCGACAACTGTAAACTACCTCGACCGTCAGGTGCTCTCGCTGACGTGGGATGAATTTATCAAACCGGAATTCCACTGGGACGAATCACATTATGGAACTATTACTTCTGTATTTTCCATTGTATATGCAATCTGTATGTTGTTTGCCGGACGTTTCATCGACTGGATGGGAACAAAGAAAGGTTTCCTTTGGGCAATCGGTGTATGGTCGGCAGGTGCATGTCTCCACGCCTTATGTGGAGTAGTAACCGAGCACTTTGTAGGTCTTCACAGTGCTGCGGAATTAGCTTCCGCAACAGGTGCCACAGTGGTTACAATCGCTACCATCAGTATGTACTGCTTCCTTGCTGCCCGTTGTGTATTGGCACTCGGTGAAGCAGGTAACTTCCCGGCAGCCATTAAAGTTACTGCCGAGTACTTCCCCAAAAAAGACCGTGCTTATGCCACCTCTATTTTTAACGCCGGTGCATCTATCGGTGCATTAATTGCTCCGCTGACTATTCCTATTTTAGCTAAAGTATGGGGTTGGGAAATGGCATTTATCGTTATTGGTGGTCTCGGCTTTATTTGGATGGGTTTCTGGGTATTCATGTACACAGCCCCTTCAAAGAGTAAACACGTGAACAAAGCCGAATTGGAATACATTGAACAAGATAAGCACGAAGAAGGTGCCGCTCCACATGTAGAAGAGAAAGACCAGAAAAAAATGAAATTCTGGCAGTGTTTCAGCTACAAACAGACTTGGGCTTTTGCTTTCGGTAAATTTATGACCGACGGTGTATGGTGGTTCTTCCTTTTCTGGACTCCTTCTTATTTATTCACACAATTCGATATCAAAACATCCAGCCCATTGGGTATGGGATTGATCTTTACGCTATATGCCATTACCATGTTGTCTATTTACGGTGGTAAACTTCCTACTATCTTCATCAATAAAACAGGTATGAACCCCTACGCTGCCCGTATGAAAGCGATGTTGATCTTCGCATTCTTCCCGTTGGTAGTATTGTTGGCACAACCGTTAGGTACTATTTCTCCTTGGTTCCCCGTAATCATGATCGGTATCGGTGGAGCTGCTCACCAGTCCTGGTCGGCTAACATTTTCTCTACTGTAAGTGATATGTTCCCTAAAACAGCGATTGCAAGTATCACGGGTATCGGTGGTATGGCCGGTGGTTTCGGCTCTATGATTCTTCAGAAAGTAGCTGGTAACCTGTTTGTATATGCAGACGAAACTCAAATGACTTTCATGGGATTTGAGGGTAAGCCAGCCGGTTACTTCATTATCTTCTGTGTTTGTGCAGTAGCCTACCTCATCGGTTGGGCCGTAATGAAGGCATTGGTTCCGAAATACAAACCTATCGTATTGGATTAATCTTTCCACACATAAATGTTTATAAATAGTAAAAGCTGTGTCGACAGGTAGTTGGCACAGCTTTTTTTATTTATTAAAAGAAGTTGACGTTACTTCCCTTTTCCTTGTCTTTACTACAAGCGAAGGCAAACTACACCCTAACATAATAAAATGAACTTGTTTATTTTATTCTACTCTCGGTTTGCATTATCTTTGCATGCATGGAAAATAAGGAGATAAAAGAATCGTTTGATATTTTGTTGACTGTCTGCCGCATCGATGATAACAAGCTCGACATAGCCTATAAACAAATGCGTGACCTGCTCGAACGCCTTTGCCGTAGCCAGATGCAGAACGAAAGCCTGCAAATGACCGACCTGTCCGCACGAATCAGTTTTGTAGCTGCACGCACCGGTTTATCAGCCGTAGAACAGAATCGCCTGCATACTTTCCGCCTGACTTCAAATGGCGTACTGAACCGTAGAACAGAGCCCGAACGGGAAAAATTATTGCGCGACGCAAAGACTCTCGCTTTTTTCCTGAAAAAACTCTCGGGAACCGACATTCCGGATGAATTATATAGATTGCTGCCCAAAACAGATCCCACTTATATCATCGCTCCGCCCACTCGCAGAAAAATAGAACGTATGCGGGTATGCTTCCAACATTCCGATGAACATTTCCTATATGTAACACCACTGGACAGTATCGCCGATGAACCGTTACGGGTGCGCTACAATATCCCCCAATTCAACGAAGAGTTTGCAGAAACATGCAAACTCCTTTGGCAGCATGCACAGCTCAACCTCCTGGATATAAACGTAGACGACAACGGAATACTCAATCCTGCTTTCATCGTTCTCGAACCGGACTATCTGATAGATATCAGCTCGCTCGCCGAGTGTTGGTCATCATCCGGCCAATTATTTTCTGGCACGTTTACAACCCATTGAAAATGCGCGTCCATTATTATTAGGAAATATAGCCAACCTCTTTCTGGACGAATGGATCCACGCAAACGGAGAAGTAGACTACCTTTCGTGTATGCAAAAGGCCTTCCGCCGTTACCCCATTGAACTGGCTGCCTGCGCCGATCTACAAGATAAGGAAAAGGAGCGTCAATTCTTTGAAGATTGCAAAATGCACTTTGAACACATCCGGGAAGTAGTAACCGAAACGTTCCATGCCCCCGGATATGAAATGGATAAGAGGGATGCCGTACTCGAACCTTCGTACATTTGTGAAGCACTTGGTTTACAAGGACGTCTCGACTATATGCAACGGGATATGTCGTCATTCATTGAAATGAAATCCGGTAAAGGAGACGAATACAGTATCCGTAATAAAGTAGAACCGAAAGAAAACAACAAAGTACAGATGTTACTCTACCAGGCGGTACTTCAATATTCAATGAAGATGGACCACCACCGCGTAAAGGCTTACCTGCTTTATACACGTTATCCTCTGCTCTATCCGGCCCGCCCGTCATGGGCTATGGTACGCCGGGTAATCAACCTTCGAAATCGCATCGTAGCCGAAGAATACGGTATACAATTACATAACAGCCTTGAATATACTGCTACCAAATTACAGTCAATCCAAGCACAAACCCTCAATGAACGGGGATTACAAGGCCGTTTTTGGGAACAATACCTGCGTCCCTCCATTGATATATTCGCACAACATCTCGCCGCTCTTTCTCCTCTGGAACAAACCTATTTCTATGCCCTGTATAATTTTATAACCAAAGAGCTTTATACCTCCAAATCCGGAGACGTAGACTACGAAGGACGTACAGGAGCCGCTGCCTTATGGCTTTCTACACTCGCCGAAAAATCAGAAGCCGGAGAAATTCTTTATGACCTGCGCATCAAAGAGAATCACGCAGCCGACGAGCATAAAGCCACTATCATCTTATCCAGAAAAATACTCCGGGAAGAAGCCTTACCCAACTTCCGGCAAGGAGACTCCATAGTGTTGTACGAACGCAATACAGTTACCGATAATGTCACCAACAAAATGGTATTTAAAGGTAATATCGAAACAATCACTGAAGAAGAGATACATATCCGCCTACGCGCCAGTCAGCAGAATTCCTCTGTCCTTCCCCCTGACAGCCTGTATGCCATCGAACATGACACAATGGATACCACTTTCCGCAATATGTACTACGGACTGTCAGCTTTTGCGTCGGCAACAAAAGACCGCCGGGATCTGCTTCTCGCCCAACGCTCCCCTGCCTTCGACGAATCGTTCATTCCCCGCATCACTGCCGCCACCGATGATTTCTCCCGTGTTGCCCTTAAAGCACAAGCGGCCAAAGATTATTTTCTGCTGATAGGCCCTCCAGGAACAGGAAAGACCTCTTGTGCCCTCAAAAAAATGGTAGAAACCTTCCACCAGGACGAACAGGCACAGATACTTCTGTTATCGTATACCAACCGTGCCGTAGATGAGATTTGCAAATCACTCTCTTCCATCCGCCCCAAAGTGGACTTTATCCGCATAGGCAGCGAACTGTCCTGTGACGAGGCCTATCGCAGCCATCTGATAGAAAATGAACTGTCAGCTTGTATGCGCCGTTCGGAAGTGACCGACCGTATTACACGTTGCCGGATATTCATAGGTACAGTAGCCTCCATTTCCGGCAAGCCAGAACTCTTCCGCCTGAAAAAATTCGATGTAGCCATTGTCGATGAAGCAACTCAGATTCTTGAACCTCAGTTATTGGGCATCCTTTGTGCCCGTAGTATGTCGGGGGATAATGCCATTGGCAAATTTATCCTTATAGGCGATCACAAACAGCTCCCAGCCGTCGTTCTTCAACGTGAAGATCAATCTGAAATACACAATGAAACACTGCGTGCCATCGGACTAACAAACCTTAAAGATTCTCTTTTTGAGCGTCTTTACCGCAACACCCAAAACTACTCCCATCCCTCCAAAGATAATATATCTCCCTATCCCCATTTCACTTCTCCCGCCTCACTTCTCTCCGACATGCTTTGCCGACAAGGACGTATGCACCCCGAAGTAGCCCTTTTTGCCAACCGTACTTTCTACGAAGGGCGCCTGTTACCCGTAGGATTACCTCATCAACTGGAAGATTCGGCAGGCATCACGCGCCTCGCTTTCTATCCGTCCGAACCGGAACCCGCAGGAGCGCCGGCCAAAACGAATCGTTCCGAAGCTCGTATCGTTGCCCGACTGGCATTAGACGTTTATCAAAAAAACGAAAAAGAATTCAACACAGCACAAACTTTGGGTATTATCACTCCTTATCGTAGCCAGATAGCACTCATCAAACAAGAAATTGCCCGATTAAACATTCCGATGCTTAACAGGATACTTATCGACACAGTCGAACGTTTTCAAGGGAGTGAACGGGATGTCATCATTTATTCGTTCTGTGTCAACTACCCTTACCAACTCAAATTCCTCTCGAACTTAACGGTGGACAACGGAATATTGGTAGACCGAAAATTAAATGTAGCAATGACCCGTGCCCGAAAACAGATGTTTATTACAGGAGTTCCCAATCTACTGAAACTGAATCCCATTTACGATAATTTGATGAAATCAATGCCCTCAACAGTCAGAATGGACGAATAAGCAAGGATCTTTCGAAATAATACGGAAGGTTATTAATTTTTATTCTCTCTTTATGCGCTTTATTAACACCTAAATAATGAACAAACCGCTATATTTGCATCACGTTTTTTTCATAGAGATTTAGATTTAAGGTTAGAAGAATTGTGGAAGTCGTGAGACTTCCCTTTTTTTCGCTTTAACGTTTACTGCCTTTTCAATTTTTTCAAAGCAAGTAAACAAGAAAAGCCGCTTCGAGAGAAGAGGCTTTTTCATTTTCATATTTCTGTATCAAGTATTTACTCCACCGGCACACAAATTTCTGTCAATAACTCCTCAGGAGGCGTATTACCCGGGTTATTCAGATACACCTCATAACCACGTGCATCACTGATCTTATAGCCGCTTTCGGGAATCCAATGCCCATAAATCGTATCATACACCGCTCCCAGATTAGAATAAGGTCCTTTATAGCGAAATACCAGATATTTTCCCCTCGGAATTTCCTTCACACCTATTTCACCCTTGGGTTGTACTGCTACGGGAACAGTAAAACAAACATCTGTCCGCAAATTCTTAGTCTCGGTCACCTTCGGATCATCATGAAATATGCAAATATATTCCATACATCCGGTATATATCTTCTCTTCATTTACATAAGCATACAGTTTTTTCCATGCTTCGCAATATGCCAAAGCCATATATGCGCCTGTCAAACGAACATAAATCACCTGCTTCGGCTGTTGTTCACGTACTTCCATTGTCACATCCAGTTCCGGATTCACTTCCATTGGTTTCATAATAATGTGGTCTTTATTGTTTCGATATTCATTGGGTGAAATACCATAAAATTGTTTAAAGACTTTCGACAACGACGAAGGAGAAGCATATCCTATCTGATAAGCAATATCACTTACAGGCATTGTACTATAACGTAACAATCGGGCTGCGGTCTCGATTCTTGTACGCACAATAAATGCTCCCAACGGTTCACCTAAAAATGCCTTCATAATGCGGTGAAAGTGATAAGGCGAGAAATGAGAAATTTCGGCCAGTCTTTCCAAATCTATTTCTTCACCTAAATGATTGTTGATATACTCCACCACCCTATTTACACACTGGTGATACTCTTGGGTTGTCGCCATTCTTTGTTCCATATTCTTTGATTGTTTCACGCAGCAAAGATAAGGACACCCACCGGAGCAAACTTTTCCAATCTTGCTAACTTCAGAAATTATTTATTTAAATTTGTGCCGTAAACATACGAAAAAGATGAAAGAGATAAAAATAATTGCATTCGATGCAGACGATACACTTTGGAGCAATGAACCGTTCTTCCAGGATATAGAACGAGCCCAAAGAGATATCTGCCGAGTTGTTTCACACAGAAATGGACAATCTGGAACGTTACGGTTACGGTGCGAAAGGATTTACGCTATCGATGATAGAAACCGCATTGCGCATCAGTAAGCAGAAAGTGCCATCAGAAACAATAGAAAAGGTTCTTCTTTTAGGTAAATCCCTACTGGACATGCCAATAGAGTTACTGCCCGAAGTCGAAGAGACCTTAAATATTCTAAAACAAAGTAAACGCTATCAATTAGTAGTGGCCACCAAAGGAGATTTACTGGATCAGCAACGAAAGCTGCAACGCTCCGGTCTCTCCCCCTACTTTGACCATGTGGAAATTATGTCAGACAAGACAGAAAAAGAATATGCCAAACTTATAGAAAATCTACGAATAACTCCCAATCAGTTTCTAATGGTGGGCAACTCGCTGAAATCAGATATCCAGCCGGTATTGGCTCTCGGTGGCTATGCGATGCATATACCTTTCGAAATAATGTGGCAGCATGAAGTAGTAGAACATTTTGAGCATCCCTGGCTCTACCAATTGAAAAAATTGGGAGAATTAACCAAACTACTTCAGCTCACCCACTAATGCAAAAGTTGCAGAAAACATCGGAACGAATGAGTGTCAGTAATATATGTTTAGGAGGCTTTCCATGAAAAGCTATTCGTTACGCGACTTTCTTTGTATAAGATTCCGACCATTTTGGCACATTATCCACCTAGAATTTACCAACTTCACCTTTTTGCTTAATCGCCCTATTCATCGGCAATGCAGGGTGAAAGGCTACTCTCGTTTTCCTGCATCTGTGCTTACGACCCGTATGCACGGTGCTTATAACTCGTATGCACGGTGCATACGGATCGTAAGCACCAAGCATATGGACGGTGAACACGATACCCGAAAAATATCAAACAGGCACTTGGAAGTCTATACCGAATGATATATCACTACATTGAATAATTATTCATCTTCGATTTCCGTTTTCGGTTTATCCTTAATCATCAGAATACTCATCTCGTAAAGTAGATAAAGCGGTATCGCCACGACACTCAACGTGAAAGGATCTCCTGTAGGAGTAATGATGGCAGCAGCAATCACAATAATGACGATAGCATGCCGACGGTATTTTCTCAAGAACGATTTATTGACAAGCCCCAACAGCGAAAGTAGCCACGTCACCAAAGGCAACTCGAATGCCAACCCCATGCAGAGCACTAACATCATAAAATTATCTATATATGAATTGAGTGAGATTACATTCTCTATCTCTGCACTAAGCTGATAAGTGGACAAGAAACGAAGTGTCAACGGATACACCATAAAATATCCCAGCAATACTCCCAGAAAAAACATAAAAGTACCGATTGTCAGTGCTTTCCGTACACCACGACGTTCATTTGGATAGAGTGCCGGATTAATAAACCGCCATATCTCAAAAAAGATATAAGGCAGGGCTGTCACTACCGACATCCAGAATGCCGTAGACATATGTATAAAAAAAGGAGCAGCCAGATTAATATTTACCAGTTTCACCTGAAACTCCTGTGTAAAAAAATCATCTGTCAGATCAAACGTCTTGCCGATGTATCGTAACAGGTCATAAAACACAAAGTCATTGTGACAAGGAGCCAGCACTACGTTATCAAACAAATAGGGCATAGCGATGAAATATCCCACCGCCAGTACAAACCAAACTCCAATGACACGAAACAACACCCGGCGCAACTCGTCCAGATGGTCCCAGAAAGTCATTTCAGCCATGGCTATTTCTTATCCTTGTCTGTTGTTTTAGCCGGTTCGTCGATCTCGTCTTTCGCTTTATTAATCTCCTCTTTCGCTTCGTTTACACCATCCTTGAAACTCTTTACGCCTTTACCAAGGCCACGCATCAATTCGGGTATCTTCTTTCCACCAAAAAGCAAAAGGATCACGAGGGCAATAATAATCCATTCGGAACCACTGGGTAAAAAGCCTAATAATAATAAGTTTGTCATAAGATAGTAAAGTATATATAAGTTTGGGGACAAATATAGTGATTTCGTTAGAAAGAGAAAAAGAACTTTGAGAATTAGTGATAAGCGATCAGTGATTAACAGGCCGCGCTGTTACACTGCATAGTACTAAGCACTTATCACTAATCCCTAATTTCCTAATCCTGATAATACACTCGCTTCACCCGCGTTGAAACGCTCGTAAGTACTTCATAAGGTATCGTATCAAGCACATCAGATAATACGGTAATCGGCAAGTCATCTCCGAAGATAATAGCAGGATCTCCCTCTTGACAGTCGATGCCGGTCACATCGATCATACAGACATCCATACAAATATTGCCTACATAAGGGGCTTTTTTTCCATTAACCAGACAGTAAGCATGTCCGCATCCCAAATGACGATTCAACCCGTCGGCATAACCGATAGGAATGGCCGCAATACGTGACGGACGCTCCAAATGTCCTTTACGGCTATACCCCACCGTATCTTCGGCCGCGACATCACGTATCTGCAAAATAGTGGTTTTCAATGTACTGACATTGTTTATGACCGAATTATCAATGGGGCTGACCCCATACAGCCCGATGCCCAGACGAACCATATCAAACTGCGCACCCGGAAAACGCTCAATTCCTGCCGTATTGCAGATATGACGCAGAATTTTATGCGGAAAAGCCCGTTGCAATTCAACCGAGGCGCGTTCGAATATCTCAATTTGCTGACGTGTAAAGGCATCAAACTGAGGAGAATCGCTCCCCACAAAATGTGAGAATACCGAGCGTGGAATCAATGCATTCTGGTTCTTCAGCCGCCGTATTAACAGAGGAACGTCCCCTTCGGCAAATCCAAGACGGTGCATTCCGGTATCCAACTTAATATGCACAGGAAAATTGGTAATACCTTCTTTCTCGGCAGCCTTCACCAATGCATCGAGCAAATGGAAGTTATATACTTCGGGTTCGAGTTTATAATCGAACATCGTTTTAAAAGAGGTTAGCTCCGGATCCATGATGATAATGGAAGAGGTAATGCCTGCTTTGCGCAATTCCGCTCCTTCATCAGCCACAGCCACGGCCAAATAATCTACCCGATGTTCCTGCAAAGTCTTAGCTATTTCATAAGAGCCGGCTCCATAAGCAGAAGCTTTTACCATGCAGACCATTTTTGTTTCCGGCCGGAGCATGGCACGATAGTGATTCAAGTTGGCTACCATAGCACCCAGATTCACTTCCAGTATCGTCTCATGCACTTTCAGTTCCAAAGCATCCGAAACCAAATCAAAGTTGAATGCACGCGAACCCTTTATCAAAATCACTTCATTGTGCAAGCCGTTCAGAAGTTCTGATGCCATCAATTCGTCCGTAGTATGGAAAAAATACTTTTCCATATCGAAGCGTGCAGCAGAGGAACAAATTTCAGGTCCCACACCGATAATCTTTTCAATGCCCCTGCTTTGTACCAATTGGGCCACTTTACGGTAAAGTGTCGTCGTACTCTGTCCGGTTTCCAAAATATCCGAAAGGATAAGCGTACGTTTCATTCCTTTTGCTTCGGAACGACGTACCAGAAAGTCAAGAGCAATATCAAGTGAAGCCAAATCGGAATTATAACTATCATTGATAAGTATACATCCCTGCTTTCCCTCCTTCACCTCCAGACGCATGGCCACGGGCTCGAGACGTACCATTCGTTCTGTTATCTGATCGGCAGGCATCATCAGATAAAGACAGGCTGCCAGGCAATTGAGTGAATTTTCGATAGATGCATCATCAATGAAAGGGATACAGAAGGTATTATCCATTTCCAGATAACGATATGAAATAACCGTATGATCTTCTTTCTTCAATATCTTGCTTATATATAGAGGACGCTCGGCATCCTTGCAGCTCCAAGCTATCTCACGAGCCGTAAGCATCGATTTTGCCACGCAATTGCTTATCAGTTCATTATCGGCATTATAAATTACGACATCGCAATTTTTAAAAAGGCTGAGTTTCTCCATGCACTTTTCCTGCAAGGAGAAAAAGTTCTCCTGGTGTGCCCCACCAATATTAGTAAGAATACCGATAGATGGCTTGATCATGTTCGCCAAAGCACGCATCTCTCCCATCTCAGAAATACCAGCCTCGAAGATGGCCAGTTCCGCCTCCTCATTCATCTGCCATACGGAAAGAGGCACACCGATCTGTGAATTATAACTGCGCGGTGAACGCACAATAATACGGTCAGGACTGAGCAACTGATGCAGCCACTCCTTTACAATCGTTTTTCCATTGCTTCCCGTAATACCTATTACAGGTATCTGAAACTGTTCACGATGCTGTTCGGCTAACTTCTGAAGAGCTTTCAACGGATTACTGACGATCAGAAAGTTAAAAGCAGAAAGCCCTTGTTTAGTTGAAAGTTGAAAGTTGAAAGTTGAAAGTTGAAAATCAGAAGTCAGTGTACTGTCAACATCTCCCGTCTCCATTCTCCCATCTCCCGTCTCTTTACTCCACTCATCGAAATCCTCTTGTGATAAAACGAAATTCCGCACACCGCGTTCATAAAGATCGGGGATGTATCGTGCTCCTTTGTTTCGTTTCGTAGTCAGGGCAAAAAAGAGAGTTTCTTCGGGAAAACTGAGTGAACGGCTATCTGTAAGTAACCAGTCAACAGTGGCTTCCA
>ENA-UEYF01002136-UEYF01002136.1-human-gut-metagenome-genome-assembly--contig:-NODE-2136-length-13481-cov-7.213071_pt1 | contig 13481 bp, 9 predicted proteins | sample MGYA00242902_ERZ507920 | MGnify/ENA primary metagenome ERZ507920 (study PRJEB26167, sample SAMN06115402) | human gut metagenome | host: Homo sapiens | place: China:Jiangxi | collected 2016-07-05...
CGGATTGATAAATCCGATCCTGTTTCGCAGGAGTTGTAGCGGCAGCACGGGTAATCAAAGGAAACCACTGATTATCTTCTTGAGTCTCTTTGATTACGGATTTTGCATAAGACAATGCTGTTTCTCGATCTCCTATGTAAAGGGCAAGCCGAGCGATATATGCCCTTACCGCATAATAATTCAATCGCATGGAACGGTAAGCCATATCGTTCGGGATACCGGCGCCGGCATCCTTGAAAGGAGCACCTTGAGTAATAACCGGGTCGTAACCTTTCAATAAGTTTTCAGCTTCTTTAAAATCATTCATAATTAACGTTGCAATTTCCGAAGCCTTTTTTAGCGGTCGTACCACCAAATCGGAAGAATTTGCATACGGAATACATTCTGTTTCTGGCGAAACGGAATAAATGGGACCAAAAACACGGAGTAATTCAAAATGAATCAATGCTCTCATGGCCAATGCTTCTCCTTTAAGAACGTGATAATATTCATTGCTGAGAACATTCCGACGTGCATCACAGGATTCTATAATCGTATTAACGTTTACAAGCAAAGTATAGGCTGTAGACCACAGACCGCTCACCTGCCCAGCCTTAGCTGTCGGTTCGTATTTTATCAATCTCTGCATGGGGTGTTCGTCTGCACTGCAATCATAATATTGTGCAAGCACGTCAAATGTTTTATACGTCAAAACATCGCCATACATATTGGGCTTTAAAAATTCTATATATACTCCGTTTAGCGCACTCATAAAACCGGAAGGAGAGGAAAATAGGGTATTTTCCAAGATTCTGTCTTCAGAATCCAAATCCAACCAATTGTTACAAGAAGTGCTTGTTATAGACAAAACAATCGCCACTACAAGCTTCAATTTATTTGTTATATGCATAATTAATTTCATAATCTTTCCTTTTTAGAATCTTAAATTTAATGAGAATGAAATTGTGCGAGCAAAAGGATAATCTATACCACGCTCTTCCTTGAATGAAGAGAGGCGGAAAATATCGTTCATATATGCCCTGAATGTAATACCTTCAGCCCCGATGTATCGCACCCATTTGGCATTGGACTCATAGCCAATGGAGATAGACTCTCCTGCAAGGGTATTTTCTGTTCTGACAAAGCGAGAAGACATTGGCGTACTGCTGGTCTCTTTTATCGATTTGAATTTTGCTTTATCGCCAGGCTTCTGCCATCTGTCATGCAAAGCCCTCCTATCTTGATTATAGTAGATTTGTTGCCTGCCGATATTTTCAACTTTAGAGTAAAGAGCCGAGGCCATCACCTGACCACCCAATCGATAGCGTAAACTCATGGATACGGACAATCCTTTATAGTAGAATGTACTTCCGATGACTCCCTCGACATCCGGACGGGAAGAACCGACAACAATCTCATCGTCTGTCGAATACACAAACGTTTGAGTTCCATCCTTTTTCCTGAACATCTCCCGACCTGTAGCCGGATCAATACCTAAAGATGGTACTGCCCACATATCGTCAGGACTGGCACCTTCGTAATAGCGAACTAAATTTTGAGCACTTCCAAGTTCATTTAATTCCTGCAGTTTATTGCCGATATCCCGGTATTCAGACTTTGATGTTCTAAAGTTTAGATGCATACTCCAGTTCATGTTTTGCTTTCTTAAGATCGTGTAAAAAAGTGATCCGTTCCATCCGGATGAGATTTGTCGTCCGGCGTTGGCATTAATGGAGCTCGTACCGACAGAGGGAGGCATGGGAATGCTGATAAGTAACGGGTCGGTATTTTTACGATAGTAATCTAATGTCAGACGTACGCGATTATTTAAAATAGAGAGGTCTACTCCTATATTTTTATCTAAGGTTCTCTGCCAATTAAGATTTTTATTTCCGAACTGGTCAATGATAGCACTGGAACCAAACATATTTTGATATTCTACGTTGTATCTGTATATCTTCATTGCCTGGTAAGCATCGAAATTCTGATTTCCCGGATTTCCGATGGATGCCCTGATTTTGAAGTTTGTAAAAATATCCAACTTCCTCATAAACTCTTCATTATGAAGATTCCATGCCAAACCGACAGCCCAAGTGGAAGAGAAGCGTTTGTTGGCACCGAATTTTGAAGTTCCGTCAGCTCTTAAGTTGAAGTCCATCAAGTAACGATTCATGAAAGAATAGTTTGCATTCAGGAAAAAACTCGTAGAACGACTCTTGGAAAGCGAGTAAGTCGGCTTTTGACCATCAGAGAAGCCGGTTGAAAAAGCAGGATTCTGATGCAGATCATCATTAAAACCGACAACCCGGTAGCCATCAGATTTCTTTTTATGTTCATTAAACGACCAGCCTCCAACAAGATTCACCTGATGTTTCTCTATGAAAATTTTGCCGAAAGCAAGGTTCAAATCTCCGTTATAAGAGAATGATTCCGAAGAGGATGCACTGAATGAACCTTGTTTCAATTTTTCTGTTTCAAGGAAATCAGGGTGCTTGGGTGATTTGAATTGCTCCGTGCGTCCTACCGATTTCGTAAGCCCGAGTCTGGCTGTTGCCCGCAATGAAGTGAAGATTCTCCACTCAATAGAAAAGTTATCCCTCAATTGTATGGTGTTTCCAATATTGGTATTTTTTATGGTCCACTCGTATAGTGGATTTTTAATATACGCAGAGTTTTGTTGTGTACCGGAATCTTCAAGCCACAAGGGGATATATCCGTTTTCCAGTTTTTTCCTAAAATAGGGATTCGCTTGTGCGAATTTTGAAAAAGCCACTGGTTCTCTTTCCGTGTGAGTGACATCCAAACTGAATTTATTGCTGAACAAGAGACTCTTTTTTCTATAGGTCAAATCGATATTGGCACTGATGACGTTTCGGTCAGACCCCTTCATGACTCCATTGCTATTGTTATAGCCAATTCCCAATCCGTAACGCATGGCATTGTCTCCACCGTCAATATAGATGTTGTGACTGTGATTGAGCACCGTGCGCAAAGGTTCACTCATCCAATAGGTGTCCACCCCCCTGATGACTTCAGCCAAACGTTCGTTGTAAAGTTTTTGCAAAACAACGTTGTTAGAATAGCTGGAAAAATCATCGTATCGTCCGGACAATCTTTCAAACTCCAATTTTTCAGCAGCGTTCATCAAATTATAATCAGAAAGGTCTGCAAATTGAATTTTATAGTTCCCGTTATAAGACAGGCGCAACTGACCGCTTCTCGGTTGAATGGTCTCCACCACGATGACACCGTTTGCAGCTTTAGAACCATAAATGGCAGTAGATGCAGCATCTTTCAGGATGGTGACGCTTGCCACGCGGTCCATGCTTAAATTTACGATTGTTTCCAGAGTCGTTTCCACACCATCCAGAATAAACAATGGTTGATTAGGATCATTTTCAAATTCTGTCTTTAAACCGACAATACTTGTTTTTCCACGGATTTCAATGTCAGGCATCCGGTTAGGATCCGAACCCCACTGCTTACTTTCAATAACCAGCATAGAGGGATCCAGACTGCGAAGACTCTGAATAATGTTTTGTGTACCGACCATTTTCAAATCTTCCTTTGAATAGGAAGAGAATGAGCCCGTAAAACTCTCTTTATTTCGAGAGTAGATACCCGTCACGACAACTTCCTGAATAACCTCAGAGCTCTCTTCCATGATGACAATCAGCTCTTTATCATCCTTAATCGCAATCTCTTTTTTCTGCATTCCGATACAAGAGAATTGTAAAACTATATTATCACGTGAGGGTATTCTGATGACAAATTTACCGTTGATATCTGTCGCTGTTCCTAATGTCGTTCCTTTTATAATAACGGATACACCCGGAATAACTTCCTCGTTTTTGTCGATGACAACGCCTGTTATTTGTATTTCATCAGTTGGAGTGGTAAGTTGTGTACGACGTTTTTTTACAACAATGGATAGTTTTTCATAGCTGTATTCAAATGGAGTATTATCGAACAAACGTTTCAACACAGATTCTACTGTTGCATCCCTCATGCTTAGTGTAACCGGTGAAAGTGTGCTAACCTGATCTTCATCATAAATAAAATTCAGACCGGTCTGCTCTTTAATTTGACGAAATACGTTTTGTATTTCTCCATTTTCTACATGAATGTTAACTTTCTGTTGTTGGGCAAATGTTGCAAACGGTAATATCAACCATATTGCCAACATCACACAACGTCCAATGGTTGTCAATGCTCGTGCTGTTTTTTTTCTCATAAATTTGACGGTTAAATTATACAACTATTCAGTAATTATTCATCAGTAAACAATGACCTGTTGCTGCAACTCATTGTATATTATCTTGCACGATAATGGTGTCTCCCTGTATTTTGAATTTCACGGAAGTCGTTGCCTCAAGCAGAGACAACACATCAATGACATCTGCAAAGCGGTTGACAATGCCCGTAAAACGTTTCTTTTTCAAGTATTCGTTCTCGTAAGAAATTTCAGTAACATACCACATGGATATCTGTTCCATAATCTCGTCCAGAGGTGCTTTATCAAATGCAAATTCTCCAAATCTCCAGGCAGTATAATTATAAGTAAACACATTTTTAAGTTCAAGTTGGTGTGTATACGAATTAAATTCCGCCATTTGATTCGGTTTCAACAAAACCTTTTCTCCATCAGATAACACCCGAAGTTCTATAGAACCGGTAACCAGCGTAGTTTGAATCTGTTCACAATTGCGAGTATTGATATTAAATGATGTACCTAAAACTTTAACCTCAATGTCATTCGTTTCTACATAGAAGGGACGGTCAGGATCATTGGCTACTTCAAAAAAGGCCTCTCCAATAAGAAAGACTTCCCGCCGTCCCTTTTGAAATGTTTCCGGATACCGCAAAAAGGTTTGTGAATTCAAATAAACCTTTGTCCCATCGGATAAAGTCAAACGATATTCACCACCTCTAGGAACGGAAAGTTCATTGAAGTTGGTTTCTGTTATTAATGTACAATCATTGATGTAGACTATACCGGAATCGGTTTTCATGATTCTCGTGTCAGTTCCGGATTTTATTACACCGGAAGAATCTTGAGACAAAAGTTCCACAATCCGCCCGTCTGCAAGTTTTAATGTCGCTTTTGTCCCTCCGGGATGTATACTTGTTTTATTTGTAGCAATAATTTCATCAAAAAAATCATGTTGCCACAAGAAAAAAACAGCCATTACGAGCGGAAGAATAAATATAGCGACATATTTTAATGCCGTCCGTTCAAAAGATCTTCTTTGTGTTTTTCTTGTAAACTTCTTGTAAGCAGCCTTTTTATTAATGCATTTGTATTGCCGGTAAGTTTCGTAAAAATCTTCACTATGCAACATCTCTTCAAAAAAAATCTGATTGCGAACATCCGCCTGAAGCCAGTTTTGCAATTCGGCTTCTTCTTGAGCTGAACTTTCTCCAATCATGTGAGTGTAGATGAGACGTACTATTTTTTGTCTTGTTGCATCCATGATTTTTATCTTTATCTATTATAAAGACGAAATGGATGTTTAAAAGAGGTACAATAAAAAGTCAAAAAATAATGTTACACCGGTTAATTTTTTTCTCAAATAAACTATCGCTCTCTTTTTTTGGGTTTTCACTGTCAAAATGGACAATCCCAATTCTTTTGCGATATCTTCATTCTTCAAGCCTTTCATATGCAATTCCAGTACCTCTCTACACCGTCTTGGTAATTCGTCAATAGCGTTGATCAGCATTTGGTACAACTCTTCTTTCATAATTTTATCATCTAATTCATCCTCTTTTTTCTCAGAGCCGATTAAATGGTCAATGTACTTTTGCTCTACGCATCGATGCCTCAAATAATCCATACATCCGTTCCGGATGGTATTGTAAAGAAATGTCTTAAAACCTGAATAGGAAGAATAGGAAATATCCCGTTCCCAAAGTGTAACAAACAAATCTTGCACGAGGTCTTCTGAAATCACTTGATTATCCGTATATTTCATGGCAAACGAAACTAATGGACGATAAAACTCGTCGAATAATCTCTTAAAAGCAGACACTTTTTTAGAATGAATCTGGCGCATGAAATATTCTTCGTTCGTCATGACAATAGAAAAAAATGGTAACTATTCAGCGATAGGTACAACAATGCTTCAAACCTCAAATAAGGCTTGAATTGATTGAATGGTGTCTGGTTGTGTTTCTTGGCAGTTTCAACGATTGAATGTAATTCAAGAAATGCGTCAGCTCCGAAATCAGAGCGGAAAGTACAGGAGTTCTTCAACTTGATTTTCAACTTACGTATTCCACGCTCACTTCCATTATTGTCAGATGGTATCATTGGGTCTTCAAGGAAATTGAAGATGTAGTCACGGCATTTTATCAGACCCTTTTTGAGTGTTTCAAACTTCTTGCCAAAACTGCTGATATTCAGTTTGAGCAGGTTGTCTAAACGTTCCAGCCACGCCCCCTTGGGTATTATCACAGATGGGGTTGAGTTTCTCTCATGTATGGCTTCACGGAACAAGTTTGCTATCTTGTCGGACCAATCCTGCTTGTCGTTCAATTCAGACAAATACTGCAACTCTCGCAGTAGGTGCGCCATACATACCTGATGGTTGAGGAAATGAAGCGCAAAGTATGCACTATGGCGGTCTGTTACGGCTGTCATTCGTTCCAGACTGTCGCCAAACTTGTCCGCCAACACTTTTGAGTTTCTGCCGTCAGCCCGAAAGAGCAAGGTGTAATAAACAGTCTGCGCTATCCATGCCCAGTCAAGACGTTTGTTGCAATAACATCCGCTCTCGTCGAAACCGACGACACTTGACGACATTATATATTCCTGGATTTTCTCAATGGCAGGCTGTGCGTTTCTCTTGGCTTCCTTCACCCAGTTTACAAGCGAGCCTTCACTCGGAGCAAGTCCGAACACCTCACGCAAGAAACTTGCTATACGGCCGTATGGAAGAAACTGCACGACGCTGAGATACACGACAAGTGACTTTACGCTTGCATCGTAAACCACATCGTTAGACTTGCGTCTTGGTGCGGTACGGATACGTTCGCCACAATTCTTGCATATCATCACATAGTGGCGTATCTCCTTGACTACCGGCTTAAGTTCTGGAATTGAGATTACTTGCGTCACATAGTCAAGTACACGCTCCGCATCTACAAGAGACTCACCACAGTTAGTGCAGTAGTTGGGAGCATCGTCCACTATCTCGTCTGGCGCGGAAGAATAGGACAGTTTATGTCCGTCGTGCCCTTCCTGACCGCTAGGCTTCTTGCCGCTTGGCTTGCGGAGAGTCTTCGTCCTTCTGACTATTTCATCTTTCATGCTCTCCTTGCTTGGCGGAGTGCTGCTATTGCCGGAATTCTTCTTGGGCTTCTCGTATTTAGATAGACGTTCTTTAAGTCTTGCATTTTCTTCGTCCTTCTTGCGTATTTGATGATTCAGAGCTTCTATATTACGGTTCAGTTTGGCAATCTCAGCATACTGCTGATCGATGGTTTCACGCATCAACCGCATCTCTGCTGTCATGTCTTGCAGCACTTTTGATATATCCGTAACTTGATCTTTCATAGGTATAAAGGTACGAAAAATATCTCATATATGCAAGAAATATGGATATTATATTTCGACTTTTTGCAAGTTATTTATGAACATTTCAAGATAGACTCAAAGGTGCTTTGCTATCGCTGAATAGTTACAAAAAATGTGTTACTGCATAAATAATATTCAAAAATAATAATAATTATAGCATATGCAAACCAATAGTTAAAAAATTAATACTAATTAAGGTTTTATGTCAACAAAAAAAACAACAAAGAATATAGGTATTCACGTGACCTATGCAATGCTATGGGTTATTTTGCCTACTTGTAATAAGCAACTCGTCTCCTACAGCCCATGAAGTCTTGCCTTCATCAGGTGTACCTATAGCACGAGTCTGCGAATCTCCGAACGATGGGAATTCACCAACAACCAACTGTACGTTCTTCTTCATTTTTCCAACCTGCCATATCATCTACGCTGATTTGAGTCAGTTCCACATTGTCTTTTCCTACATTGAGTTCATAGGTGTAGCGTACCCCTTCCTCAAAGTCCGTTTTGGTGGTTACTGGTGGTTGCCGTTACCAATTCTCTAAAACATAGCTTTAACCACTGTAAATCAGCGACTTACAAATTCTTATCTCGTGATACAAAATCAGCGAGGGACAAAAACGGGACAAAACCACGGAAAAATAAAGTCAAGAACACTTCGCCCGAAATATCCCTTGTGGAATACCTCTGTTTCGTTTGCAAAGGTACAAATTTGTCCCTTGAAAAACGAGGGGAAATCCCTATTTCTCTCATTCACAACTCATTTTCCTACCATTGTACCCTAAATGTGGTTATTGCAAGCGATTTTGACCTCAAACAGCATGACTTGCGAAAATCGGGTGTTAAATTTTGTTTTGCACTCTGTTGGACATTTTCAAAAACGAGAACTGGTGGAAAATCCAGTGTAAGCTGCCCCCTAAAACCAAGCGATTCTGCCCCCTTGTGCTAAAATAATCCTACCCCCTTGATTCCAATATAAAAATACCCCTGCTTGACAATGCCCGGCAGGGGATTTTTCGTAGATTTGATTCCCGTCTTGACCGGTGGGATAAAATCATTTCTACTATGACAACAAAGATAGCAAACATCCTCCAATGTTACGCATTGGGGATGGGGATAAAGCAGATAAGCAGGAGCTTTGAGCTTTCCCGCAACACGGTGCGCAGATATGTGCGCCTGTTTCAAGAGTGTGGTATACCGATAAAGGAGTTGGCCGCCATGCCTTCCGCTCGCATCCAGGAAATGTTCTCTGAAGGTGTTGGCCGTAACAGGGAACCGTCACAACGCCAGCTTGAGCTTGAGGCGCTCCTTCCTGAGTATGCTGCCCGGCTTAGCCGCCGAGGCGTAACAGTGAAAACCCTGTACGAAGAGTACCGCGAGACCCATCCTGACGGATACAGACATGCCAGTTTCGGCAACTATCTCATGCGTTACCGTATGGTGACACATGTCGTAGGCCATGTCGAGCATTATGCCGGAGACCAGATGTATATCGACTTCGCCGGTGACAAACTGGAAGTCGTTGACAGTGAAAGCGGTGAATGTCGCAGCGTTGAAGTGTTCGTGGCCATACTTCCGTGCAGCCACTATACCTATTGTGAGGCGGTCTGGTCCCAGTCAAGGCAGGACTTGATTAAGGCGTGTGAGAACGCGCTTCATTTTTACGGCGGGGTTCCGATGGCGATCGTACCAGACAACCTCAAATCGGCGGTAACCCGCAGCGACCGTAACGAGCCGGTAATCAACGAGGAGTTTGCGGCATTTGCCGAACACTACGGATGTACCGTATACCCCACACGGGTACGTCATCCAAAGGACAAGGCCTTGGTGGAGAATGCCGTGAAGCTGCTTTACCGATCCGTCTACGCTGACATCGAGGGTCTTGTATTCCACTCGCTGGAGTCTCTGAATGCGGCCATATCCGAATCGCTCTCGGCCTTCAACGGACGCAGGATGAGCGGGCGTCCCCAGTCCAGACGGGAACAGTTCGAGCAGATTGAGTCCGACTGCCTCCGCCCGCTTCCCGCCATACGCCATCAGATGAAAGAGCGACGCTCCGCAACAGTAATGCGTAACGGCTATGTCACCTTCAGGCTTCACCATTACAGCGTACCGAAAGAGTATATAGGCAAACGTGTCGAGATTGTCTATGATGCGGACACGCTGGAAATATATCATGGCCTGCGTCTGGTGACCACACACCAGCGCGATGACACGCCATACTCCTATACGACCAAGGATGCCCACGGACTGCCCGGACGTCATGGAAGTTATGAAAAGGATCTGGAACAGATTTACGAACGGGCCGGCCAGACAGATAACGTCCTGCTGCTGTATCTGCGCAAGGTGGCGGAACTCAAGAAGTATCCTCCCGCGGCGTTCCGTTCATGCAGAGGCATCATGGCGTTGGAGAAGACCTTCGGGCTGGAACGGTTGGTGGCGGCAAGCGCATGCGCCACGCAACTGCGCCTATACGGATATCAGGAGATAAGGCGGAGCCTTGAACGCGGGGATGATGCAGACTTCCTGTCAAAAGACGACATCGACGATGAGGTCCCCGTAACATCTATTCACAAAAACATCCGCGGAGCAGCCTACTTCGCACAATTAAAACATTTAAATAGAGACAACAATGGAAATAAATAATCTTACCGCACCGATAGCTGTCGAAAAAGACCGCAACACGTTGACAATCGAACTGATGAACCGTATGAAGCTGCACGGCATGGCCGCCGCCTTCACTGAAAGCCTGACCTCCACTATGGCAGAAACAATGACAATCGACTCTTTCCTGCACATGTTACTTGCCAGGGAATGGGACTACCGTGCCAATGCAGCCATCCAACGCCTTATACGCGGGGCGGCGTTCCGCTACAAGGCCTGCCTCGAGCAGATAGACTATGCAATCCCGCGTGGCCTTGACCGCAATCAGATGGAGCGGCTTGCATCGCTGGAGTTCATCCGCAAGGGACAGAACCTCTTCATCACAGGGTCATCCGGTACCGGGAAGAGCTTCCTTGCCACAGCAATGGGGTATGAAGCCTGCAAGAAGGGCATACGGACATATTATGCGAATGCTCCGAAACTTATGGGTACGCTTAAGGTGGCAAAAGTAAAAGGCACACTGGAATCGGAACTCAAGAGAATCGAACGGAGTACGCTGCTCATATTGGATGACCTCTTCCTTGTGAACCTTGATGCCAAGGAACGCCCCATCCTGCTCGATATAATAGAGGACCGACATGGGCGCAAGTCCATCATCATCACCTCGCAACTGCCAACGGACAATTGGTATGATGCAATCGGAGACCCTACAGTAGCAGATGCCATTATGGATCGTATTATACATACGGCGCACCGGATTGAGCTGACAGGAGAAAGTGTCCGTAAAATGGCTGCATACAGAGGGAAATAAACTAAAATAATAATAACCCCATCGGTCAAGACTTTTTAAGGGGGCATTGTTGAATGTTTTAAGGGGGCAGAATCGCTTGGTTTTAGGGGGCAGCTTACACTGGATTTTCCAGATGAGAACAATAATGTGATTTTGGTCGGTGATCCGTTGTACAATAAAAAAATCAGAGAAATGTTTTATCAGATTGTGGAGGATAGATTGGGAAAACCGGAATGAGTCTGTAAATGATAAAAAGGATTGATGATGAGAAGTTTTATTTCCCGGATATGGACGGATATTTTCTTGGGAGTCTTGTTTGTCGTGTCGGGTTTTGTCAAGGCGGTGGATCCAGTGGGATTGTCGTATAAGATTGAGGAATATTTGGGAATGTTTCAGCTTTCGGGCTGGAGTGGACTTTCCATGTTGTTATCGGTGTTGTTATGTGCAGCGGAGTTAACCTTGGGACTGTTGTTGCTACTGCGGTTGTGGCGAAAACTAACGGCAGTGGTGTTGACACTTTTTATACTTGGGTTTACGATTCTTACTTATTCGATTTATACGGATCCCTATGGTGGTATAAATGAATGCGGTTGTTTTGGTGAAGCGTTTCATCTTTCCAACGGTGCTACTTTTGCGAAGAATCTGATTTTGCTTGTTGTGGCCGGTTTTCATTTGTGGAATGTTTTCCGGCAGGCTGGAAATGATTTTAATTACCGGCAGCTCGGGTTGGCTGCCGGAGTGCTGGTGTTGGGGTTCTTTGTGCCGCTTTATGCTTATTTTTACCTGCCTCCTTTCGATTTTTTACCTTATAATGTGGGTTCGGAAATCGAGGCAGAAAATGCCATTCATCTTTATGATACGGGTTTTTAATGAAGTGAGTGATCAAGTGTTTTCCGGCGGTAAACCCACTTACATGATCGGTATAAAGGAGCAAATTACCCCGGAGGTCGGTGATAAACTTGCTGCTTTATACGAGGCGTACCGGGACGGGACGGTTAATTTGTTTGGTGTGGCTTCCGGAGGTGGGATGACGATTCCGGAATATGCCGATATTCCGGTGTATTTTATAGATGGAGTGGTGTTGAAATCCATATTGAGGACTTCTGTGGGGGTAGTAGCTTTTGCGGATGATCGTATTGTCGGTAAATGGAATTTGTTATATACCCCATATCGTTTTGACGGAGGATACGGAGACGAGCTGACCTGTGAGCGGGTAAAGAGAGGAGCATTTTTCGTAGTATTGGCTGTTATGATTGTGTTGTTGTTTTACAGATATAAAAAATAAAGGAATAAATAAAGGAATCGGCCAAAAAAATACAAAAATCACAAAAATTCGCAACCTTCACGCAACCTTCTTTTTTGTTTTTTGGAGAAAATGTGTTCATTTTTGGGGTGATGTAAATTTGGTGAATATGGATGGTTTAATAATAAAAAGGTGAAATAAAGAATAGAGAATACTGGAAATTAATTTAAACGGAACGGATGAAAAAGTAGCCCTTCCATCCGTGACTTATCGAAACCAGGTTTTGATAAAGTCAAAAATAGAAAGGACTACAAGCAAAAAACGTACAATAATAGCCAAAAGAAAAGTCTTTTGGTTATAAAAAACAAGAAAAAAATGAAGAAAGTGAAAATTTTAGTTGCATCGGTTTTATTCTGTGCAATGGGGTATGTGGGTTACACCGCTTACGAAAAAATGACTGTGTCGGAAGCAGAGAAATTTATGCAGGTGAATGTTGAGGCCTTGACACGTGGAGAAAGTGGTGGTACAGATTATACCTGTGAAAGCAAAATTGGAGATGGTGATAGAAAGACTTTCTTTTGTGCAGCTTGTGATTGGGTTAAAGGTGATCCTACCTGGGATTCTGTAACTAAATCTTGTACTAAGTAATCAAGGGATAATAGTTCATGAAATCTGGCCAAAAGTCAAAACATCCCCTCTTAGAATCGGATATTTGATTCAGCCTCCAATAAGAATACGAATAGATTGAGGGGGCAAAATTGTTTTTGTCTCCCTCATATTTTAATAAATATAACAGATATGGATACATTGCGTTATTTTCTTTGGTGCCTTTTTCTTGTTTTTGAATTATATGGTTGTATGGGAGATAAATCTTCAGATTATATGACCTTTGATCGTATTTCATATGTAGAAAAGTTTCCAAAATCTTATTGTCTGAAAAATGGCGAATTATTAGATTTGAATCAGATAGGAGTTAAGAGTTTATCAATACAAGATTCTATTTTAATTGTATCGACTTCTGATAAGGATGGTTATTGGGCGTTTTTTAGATTGCCGGATTATACTTTTTTAGGGAAATATCTAACTGAAGGAAAGAGTGATAACGAGTTGTTATCATCTCCAAAAGTTTCAGATCAACATTTCATCAAACATAACGGGAGATTGTACGCCATTTTATATGATTTTGACACTGGTAAAGTGTTATTGATGAATATTTCAGAAACTATAAAAGAACATCAGTTAGCTATCCATAAGTTAGATTGTGAATTACCACGTGTTTTATTTAA